>Ga0070739_10007945_pt1 | contig 11047 bp, 9 predicted proteins | sample Coa_R1_7_FD_66445 | JGI IMG/M metagenome (GOLD analysis project Ga0070739, IMG submission 66445) | Surface soil microbial communities from Centralia Pennsylvania, which are recovering from an underground coalmine fire - Coalmine... | ecosystem: Environmental > Terrestrial > Soil > Unclassified ... | reverse complement strand
GGGCTTGACCTTGACGCAGCGTCAACCTTCCACGATGGAGACATGCCACACGAGACGGCGAATCAGAAGGCGGCGCGCAACGCGTTGATGCAGCCCGGAGCTGCTGTATCGGCAGCAGCCGCGACCGCGCGGGCGGAGGCAGGGCAGACGGAAGCAGGGCAGGTGGACACAGGGCAGACGGCCGCGCTCGCGGTGTCAGGTCTGCGCAAATCCTTCGGCGAGAAATTGGTGCTGGACGGGATCGACCTGGCCGTCGCCGCCGGGACGGTGTTCGCGTTGCTCGGCCCGAACGGCGCCGGCAAGACCACCGCGGTCAACATCTTGTCCACGCTCATCGCGGCCGACGGCGGTCAAGCGCGGGTCGCCGGGCACGACGTCGCGGCCGAGCCCGACTCGGTGCGCGCGGTGATCGGGGTGACCGGCCAGTTCTCCGCGGTCGACAACCTGCTGAGCGGCCGGGAGAACCTGATCCTGATGGCCGACCTGCACCGGCTTGGCAAGGTCGAGGGCCGCAGGCGCGCCGACGTGCTGTTGCGCCGCTTCGACCTGACCGAGGCTGCCGACCAGCGGGTGATCACCTACTCCGGCGGGATGAAGCGCCGGCTCGACCTGGCCATGACGTTGATCGGCGAGCCGCGGGTCATCTTCCTGGACGAGCCGACCACCGGGCTCGACCCGCGCAGCCGCCGCGAGCTGTGGCGGATCATCCGCGAGCTGGTGGCCGGCGGCGTGACCATCTTCCTCACCACCCAGTACCTGGAGGAGGCCGACCAGCTGGCCGACCGGATCGCGGTGCTCGACCAGGGCCGGATCGTCGCGCACGGCAGCCCGGCCGAGCTCAAGCGGCTGGTGCCCGGCGGGCATATCAGCCTTCGCTTCGCGGACTCGGAGGCCTTGGAGCGCGCGGCCGGCTGCCTGGACGTATCGGCACGCGACGACGAGACGTTCACCGTGCAGGTCCCGAGCGACGGCGGAGTACGTGCCCTGCGATCGGTGCTCGACAGGTTGGACGCGGCCGGCGTAGAGGCCGAGGAGCTGTCCGTGCACACACCGGACCTGGACGACGTGTTCCTCGCGCTGACCGGGCACGGCGCCGGCGGTGCCGAAGAACGAAGCGACAACGCAGGACTCGACGACAGCAACGAAGGGGCGATCGCATCATGAGCAGCCTGAGCTACGCGGTGACCGACTCCGCGACGATGCTGCGCCGTACGCTGCGGCACATCCTGCGCTATCCCGCGATGCTCGCCGCCTCGCTGGGCGTGCCGGTGATCCTGCTGCTGTTCTTCGTCGGACTGCTCGGCCGCACGCTCGGCGCGGGATTGAACGCCGCACACGCCGGCGGCGTCGGACACGGCAGCTACATCGACTATGTCGCCCCGGCCATCGTGCTGCTGACGGTCGCCTCGGGCTGCATGGCGACCTCGGTGGCCGTGTGCGTCGACACGACCGAGGGCATCATCAACCGCTTCCGCACCATGGCGATCTCGCGATCCTCGCTGCTGACCGGTCACGTGGTCGCGAGCGTGATCCAGACGATCGTGAGCGTGGCGCTGGTGATCGGCGTCGCGGTGGCGATGGGCTGGCGGCCCACCGGCGGCCCGCTCGCCTGGCTGGCCGCCGTCGGCCTGATCGTGCTGCTCAGCTTCGCCCTCACCTGGCTGGCGGTGGCGATCGGGCTGATCTCCAAGACGCCGGAGTCCTCGAGCAACACGCCGATGCTGATCCAGTTCCTGCCGTTCCTCGGCAGCTCGTTCGTGCCCACCGCCTCCATGCCGGCCGGGGTGCGCTGGTTCGCCGAGTACCAGCCGTTCACGCCGCTCAACGAGACCCTGCGCGGCCTGCTCAACGGCGGCCCGGTCGGCCACGACGCGCTGGTCTCGATCGCCTGGTGCCTGGGCATCCTGGTGGCCGGATACTGGTGGGCGCGCACGGTGTTCCGGCGCGGCCGGGTACGTTGACCGGCCGCGTTGACGGGAAGACTCAAGCGGGGACTAAGGGCTCAGGAGCCGGGGATGACCACGACGCTCACCATCAGCCAGCTCGCCGACTATGTCGGGGTCACCGTGCGCGCGGTGCGGCACTACCACCAGTGCGGTCTGCTGCCCGAGCCCGATCGCGACGCCTCCGGTTACCGCCGGTACGACGCGCAGGCCGTCATCGACCTGATCCGGATCAAGACCCTGGCCGACGCCGGCGTGCCGCTGGCCAGGGTGGAGGAGCTGCTCGGCGCGCAGCCGGAGCAGTTCGCCAAGGCCGTGGCCGAGATCGACGCGGCCCTGGCCCAGCGCATCCGCGAGCTCAAGCGGCACCGCCAGCGGATCGCCGAGCTGGCCGGGGGAGAGCGCCTCTTCCTCCCGGACGGAGTGGTCGAGTACCTCGACGAGATGCGCGCGATGGGCGTGAGCGAGCGGGGCGTTCGCGCCGAACGGGACGGCTGGATCATGCTCAACGCGCGGATGCCCGAGGCCGTGCCGCTGCTCATCGCGCACAAGCGGACGTACGTCGCCGATCCGGAGTTCCGGCACTTCTGCCTCGCCTACGACCAAGCCTTCGACTGGGATCCGGACGATCCGCGGCTGGAGGCGCTGGCCGACGAGATGCTGGACTACATCGAGCGCAAGGCTCCGCGCGAGAGCGGGGTCCAGGGCTGGGATTCGTTCGCTGAGAACGTGGCCGACGGAGCGCAAGAGCTCGACGGCAGCATGATGATGCAGATCACTGACGCCTCGCCCGCCTGGAAGCGGCTGAATCGGCTGGCGGTGGAGCGGATGCGGGCGCGCACCGGGGACAAGCCCTCGCACGCCTGGCCGTTCGAGAAGGGCTGACCCGGCCCGCGGCGGCCTGGCCAGGGAGGATGAGGGTCCTGTGTCCTCGGGGCTGCACGCAGGACCCTGATCGGTCAGTGCAGGCTGGAGATCAGCAGCTTGGCGAGGGCCAGTTCCCGCTCGACCTTGAAGTCGCCAGGGCCGACCTCGACGTAGACGTCGCCCTTGAGCGCGACCACGACCGACTCGCCGGACTGGGTCAAGGTGAGCGCCGCGTCGCCGATGCCGGAGGTGGGCGCGACGGTCCAGGCGCAGTCACCGGTGCACGAGCGCTGCGAGCGCGGCATCGACTTGGCCTTGGTCTCGCCGAACTCCTGGGCCGCGGACTCGTTGTTCATCGTGGTCGGGTCGGTGCCGATGACGACCGAGACATCGAGCTGGCCGCCACCGCTCGGCGTGGTGAACGTGTACCGGCAGCCCTCGTAGCCGTGGAAGCCGAGCGCCGACTGGGTATCGGGCATCGAGGTGTTCACCTTGAAGCCGACTGCGGAGCTGATCTGGTCGAGGGTCACCTGGCCCGGCCCCGGCGTGACGAACGTGCCTTGGGAGCTAACCGAGGTGCACGCGACCGGGAAGGGCGCGGCGCTGGACGTCGGGGAGGGCTGGCTCGGGTCCGAGGAGCCGCCGGCCGGCGCGGACGGTGATGCGGGCACTGATACGTACGTCGAGCCGATCGGGGTTCCGCTGCCGTAGGCGCAGCCGGCTGCCGCGGTGCAACAGCCGAGAACCGCGAGCGAAGTGATGAGCCGAGTCGTAGTGCGCACCGTGCGCCCTCCCGCGTGCGTTTCGTCGAACGGTGTCTGGTGCAGTGCCCGAAATGCACTGACGTTGGAACGGTACGGCTCGACGAGCCCGGACATGCGACGTGAGCGCTCTCAATGCCCGAAGGGGCAGCGACTTGAACCCAAGCAGGCAGGGCGGCGCCGCGTGCGTCATACGGTTGGCGCGCGCGGCGCGGAGCGGCTAGATCCAACCGCTGCGTTGTGCGTACCAGCCCAGCTGCACGCGGTTCGCCGCGCCGGCCCGCGACATCATGCCCTTGACGCAGCGCTGCACCGTGCGCCGGCTCACGCTCAGGGTCTCGGCGATCGCGCTCTCCGCCTGCCCTTGTAGCAGCATCTTGAGAATCTGCGAGTCGAATTCGTTCAACCGCTGCGGCTGTGACTGTGGCTGTGACTGGACCTGGTCCTGCGTTGGAGGCGACACGTCGTGGTCGCCGTCCTTGCGTGCCCGGCAGGCGAGGATCTGCCCGAGCTGCATGCGGTTGCGCGCGCCGACCTTGGCCAGCAGCACTCGGACATGCCGCTGCACGGTGCGTTCGCTCACCTGCAACCGCGCGGCGATCGCCTTGTCCGGCACTCCGTTGAGCAAGAGCCGGAGGATGGGTTCGTCGAAGGCGTGCGGTCGCCGTTGCCGTGAATCGGCTTGGGAACGGGAGCGAACGGTGTAGAGCGACGCGGCGGTGCCCCCAAGATCCTGCACTGTCCCTCCGGATGCGTTAACCGACCGCGCCCGAGTTCGCCGCGCCGCGTATGCGGCACCCGTGCGGCATAGCGAGAACCATCAAAGCACTACATAACGGTTCAAACTTCTAAGTGTCGTATGTGCGCCACCGGTCTCCGATCGGGCCGCACCCTAAGAAAGCCTCAGCCCCAGCTCATCCGCACGGCCGATCGGAGGCTGGCATTGCGGCGCTGACCTGCGGCGTTTAGCGTTCTCTCAAGCTCTTGGCGTAACTGCGCCGAGATGGCCGCGGACCAGACCATTGACCGACCGACTGGTCTAGTCCAATCTGGCATCAGCATAAACATCCTCCGGAGTTCGGCGCACCCCGGTGACTTAAAAACCCACAATCCGAGCCGCAGATCCACGCGAATCGGCATATCTCGCGCAAGCGTGCGCACCGGAGGCGCCCGGTACGCCCGCCTCGATCGACCCGCGGCCCCGCCGCGTCGCGCCCGCACGCGCGCCGCCGGTGCCGCCCCGTACCGGAGAGGCAGTCATGGCACGCGTTCCCCATCTCACCTCGCGGCCCGCCCGCAAACGGGCGCTCGCCGCGGCCGGCGCCGCGTTCAGCGTCGTGCTCGCGACCGTCGGCGTCGTCGCGGCCACCACCGGCGCCCAGGCCGCCGCGGCCAACCTGGTTCAGAACCCCGGCTTCGAGTCCGGGGCGCTCTCGCCCTGGACCTGCTCCAGCGGCAGCGGCACGATCGTCACCAGCCCGGTGCACTCCGGCGCCGACGCGCTCCGGGGCACCCCGGCCGGCAGCGACGACGCGCAGTGCTCGCAGACCGTCAGCGTCCAGCCGAACTCCGCCTACACGCTTTCGGCCTGGGTAAACGGCTCGTACGTCTACCTCGGCGACACCGGCACCGGGACGACCGACGGCAGCACCTGGACTCCGGGCACCGGCGGCGGATATTCGCAGCTGACCACGAGCTTCACCACCGGGGCCAGCACCACCAGCTTGACCATTTGGGTGCACGGCTGGTACGGCCAGCCCGCCTACGAGGCCGACGACTTCTCCCTCACCGGTCCCGGCGGCGGTGGCAGCCCCTCGCCGAGCACCGGCCCGACCTCTTCCTCGCCCACCCCGACACCGAGCGCGAGCCCGACCGGCGGCACCGGCGGTACCTGTTCCGCGCCGGCGTGGGTGTCCACGACCGCGTACAACGGCGGCGCCGTGGTCAGCTACAACGGCCACACCTGGACCGCGAAGTGGTGGACCCAGGGCGACATCCCCGGCAACAACGCGCAGAACGTGTGGACCGACGACGGCGCGTGCAGCGGGAGCGGAAGCCCCTCGCCCTCGAGCAGCCCGAGCACCAGCCCGTCGCCCAGCCCGAGCAGCACCGGCGGCGGTAACGGCGGCCCGCACAAGCACGTGCTGACCGGTTACTGGCAGGACTTCGTCAACGGCGCGACCGTGCAGCGGCTCAGCGACGTGAGCAGCCAGTACGACATCGTGGCCGTGGCCTTCGCCAACGCGACCGGCACGCCGGGCCAGATCTCCTTCGCGGTCGACTCGGGCCTGTCCAGCTCGCTCGGCGGCTACTCCGACGCGCAGTTCCGGGCCGACATCGCGACCCTGCACAGCCGCGGCCAGAAGGTCATCGTCTCGGTTGGCGGCCAGAACGGCGCCATCTCGGTCGGCGACTCCGCCTCGGCGAGCAACTTCGCCAGCAGCGCGGCCTCCATCATCAAGAGCTACGGCTTCGACGGCATCGACATCGACCTGGAGAACGGGGTCAACGCCACCTACATGGGACAGGCGCTGCACTCCCTGGCCAGCCAGAGCGGCCTCGGCTCGAGCTTCGTCCTGACCATGGCCCCGCAGACCATCGACATGCAGAGCACCGGGATGGCCTACTTCCAGCTCGCGCTGAACGTGAAGGACATCCTGACCATCGTGAACATGCAGTACTACAACTCCGGCTCGATGAACGGCTGCGACGGCAACGTCTACTCGGAGGGCACCGAGAACTTCCTGGTCGCCCTCGCCTGTATCCAGCTGCAGAACGGCCTGAACCCGAGCCAGGTCGGCCTCGGCGTGCCGGCCTCCAGCAGCGCGGCCGGCGGCGGCTTCGTGAGCCCGTCGGTGGTTAACGCGGCGCTGGACTGCCTGGCCTCCGGGACCAACTGCGGCAGCTTCAAGCCGTCGACCACCTGGCCCGGCATCGGCGGCGCGATGACCTGGTCGACGAACTGGGACGCCAGCGCGGGCAACCAGATCGCGAACACGGTCGGCACGCACCTGCACTCGATGCCGTAGCCACGCGACTGGTTCGATAACGGCTACGTACAGCCGCGGCCCCGGATGCATTCAGGCATCCGGGGCCGCAGCATTGGTTGTCCAGTTGGGCGGGACAGAACACGCGGTCTTACTTACTGAGCGTTGTAGACGATGCCGACATTTGACGATCGAACGCTCGGACCGAGGTGCACGCAGTACCACTCACCGCGCCAGGAGATCAGCGAGAAGATGCCGAAGGACTTCGTCACGCCGTTGATCTGATAAGTCAGCCGGGTGCCGTACAGCCGGTAGTACGAACCCTTGTTGTACTCGACGCCCGGTTTGATCCAGACCGCCTGGCTGGTCGGCACCGAGACCTTCACGAACTGCGCCGCGGAGGCGTGCGACCCGAGCAGCTTGTGCGCGGCGTGGATGTCGAGGTCGTACCAGTCGATCAGCCGGTTCTGATAATCGGCCGAGGCATTGGAGATCGCCTTTACCTGAAGGTACGCGCTCTTCGGGAAGAAGAACGGCAGCGCGATCGAGGGGTTGTCCTGCACGATCGCCTGCCAGAGATCCTGCACCCCGGCTTGGAAGATCGGGTCGTCGGGCCGCGGCAGGACATGCGTCTGCGGCAGCGTGCCGGGATCGACCGACGGCGAGGGGCTGGGGGAAGGCGAGGGGGACGGACTCGGCGCCACCGGCGAGGGGATCGAGCTGAGCCCGATATTCACCCCGGTGCCGTCCGTGCCGGGGCCCGAGCTGCCGCTCCCGCATGCGGCAACGGGTAGAAGGGCCAACGCGGCACACAGTGCGTAAGGCCATCGGCGCGTTCTACCGGACCGTGGCGCGCCAGTGCACTTGGTCCAAATCATGGGGTGCATCCTTCCAGCCGCGCCGATTCTGCACGAGCACATGGCGCGATTGCCTGAACGGGAAGGCACATCGACCTCGCATTCGCGGCGTGCAACCGCTAGATAACGCCGCAACTGCCAGAAAGATTGAGCAGCGCACCTGGTACTTGCATGATGGAGAGATGTTCCCTGACTGGCAGAGCCTGACGGACGCACAGCACGAGCGCTGGGAAGCCGTGCTCGGCACCCTCACCGCCGCCCTCCCCGCGCGTGCCGCGGGCGTCGTCATCGATGGCGAACACGCGGCGGCCGTCGCCGACCGGCTCGCGCTCGCGCTGCGCTCGGCCGGACGGCACTGCCTCCGCCTGACCGATCGCACCCCGCTCGCCGACGAGGACGCCTGGCGCGTCGAGGGCACGCCGACCACCATCGCCCTCGCCGACGGCCCGCGCTGGCGCGAGCATCCGCCGACCGGCCGCTGGGAACTGGCCGTGTGGCTGCGCGCCCCCGGCGATCACGCGGCCAGGCGCGCGGATCCGGGCTCCCGCACGAAGCCCGCAGGCGAGGTCGTGCTCGACCTGGGCGATCCGTCCTGGCCGGTGATCCGGCGGGTATCCGGCAACGTCGCAGTGCCCGAATACTGGTACGTCGCCGAGAACCAGGCCTTCTTCGCGGTGCGCGCCGCCGCCTGGGACACCAAGTTCGGCGACGACCTGCCCGCCTACGCGGCCGCCGTCGCCGAAGCCGCCCCGGTGCTCGGCGGCACCGCGCTCGACCTCGGCTGCGGCACCGGTCGCGCGCTGCCCGCGCTGCGCGCCGCGGTCGGAGCGTCCGGGCGCGTGATCGGCCTCGACGTGACGCGGCAGATGCTCGACGCGGTGCGGTCAAGCGGCCGCGACCGCGACGCCACCGCGCTGCTGCTCGGCGACGCGCAGCGCCTTCCGTTCGCGGACGGCTCCATCGACACCACCTTCGCCGCCGGCCTGCTCAACCACCTCGACGATCTGGCGGCCGGCCTGCGCGAGCTGGCCCGGGTCACCAGGCCGGGCGGCCAGCTGGTCGTCTTCCACCCGACCGGACGGGCCGCGCTGGCCGCCCGCCACGGCCGGGTCCTCGGCCCGAACGAACCGCTGGCCGAACACGTGCTCGGCGCCGCGCTGGCGGACACCGGCTGGAAGCTCGCCTCCTACGACGACCCGGAGCACCGCTTCCTCGCCATCGCGACGCGCTCGTAACCATCGTCGGCGCTAGCCATGAGCGCTATGATCGCGCCGCGCTCATGCATCGGAGCGAAGAGTCAGGGCCCGGGAGTCAGGAGACTGCTGTGACGGACGCCGGCAGCACCACACAGCCGTCCCGCTTCGACGTGGACGGCGTCGGCCTGGTGTACGAGGACGCCGGCTCCGGCGCGGCCACGCCGCTGGTCTTCATCCACGGCTGGACCGCCAACCGGCACCGCTGGGACCACCAGTTCGAGCACTTCGCCAAGTCGCGGCGGGTGCTGCGGCTGGACCTGCGCGGCCACGGCGAGAGCGACAAGCCGGTCGAGCGTTACAGCATCGACGGGCTCGCCGCGGACGTGCTGCGCCTGCTCGACGACCGCGGCGTCGACCGGTTCATCCCGGTCGGCCATTCGATGGGCGGGATGATCGCGCAGACGCTCGCCCTCGCCCACCCGGAGCGAGTCGAGCGGCTGGTGCTGGTCGACTCGGTCAGTCAGATGGTGTACAGCCGCTCCCGCGGCCTGGTGATGACCCTCTCGAAGAGCGTGCCGTACAACACCTTCGTCGCGATCAACATCCAGCGCGCGTTCAAGCCCGGCTACCCGAAAGAACTGATCAAGCAGTACATCGCCGCCTCCCAGGCCACGCCGAGGCACGTCGTGATGTCCTGCTACGACGCGATGCGCGGCTTCGACGTGCTCGACCGGGTCCGCGAGATCCAGGTCCCGGTGCTGATCCTGCACGGCGAACACGACATCCAGTTCCCGCCGGCCCAGGCCCGGCGCATCGCGGCGAACTGCGCGAACGCGAAGGTCGAGATCATCGACACCGGCCACGAGTGCCCGGTCGAGAACCCGCAGGCGGTGACCGACGCCATCGAGGCCTTCCTCGCCGAGGGCTGAGACGGCGTCAGCCGGTAAGCCGGGCCGGCCGGGTCAGCAGGCTCAGCAGGCGAACCGGGCGGGCCGGCGACCTGAAGAAAATCTCCGCGGCGCATTCAACTAATCTTCAGGAATGCGCGTCTCAGAAGTCGTGACGAACACCGACGCCCGCCCGCCGCTGGTCTCCCGTCGCCGCTTCATGGGCGGCGCCGTGGGACTGGCCGCGCTGGGCTCCTTCGCCGCGGCCTGCCAGGGCGACACCAGCCCGGCCGCCAGCACCTCCGCGGCCAGCCCAAGCCCGATCGGGATCGAGACCGGCGGCAGCGGCGCCGGGGCGAGCCCAAGCGCCACGGCCGGCGCCGGTCCCGACCCGCAGCTGCTGGCGCAGCGCTACCAGGGCCTCAAGCCGTTCGCCCCGGCCCCGGCGCCGCCCTCGGTCAAGCCGATCACGCTGAGCGCTGACCACCCGCAGGTCTTTTCCAAGGTGCCGATCAGCGACAAGGTGGTCTTCGTCACCCTGGACGACGGGATCGAGAAGGACCCGGCCTTCATCCAGATGGTCAAGGACTTCCAGATCCCGCTCACCCTTAGCCTGGCCGACACGCTGATCCGGGACGACTACGCCTACTTCGAGAAGCTGAACCAGACCGGGTTCGTCACGATCCAGAACCACACCGTCAACCATCCGCTCAACATGCCGAGCCTGTCCGCGCAGCGCCAGCTCGATGAGATCGCCGGACAGCAGCAGAAGCTGCAGAAGGAGTACGGCACGACGCCGTACCTGTTCCGGGCGCCGGGCGGCAACTACAACGCCGCCACGGTGAACGCGGTCAAACAGGCCGGTCTCAAAGGCATGATGATGTGGAAGGAGTCGATGGAGATCCACGACATGCAGTACCAGACCGCCTCGCACCAGCTGCAGCCCGGCGACATCATCCTGGCCCACTTCCGCGGCCCCGCCCAGCTCAAAGGCGAGACCATGGTGCAGATGATGATCAACCTCTACAAGCACATCCAGGCGCAGGGCTTCACCGTGGCGGACATCACGAAGTACGTGTGACCGGCCGCGAGCGCGCCAGGGCTCGGCGACGGGCCAGCACGCTAGGCGAGGCGCGCGTGCTCGGCCGGGCGCGAGTGCTCGGTCGAATGTGAGTGCTCTGCCGAATGCGAACCCTCACTCACGTGGAAGAGCGCGAACGCACGCCGAATCAACGGCTGCGCGACGTTGCGCACTCGCACGCCGCCGTTCGTCATGCCCTGCTCGGAGCCCGAATGCGCGTGACCGTGCACGGCCAGGTCCGCGCCGCCCTCGTCGATGGCCTGCGCCAGCAGGTAGCTGCCGAGGAACGGGAAGATCTCCGGCGGCTCGCCGGCCAGCGTCTCCGGCACCGGGGAGTAGTGCGTCAGGGCAATGCGAAAGTCGCAGTCCGCTGAGTTGAGCTCGTCGAGCGCCGCGCGCAGCCCGTCGGCGCAGGCGGCCGACCTGCGGGCGAAGGCCTTGATCTCCGGCTCGCCGAAGGCTTCCAGC
>Ga0070739_10007943_pt1 | contig 11048 bp, 9 predicted proteins | sample Coa_R1_7_FD_66445 | JGI IMG/M metagenome (GOLD analysis project Ga0070739, IMG submission 66445) | Surface soil microbial communities from Centralia Pennsylvania, which are recovering from an underground coalmine fire - Coalmine... | ecosystem: Environmental > Terrestrial > Soil > Unclassified ... | reverse complement strand
CTCGCATTGCCTTGCCACCCCTGCGCGGCGACTGGCAATGACATGCGGAGTCGGTTCGATCAGAACCTGCGCTTGCCGCATGATCCCGAAATCCGGAAGCCGGTCTTCCGGAAAAGATCATGCACCAAAATCCTGGCAAGTCCCGACGAGTCCATCCGAACGCGTGGCGCTCTAGAACGCGCGCGCGATGCAGAAGTCGACGGTTTCCTCGAGCGCGGTTTTCATCGTCGAGGGCGGTACCAGGGCGAGCGCGTCGTTGGCAATGGCCCCGTAATGGCGCGCGCGGCGGACGGTATCCTCGATCGCGTGGTGCTTGGCCATCAGCCGCATCGCCGTTTCCAGGTCGCCGTCACGGATATCGCCGGCGGCGAGGGTCCGATTCCAAAAGGCGCGCTCGCTCTCGGAGCCGCGACGGAACGACAGCACCACGGGCAGCGTGATCTTTCCCTCGCGGAAATCGTCGCCCACATTCTTGCCGAGCTTGGCGGACTTGCCGCCGTAATCGAGCGCATCGTCGATCAACTGAAAGGCGATGCCGAGATTGAGGCCGAACGAGCGGCATGCCGACAGCTCCGCCTTGGGCCGGCCGGCGAGCGCGGGGCCGACCTCGCAGGCGGCGGCAAAGAGCTCCGCCGTCTTGGCGCGTATCACCGCCATGTATTCGTCTTCGTTCGTGGCGGTATTTTTGGCGGCGCTGAGCTGCATGACTTCGCCTTCGGCAATCACGGCGGCGGCGGAGGAAAGGATTTCGAGCGCGTGCAGGTTGCCGACTTCGACCATCATCTTGAACGCCTGGCCGAGCAGGAAGTCTCCCACGAGGACGCTCGCCTCGTTGCCCCATAGTTTGCGCGCGGCGAGCTTGCCGCGGCGCATGTCGCTCTCGTCGACGACATCGTCATGGAGAAGCGTTGCCGTGTGCATGAACTCGACGGCCGCGGCGAGCTTGATGTGACCGTCCCCGGAATAGCCGGCCAGCGTGGCCATGGCCAGCGTGAGCATCGGCCGCAGCCGCTTGCCGCCCGACGAAATGAGGTGGTTCGCGACCTCCGGAATCATGGCGACCTGCGACCCGGTCCGCGCGAGAATGGTGGCGTTGACGCGCTCCATGTCGGCGGCGACCAGCTCGCTCAACCGATCGAGCGACGCCGGGCGTGGACTTTCAAAAGGGACGATGACGGCCAAGACGGTCTCCGACGTGGGCTGGCGAGCATATAAACCGCAATGGGGAGCGGCAAGGGCGTCTGGCCGCGCACCTCGCGGCAGCATGGAACGCGGCGGCCTGACGCTTGGGTAGCCTGCTCGGCGGCGAGCCCATCGGCTATTGCCGTGCGCCAGCAGGGAACTGCCGCGCGGCGAATCGCGCCTTCGTTATTTCGGGATTTCGCCGCGAGCCACGATGCCACCTTGCCGGTGCGGATGAGATCGCAAAGCAGGCCGAAAATTTGCATCGCGCTTTCCTGTAATTCGAGTCTAAGCAACCCGAGCCTTGGAGAACTCTCCCTTTATTCAACCCGTCTCATGTCTGTCTGAAATTAATCCGTTGCCACCTACTATTGTGATGGGCAGAACGGGAAATGTTCAACGCGCTTGGCGTAGCCGTAGAGGTCGCAGAGCTTTTCAGGCCCATCGGACTTGAAAATGTGCTTCACGGGCTCGGCCTGGCTCAGCACGATATGCGTGGCGACAAGTGCGATGCCCACCGGATAGGTCCAGCGATGAGTTTGCAGATCGGCGAGCTTGGTAACGATAAGGGCGGCGGCGATAATGACCATTGGGTCCGTGAAGATAAAATATTCCTGCTTGAGGCCACGGCCCATACCCAACGTGTCGATGCCCCACACGGTGAACATTAGCACCGAAACTTGCGATACTATGCGCCATTCACGCCGGCGGGCAGCAATCACGGTCGCGGCGATCACAAACCATTCGAGGAAGATCGTCGGACGCGGCGAGGGGGAGAGGAAGAAGGTACGCCGCGCGATCACGCCGAGGATAGAATCGACCAGAAACCTCAGCCGTTGGGCCGTCAGTCCTGGCGCGTCTTCGCGCAGCTCTGGCGTCGCACCAGCCGCCCACCGAAACATTTGTTCGAGCGGATGAAATACGACCACGACGTCGTCGGGATGATAGCGCAGGTAGAGTGCGAGCAGACCGATCATGCAGCCCGCAACCCCGGCGAAAAAGCTCGCCAGCACCTCCAGCGCCGCGACGCGCCAGGCGATAGCGTAGACGATCATGCCAAACGCGATCCAAGCGGCGATCAGCGGCCAGTAGATTTGTGCGCCAATGCTTAGTGTTGGCAGTTGCAGCTCCGGCGTGCCAGTGCTGGTCAGCCCAGCGATGATAATGTCCTTGGAAAAATAGGATGTCGTGAGCGCAAGGATGATGATCACCACGAGTGCCGGAACGGCGCGCCGCCCGTCACGCCAAAAATTCTGGCGCACGGCCGCCTCTGGTCCGAAAGGAATAACGAGCAGCGGCAATGCGATAATTAAGAACCAAGCCTGGACCTTGTTGAGCATGGCGAGCGTCAGCAACAGGGAAGCCGCACCGACGATCGCTGGCCGCCAAGTCTGCTCGCCGTTCTTTGCGGCGAATAACAGCAACAAGAGCGCGCAGGTAAAGAATGCCGCCGCCAAGAGTTCTGTACGCAGTACGCGCATCTCCATCGCCATGCCACCGGAAAACGCCAATAGGAAAGTGGCGACGGCCGCGACATGCCAATCGCGTATGAGCGCCCGTAGCAGATACGCAAATGCCGTCACGAAGCTCATCGCCAAGATCAACGAAAGCACACGCCCGGCTTGCGTCGCCGCCATCCAGGCATGATCGAACGCAGGGCGGTTGGCGACCGGCGGCATGCTGGAAAGTGATATCACCTTGACAATGCCGAGTCCGTGCAGCGCACGTAACCACTCGGCGAGACTCAGGATGGTGAGATAGCCGGGATGGTCAAAGAATTCTTGCGGCAGCGGCGTGTTGAGCAAGAAGGCATTATAGACGACCCAGAAATCCATATCGGCGATGCGCCAGTAGGGCCACCACAGGCCTGCCACGAGGAAGGATGCCAGCATGCCGATTGCCGTGACGACGATTTCGCCGGCCCAGTTGAAGGGCACTAGTCGGTGAAACGCCGTCGACGTTGCGGGACTCCGCAGTGGGTAGGAAAGGCGTGAAGCACCAGCCATGGAAAAATCATCGCGATGGGCGATGAGAAAGAATAGAAAAGAAGTAACAAGTATCTTATAGAACAATGTTCTGCGTAGTGACTAGCAGGGGGCGGCGGCTTGCACGAGCTTGTGCGAACCAATAATGCGGTACTGGTGTCGGCGGTGGGAGCGCTGCTCGCCGGCGCGCGTATTCATTATGTCGTGCTCGACCAGAACATGAGCGTGCTGGAAGGCTCGCTCGGCATATTGCCGCGCCGCATATTGGTGGCGGACGAGGACGCGGCCTCGGCGAGGCGCCTGCTGGTCGCGGCCGGCCTCGGTCATGAGTTGCGGCCCGATGATGGGTGAGTGCGGGACCAGCATCGATGGCGTGCTCGGCGGCCGGTTGCGGCTGCGCCAGCCGCTCAGCGGTCACCGCGTCGGTCACGACGCGATCCTGCTCGCCGCGGCGACCGGCGCGCGGACGGGCGAATGCGCGCTCGAGCTCGGCGCGGGAGTTGGTGCCGCCGGATTGGCGCTTGCGGCGCGCGTCGCCGGACTGCGCGTGGTGCTGGTTGAGATCGACCAGGACCTTGCCGCGCTTGCCGCGGAGAATGCCCGGCGCAACGGTTTTGGCGACCGGGTGAGGGCGATCGCCTGCGACGCGGAAGACCTGACGGCGCTCGCCGCAGCCGGCATTGCGCCGGGCAGCGCCGATCGCGTATTGATGAACCCGCCCTTTCGCGACGCGACACGCACGCAAGTGTCGCCCGATGCGCGCCGGCGTCTCGCCCATGCCGGCGATCCGGGACTGCTCGGACGCTGGGTCGTCGTCGCCCACGCCCTGCTCAGGGCGGGCGGCACGCTCACCGTGATATGGCACGCGAATGCGGAGGCGCGGCTGCTCGATACGCTCGACGCAGGTTTCGGCGCGATCGCGCTGCTGCGTATCCATCCCCGGCCCGGCGGGCCGGCCATCCGCGTGCTGGCACGCGCGGTCAAAGGGGGAGACCGTTCCCGCGCCGAGCACGCGCCGCTCGTGCTCAACGACGCGCATGGCCGTCCCTCCGCCGCCGCGGAAGCCGTGCTGCGCGGCGGCAGCACGCTCAGCCTCGCCTGCCTGTGAACTCGCGGCGGCTTCTCGTCAGCCTTGCCGGCGGTCGCGCCCATGACCCCCAATGCCGAACGCGCGTGGTCGCAGCCCCGTCATCCGCGAGGGCGGCGCGGGGCAGGTCCGGGCGTTCAGGAGCGATGGACCGCGGTCACGTTCGGCGCCGGCCGAGGACGAAAGCGCGCCACTGGCGCCTAATCGAGAGGCGCTGCATAATCCGGGCCCGTTCGCTCCCGATATTCGAGAGAGCGATCACCGTGCCGACAAACAGGAAGAGAAGCGCAAGCTTTGGATCCATCGCGAGCCTCGTCACGGCCGCCGCACAGGCGCGGCTCCCCAGCCCGCTGCAAGAAGCATTCCAAGGTTAAAATTTTGGCAACAGGCAGGCGACGGTCACGGGAACATGCTTTGACTGGAATGCCGGCGGCTGCGTAATGGCGGGGACGGCGAACCGCTCCATGGTCGATATCGCAAAGCCGATTGTCACCTTGCTGGAACCGCTGCTGCCACCGCGGCTGCGCACCGCTGTTCCGCTGGTGCCGGTGGTGCGGCTTGCGGGGGTCATCGGTCTGGCAACTCCGCTGCGTCCGGGATTGACGCTATCGTCCGTTGCGCGTTCGCTGGAGCGCGCCTTCTCGATGCGCCATGCGCGGGCGGTGGCCTTGGCGATCAATTCGCCCGGCGGCTCGCCCGCCCAGTCGCACCTGATTTTCCGCCGCATCCGGCAGCTCGCGGACGAGAAGAAGATCCCCGTCATCGCCTTCGTCGAGGATGTCGGGGCGTCGGGCGGCTACATGCTCGCCTGTGCTGCCGACGAGATCGTTTGCGATCCATATTCGCTCGTCGGCTCAATCGGCGTGGTCGGCGGTTCCTTCGGCTTTCCCAAGCTGATGGAGAAGCTCGGCATCGAGCGCCGCATCTACGCCGCGGGCGAGCGCAAGGTGATGCTCGATCCCTTCCAGCCGGAAAAGCCGGAAGACGTCGAGCGCCTGAAGGCCATCCAGAAGAATATCCACGCGCATTTCATCGCGCTGGTGAAGGAACGGCGTTCCGGCCGCCTCAAGGGCGAGGACGCGCTGTTGTTCTCGGGAGAATTTTGGACTGCGGAGACCGCGATCAGCCTCGGCCTCGCCGATCGCATCGGCGATCTGCGGGGCGTTCTGCGCGAGCGGTTCGGCGACAAGGTACGCACGCCGCTGGTTTCGATCGAACGCGGGTTCCTCGGCCGCAGGATTCCCGGGGTCGATCGGCATGATGGGCTTCCGCACCGGTCCGCGCTCGCCGAGGATTTGATCTCGGCCCTGGAGGCGCGGGCATGGTGGGCACGCTTCGGATTGTAGGCGCGGCCGCACCCCCGCGCGCCTCATTTCACCGGTTTGTTTCCGAACAGTTTGGCAACGGCCGCGACCTGCGCGCGCTGTTGGGCGATCGATTCCGCGAATTCCGCGGCGTCGCCGGGCGCAACGATCTGACCGGTGGCGGTCATCTTCGCGACGATGGCCGGATCGCTCGCGACGGCGCGCACGTCCTCGGCGATCGTCTTGCGCACGGCGTCGGAGATCCCGGGCGGGCCGAACAGGCCGACAAGTCCGTCGAATTCGAGCGAGGGATAGCCCGCTTCGACCACGGTGGGAATGTTCGGCAGCGCGGGCGCGCGTTCGTGGTTGGTGACGGCGAGCACCTTGACCTTGCCGGCCTCCACCTGCGGGCGCACGATCGCATAGGCGGGCATGTAGACCTGGATGCGGCCCTCGGCGAGATCGCTCACCGCGGAAACGGGGTTCTTGTACGGCACCTTTTCCATCTTGAGTCCGACCGTGTGCAGGAAGCCGGCGAACACAAAGTCGGTGAAGCCCGTTGCGGTGGTCCAGTTCAACTGCCCGGGCTTGGCGCGCGCCAGCGCCTCGAGTTCCTTGAGCGAATTGACCCCGAGTGAACTCGGCACGCTCACCGCGACCACCGTCTTGGAGATACGGGCAATGGGGATCAGGTCCTTCGGGTCATAGGGCAGTCGATCATGGAAATAGGGATGGGCGGTGAAGGAACTTACGGGCGTCACCAGTAAGACGTGATCATCCTTGGCAGCGAGCATGGTGGTGATGGCGAGCATGCCGTCGCCGCCGGGCTTGTTCTCCACCACGACGGGCTGCTTCCATTTCTGCGACAGCTTGTCGGCAAACATGCGCGCGCCGATGTCGACGCCCGAGCCGACCCCCAGCGTCACGATGAAGCGGACGGGGCGTTCGGGCCAAGCGGCGGCGGCCGGCGTCGCGGCGAGCGGCGAAAGCATCAAGAACGGCGCCAGAGCCCATGCGACGAGCCTTGGCAGCAAGGCCGGCGCGCACGGCCGGCGGAATCTCTTGGGGGAAGTCATCGGGATCTTGGCCTCGGGAAAAAGTGCTCCTCGCTCCGGGCCGGGCGCGCGGACCGCGATCCGCCCGTCGTGCCCTAGAACCGCGCCCAGTCTAGCTTATTCCGGGCGCGGCCGGACCCCGCCCCGCCCCGCTACCAGGCGCTGCCGCCGGTCGTGAAAATGCCGTCTTCGCCGCCGACTGAGAAATGGACATGGCTTGCGCTTGCCGGAGGTTCTCATGCCGCATCTTCTGCTCTCGCCCTTCGTGAAATGGTCGCTGATCCTGCTGGGCGGCGCCATGGTTGTCCACTGGGTGGTCAAGGAAGTGCGGCGGGCGAACGAGGAATTGGAGGCGCAGCGTGTCCGTGCCCGGATCAGGGACCAGGAAGACCGGCCGACGCTGCGTCGTGACCCGATCTCAGGCGAATATCGTCTGTAGGGCCCTGGGCGGGGCGCCGCTCACCGTGCCAGCCTGCGGCCGCCGGTCATGATCGGCGCCACGAACAACACCGCAAAAGCGATCCCGATCAATTGAAAAGCCAGCATCGTCCGCTCCTCGTTCCGGGGCGGTCCGGCGCCCCCGCCGTCTTCATTGGCTGTGACGCGACAGCGGGCGAAATGGTTCAAATCTCCAGGCGATGGCGCCTGGACCGTGCGAAATCTGGTCGCCGACGCGGTGGCGCGGTCGTCCGCCGGGGGCGGGGGAACCCGGTCGCCCCGCCGGCCGGCTGCTGACCCGACCCGCAAGCAGGACTGGCTCTGCCCGCGCGGAATCTGCTTTAAGGACGCGGGCGTTTCAGCGCCCTTTCGTCGCCAGGATTGTCCGCCGATGAATCCGCTCGATCCCGCCCGCTCGTTCCAGGGGCTGATCCTCGCCCTGCAGCGCTATTGGGCGGACTGGGGCTGCGTCATTCTGCAGCCCTATGACATGGAAGTCGGGGCGGGGACCTTCCACCCCGCCACCACTCTGCGGGCGCTCGGGCCGAAGCCCTGGAATGCCGCCTATGTCCAGCCCTCGCGCCGGCCCAAGGACGGCCGGTACGGCGAAAATCCCAACCGGCTCCAGCATTATTATCAATTCCAGGTGATCCTGAAGCCGTCGCCGCCCGACATCCAGGACCTCTATCTCAATTCCCTCGTGGCGATCGGCATCGACCCCAAGATCCACGACATCCGTTTCGTCGAGGACGATTGGGAAAGTCCGACCCTCGGGGCCTGGGGGCTCGGCTGGGAATGCTGGTGCGACGGCATGGAGGTCTCGCAGTTCACCTATTTCCAGCAGGTCGCCGGTTTCGAATGCGCGCCGGTTTCCGGCGAGCTGACCTACGGGCTCGAGCGGCTCGCCATGTATGTGCAGGGCGTGGATCGGGTGTTCGACCTGAACTTCAACGGCCGCGACGACGACAAGAAGGTTACCTATGGCGACGTGTTCCTGCAGGCCGAGCAGGAATATTCGCGCCACAACTTCGAGTTCGCGGATACCGCCATGCTGTTCGAGCAGTTCAAGATGGCGGAGGCCGCCTGCAAGCGATATCTCGACCTCGGCTGGAGCGCGGACCGCAAACGGCACCTGATGGCGCTGCCCGCCTATGACCAGTGCATCAAGGCGAGCCACCTCTTCAACCTGCTCGATGCCCGCGGCGTGATCTCGGTGACCGAGCGGCAGAGCTATATCCTCCGCGTGCGCGAACTCGCCAAGGCCTGTGGCGAGGCATGGCTGGCCACGGAAGGCGGGGGTGCAGCCTGTTAGCTTCGTCCGACGGAGGCCGGCGGCGACGAACGCCGTGAACCTGTTTCCTGTGGCGCGTCGACGTTTTGCGGGACGCACGGGATTTGCCGCAGCGCGGCGCTCCGTGCGATAGCTCTGCCTGCCGCACCCGAAGGTCAAGCGAAGGAACGATGCCCGATCTGCTGCTCGAATTATTTTCCGAGGAGATTCCCGCGCGCATGCAGGCGCAAGCGGCCGAGGACCTGCGCCGCCTCGTCACGCACAGGCTGACAGAGGCCGGCCTCACCTATGAGGGCGCACGGGCCTTCGTCACGCCGCGGCGCCTGACGCTGTCCGTGCACGGAATTCCCGCGCGTCAGCCTGACCTCAGGGAAGAACGCAAGGGGCCGAAGGTCGGCGCGCCCGCGCAGGCGATCGCCGGGTTCCTGCGCGCCGCGGGCCTGCGATCGATCGACGAGGCCAAGGTCCAGTCCGACAAGAAAGGCGACTTCTATGTCGCGGTGATCGAGAAGAAAGGACGGCCGGCGATCGAGGTGATCGCCGACATACTCCCCGATATCGTGCGCGGGTTTCCCTGGCCGAAATCGATGCGTTGGGGCGACGGCACGCTGAGCTGGGTGCGGCCGCTGCATTCGATCCTGGCCACTTTCGGGCCCGAGACGGAGGAGCCGGACATCGTGAGATTTGCCGTGGATGGAGTCGCGGCGGGCAACGAGACGCGCGGCCATCGCTTCATGGCGCCGGCAGCCTTCACGGTGCGCCGTTTCGATGATTACGTAGCCAAGCTCGACGCGGCCAAGGTGATGCTCGACCCTGCGCGCCGCGCGGAAACGATCCTCGCCGATGCAAGGAATCTGGCCTTCGCCCAGGGATGCGAGCTGGTCGAGGACGAATGGCTCCTTTCCGAGGTCGCCGGTCTGGTGGAATGGCCGGTGGTGCTGATGGGCTCCTTCGATCAGGCCTTCCTTTCCATTCCGAATGAAGTGATCCGCGCCACCATCCGCAACAATCAGAAATGTTTCGTGCTGCGCGACCCCGCAACCGGCAGACTCGTCAACCGGTTTGTCGTGGTTGCCAACGAGGAGGCAAGCGACGGGGGCCGGGCCATCATCGCCGGCAATGAACGCGTGATCCGCGCCCGCCTCTCCGATGCGAAGTTCTTCTATGAGTCCGACCTTAAGCTTCGCCTGGAGGACCGGCTGCCGAGATTCGAGCACATCGTCTTTCACGAACGGCTCGGCACGCAGGCCGAGCGCATCGCGCGTATCGTCGCGCTCGCCGGCCGGATCGCGCCGTTCGTCGGCGCGGACCCTGCCAAGACGGAACGGGCGGCGCGGCTGTGCAAGGCCGATCTGCTCACCGAAGTGGTCGGCGAATTTCCCGAGCTGCAGGGTCTGATGGGACGTTACTACGCCGAGTCGCAGGGGGAGGACGCGGCGGTCGCCCGCGCGATCGAGGATCATTACAAGCCGCGCGGTCCCGAGGATCCCGTCCCGCGCGATCCCGTCTCGGTCGCGGTGGCGCTCGCCGACAAGATCGACACGCTGGTCGGTTTCTGGGTCGTCGGCGAGACGCCGACCGGGTCGAAGGACCCTTATGCGCTGCGGCGTGCGGCGCTCGGGGTGATCAGATTGATCCTGGAGAACGACCTGCCGATAAGCCTGCGCGCGCTTGCCGCATGGCATGCGGAGCATGCGATGGGTGTGCGGGGTCCCGGGACGGCAAAGGTCCTCGACGATCTCATGGTATTTTTCGAAGACCGGTTGACGGTTCAGCTCCGCGAGCAAAAGGCGCGACATGATCTGGTCGATTCGGTCCTCAGCAACGCCTCGCTCGTCGAAGGCCATCAACTGCTCCGCGTCGTTCGCCGCGTCGAAGCGCTCGGACGATTTCTCGACACCGACGACGGCAAGAACCTTCTCGCGGGCTACCGGCGCGCGACCAACATCATCCGCATCGAGGAACGCAAGGACAAGCGCACCTATGACGGCGTGCCGGACGCCGCGCTTTATCGCTTGGCGGAGGAGAGGGCACTCGCCGCGGCCATCGATGCGGCAACGCGCGAGGCTTCGGCGGCCGTGGCCCGCGACGATTTCGCTGGCGCCATGCGCGCCATGGCGAAGCTTCGTCCGCAGGTCGACGCCTTTTTCGACAAGGTCACCGTCAATGTGGACGATAGGCAGCTGCGCGAGAACCGCCTCAAGCTTCTGAATCAGATCCGCGAGGCAACGCGCGCGGTGGCGGATTTCTCCCGGATCGAGGGATAGAGCGGCGCTGCGCCTGCGATCGGGAAAGGCCGTGGATCGGACCTTGCGCGTGGCTGCGGCGATGCGCCCGCGCCGCCGCTGGCCGACGGCCTGCCGGAGCAAGCGCGACGCAGTGTCCGGGACGGTGGTCCGCACGCCGCCGCCATGCCTCGACGGTCGGTGCCGTCGCGTCGGTCCTGCTGTCCGCGAACCGCCCGCGACACGGCCTGCGTCACGCGCGATCGTCCCCGCAACGCGCCGCAGGGAGGAGCAGCCCCGCATCGCGTGGGGGCACAGCGTGCGGCCGGCCCGGAGATGCGGGCGGGGCGAGCGGTCCTTGCGGCGTCAATCAGGGATGCGAACCCCACGAGCCGTGACCTATCCGCGCACCCTCCCATCCGTCCCGCCGCACGCGGCGGCACGGAACCCTTTGCCTCTTCCGGCGGTTTTCAGTCGTTCG
>Ga0070739_10007942_pt1 | contig 11049 bp, 6 predicted proteins | sample Coa_R1_7_FD_66445 | JGI IMG/M metagenome (GOLD analysis project Ga0070739, IMG submission 66445) | Surface soil microbial communities from Centralia Pennsylvania, which are recovering from an underground coalmine fire - Coalmine... | ecosystem: Environmental > Terrestrial > Soil > Unclassified ... | reverse complement strand
AAGCAAGGATTATGAGTTCGATCCCGAAAGCAGCCAGGCGATGTTGCGATGGGCATCGCTCAGGCGCATGGTGCGCCATCTGACCAAGCCTGATACCTAATTTTCGGACAGGCTCTAAGATCGCGCCCTGGATGGCGGCGAACAGGTAGAGCAGGAACACGTTCAGCCCACTGGTGCGGCGGGCAAAGGTTAGGGCCAGGATGCAGACAACCTCGCCGATAAGCAGCACTGGGAAGGCGCCCAGGAGCGCCGGGGCGACAGACGGCTGCGCGCAGAACCAGCCGACGGCGACCGTCACCAGCACCGACAGGAAAAACAGGTGGTAGACCTTGCGAATAAAGTCCGCGCGGATATTGGCCGGCGCGGCGGCCACCGATCCGTACGAACGGGTAATGCCGTAATCCATCGCGTCCTCCTTGCCCGGCTAATAAGATCGTACGGGCTATCTATTTCTCTATACGAGTGAAATAGCCCCTTGATCGACCTATTTTAGAAAGAGCTCGACGACCGGGACGATAACGTCCGGCTGACGCACAGGAATGCGCAGGGTGAGCGTGCCGCCGGACTCGGAGAAGTGGATCTCGCTGGCGTCGTTGAGCAACTGCGCATACGCCACACGCCCGGCGAGGCCATCGATGTGCAACTGCTCGAACGGCCAGGCGAAGATGTGGAGATAGAGCCGGTCGCCGTTCTGGGTGAAGCGGCAGTCCTGCGGCGCAGCGAACTCGCTCTGCGTGCAGCCGTAGATAGCGCGGGAGTGGAGACGCATCCAATCGCCGTAGACGCTGAGGGCGGCGAGCGCCCGGTCGTCGAACGTGCCGCGGGCCGTTGGGCCGACGTTCATGAGCAGGTTGCCGCCGGTGGAGACGGTGTTGATGAGCATCTGAATGAGCTGGTGGGGGCTTTTCCAGGAGGTCTCGTCGCGGTAGTAGCCCCAGGAGCCGCTGAAGGTCTGGCAGGCTTCCCAGACGACCGGCTTGCCGTCCACCTTGACCCACTCGCGCGGCTGGAACTGCTCCGGCGTGTGGATGTCGGCGTTTTCGTCGGGAAGGTCGAGGCGGTTATCGACAATGATCTCCGGCTGCAGCTCGCGTACCAGCTTCAGCAGCGCTTCGCTCTGCCAGTCCTCATGTCCTTTGCCGCGCATGCCGCGATGCTCGTGATTTGGATAAGAGAAGTCGAACCAGATGATGTCCACTTTGCCGAACCCGGTGAGCAGCTCCCGCACCTGGGCGCGCATGTACTCGGCGTACTTTCGGACGTCGCGGGTCTTGTTCCACGCCAGCGCGTCCGGATGGTTGCGCATAGGGTGGATGCCGTCGATGGGGAACTCCGGGTGATGCCAGTCGATGAGGGAGTAGTAGAAGCCGACCTTCAGCCCCTCGCCCCGGAACGCCTCGACCAGGGGGCGCAGGAGGTCCTTGCCGTAGGGCGTATTGGGCGCTTTGTAGTCGGTGACCTGGCTGTCCCAGAGGCAGAAGCCTTCGTGGTGCTTGGTGGTGACCACGAAGTACTTCATGCCGGCCTCACGCGCGGTCCGCGCCCAGGCTTTCGGGTCGTAAAGGTCAGGATTGAAGTGATCGAAGTACTTCTGGTAGTCGGCGTCGCCGATCTCTTCGCGATGCTTGACCCACTCATGGCGGGCGGCCAGGGCGTAGAGGCCCCAGTGAATAAACATTCCGAATCGATCGTGGACGAACCATTTCGTGTTGCCCGGCATTTACCTAACCCCCCGTCTCACCACGGAGCTTGCGCCCCTGCCTTCCTTAAACCGTTCGCTAGGCTCATTGGGAAGGGGTTGACCTAAGTTGTACCTCTTACCCAATCTTATCATCGCCTTTTAAGGCAGTAGAGTGGGAGAGGATGGTTTTTCTCTATGATCTCCCTGTGCTCTCATCCGAGGGCACAGGCTTTCTGTTCCCGCTTGCCTCTTCTCGTTTTTCTCTGTGTCTGGTCTCTGTGTCCTCTGTGGCTCTAGCGAAGCGGGTGGTTTATTTCAGCAGCCTGCGAGCCGGTACAAGCTTGCAGCTCTAGCGGTAGAGCGGGCCGAAGGTGGCGCAAGCCCGGTAGTCGGCGGATTGGGGCTCCAGCGCGCCGAAACGCGCCCAGACGCTCGGTCGAAAGATCCGTTCTGCCGGGATGTTGTGCATGTCGACCGGAATGCGCAACAGGGACGCGAGCGAGATCAGATCCCCGCCGATGTGCCCGTAGGAGATGGCGCCGTGGTTGGCGCCCCAGTTGTTCATGACCGAGTAGACGTCGGTGAAAGGGCCGTGCCCAGTGAGATTGGGCACGAACCAGGTGGTCGGCCAGGTCGGGTTCGTGCGCTCATCCAGCGCATTGTGGACCGCTTCCGGCAGATCGACGGTCCATCCTTCGGCGATCTGGAGGGCGGGGCCGAGATCTTTGACCAGATTGAGGCGGCACATGGTGACGGGCAAGCCGCCTTTGGTCAGGAAGTCGGTCGAGTAGCCGCCGCCCCGGAAGTACTCCAGGACCGCTTCGCACCAGCGAGTCGCTTCCAGGCACCGGCCGGCCTCTTCCGGCGTGATCTCCCAGAACGGCTTCAGAGCCGGCTTGCCGTCACGGGGCTGCTCGCCGGTCCAGTCCAGAGCGGCGGGTCCGGAGTTGATGAGATGGATGATCCCGCCTTCCGTATTGCCGGTCAGCGTGTGGCCGGTCACGCGCCGGACCGCCTCCGGACTCCAGTAGGTGCGCACGTCCGCGAACAGCTGAGCCGTGCCGGTGAGCAGGTAGCCGAGCAGCATGGAAGCGCCATTGAGCGAATCGTTCTCTGTGGCGACGATGTAGGGCGCGCGAATGCCGTTCCAATCGAAGGAGCTGCAGAGGATCGCCTCCAGGAAATCGCCGTTGGGGAAGTGGTCGGTCCACTGCCGCTGTCCCTGGAAGCCACCTGCAAGGGCGTTATGTCCCTCCGCCTCTTCGGGAAAACCTAGATCGGCCAGGCGTGGATTGCCGTTCATCAGGTCGCGGGCGATGAGCGCCATCTTGACGCAGAACTCCCAGGAGGCGTCTTTTTGGGCGCGACTGCGCTGCTTTTCCGGCGGATTGACGTCGCGGCCCTCCGGGCAGTTCTCGCGTGTCCAGCGCAGCGCCCGTTCATACTCCTCCGGATCGTAAATCTTCTCCTCGATGCGGCGGACGAACTCCGTCATGTCGATGGTCTCGGTGCGCATGCCCAGATAGTCCTGAAAAAATGGCTGGTCCACGATGGAGCCTGCGATGCCCATTGAGGTCCCGCCCATCGCCAGGTAGGAGCTGCCGCGCATGGTCGCTACCGTCAGGCCGGCGCGGGCGAACTGGGCCAGTTTCTGGCGCACGTCCGGCGGGATAGTGAGGTCGCCGGAGTCCTGCACGTCGCGGCCATAGATGCCGAAGGCGGGCAGTCCTTTTTGATTGTGGCCTGCCAGCGCCGCCGCCAGGTAGACCGCGCCGGGACGCTCCGTGCCGTTGAAGCCCCAGATGGCTTTGGGCCGCAGTGGGTCCATGTCGATGGTCTCGGACCCGTAGCACCAGCACGGCGTGACCGTCAGGGAGACGCCAACGCCTTCGCGGGCGAAATTCTCGGCGCACTTCGCCGCTTCGGAAACCCCACCGATGCAGGTATCGGCGATCACGCACTCGACGGGCAGGCCGCAGGCATGGCGCACGTTGGACGTTAGAAACTCGGCGGTCGCCCGCGCCATCGCCATGACCTGCCCTTCCAGTGATTCGCGCACGCCGCCATACCGCCCATCGATCGTGGGGCGAATACCGATCCTGGGCAGCGCGCCGCGCAGACGATGAACCGGCTGGGTTCTCTGCAAACTGGCCGTATTGGGCATCGGGGCTTTCTCCTCTAGAACCCTCGCCCCATTCTATAGCGTTAGGGTGGATAGGGGAGGGGAATATGCGAGTATCGTTGGGAAGTACAGGGAAGCATTCTCTTCCGCCGCCCGGTTCTCCTGCCTGGAGGAGAGCCCGATAGAATCGTGCAGACGGAAAAGATAAACGCCTTTCAGGTGCGTGGGCACGCCGGCATTGAGTTCGTCTTGCCGGCATATTTTCCCTTTTATGGTGTTTCGTCAAGGCTGGCTGAGGGCACGAATCGTCCGCTGTAGCGAAGGGCGAAGGCTGGCGTTGAGTTTGACGAGGAGAGAGGGACTGTGATATACTTCCCTGGAACTTCCGATCAGCATTGAGAACGGAGGAGAAGAGCAGTTATGACCACACGCGCCGACATCGAGGAGAAGCTGGAAGAGATCCTGCCGACGGTCGCGAAGCCGGCCCGGTACACGGGCGGGGAGCTCAACAGCATCGTCAAAGACCACGCGACGGTCGCGGTGAAGTACGCCATCGCCTTTCCGGATGCCTACGAGATCGGGATGAGCAACCTGGCGTGCAGCATCATCTACAACCTGCTGAACAACCGCGAAGACTGCGTGGCCGAGCGTGTCTACGCGCCGTGGCCGGACATGGATAAGGCCATGCGCGCCGCCGAAGTGCCGCTCTTCTCCCTGGAGACCCGCACGTCGCTGGCCGACTTCGATCTGTGGGGATTCGCTCTCTCGTTCGAGCTATCGTACACCAACGTGCTCAACATGCTCGATCTGGCCGGCGTGCCGGTGCGGTCGCTGGATAGAGACGCGGGCCAGCCGGACGGCTCGGCCTATCCGATCATCTTCGCGGGCGGGCACTGCACCTTCAACCCGGAGCCGATGGCGCCCTTCATCGACGTGTTCGTCATCGGGGAGGCGGAAGCGGTGCTGCCGGAGCTGACGGAGGTCTTCAAGGCGCATCGGGACCTGCCGCGCGAATCGCTGCTTCTTAAAATCGCGCAGATTCCCGGCTGCTACGTGCCGCGCTTCTACGCGCCGGAGTACGAGACCGAGGCCACGCGCCGCCGGCGGCTGGAGGCTGATGGAATTTCGGAAGAGGAGGCGACCGCCCGGTACGAGACGATGCCGCGCCTGCTCACCACGCGCCGCCTGCGCGACGACGTGCCGGAGAAGGTGGTCCGCCAGCTCGTCTGGGATGTGGACGCTCTCGATTATCCCACCAAACCGATCATCCCCTTCATTGAGGTCGTGCATGATCGCATCTCCCTGGAAGTGATGCGCGGCTGCACGCGCGGCTGCCGCTTCTGCCAGGCCGGCATGATCACCCGGCCGGTGCGCGAGAAATCCCCGGAGCGGCTGCTGGAGCTGGCCGAGGAGCTGGTGAAGAACACCGGCCATGAGGACATCTCGCTCGTCTCCCTCTCCACCGCCGATTACAGCAAGGTGGACGACGTGGTGCGCCGGCTCATCGACCGCTATGGCGATACCAAGATCGGCGTCTCGCTGCCCAGCCTACGCGCCGACGTGGACTGCGTGAACCTGGTGCAGGAGATCAACAAGGTCCGCAAGACCGGCCTGACCTTTGCGCCGGAAGCCGGCTCGCAACGCATGCGCGACGTGACGAACAAGGGCGTCACGGAGGAGAACCTGTTCGCCGCCGCCGAGACCGCTTTCCAGAACGGCTGGCAGCGGATCAAGCTCTATTTTATGATCTCCCTGCCCACTGAGACCGACGAGGACGTGATCGCCATCGGGGATCTGGCGGCGCGCTGCGCGCAGATCGCCCGGCGCTGCGGCGTGCGCAATCCGACCATCAATATCGGCGTCTCCGCGTTCGTGCCCAAGCCGCTCACGCCGTTCCAGTGGCACGGCCAGGACACGGTCGAGGAGATCGACCGCAAGCAGCAGATGCTCAAGAAGTCCATTCGGGACAAGGCGGTCAACTATCGGCCCAACGATCCGCTCGGCACGCATCTGGAGGCGATCCTCTCGCTGGGCGACCGGCGCATCGCGGACGGCATTGAGTTGGCCTGGAAGCGCGGCGCCATCTTCGATGCCTGGGATGAGTATCTGGACTACGACCGCTGGATGCAGGCGTTCGCGGACACCGGCGTGGACGTCCACTACGTCGCCAACCGGCACAAGGGCTACGAGGAGACGCTGCCGTGGGACCACATCGACTGCGGCGTGGTCAAAGGCTACCTGCGCGCCGAGGACAAGCGCTCCCGACAGGCCCGCCTCACCGACGACTGCCACACGGAGCCGTGTACCTTCTGCATGGCCTGCGACCGCGCCTACACCGAGAGCGCTAAGGGCAAAAAAGCGGCAGAACTGGCCGCCAAAGGCGTCACACTACTACCACTTATGGTATGAAGTCATGCGTTCCGCAAGAGGAGAAAGTGTGTCTGACAACAACGTGCTGAAGGAAAATCGCTTCGTGCGGATGAAGCTGGTTGCCTGATCGACAGCCCGGACGACCTCAATATAGTTCTGCGATCTGGGCGACTACTATATGTAGATATATCTCGGGGAAAATCATCAACGAATTGAGTAAGCGAGCGTTCTGGAATGATCGAACACCATACATCGTCGGTAGCGATTGTTAAGATGTCTCTTTCGACTGAGTTACCACATTTTGTAGTCGTGGAACGATCTTGAGCAAGTCTTGGAAGAGCGTGTTTTCGAACTCGTCAACAGAGTTATACTTGCGAACAACCCCTAATTCATTTAATTTATTCCGGAAACGCACCACACGGCCTTTCTGCTTTAGTTGCTGTTCGTTTGTGAAATTTGAGGGCCTGTCGCAGAAGTAAAATGTGATCCACGGTCGTCGTGTTGACTGCCAAGAATCCACAGCAGCTCGGAATTCCTCTTCGGTCCCAGAAGCTGCCACATCGGTAGGCGTCCCGAAGCGATTCCACATGATGCCAACAAACACATCATATTCTTCAATCTGACTGTTGATGACCTGCTGAGGTCCGGGTCCAATCTGAGGAGCCATGTCCTCCCAGCGTATGAGCTTGATGAAAACACCAGACTCTTCCACTTCTTGTTGGTTGTACCGAAAGACAACGCGCGAGGTTGCCTCACGTTCATCAGCAACATCGCCCGGTGAGCTTAGCAGAAGGCGAAGAATCCAGACGGTCTTCTCTTTTGGAGATGCATTGGGTGCAGGCAGTGGTTCCAAAGACCGGCGTATGAGATGCGTCATCTCGACTGCTAGCTTCGCAGCTAGGTCAGTTGGTGATCGGAAGCTTGTGACGAGATAGTTGGAGAGAACCTCGGTGCGAAATCTTTCGACGCGAGAGCGATCTGTGTCAATAGAATCGAGTGGAAATGGAGCTTGATCGTCGGCTAAAAATGCCAGGATTGGCTTGCCGATCCTTGTGGCCGCGCGGAACTCTGCCTCCACCCATCCTATGCCGGAGTGTGGCTCGATTGACCCATATCGATGACCTAGGATCAGTATCACCAAGTCTGAACGTTTTAGTTCCTGTAACATCCTATCGGTCACTGTCCCTGACAAAGATTCTTTTGTAAGCAGATCGTCCAGTGTAACATAATCGACGCCCAAATCTTTCAAGACCTCATTTACAACTCGTCTGTACTCTCTAAGATCGGTAACGGTCGAAGATATAAATGCTCTCATGCTTCATCTCCACAGGAGCGTTTCCGTTCAGGCGAAGATCGTCTCATTCAGCCGTGCCACGAACGGTTTGGATACAAAACTATCTTTGCCGCGAATTGCTAGCACGATATTTCTCCATACTCCTGGAAATACCTCTATTGGTCGAATTGCTGCCTAAAGCTCTTGCTCGCTTGCTTGGCTAACTGGACATAACCTCTGCCAGCGGGTTGGACTCTACGACGAGTAAGCGGACGCTATTCTATTGACACGCCCATTCTTTTGATGTATAGTAAGTTGTAACGGTTCTCTCTTTTCCTGTAGACTATGTCAATCAAGACAATCGATACAATTGCAGAGCACTTGTCGGATCAAGATGGCGAAAGGAAGAGACTATGTCTCAAGCGGTAACATTGCGCCTGTCGGAGGAGACGGCCGAAGCCATCAGGCGCATCGCTCAACGTGAGCACCGCTCCATCAGTGACGTAGGCGCCCGCATGATCGAGGAGTGGGTGCGGCAGAATACCTTTGCCCATATCGAATTTCGCTCCTTCCACGGCGAACGACAGGCCTGCATTCGGGGACGGCTGCAGGTCTGGCAGGTCATTATGGTCGCACAAGATTACGACATGCAGGTCGAGAAAACAGCCCAGCATCTGGGCCTGACGAAGGAGCAGGTGCAGGCCGCGCTACACTATTATGAAGCCTATCCCAAGGAGATTGATGCGGCGATACGAGACAATGATGCCCTAGACTATGAGGCGCTCAAACGCCGTCTGCCGAACCTGCGGTTGTTCGAGGTGCGGCGGGAAGTCCTGGAAGGCGAGTCTTAGCTCGGATGCTCGCCTACCTGCTGGACGAACACCTCTCGCCGGAGATCGCTATCCAGATCCGTCTGAAACGGCCGGGCATCGTAATCGATAGTATTCAGACCTGGCATGAGGGACAGTTTCGCCAGATGGAGGATGAACTAATTCTCCTCGCTGCGGCAGAGGCAGGACTGACGCTAGTGACCTATGACCGCAGCACGATCCTGCCCCTCCTGGAAGAATGGGGCGAGGCGGGTCGTTCCCACGCGGGGGTGCTATTTATCAGTCATAGGGCGATTCCATCATCGGCAATCGGTACGCTGGTGAATGCACTGATCGCGCATTGGGAGGCCACCCAGGCGGACGACTGGACGGATCGCATCGAATTTCTGCGCCCAGCAGAGAGTGGAGAAAACAGGCGGTAAGACCTATCCTGACGTGAGGATAATGAATCGCCCCCGAAGCGTTTGCTTCGGGGGCGATTCATTGCGCGCTAGCTTAAGGCTAGCTGACGGCGGCCGGCTCTTCCAGGGGTGGCAGGCCGGTGTCGTCGCTGGGCTTGCCGGGTGTGGGCAGGCCCTCGTCGATCTTCTTGTCGGCGCGATGGAAGACGATATGCTCGTCCTCCACCTCCGCCCGGATCGTATCGCCGGGCCGGAAGGTGCCGCGCAGGACCTCTTCCGCCAGCGGGTCCTCGATCAATCGCTGAACCGCGCGGCGAAGCGGCCGCGCGCCCATCGTTGGATCGAAGCCCTCGTTGGCCAGGAACTCCTTGACTTCCGGGGTCACTTCCAGCGTCAGATCCTGGGACTTGACCTGCTTGTTCACGCGCTCGATCATCAGGTCCACGATCTGGAAGATCTCGTCGGCAGTCAGCGCATGGAAGACGATCACCTCATCCACGCGGTTGAGGAATTCGGGCCGGAAGACCTTCTTCATCTCGTCCATGACCCGGTTCTTCATACCTTCGTAGGCGCGATCATCGCTGCCACGCCGCTCAATCTCCCCACGAATGCCCAAACCGCGTTCCGTCGGGTTGATCTTGCTGGCGCCGATGTTCGAGGTCATGATGATGACCGTGTTCTTGAAGTCCACGATGCGGCCCTGCGAGTCAGTCAGGCGGCCGTCTTCGGCGATCTGCAGGAGGATATTGAACACCTCCGGGTGCGCCTTCTCGATCTCGTCGAGCAGCACGACCGAGTACGGATTGCGACGCACCGCCTCCGTCAACTGGCCGCCCTCTTCATACCCGACATAGCCGGGGGGCGCGCCCACCAGGCGGGAGACCGCAAACCGCTCCATGTACTCGCTCATGTCGATGCGGACCAGGTTGGTCTCGCTGTCGAACAGGAACGAGGCCAGGGCACGGGCCAACTCTGTCTTTCCGACGCCGGTTGGCCCCAGGAAGATGAAGGTGCCCATCGGCCGCTTCGGATCCTTCATGCCGCTGCGGGCACGCCGGACCGCCTTGCTGACGGCCACGATCGCCTCGTGCTGGCCGATGATCCGCCGGTGCAGCTCGTCCTCCATACGCAGGAGCTTCTGCGTCTCCGCTTCGACCAGACGGCTGACCGGAATGCCCGTCCAGCTCTGGACCACCTGCGCGACCTCGTCTTCGGTCACGACGCGGGTCATGCTTTCGCGGTTGCTATGCCAGTCCAGCTCCATCTCTTCGATCTGGCGCTTCAGCTCCGTCTCCTGCTGCTGCAGGTCGGCTTCACCATTGTCGATGAAGTTGTTGTTGACGACCTCGTTGATCCGCTTCTGCACTTCCGCCAGCTTGGATTTGGCCTGGCGCAGATCGACCGGCGGGAGCGCATAGAGCAGGCGCACTTTGCTGGCCGCCTCGTCGATCAGGTCGATGGCCTTGTCCGGCAGGAAGCGGTCCGTGATATAGCGATCGGCGAGCGTTGCGGCGGCGCTTAACGCGTCGTCCGTGATCTTGACATGATGGTGCTGCTCGTAGCGGTCGCGCAGCCCCTTGAGGATGTCGACGGTCTCCTCGATGCTGGGCTCGCTCACCTTGACCGGCTGGAAGCGCCGCTGCAGCGCGGCATCCCGCTCAATATATTTGCGGAACTCGTCCTGGGTCGTGGCGCCGATACACTGCAGCTCGCCGCGCGCCAGGGCAGGCTTCATGATGTTGGAGGCGTCGATAGCGCCTTCCGCCGCGCCCGCGCCGACCAGCGTATGCAGCTCGTCGATGAAGAGCACCACGTCACCCTGCGCCTTGCGCACCTCTTCCATGACACGCTTCATGCGCTCCTCGAACTCGCCGCGATACTTGGTGCCGGCAACCAGGCCGGCCAGATCCAGCGAGACGATGCGCTTGTCCTTGAGCGTCTCCGGAATGTCCCCGGTGATGATGCGCTGCGCCAGTCCTTCGGCGATGGCCGTCTTGCCCACGCCCGGCTCGCCCAGCAGAACGGGATTGTTCTTGGTGCGGCGGCTCAGGATCTGGATGACCCGCTCGATCTCGGTATGGCGGCCGACGACCGGATCCAGCTTCTCATTGCGCGCCAGATCGGTCAGATCGCGGCCGAATTCATCCAGCGTGGGGGTGCGGGACCGCGCCGTCTGCTTCTGGCTGGTGGGCATGCCGCTATCGTTATCCTGGAGGGCCATGACCTCGCGGCGCGTCCTTTCCAGTTCGACCCCCAGCTTGGCTAACACTCTTCCGGCCAGTCCTTCGCCTTCTCGGATCAGTCCCAGAAGCAGATGCTCGGTGCCTATGTAATTGTTTCCAAGCTGACGGGCTTCATCATAAGCCAGGTCG
>Ga0070739_10007936_pt1 | contig 11056 bp, 11 predicted proteins | sample Coa_R1_7_FD_66445 | JGI IMG/M metagenome (GOLD analysis project Ga0070739, IMG submission 66445) | Surface soil microbial communities from Centralia Pennsylvania, which are recovering from an underground coalmine fire - Coalmine... | ecosystem: Environmental > Terrestrial > Soil > Unclassified ... | reverse complement strand
CGAGCCCGGGCCGAACGAAAACCGACTTGCCGACGTCGAACCGCGCGGAGAGGCCGGCGGCCGCGTAGCTCGTCTTCCCGGCCGTATTCAGAGCTCCGAACACATAGGGCTGCAGCGCGGCTCCAAGCGGCTTGGCGATGGTCCCGCCGCGATAGCCGAGCATCAGGTCCGCGCCCGGCTCGATCCCGCTGAGGTCGGTCGGCAGCTTCACGTCGTGCACATAGGCGCCGCCGAACAATTCGCCGGCGTTGGCAGCGCCGGGCATGGCCGCGGCGAGCGAGGCTGAACAGAAAAAGACTACGCGTTTCAACGGTTTCTCCCCTGGATCGCCGCCTAACAATGCTCTGGCGCGTGAATGGTGCCTTTACCGCGCCGCCTGCCACGCCTGGATGGCGGCGTTCGGCGCGAGTAACATCAACACATTCAGCGTCAGATTGTCGCGAATGACGAAGAGCGGCACGATCTCCAGCACGATCAACAGCAGGATCGAAGCCCAGGCCGGAAGCTTCCGCGCGATGAGGAAGCCGACGCACATCATCAAGATGTCGGACATTGAATTGACTATGCTGTCGCCGGTGTAACCGAGCGCCGCCGTCGTCGTGCGATAGCGGTTGATCACGAACGGCGTGTTCTCGATCAGCTCCCACGCCGTCTCGACCAGCAGCGCTGCGAGGAAGCGGCGCTGGATTGGCCAGCGCCGCAGGAGCAGCCACAGCAGCGCGTAGAACAGCAGCCCGTGCACCACATGGCTGAGGCTGTACCAATCGGCGAGCATCTGGCTCGTGCGCGGGCTGTCGCGTTCGCCGACCCACAAGGCCACTGTTCCGCACGTGCAGATCGGGTTGCGGCCCATTGCGAGCTCGATGGCCGCAGCGCAGGCGATGATCAGGATTGCTGCGATCGCGGTCCGGCGGGCGGTCATCGGAAAAGGAGCTTACCAGAGCGAAGCGGCTTGCAAAGAACGGCCGTTCGCCTGATGCACGCGCGATGCTGCGCGCCTATGGCCCGGAATGCGACGGAAGCGTCATTGATCCGAAAGCGGAGCGCATCCCCGACGACGCGACCTGGATCGATCTCGAAGAGCCGACGCACGACGAGGAGAAGCTCGTCGAACGCTGCATCAAAGTCGACGTCCCCACGCAAGCGGAAATGGCCGAGATTGAGCCCTCGAGCCGCCTGTATGAAAAAAACGGCGCGCTCTACATGACCGTCAGCGCGCTGCGCGGTCTCGACGAGCATCACCCAAGCACCACGCCGATCGGCTTCGTGCTGGCCGGCAATCGCCTCGTGACCGTGCGCTATGCGAGCCCGAAGCCGATCCGTAGCTTCGAAAGCCACGCCCGTCGCGACCATGAGCTGGTGAAGGACGGGCCGACGGCGCTCATCCGGATGCTCGACGCGATCATCGACCGGCTGGCCGACGAGATCGAAGTTGTGAGCGCGACCATGGAGAAATTGTCGCAGGAGATTTTCCAGGAGCAGCAGGACGAACGCCGCATCCCGGCGGAGAAGCTGACCGCCCTGCTCACGAACATCGGGCGGACGCAGACGCTGCTGACCAAGATCCGCTACACCGCGGTCAGCACGCTGCGCATGCTGAGCTTCTTCGGCGGCTCGAACCTGGTGCACGAGGAAGCGCAGAAGGACCTCCGCCACCACCTCGGCAGCCTCACCACGGATGTCACCTCATTGAGCGATCACGCGACTTTCCTGTCGGACAATCTCACCTTCCTGCTCGACGCCTCGCTCGGCCTCATCAGCATCGAGCAGAATGCCGCGATGAAGCTCTTTTCGTGGGCGGCGGTCGTGTTCCTTCCGCCGACACTCATCGCAGGGATTTTCGGCATGAACTTCCATTATATGCCGGAGCTGAGCTGGCGTTACGGCTATCCGCTATCGCTCGCGGTGATGCTGATCAGCGCGGTCGGTCCGTACCTTTATTTCAAAAAGCGCGGCTGGATCTAGGCAGGCTGGATCAGCGGGATCGCGGGCTTCTCTTCCGCGGCCTGCTGTTCAGCGGCCGCGGCTCGGGCGCGACGGCGCGCCAGCGCGGCATAAGCGAGCGCGAGATCGCCCGCGGCTTCGACATTCGCTCCAAACTCTTTCGAGCAGGCGGCGGCTCTCGCTTCGGCGGCGCGGCGGCGGAAATATTCGCTGTCGTGCGTCATACAAGCTACTTAGTGCACCAGCGTAACGGTTTTAAGACGGGTTAACCGCACCTCGCCGCACCGGCTATTCCGCTCGGCGCAATTCTTAGAATTCCGCGTGAAGTCGGATCGCTCCAACCGGCGCGGGGCCGCGATCGCGGTTGTATGCCGGATGCCGAATGAGCTGGCCATCGAGCGTGAGGTGCAAGGGCTTGGCCAGCGCAAGGTCGTAATAGGCCTCGACAATCTGTTCGGGACCGGGATGTGGCAGCTTCCCATCGCCGACAAGGATCCCGAGTCCTCCGGCATCAAGGAAGCGCTGGTGGACGCGCGTGATGACATTGTTGACGGCGGCGATCCCAACAGTGTCGTCCTTGCGTCCCCAGCCGCTTCCCTTCACGCTCACGCCAGCGGCGATCGTGCGGTCGATGTCGGAGAATTCGTATGGCTCGACATTGCCGTTGGCGAGGCCGCCCTTCATGAAGACGGAGACGGTCTTCGACAGTTGTTGTTCGAGATTGAAGCTGACGCCCGCGCGGCTGCGGAAGCGGCGGACGGCGGCAATGTCGGCAGGTTCTCCGGTCTCTTCGGCCAGTCGGATTGCATCTTCGAATCGGCCCATCCGCCCGCGGCTGAGGAAAGCCGTGATCTTGAGCTTGCCGCGCCGGCCGCCGATCGAGTGCCGCTCCTCGACTTCCGCCACGAACTGAACCTGCCCGAAGCTGGGGTCGAGGCGTGCGCTGTTCGGCACGTCGGAGAGATCGAAGGCGCCCGTCCGCATGGTCCAGCGCCCCACATAAAGCTCGCCGGCGGCGCCGTAGGTGTAGCCCCAGGCGTTCGCGGCATAGTCAAACGTCCCCGCGTCAATGACCGCCCAGTTGAGGAAATCGCTCCGCGGATCGTGGGCCAGCGCATTGGTGTCGAACACATCAACGACGCTGAACTTGCCGAGCGTCAGCACCAGGCGGTTCGCCGTCTGATGTCCGGCGAGCTGGTTCAGGTCCGCATCGACCTTCTCGCTCTCGCCGCCGAGATCGATCGTCTGGCGGAGGAACCAGCGCGGCAGCTTCCAATAGGGGTACTTTTTGCCGACCTTGTACGCTTCCCCGCTAGGGAAGCCGGCTGCGCCGAGGGTGTTGCTCAAGCCGAAGCCCTGGTCGATCTCGGGATTGACCCAAATCTCCGCGCCTGCCCAGGGACGCACGCCGACATAAGCGGTGGCATCGAACGTCTCTTTGGCATGGCTGTGATGATCGAGGCTGTTGGGCCCCTGGTACGGCGAGCGGAAGCGCGCGTTCGCCTGAACCACGAAGGTGGCTTGCCCATGAATGGCCCAGCTTTCGGTCGCAGGCTCGTCGGCAGCCGCCGGGGACGGGATCGCCGCCGTGGCGGCGAGCGCAAGAGGAAGCAGACGTGGCACGAGCCCCCCGTTGGAAGACGCCCCTGCTCTTTCGTTCCCCACGTCTAGATTACTGAGGTTGGCCGTCGGCGCAATCCGCGGCTTTGCGGCCTAAGCTCTTGCTTGCTAAGGGCTCCCACGCCCCCATCTAGCAGGCATTCCCTATGCCGCTGCACAGCGAAGGACAGCAATGATTCCGACCGGCCAGGACAGCCTCCGCACGCGTTCGACGCTCGAAGTGGGCGGCAAGAGCTACGCTTATTATTCGCTTCCCAAGGCCGCCGAGACGCTCGGCGACGTTTCCCGCCTCCCCTTCTCGATGAAGGTCCTGCTCGAGAACTTGCTGCGCTTCGAGGACGGCCAGACGGTCACCCGCGACGACCTCCAGGCGATGGTGGACTGGCAGAAGGAGCGGCGAATCGCGCGCGAGATCCAGTATCGGCCCTCGCGCGTGCTGATGCAGGACTTCACCGGCGTTCCCGCCGTGGTCGACCTCGCCGCCATGCGCGACGCCATGGCCCAGCTCGGCGGCGATGCTCAGAAGATCAACCCGCTCGTCCCGGTCCATCTCGTCATCGATCACAGCGTCATGGTCGACGAGTTCGGCAATCCGCGCGCGTTTGAGAAGAACGTCGAGCTCGAATACCACCGCAACGGGGAGCGCTACGAGTTCCTGAAGTGGGGCAGCAAAGCGTTCGACAATTTCCAGGTCGTGCCGCCGGGGACGGGGATCTGCCACCAGGTCAACCTCGAGCATGTCGCGCAGTGCGTCTGGACCGGCGAGGACCAGAAGGGCGGGACGGTCGCCTACCCCGACACCCTCGTGGGCACCGACAGCCATACGACGATGGTCAACGGCCTCGGCGTGCTCGGCTGGGGCGTGGGCGGCATCGAGGCGGAGGCCGCCATGCTTGGTCAGCCGGTCAGCATGCTGATCCCGGAAGTCGTCGGCTTCCGCCTCGACGGCGAGCTCAAGGAAGGCATTACCGCGACGGACCTCGTGCTAACCGTGACGCAGATGCTGCGGCAGAAGGGGGTCGTCGGGCGCTTCGTCGAATTCTTCGGGCCGGGCCTCGACAACATCACCGTCGCGGACCGCGCCACCATCGGCAACATGGCGCCCGAATATGGCGCCACCTGCGGCTTCTTTCCCATCGACCAGCGCACACTCGATTATCTCGAGCTGACCGGCCGGGAGGCCGACCGCATCGCCCTCGTCAAGGCCTATTGCCAGGCGCAGGGCCTGTGGCGCGACGCGTCGACGCCTGAGCCGGTGTTCACGGACACACTCGAGCTCGACATGAGCACGATCGAGCCGTCGCTTGCGGGACCGAAACGCCCGCAGGATCGCGTTCTGCTCGGCGAGGTCGACGACCAGTTCAACCGCGAGCTCGACGACACCTACCGCAAGGGCGACGAGCCGCGCGTGCCGGTCGAAGGCGAGGATTTCGACTTCGGTAATGGCGACGTTGCCATCGCGGCGATCACCAGCTGCACCAACACGTCCAACCCGTCGGTTCTAATTGGAGCCGGACTCCTCGCCCGCAAGGCGCGCGAGAAGGGCCTGCAGACCAAGCCCTGGGTGAAAACCAGCCTTGCTCCGGGGAGCCAGGTTGTCACCGACTATCTCAATGAGAGTGGCCTCAGCGAGGACCTCAACGCGCTTGGCTTTGACCTTGTCGGCTATGGCTGTACGACCTGCATCGGCAATTCCGGCCCGCTTCCGGAGCCGATCAGCAAGGTGATCAACGAACGCGACCTGGTCGCGGTCAGCGTCCTCTCGGGGAACCGCAATTTCGAAGGACGCGTGTCGCCCGACTGCCGCGCCAACTACCTCGCTTCGCCGCCTTTGGTCGTCGCGTTCGCGCTCAAAGGCACTGTGCGCTCGGACATGATCCGCGAGCCGATCGGCACCGGCCGCAATGGCGAGCCGGTGTACCTCAAAGACATCTGGCCTTCGAACGAGGAGATCCGCGCGCTGATCGACCAGCATGTCCACTCCGACATGTTCCGCCGCCGCTATGCCGACGTGTACCAGGGCGACGAGCGCTGGCGCGCCATCGATGTCACCGGCGGCGCGACATACAGCTGGCCCCCCGAATCCACCTACATCCAGAACCCGCCCTACTTCACCGGCATGACCATGACACCGACTCCTCCGGGCGACATCGTCGAAGCCCGGGCGTTGGCAGTGTTCGGCGATTCTATCACCACCGACCACATCTCCCCCGCCGGAGCGATCAAGCCTGACAGCCCGGCGGGCCGCTATTTGCTCGAGCACGGTGTCAGCCGCGCCGAGTTCAACAGCTATGGCGCGCGGCGCGGCAACCACGAAGTGATGATGCGCGGGACCTTCGCCAACATCCGCATCCGCAACCGCATGCTCAACAATGTCGAGGGCGGCTTCACGCGCTATGCCCCGACGGGCGAGACGATGCCGATCTACGACGCGGCGATGGCGTACAAACACGACGGGACGCCGCTCGTCGTGCTCGCTGGGAAGGAATATGGCACCGGAAGCTCGCGCGACTGGGCGGCCAAGGGCACCATCCTCCTCGGTGTCCGCGCGGTAATCGCCGAGAGCTTCGAGCGCATCCACCGCTCGAACCTCGTCGGCATGGGCGTGCTTCCACTCCAGTTCCACGAAGGCGAGAATGCCGAGAAGCTCGGCCTCACCGGCGATGAGACGTTCACGATCACCGGCGTCGCGAACATCGAACCACGCCAGGACGTCGAGGTCCGCGTGGAACGCCAGGACGGCTCGGCGATGAGCCTCAATGCCCGCTGCCGCATCGATACCTACAACGAGCTCGAATATTTCCGCTCGGGCGGCATCCTCCACTACGTGCTCCGGAAGCTCGCCGCGGCGTGAGTGAGGAGCGGTCTGGCCTGGTCGCGTCCTGCATCTGCGGCCGGACGCGGATCACCCTGCCGCGCACGCCCGAATATGTCTGCCACTGCAACTGCAGCATGTGCACGAAGACCGGCTTCTGGGGTGTCTATTTCCCTTCGGACGAGCTGCGCATCGAGGGCGAGTTCGAGGGCTATGTTCGCGAAGACATGAGCGAACCCTGTCTGACCTTCCATCGATGCCGGCATTGCGGCTCCCCAACCCATTGGACGCCGCTCTCGGAGCCGCCGTACGAGCGAATGGGCGTCAACGCGCGGTTGCTCGAGCCCGGCGCGCTCGAGGGCGTTCGCATACGCGAGGTCGACGGCCGGAGTTGGGAGACGTGACTCCCGTCCAGGTCGCCGTGGAGGTCGCGGGGTGGGCCGGCGCGCTGCTGATCCTTCTGGCTTATCTGCTCCTGTCCGCGGGCCGGCTCACCGGCCAGTCGCTGGTCTATCAGGGCATGAATGTGGTCGGCGCGGCGGGATTCGTCATCAACGGCTGGTGGCACGGCGCGATCCCCTCGGCCGCGCTCAACGTGCTATGGCTGCTGATCGGAGCGATCGCATCATGGCGGATCTTGAAGAAAAGAGGATCGTCGACCTCAGCCATGTGATCGAGCATGGCATGACCACCTACAAGGGCTTTCCCGGTCCCATCATCTGCGACTTCTGGGAGCGCGAGAGCACGGCGGCGAGCTTCGAAGACGGCTCGAGCTTCCAGATCGGCCGCATCGACATGATCGCCAACACCGGCACTTACGTGGACGCACCGTTCCACCGTTATGCCGACGGGGCGGACCTTGCCGACCTGCCGCTTCCCTCGCTCGTCGACCTGCCCGGCATTGTCATTCGCCGGCCGTGGGAGAATGGAATCGAAATCGCCGCAAATGCTTTCGACGGACACGGGGTGCGCGGCAAAGCGGTGCTGGTCCACACCGGCTGGGACCGGCACTGGCGCACAGAACGGTATCTCAGTGACAATCCCTTCCTGACGGCGGAAGCTGCGGACTGGCTCGTGGAGGGCGGCGCCGCATTCGTCGGAATCGATAGCCTGAACATCGACGACACCCGCGAGCAGCGGCGGCCCGTGCACACAAAGCTGCTCGCAGCCGGAATTGCGATTTGCGAGCATATGACGAACCTCGGCAGCCTGCCCGACGAGGGTTTCCGCTTTTCCGCGGTGCCGCCCAAGGTCCGCGGGATGGGGAGCTTCCCGGTCCGCGCCTACGCCGTGCTCGGCTGAGCCAAGGCGCCTTTCAGCCAATCCGGAATGATCGCGTTCGCCGGCATGGCATCGACGCGGGCGTGAACCACGGACAAGTCCAGCTGAGGATATTCGATGCGTGAGCGCTCGCCTCCTCCGCCCATTACCACCAGAAGCCGGCGATTGATCTTCTGCCGCCAGTTCATGCGCGCGGTGTTCTCCTGACCGACGAAACAGCCTTTCGTGAAGCTCACGCCGTTGAGCTCGACGGCGTTACACTCGAGCCACAGCACGTCGCGAAGCTCGGGCCCACCCTCGCACACGCCAAGCCGGAGCCGGTGCTCGAGCCAGCCGATAGCCGGATCGGCGGCGCGCGCAATCCAGCGGCGGCCGAGCTCGGGAAGGCGCGGATCGGCGATGCCGTGTGGTCCGTCCTTGGACCAGTGGACCGCCGCAAGTGACGGGTCGCGCTCGATGCGGATGGCGCGCCGCAGCCGATACATGCCCAGCCGCTTCATCAGATCGTCGGTCGCGGCTGCCTCGCAGTCGAGGAGAAGGTCGACCCCATCTCCCCAAACAATGAAATCGAACAGGCACTTGCCCTGCGGCGTCAGCAGCCCGGTCCAGACAGGAAGCTCGCCGGTGACATCGCTGGTGACCAGCCCCTGCACGAATCCGCGCACGTCCTCGCCCGAGAGGCGGATAAGGGCGCGGTCGGTGAGGGTGGTCGCGGCCATGGGTCTCAGTTAGGGAGCGCGCCGTGGCTTCGCAAACGCTGACCATCCGCCGTCCCGACGACTGGCACGTGCACCTGCGCGACGGCGAGATGCTGCGGACCGTGGCTCCCTACACGGCGCGGCAGTTCGCTCGGGCAATCGTGATGCCCAATCTGGCGCCGCCGGTGACGACGGTCGAAGCGGCCGCGGAGTACCGCGAACGGATCCGCGCCGCAGCGGGTGCCGGCTTCGAACCGCTGATGACCTGCTATCTCACCGACGAGACCAGCGGCGACGAGCTCGAGCGCGGCCGCGAAGAAGGCGTATGGATCGCGGCGAAGCTCTATCCCGCCGGCGCCACCACCAATAGCGCGAGCGGGGTGACCGACATCCGCAACATCTATCCGGGACTGGAGCGGATGGAAAAGATCGGAATGGTCCTGTGCGTGCACGGCGAAGTCACCGATCCCGACGTGGACGTGTTCGATCGTGAAGCGGTGTTCATCGAACGCGTGCTCGACCGCGTCGTGCGCGACTTTCCCAAGCTCAAGATCGTCTTCGAGCACATCACGACCGAAGATGCCGTCAAGTTCGTGACGCGGCAGCCCTATGTCGGGGCGACGGTTACCCCCCAGCACCTGGTCCTCAACCGGAATGCGATCTTCGCTGGCGGGCTCCGGCCGCACGCTTATTGCCTGCCTGTCGCCAAACGCGAGCGGCACCGCCTTGCCGTACGCAAGGCGGCGACGTCGGGATCACCCAAGTTCTTCCTCGGGACCGACAGTGCGCCGCACGCGCGGGAGGCGAAGGAGTCGGCGTGCGGATGCGCCGGCATCTTCAACGCGCCGTTCGCGCTCGAAAGCTATGCATCCGTCTTCGACGAGGAAGGCGCGCTGTCGAAGCTGGAAGCGTTCGCATCCCTGAACGGGCCTCGCTTTTATGGCCTGCCGGCGAACGCCGACACGATCACGCTCAAGCGAGCTGACGTGCTGGTGCCGAAGGAGATCGACGGCCTGGTGCCGTTCCACGCCGGCGAGACACTACAATGGAGGCTTGCGGACGAGAGCTAGCGTCAGCTGCCGTGCCCAGTGGCCCCGATCACGGCATTGAAGTGATCTTCGAGCTTCTCGTAACATTCGCATGCGCGCCGCTTGAGCCCGGCACGGTCGATTACCCGGATCACCCCTCGACCGGTCGTGATCAGCCCCTCGTGAGTCAGTTCGCGAATGACCGCGTTGACTGTGGTGCGCTGAACGCCGAGCAAACCGGCAAGCCCCTCCTGGGTCAGCTCAATCCGATCTCCCGCGCGATCCTGCGCATGCAGCAGCCATCGCGCCGCCCGCTCCGGAATCGAGTGGAAGGCGTTGCACGCGACCTGCTGCATGACCTGTGCGAGGAGAACGTCCGAAAAGCGGCAGAAGATGTTGCCGATGAAGTTCGAACGCTGCTTCGCATCCTCGAGCGCACGCATCGGCACCCTGTACGCCGGCCCTTCGACTAACACCGTCGCTCGGGCGAACGCAGGCGCCTGGCCGCAGCTGATGATGCCGCCCACGGCGCCTCGACGGCCGATCGAAGCAACCTCGATGGTGCGCCCGCCCGACAGCTCCACCGCCATCGAGATCATCGTCGAATCGACTGGAAAGAGACTGGCCTGAACGGCCTCACCGCGGCTGAGGACGACATCCCCGGCATGAAGCTGCACCATTTCGCCGAACGGCTCGATGAGCGCTCGCGCCTCCCGGGTAAAAGTTGAAAGCAGGCGGTTGCCCGCGAAGGCCTGGTCGGCCTGCGTCAATTCGTCGATCGTTGTCTCAGCCACATTCTCATCCTCGGGCCCGGTACAGCGGTGGTTACGAGCGCGGGCCGATCAAGGGTGGATAATGTTGTACCCGGAACTTTGCTCCATCAGCCGTTGATCGGCGGCACCGTCTTCCGCCCGCCGACAAGCAGGCAGTCTGCAACGAGCCGAAGGGGTGCGACATCGACGAGGCTCCGCCGCTCGTCGATCAACTCCACGAACTGACGGTAGATATCCGGATATTCTCCGCGCCCGGTGTCCTCTTGAACCTCGCCGTCGATCAGAAGCCGCGAGCCGCCATTTTCCAGCCGGATGGTATTGCCGTCGGCGGTGTGCACAGTGATGGTCCATTCTTCCCCTTCTGTTCGCCGCCAGTCGAGGCTGCCGGAGACGGGTCCGTCGGCCTGTGGACTCCCAAATGCGATATCGACCGCAATCGGCGTCTGCGCATCCGAAGGAACGCTCAGCTCCGCCGACTGTACGAACAGCGGGCCAGGGAAGATCTTGGTCGCGATCGAGAATGCGTTGATGCCGGGATCGAACACACCGAAGCCGCCCGCCTGCCAGATCCAGGTTTGCCCAGGGTGCCATTTGCGCACGTCCTCGTGCCAGAGGATCTCCATCGACGCGATCCTTTTGCCGGCCAGCGCTTTGGCGGCCGCATCGACGGTCGAGTGATGCTGCGCATGCCACGTGGTCATCAGGGTGACGTGCTGCGCCTCAGCGAGGCAGGCGAGGTCGTTGATCTCGGAAAGGCCGGCGGTGGGTGGCTTCTCAAGCAGGCAATGGAGTCCGCGCAGCATGCATTCACGCGCGATTTCGTAGCGTGGTTCGGGAGGCGTCGTAATCGCCACCGCCTCCAATCCCTCGACGCTGCGAATGAGCTCGCGCCAGTCG
>Ga0070739_10007935_pt1 | contig 11057 bp, 11 predicted proteins | sample Coa_R1_7_FD_66445 | JGI IMG/M metagenome (GOLD analysis project Ga0070739, IMG submission 66445) | Surface soil microbial communities from Centralia Pennsylvania, which are recovering from an underground coalmine fire - Coalmine... | ecosystem: Environmental > Terrestrial > Soil > Unclassified ... | reverse complement strand
TCCCTGCTCGACGACGCCGACATTCAGGTAGCCGTACTTGACCGGTCCGGGGAACTCGCCCTCCTGGTAGGGCGCCCGCATCGCGTCGTACTGGTCGGATGGGACACGACCCCGGAACACCAACGCCTCGGTGCCGCGACTGACACCCGTGCGCACCGTGCGCACCAGCACGTCGTCCGGCCGCGGCGGGGGCAGCGTGACCGGCCGAATCTCCCCGCACCCGGGCGCGCGGAGCCAGAACGCATATGCATCGACCTGCACCGGCCTAACCCTGGCAGAACCTCGCGGTAAGCGGAACTTCGGTGTTCACTGAGGTGGACGCCCGGACCCGGCGGGACCTTCCCGGATGCTCGCCGGTGACGCTCCGACGCGGTCCTCCCGCTCCCGCTCCCGCTTCCGCTTCCGCGCGCCCGCGGCTCGCGTCCGGCTTTCGCGCGCCTGCGGCTCGATTCCGGTCCCGCTCCGGCGTCCGCGCCCCCGGCGGCTCGCGTTTTGTCACAGAACGGGCGACGTTTGCTTCAGTTCGGTTCCAGTTTGGAGGTTACGCAGGATTTCCGTCGTGGGCGTTCGATGCTCGGGGCGCGGACGACGGTTTCCGGGACGAACCTGCCGACGGACCTTCCTCTTCGGACCGCCGGCAGGATAAGCGCGCTGAACGAGCCTTTCCTGCCGACGGTGCCGGGGGGAGCGACGGTCGGCAGGTTATTCCCGGACGCAGGCCCCATCGCGCCGTGCACGGGCTGGCCCCGCCAGCGTGGCGTGGTCACGCGGGACCGGCCTCCGGGCTAAACCACCCCGAGCACCTATCCTACGCGGCAGGGGATGACCGGCGAGCGTCAGCTGGACCGAAACGAGCTGGGCGACCACATCGACCGGCTGTATCGGGCAGCGTGGGGCCTGTGCGGCTCGCGTGAGGATGCCGAGGATCTTGTGCAGGAGACGTTCGCGAACGTGCTTCGCAAGCCGCGCCTCCTGCGATCCGATGACGACGTCGGATACCTGCTGCGGGTGCTTCGTAACACGTTCGTCAGCCAGCGGCGTCGCGCGGCACGCCGCCCGCAGACCTCGCCGCTGCCTGACGAGCCGCTGGAGGACCCGGGCGCGGTCCGGGCCGAGTCACGGCTCGAATCGCGTGAGGTATATGCGCTCGTCTCGAGCCTTCCGGCGGAGTTCCGCGACGCGCTGATCGCCATCGACCTGGTCGGCTTGTCCTACGGTGAGGCCGCGCGGCTGCTTCGCGTTCGCGAGGCGACGATCACCACCCGGCTCCATCGCGCCCGCCAGCGCCTGGCGAGATCGCTGGCCCTCGAAGACGCCACAGACCAGACCACAGATCAGACCACGGAGCGCAAGCGGCGGCTCAGTCGGTGATCCCTGCGACCGGCCAGTCCGCAAGCTGCTCGAGCATCCGCACAGGCACGGACGACGCCGAGAGCACGCACGTGTGACCGGCCCGGCGCCAGGTCACCACTGTCCGACCGCGCACGCCCAACACCTGTAGGGCGACCCGGGCCAGGCGTGTGATTGGGGCCGAGGGCTGGACGAGGGCCGGCGTGCCGATGATCGTGTAGGCCACGCTCATGCTTCCTCGCCGGTAGTAGACGGTCACCGCGGGGCGCCCTCCTAGCCGGTCCGTTCGGGCGCCGACGGGCCGCCATCCAAGCGTTGCCGACCAGTTCGGGAAGTACAGGCCCTGAAGGCGCTGGTCGAGCTTGATTCGCGGGTCACTCCGATCAGGCGGCGGAGCCGGCGCCGAGGGCCCGCGCAGCGCGAGCTCGGCAGCCTGGGAGATGGACGGTGAGCGGGGCGTGCCGCCCGGCAGAAGCAATGCCAGCGCTGCTCCCACCGCCGCCAGCGCGCCGGCGAGTGCGGCGTAGCGTGGATTCCAGCGCCGTCGAGCACGGCTCGCGCGCAGCGATACCACGCGCATGCGCAGCCGGGCCGGCGCGCGCTCGGCGGCGGCCGCGTGTAGCGCGTTCACGGCCGCCCGTTCGCGCTCGTAGAGAACGCGCAGCTGCGGCGAGCCTCCGATCCACCGCTCAACAGCTTCTCGGCGGCCGGGATCCAGAGTGCCATCGGCCAGGGCCGACAGTTCGATCAGCTGCTCGGGAGTCGGGGACTGCTCTTCTCGTTCGGCCATCCGCGTGCGCCGTGACCCTTCCTGCTCAAGGTTACGCGGACTCGACGGCAGCCTTGATCGCCCTCATCTCGAGATCGCTCACGCGCTGGATCCGTCGCTCGAGAAGACGGGGGGGAATCGCTCGCATGACGCCCTGAAGGTCGACCTCGATCCACATCATGGCGTCGGTCTGCCCGTCGCCGGCGGGCTCGAACTCCATTCCCCAGCGCGCCGCTGAGGTCCCCATCGGCCCGGCGAACGCCAGGCGGCTCGGCGCCTCCACAACAGTCACCTTCTGGCTGCGCTCGCGTGTGGACCCGAATATCCCCTTCGCCCGCTGCCTTATCCGGGAGCCGGGCCGCAGCGCAGCGCCACCGTCGAGCCAGCATTCGAGGACCGTCGGCGCCCACTCCGGCCACCGCGTGACATCGCAGAGATACGCACACGCTTCAGCGACGCTGCCCGCGATTCTGATGCGGCTCTCGGTCCTGAACGTCATCGTGCGCCTCCTCCGCCGCCACGCGAGCCCACCGCGATATATGCGATCCCGAAGAGCAGCTCGGTCCAGGAGAGATCGGTAAGTGTCTCCTGCATGGCGAGCCGAATCGCCTCCCAAGGGCGGTGCACGATCCACTCCTCCAGGGCGCCGAACCGCCCCACGCTCGCGATTCCGAGCCGGGCCAACCAGCGTGGCAGGTTGTCGGGGACCTTGAGATCGAGCACGACCCACCGCCCGCCTGGGGAGAGGGCGGCAGCGCCGCCAGCGATGATCTGTCCCGGCGCGGGCAGCAGGGCGTGCGGGTAGGTGGCAAGGATCGCGTCGACCGGGGTCGGGAACTCGAATTCGGCCGCATCGGCCTGGACTAGGGTGACGTTGCGCCATCCGTTGGCGTCGCTGCGATGGCGGGCTTGGACGAGCATGGCGTCGGTCAGGTCAACGCCGACGATCCGGCCCTCGGGACCGATCTCCCGCTCGATCAGTGGGAAGTTCAGGCCCGTGCCGCAGGCGATCTCGACCACGGTGTCTCCCGGGCGAAGCCGGAGGGCGTGTACCGCCCTGCGGCGGTGGGCCCACTGGCGGAAGTAGAGCTGGGACGTGACGTCGTAGCGCCGCGCCTTCCTCCGGTACGTCGCGATGAGGTGCTCTCGGGGACTTTCGACCTGCCTCACTACGTGCACGCTATCGGTGGCGCGTGAGCTGCGCGCGGTATAAGGCGAAGAGCGATGGCGCTGGGCGATCCACGGCTCGGGCGCAGCCGGTCCTCGTCGCAGGTCCGGAGATGAGTCTCGGCCGCTATCTGATCGGCGTCGCCGCGCTGCTGTGCGTGATCTGCTCCGTCGGTGCGGGCGCCTGCGCCGTTCGGCGGCATCTCATGGCGGATTGGCGCGGCGCCCACGCCCGCCTGGCCGAGAGCGTCATCGGGTGCGGGCTGCTGGTCGGGATCATCGAGGTGCTCGGGACCGTAGGGCTGTTCAGGGTCCTACCGATGGTCGTGGCTTCGATCGCCTCGGGATCGCTGCTGAGGCTGGGGCTGAGGTCGCGCTCCAGTGCGCGAGTCGTGTCTCCTCGCGCGGGCGCTCCGGGGTTCGCCGCCGGCGGCCGCATTCTCCTACCGGCGGCCGGTCTGGTCATCGTGCTGATCCTGTGGATCGGACCGAGCGTTCAGTCATTCGAGCACGGGATCACGTCCGCTGACTCGATCGCGTACCACCTGCCGCACGCCGCCTCCTATGCCCAGACCGGTCAGATCTCGGCGATCCGCTACACCGACTTCGACTACCTGAACGGGCTCTACCCCGCCACCTCAGAGCTCTTCCACGCGCTCGGCATCGTGCTGATGGGCAACGATGTGCTGTCGACGGGCATCAACCTCGTCTGGCTTGCGCTCACTCTGCTTGCCGCGTGGTGCGTCGGCTCAGTCCGGGGATTCGGCCCCATGTCGATGCTGGCGGCGGCGCTCGTGATGGCCACGCCGATGATGGTCGGCAGCAATGCCGGGACCGCGCACAACGATGTTCTTGGCGTCTTCCTCGTTACGGCGGCGGTCGCTCTATGGATGCGCGCCGCCGACATGGCCACCGCGGACGCGCGGGCGTACCGCGGCGGCAGCATCGTCGCGGCCGTCGCGGCCGGGCTGGCGCTCTCGGTGAAACTGAACCTGCTGGGTCCGGTGGGAGCGCTCGCCGTCGCTGCGATCGCGTTCACTCCTATCGGGCCGGCGCCGGAGCACGGCTGGGTGGTGGATCGGAGGGCTGGTCCTCGCCGGCGGTTACTGGTACGCGCGTAACCTCATCGTCCTCGGTAACCCGCTCCCGTGGTTCAGCTTCGGCGCATTGCCGACGCCTGCCCCGCCGCCGCTACAGCACGGCCACTACTACTCCCTGGCCGACTACGCCTCCCATCCCGGGATCCTCCGCCACTGGCTGATTCCGGCGTTGAACCAGAACCTTGGCCCTTGGTGGCCGGCGCTGTTTGCCGCCGCCGCGATCGGTCCGCTCGCGTGTCTCTTCTCGAAGCGCGACCGAGTGATGCTGGGCGCGGCGCTGGTCGCCCTGGCCTCCCTGGTCGCCTACACGTTTACCCCCGACACGGCGTGTGGGCCCTGGGGACATCCCTACTGCATGACGTTCAACACGCGTTACGCAGCTCCGGCACTGACGTTGGCGCTCGCGCTCACGCCACTGGCCCCGCTGTTCAGCAGCGGGCTTGGCCGCTTGGCGGCGGGCGGCGCACTCACGACGCTGTTCGTGGCCACCGTGGCCCTGCGCCGCCTGTGGGGATCGCATTACGAGCTCGATGGAGCCCACGCCGGCTTGGTTCTGATCCTCGTGGCCGTGGCGGTCATCGCGGTCCTCAGACCATGGTCGCTGATCCCGCTCCGGCGACCGCTCGTCCGCGCCACCGCCGCTGCGTTGGCTGCCTCGCTGGTCCTGGCCGGGGTCGCGTTGGGCTACGCCGACACGCAGGATTACCTGAACCACCGATATACCGGCAGGTACGGGCCGGCCGCCATTTACGAGCTGTGGCGCTGGGCCCGCAGCCTGCACCACGCGCAAATCGCCCTGGCGGGCACTTTCGGCTTCTACTTCGGCTATCCACTCTGGGGTCTCGACGATTCCAATCGCCTCGTCTACATCGGCCAGCACGGTGCGCATGGCTCATTCCGGCCGATCGCCACTTGCCGGGCCTGGCGCACGGCTCTGAACCGGGGGCGCTACCAGTACGTGGTGACCACGGCCCGCGCGATCACGTTCACCACACGGCTCGTGCCCTCGCCGGAGGTCGACTGGACCCGCACTGACCCCGCCGCCAGGCTCGTGCTCTCGCCAAGCCGGGCCATCCGCGTCTTCCGGCTCACTGCGCCGCTCCAGCCCGATCGCTGCTAGCCGACGGCCCGGCAGGCGCGGAGTTCGCGACGCGCGCGACGAACTTCTTACGTGGGTTGAGCGGGCGGGGTCGGACTGCTTACACGCCGTAAGACCGCGCTGGTCGATGACGCCAAGCGAGCATGCCGCACCGACCCAAGCGCACGCGGGTACCGGGAGCAGCGCCGCCCGACCTCGTTGTGTTCGCATGCGCCGCCAGCGCCGGCATCCATGCGGGGATCGTCCCCGAGCACCTGCGCGAGGAGCCGCGACTCGGCATCGCGTTCCTGCTCGCGGTCGGGCTCTTGCTCATGACTGCCGTCGCTGTGGCGCGCCATCCGGCCAGCAAACCGATCGCCCAACTGGCCGCACTGCTGCTGGGTGCTCTGACCGCGGCCTACCTCGCGAGCCGCACGACCGGGAGCCCGCTTCTCTCGCCCGCCCCGGAAGCCATTGACCCCGTCGGCATCGCGTCGGTGGCCGTCGAGGTCGCCGGAGTCGCGTCCGCGCTCCGGCTTTCGCAACCGTCCCGCCGCCACCGGCGGCGGGATGCATTCAAGGAGGTAGCTCGATGAGAACCAGTGCCCGACCTTGGTCGCGCCCCACGCTCACCCTCGCGGGCCTGATCGCGCTCGCGAGCATGAGCATCGTGCTGGCGCTATCAGGTACCGGCGAGAGCCATGCCGCAGGAACGCACGGGCATGGCGCCTCCGTTCCGGTGCACTCCGCCAAGGCGATCGCCTTCCACGACGAGATGCGTGCGCTGTGGGAGGCCCACGGCGCGTGGACGCACATGGTGATCGTCAGCTTCGTGGGCAACCTGCCGAATCTCGCGGCCGCGGAGCAGGTGCTTCTGCAGAACCAGGTCGACATCGGCAACGCGGTCAAGCCGTATTACGGGCGCGCTGCCGGCAACGAGCTGACGAAGCTGCTCAAGGAGCACATCCTGGGAGCGGTGAAGGTGCTCGAAGCCGCCAGGAGCGGCGACAGCAACGCGCTGGCGCAGGCCGAGGCCGCGTGGTTTGCCAACGGCCGGCGGATCGCCGACTTCCTGCACGCAGCCGATCCTCGGTTCCTCACACGCGCTGCGGCGCGGAGCATGATGAAGGTTCATCTGGAGCAGGTCATCCAGCAGGCGGTCGACGAGCTGACGGGCAGGTACGCCGCCGATGCACGTGTCTTCGCCCCCTACATCCGGCACATCCTCGACATGGCGGACATGATCTCCGGCGGGATCATCCAGCAGTTCCCCGCGCGCTTCGGCTGATCCTGGGCGATCGCGGCCCGGCCGCCACAGCTGCCGTCGGGCCGCGATCGAATCTTTTCATCGCGGCGAGGTAAGAACTCGCCGGCACCGGCCGCTAAGCCCGTCGTGACAGCTGACCCTGGAGGTGAGCCGCCTGTGGCCACCCGATCGCCGAAACCACAACGACTAGACCCGTTGGTCCTGGTGCGCGGGCTACCCGGGCATCCGCTGCACCCGCCCCTGACCGATGCCACGATCGGCATGTACGTGCTCGCCGCGGGCCTGGCGATCATCGGCAAGGCTGGCGGCATCGAGCTCGCGGCCGCCAAAGGCATGTGGTTGGCCTTGATCGGCGGCCTGATCGTGTCGGTTCCCACGGCCCTCACCGGTCTGGTCGACTGGCTGTCGATCGAGTGGGGTAGTCCCCGCTGGCGCACCGCGACCTTCCATCTCACGGCAATGGTCTCGGCGGTGGCGCTGTTCGCCCTCGCGGCCTGGCGCCAGTACCACGGCTACCAGCACGGCCACGTGACGACCGGCGGGCTGATCCTCACCCTCTGCGGGGCAGCGGTTCTCACCGTCGGCGGCTGGCTGGGAGGCACCGTGGTCTTCGTACACGGGACCCGCGTGCTGGCCGCACCAGCGCAGGGCCAGCCGCCGGCGCCTGTTGCTCCCCCCCGGGCCGACTGAGCTCATCACACCGAACGAACGAGGAGCAGCGAGCATGAAATGGGCAGCACTGATCACGTGGATCATCACCGCACTCGGAGGCTTTGGCCTGCTGGCGATCTGGCTTCAGCGCGGCGGCATCAGGCAGGCCGACCAGCCGGGCCGCCGGATCCGGCCGCCGCTGATCTTCAGCCACATGGCTCTCGCAGCGACTGGGCTGGTGCTCTGGATCATCTATCTGGCGGGCGCCGGCAAAACGTTTGCCTGGATCGCCTTCGTGCTCCTGCTGGTCGTGGCGAGCCTCGGCTTCGGCATGCTCGCGCTGTGGCTCCAGCGGCGCCAAGCCACCCCAACGGGTTCGCCCGCTTCGGGAACCGGCACGCTGGCCGAGGGCAACATGCCCGCCGAGCAGCACTTCCCCGTGCCGATCGTCGCCGTGCACGGCCTGATCGCCGCGACCACGCTCGTGCTCGCGCTGCTGGCGGCACTCAACGTGTGACGTCCCATGGGCACGGCTGGGCTCGAACCAGCGACCTCTCGCGTGTGAAGCGAGCGCTCTCCCACTGAGCTACGCGCCCTTCGCGGGCCATTGTAGTGTCGCTTCCTTGGCAGTTTGCGTACCACAGCGGTAGGCAAACTGCCAAAGATCCCGGCAGCCGGCCCCGGCTACAGCCCCACCAGGTGGGGAACCGCGGCGCCGCGCGTGACCCCGCGCAGGTCGACGAACAGCGCGCTCGACGCCGCGATCGCCGCGTAGTCGACCCCCGGATGGGCGGTCACCAGCACGACCACGTCGGCCTCGCCCACCGCGCCTTCGAGCGCCACGCTCTCCAGGCCGAGCTCCGGGAGCGCGGGCACGTACTCGTCGTGGTAGGCAAGGCTCGCCCCGCGCTCCCCGAGCACCTCCATGATGCGCAGGGCGGGCGACTCGCGGGTGTCGCCGACGCCGCCCTTGTAGCTGGCGCCGAGTACGAGGATGCGCGAGCCCTTGACCGGCTTGGCCACGTCGTTGAGAGCCGCCTCGATGCGCTCGACGCAGTGGTAGGGCATCTGCTGGTTGATCTTGCCGGCGAGCTCGATGAACTCGGTCGACATGTGGAACTCGCGCGCCCGCCAGGTCAGGTAGAAGGGGTCGACGGGCAGGCAGTGGCCACCCATCCCCGGCCCGGGCTCGAAGCGCATGAAGCCGTAGGGCTTGGTCGAGGCGGCGTCGATCACCTCCCAGATGTCCATGCCCATCCGCCCGGCCAGGATGGCCAGCTCGTTGACCAGGGCGATGTTGACCGAGCGGAAGATGTTCTCGAGCAGCTTGGTCATCTCGGCCGCCTCGGGCGTCGAGACGCACACCACGTGATCGCACACGCGCGCGTAGAGCTCCCGCGCGCGCTCGCCGCAGGCCGCCGTCACCCCGCCGACCACCTTCGGGGTGTTGCGCAGCTTGTAGTCGGTGCGCCCGGGGTCGACGCGCTCGGGCGAGAAGGCCACGTTCAGCGTGTCGCCCACGCGCAGGCCGGACTCCTCGAGCAGGGGGACGAGGCGCTCGCGGGTGGTGCCGGGGTAGGTGGTTGATTCGAGCACGACGAGCTGGCCGGGCTGGATGACCTGGGCCAGCGCCCGCGCGGCCGCGTTCAGCGGGCCGAGGTCGGGCTCGCGGTTGGCGCTCAGCGGCGTGGGCACGCAGATCAGCACCGCGTCGGCCTGGGCCAGCTCGGCGTAGCGGGTGCTCGCGCGCACCCGGTCGCCCACCGCCCGCAGCTCCTGTGCCGAGACGTCCTCGATGTAGGACTCGCCGGCCGCGATGGCCGCCACCTTGGCGGCGTCGACGTCGACGGCGATCACCCGCTCGCCGGCCTGCGCGAAGGCCACGGCCAGCGGCAGGCCCACGTAGCCCAGCCCGATGACGCCGACGGTCATGACGGCTGACGATATCGGCCGCCTCGGCGCTAGGATGCCCAGTGGACCGTGCTAGGCGGGGTGCTAGCGGTGCCCTGTACCCGCAATCCGCTCTAGCGGGGCTGAATCCCCTCCCGAGGGGCTCAGGCCCCGGGGTCAGCGCCTCGGCATGTGGTGTTGATGGTTCGGTCCCGGCGCGATGCAGGCCCGTGAACCAGGTCAGGTCCGGAAGGAAGCAGCCTTAAGCGGTGACCCGTAGGCGCGACGGGAGCGCCGGCCGGAATCGCAAGTCGCGGCCGCGCCCCGGGAACCGGCCTCGAAGGCGGGTGCACGGTCCACTTTTATTCCCGGGCGGTGCATGCACCGCCCGGCCGACCCGCGCATGCGCGGGTCGGGGCGGCGGCACATGTGCCGCCGCCTACCCCGAGACTAGACTCGGATAGGCCGTGTCCTCCGGACCCTCGCTCTACCGCCGTCACCGCCCGCGGACCTTCGCCGACGTCGTCGGGCAGGAGCACGTCGTGCGCACGCTGCGCAACGCCGTGGAGCGCGGGAAGGTCCACCACGCCTACCTGTTCGTGGGCTCGCGCGGGACGGGCAAGACCAGCATGGCCAAGATCCTCGCCGCCTGCCTGAACTGCGAACAAGGCCCGACGATCGAGCCCTGCGGCACCTGCGCCTCGTGCCTGGCCATCGCGTCGGCCACCTCGCTCGACGTGATCGAGATGGACGCCGCCTCCAACAACTCGGTCGACGACATCCGCGACCTGCGCGAGCGCGTGGCCTACGCCCCGGTCTCCGGCCGCCACAAGGTCTACATCCTCGACGAGGCGCACATGCTCTCCTCGCAGGCCTGGAACGCCTTCCTCAAGACGCTCGAGGAGCCGCCGCCGCGCACGATCTTCGTGCTCGCCACGACCGAGGCCCAGAAGGTGCTCCCGACCGTCGTCGATCGCTGCCACCGCTTCGACTTCGGCCGCCCGACGGTCGAGCAGGTGGCCCGCGTGCTCGAGCGCGTGGCCGCGCAGGAGGGCATCGCCGCCGCGCCCGGCGCGCTGGCCCTGATCGCCCGCCACGCCACCGGCAGCTTCCGCGACGCGCTGGGCACGCTCGAGCAGCTCGTGACCTACGTGGCCGACCGCCCGATCGAGCCCGAGGACGTGCTGGCCGTGCTCGGGGTGGCCGACGCCGACATGCTGTTCGCCGCCGTCGATGCCGTCATCGCCCGCGACCCCGCCCGGGCGCTGCGGGCGGCGGCGCGGCTGTCGGAGTCCGGGCGCGACCCCGGGCAGGTGATCCGCGACCTCGAGGTCCACGGGCGCGAGCTGCTGACCGTGCAGGTGCTGGGCGAGGTGCCGCCCGAGATCCGCGTCACCCCCGAGCGCGACGGCCGCCTGCTCGAGCAGGCGCGGGCGCTATCGCCCACCGACGCCGTGCGCCTGCTCGATCTCGTCTCCGCCGCGCTCGAGGCCACCTCCAATGGCGCGCAGGCCCGCATCCAGCTCGAGCTCCTGCTCTCCAAGGCGGCCGCCCCGGAGATGGACCCCTCGCTGGCCGCGCTCATGGCCCGGATCGAGCGCCTGGAGGCCGGCCGGCCGCCCTCCCAGGCTGCCGGCGACGGCGTCCCGGCGCCGCGTGCCGGCGACGACCTCCCCGGCGTCCCCGCCCCGCCGCCCAGCCCCGGGCCGCCCCCGCCCGGGCCGACGCGGCCGGACCCCGGTCCCCCCGGCCCGCCGCCGCCGCGCCCCGAGCCGCCACGCCCCA
>Ga0070739_10007934_pt1 | contig 11057 bp, 9 predicted proteins | sample Coa_R1_7_FD_66445 | JGI IMG/M metagenome (GOLD analysis project Ga0070739, IMG submission 66445) | Surface soil microbial communities from Centralia Pennsylvania, which are recovering from an underground coalmine fire - Coalmine... | ecosystem: Environmental > Terrestrial > Soil > Unclassified ... | reverse complement strand
TCAATCCATTTTTTCTCCAACGCGTTTTTTGTGGGACGATCGGTTTCGTAAAAGACGCCGAACACGCCCGGGAATGGGAGCTGCGCAAGTTTGTACGCGGCAAGTTCATCGGTCACATCATGCCGCAATTCATCCTCGGGCGTGCCGTCCCATTTCCTTTCCTCGATCACTTCGAAGCTGCCGCCCTTGCGCGGGTTGGCCGGATCGAACACGTCGGGATAAAATTCCACGCATTCACTCAAACATTCGATCACGCTGAAACCCTGATGATCCATGGCGCGTTCGATCATCTGCATCATGTGATTGACGTTGGCCGCATGCGTGCGCGCAATGAAAGTGGCCCCAGCGGCAATCAATTTCTTGATGGGGCTGACCGGCTGATCAATAGCGCCGCTGGGATCGGTTTTTGATTTGAATCCCATGGGCGACGTCGGCGAGGTCTGCTTTTTCGTCAGGCCATAGACGAAATTATCCATGATAAAATAGGTAAGATTAACATTTTTGCGCGCGCCGTGATCGAGATGGTTGCCGCCGATGGAAAAGCCGTCCCCGTCGCCACCGAACAAGAACACATGCAGATCAGGCCGGGCCAGGCTTATCCCCGTGGCCAGCGGCACAGCGCGTCCGTGAATGTAATGCGCGCCGTGGCTATTGACGAAATAGGGGAAGCGCGACGAGCACCCGATTCCCGCAAGAGTCACAATCTTTTCGTGATCGAGCTGGCGTTTCTCCAACACCTTGTAGAAGGCGGCGAGCACCGCGAAATCGCCGCAGCCCGGACACCAGGTGGGGTGGTCGGCGGTGAGCGCTTTTTTGGTTAACTTCTCGCGCGGTGGTGCCACGACCGTGGCGGCGCCGTCGCCGTTTGGTGTTATCGCTGCGCTCATAAAATTTTCGATCGCCGGGGAACTCGTGCGAACGTCCCTCTCAGCCCTTTGTAGGCTCCGACATTCCCCAATTCAATAAATCTTTTACCACAGCGCTAAAAAAATGCGAGTCAGAACGGATTACCAAGGCGGCTTTTGTAGCCCGCGCCAGCGGCTGCGTTTTACTGTGCTTCCAAAATGGTGAAGCCGCCGCACCCGGACCAGCACAGCAACTGGAGCGAACGCAGTGGCAATGAGCCCAAGTTGATCCTTTGTTTTAATTTAACAAAGGATAAGCGTGTTGCTGGGGCTTTTGACGAACGTAAGTAACAAAGATCGTCGTTGGCCGGTGCGCGGTTGGGCCGGGCTAATATTCGTGGCGATATGCTGGCCGTTGAACTGGACTCTGCCCGGCGCGCGGACGGCCTTCCTCTTCTTTCCGCTCTGGCTGGGATACATCCTGACTGCGGATGCAGCGGTTCAGGCGCGAACTGGAAGCTCGTTATGGTTGCGCTCCAGAAAACATTTCGTGTCGTTGTTTGCCGTTTCTGCGGTGGTGTGGTGGCTCTTTGAGCTGATTAATCTGCGCACCGGCAACTGGGAATACCTGGGACGCGAACTGTTCGCGCCGCTCGAGTTCGACTCGCTGGCCACGATCTCGTTTTCAACAGTCATTCCAGCAGTCTTCGAAACCGCGGAGCTGATCGGCACCTTCGCGTGGATGGACCTTTTCGCCTCGGGACCGCGCCTCCCTGCCAGGCGCGCTGCCTTTTTGTTTCTGCTATTTATTGGCCTGGCAATGTTCTCCGCGATGCTCATCTGGCCGAAAATTTTTTATCCGTTCACTTGGATCTCACTCTTTTGCGTTTTCGAGCCGATCAATTATTGGAACGGGCGCCCGTTTTTGCTGAAGCAACTGCGCACAGGCGATTGGCGCACAGTGATCTCGCTTTCACTCGGCGCGCTGGCGTGCGGATTCTTTTGGGAGATGTGGAACTATTACTCGTTTCCCAAATGGATTTATCACATACCGGGCCCGGCTTTCCTGCGGATTTTCGAAATGCCGCTGCTGGGCTACGTCGGCTACATCCCCTTTGGCCTGGAGTTGTATGCGCTTACGAATTTTGCGTTGCCACGGAAAACTTCGCCTGGCACAGCCGGCCCGCGGTGGCTTTAAAGCAAAGTGCCGCTTTCATCCGTCGATTCGGTTGCGTAATCGGGCGGCTTGGATCGCAACACCGCTAGCCAATACCCTGGGGCACCACGTCTCGCAGCGTCTTCACGCTCTCAGGAGCGGTGTCGGCGTGAACAACCGGCGCCCCTTCGCGCGGTATATGTCGCGCCGCAAACGAGCGCCCCTTGAAGACACCCTCCAGAATCTCCTTCACACGGAAGGTGAGGCCGTCCGTCTTGGTAAAACTGGTAATCTTCGATTCGCAATAGCGGGCGCGCAAAATCGTGGCAAGCTGGCCGTAGCCGTAAACGCCCTGATCGTTCATCTCCACAGCGACGATGCGCTTAAACTTCGGCCAGATATTTTCCAGCCCGTTGGGCAACGGATGCAGATGACGCAAATGCAGCTGGCCGACTTTCTCGCCGTGTTCTCTCGCCGCTTTCACAGCGTCGCGGATGGGACCGTAGGTGGAACCCCAGCCGACGAGGAGCGTGTCGCCCTCCTGATCTCCATAAATTTCGGGCACAGGCAATTCCTCTGCCAGCTTGCGCAATTTGTTGCGACGCTTCGCGGTCATGGCCATGTGCAGTTTCGGGCTACCGGTGGGATGCCCCATCTCGTCGTGCTCCAGCCCGGAAAGAAGCGGATATTTGCCATCCAGAATGCGCGTGCCGGGCGGAACGTGCTGGGTGATTTGATCGATGGGATACGGCTTGTGCGTCGGGCGCGGTGTGAGGTCGAGTTTGGGATCGACCATCAGTTTAGGCAGGTCCGGCTCGTCGAAGGCTTCAATGCGCGTGGCCAGCGAAGTGTCGCTCAGGATGAACACCGGCGTGCTATATTTGCGCGCGATCCGGGCCGCTTCAATCGCGATATAAAAGCAGTCTTCCACCGTCGCCGGCGCGAGCACGACGCGCGGGCTATCGCCATGGCTGCCGAAAATAGCTTGATGCAGATCGCTTTGTTCCACATTGGTGGGCAAGCCGGTGCTCGGGCCCCCGCGTTGAATGTTGCAAATGATGAGCGGCAGCTCGGCCATCGAGGCCCACCCGACCGCTTCGGCTTTGAGCGAAATCCCCGGCCCCGCGCTGCCGGTGACGGCGAGGTAACCGGCGTAGGAGAAACCGAGCGCGATCGACACCGAAGCCAACTCATCCTCGGCCTGCACGAAAATGCCGCCGTACTTGGGCAGTTCGCGACGCAGCACTTCCATCACCGGCGACCACGGCGTGATGGGATAACCGGCGCCGTATCGAACGCCGGCAGCGATGAGCCCGTAAGCCAACGCCTGGTTGCCGTCCATGCAAATTTGCGGGCGACCGCTGGCTTTGGGAATATGTTCAAACCGGTAGTGTCTGGTCAGGATGTTGCCGACCGGATAAGCGTAACCGGCCTGGAACGCCATCAACGCCGTGTTGGCGACGCTTTCATTTTTGCTGGCGAATTTTTCTGCAATCAGTTTACGCAGTTTCTCAGCGTCGAGGTTAAAGATTTTTGCGATCAAGCCCAGAACGAAAATGTTTTTGCCTTTATCTTTGGCGGTGCCCCCGAGCGCTTCAATGGTCAGCCCGGTAATGGGAACGCCGACGTAAACGAACCGTTTATCGTCCAGGTTGGGTTCGACATTGTCCGAGTCGTAGAGCAGGATGCCGCCTTCGCGCAGAAATCCGATGTGATCCTGATAACTATGTTGGTAGAACGCCACCAGAAAATCCGCTTCATCGCCGGCCGACAGCACTTCGCCAGAACCGATGCGCACCTGAAAGATCGATGGGCCACCGGAGATCGTGGCGGGAATAGTCATGTAGGTCATCACTTCGTGTTCGCTGCGACCGGCCAGGCGCGCCAGAAACGCGCCCGCTGTCTGGATGCCGTCCTGCGAATTTCCAGCCAAGCGGATCACAGCGTCCCGAATATTTTCCGGGCGCAAATCCGCTCTGTCGCCACCGGATGGCGGCGCGGTGACTGAGTCTGGTTGTAAAGATTCACTCACGCGAACGTAAATCTTAACAAAGTTGCGCCATGATTCCACCAGCAATTCCCGCCAAACGGATCTGGATGCCGCCCGCGTTTCGGGGCAGGCTTTGGAGGACCGCGCGTCGTTCCTGTTGCCACGCAAGACGGGCCCTGACCGTGGTGAATAATTTGTCGTGTTTGCTCGCGTTAACAGCGGCGGCGACTGGCGCGGCCGGCGCGACCACTTTGCCGTCTGTTTCTCCCAGCTCGGCCGCGTTGGACCCCGCGGCCGCGGAACGGTTTGCCAGATTAGCGCTGGCCTGTGTTCGCAAGGAATATCCCAACAAGATCAGTCACGTGCTCAACAGCGACGCAGACGTGGCGCCGCCGCGCAGACTGACCCCCGCCTTCTACGGATGTTACGACTGGCATTCGGCCGTGCACGGCCACTGGTTGCTGGCGCGATTGCTGCGCGTACTCCCAGAGGCGCCATTTGCAAAGCAGGCGCGCGACGCGCTTGAGCAAAGTTTGACTGCCGAAAACCTGAAACGAGAAGCCTTGTATCTGCGCGTCGAAGGCCGTTCAACTTTCGAGCGGCCGTACGGTTTATCGTGGCTGCTCCAACTCTGCGCCGAGTTGCGCGAGTGGGATGAGGCGCAAGCTCGCCGATGGCTTGCCAACCTGAAACCGCTGGAAGACGCGGCCGTTGAGCGCCTGAGCGCCTGGCTGCCGAAGCTATCCAATCCGGTGCGCATCGGCGAACATAACCAGACCGCTTTCAGCCTCGGCCTAATGCTCGACTACGCGCGAACCAGTAAAAACGCGAAATTTGAAAGGCTGATCGTCGATTCTGCAGAAAAGTTCTTTTTAAAAGACAAAAGTTGTCCGCTGAACTACGAGCCTTCTGGGGAGGATTTTCTTTCGGCCTGCCTGGCCGAAGCCGATGTGATGCGGCGCGTTCTTCCACAGAAGGAATTTGCGGGGTGGTTGAAACAATTTCTGCCGCAGATTCCGCCCGACAAAGCCGGGGCCACCGCTGCCGACTGGCTTAAGCCGGTCATTTCTCCGGATCCTGCCGATCCCAAACTGGCGCATCTTGACGGGCTAAACCTCAGCCGTGCGTGGATGCTGGAGGGAATCGCCTCCGCGCTGCCGTCGGATGATTTGCGTCGCCCGGCGCTTCTTGCGGCGGCCGAGCAGCACCGGCGCGCCGGGCTTGCTGCGGTGACAGGCGCGCATTACGAAGGCGGCCATTGGCTGGGCAGTTTTGCGGTTTACCTGGTCACGCGACGCGGGATCCAACCTTCAAGTGAACCCAATGCCAAAGCGCCAGAGTGAGAGCGAGCCCGAGGTTCCGAGCTAGTTTTTCACTGCGACAGTTTGCGGTTCGCGACGCGGTTTTTCACCCGGTTGCCAGGCGTGTTCCTGCCAGAAATTTCGAAGTTCAGCCCGGCTACCATTGAAGATGTTGCGCTCCGCCCTGATGAGATTGGCAACGCGTTGCGGGTAAGCCGAGCGGGGAAGTCTGCACCGACCGTCGCCGCAATACTGCCACAGGTGCCATGCGTCCCAGGGCGACGAGGCTCGCGGCGAAGCGCCGTAGTTGGCCAGCCACAGCCAGCAATTGGCCAGGGCGCGCAGTCGCGACGCGCCGCGATTCCAGCCGTTCAACGTCCGGTTGAGATGATATTCGCCTGAGTAAATTCCAGGATATTTACCCGTACGTTCGCGAATTCGCTCTACGAACGCGATTGCCTGATCGAGGCGCATTGTGCCGCCGGGATAGTGGCCATTTTTCTCGAAATCCAGCACCAACAGGACGCCCTCGGGGCGCGACGTCGGATCGGCCTGCGCCCAGGCGCTGGAGACGGCGCTCAGAAAATGATCCGCCTGGCGCACTGGATCACTCGCGTTGGCATAGTGATACGCGCCCCAGAGCAACCCGGCTCGCGTGGCCGCCTGTTGGCGCTCGAAATATTTGGCATCGCGCTCAAAAGGAGGATAGGTCGCTTCGTGGATCACGCCCACGATTCCCTCGCGTCGCATCGCGGCAAAATCCGGGCGCACCAGGTCGTAGTGCGACAGATTCACCACACAGTTTGTCGGCGCAGAAAAAATCGACGCCGGCAAAGCGCAAAACAACGTTGCCACCCAACACCCGAGTGATCTCATTAGAACCCCAATCACTGTGACATATCGAACGAGCGCGATGGGCTTGCAAGCATGTTCTGCTCGATGGACGAAACGTTCGCGACCCAAGAAATCACTGCGATGGCCGAGCTTGCGCCGGCGAAAGGTCGGCCGGTTCGTTCAGATTGCGAAACAACATTTCCTCTTCGTCGGAAACAGGAATCAGCCGCAGCTTACCAACCGCATGGAGATGGCTGATTAACGTCTGCAGCGAGAAATCGTTCCCGGCCAGGGCGCATTGAAAATCCGCAGCCGCCTCGCGCGGATAAATCGCAGCCAGCGGTTCTGAGCGGCAATCAGCAAGTTGTGGAACGGCCCCGTAACCGGGCGCGACCTGGCGCGAAAGAAACCGCAGGTATCGAGGGGTCATGAATGGCAGATCGATCGCAAGGACAAGAAGATGACCGGCGCGGGCCTGCGCGAGGCAGGCAGCCAGGCCACTGAGTGGCCCCCGCGACGGTGGGTGGTCAGCCACAAATTCCACATCCGGCGGGCGCCACAAAGGATCGGTTCGCCCCGAGACGAAAGTTTCCGCCGGTCTCAGCTTCCGCAGTGTTTCGAGTTGTTTTTGCCAGAGCGGTTTGCCACCAAACAAGAGCGTTGCCTTGTCGGTGCCCATCCGGCGCGATTCACCCCCAGCGAGCAGCGCTGCCGTGATTTTCATTCCGTCGCCCACTTACAGAAGCGGTGGAGCGCAAGATTCCGTCGCTTAGGATTTTTGCGCGCAAGCCGCCGCGGCCCTTCAGAAAATTTTCCGCTCCAGAGCCAAATGCGCGGTCCATCCAGTAACACGGGGCGCATTGCTGCACTCCCAAAAAACGCACGCCTTGAATCTCAAATTCCTGACCGATCAATGCATTGAGATCGACTCCGCGGGTGATAACGTTGCGCCGCGCCGCAGCAGGCGAAGCCTCGGTGAGCTTCAGCGCCGCGCACAAGGCGCCGAAAACTTCCGCTGAGAAAAACGTAATCTGCCCCTTATAATCGCTCCGGAAATCGAAATAGCGGTCGCCCCGAATGCCGCGGCCGGCGACGCATTCGATTTCATCCCTTTCCATCATGGGATGGTTATCCGGTTCGCGACCATGATGCCCAACAAAATTGTGTCCACTGGAAACGTACAAGTGACAGATTTCCACAGCCGGCAACAATATCTTAAATCGACACCGATGAAAGAACCTCTCAGCGTGGGTGTGGGAAGCATCATCCGGCGGAAAAAGGATGGCGCCCTCGAGTATTTGCAGGATGAGCTGACGATTGAGGAGCCGCTGGAAATTTGCGTGGGCCGTAAAACGCTGGCCGTCACCATGCGCACGCCTGGTCACGACGAAGAACTGGCCGCCGGCTTTTTACTTTCGGAAGCGATTGTGAACAGCAGGAATGCGCTCGCGAAAATTTCCATGCCCCACCGGAACAAAGTGAATGTCGAGCTTGCCGGGGGCATGAAACCGAGTTTGAACTCTGTGCAACGTTTCGGCACCATCTCCAGCAGTTGCGGCCTTTGCGGCAAGACCAGCATGGAAGCAATCCGGCAATCCTTTCCCGCCATTGGATCGCGCAGTGCGCGCGTTAAGGTCGAAGCTCTGCTCTCGCTCCCAGGAAAACTTCGAGAGGCTCAGGGCGACTTTTCGCGAACGGGCGGTCTGCACGCTGCCGGCATTTTCAACGCGAACGGCGAACTGAAAATTGCGCGCGAAGACATCGGCCGGCACAACGCCGTGGATAAGGCCATCGGTCGGGCGTTGCTCGAAGGATGGTTGCCTCTCACCGGTCATATCCTTCTGGTAAGCGGCCGCGCTTCGTTTGAAATCATGCAAAAAGCGCTGGCGGCGGGCATCCCGACGGTGGCCGCTGTTTCCGCCCCCTCGTCGCTGGCAGTGGAGTTCGCGCGGGCAACCAACCAGACTCTGATCGGTTTCCTGCGTCCGCCGTCATTCAACCTTTACACGCACATCGAACGCATACTCCTGCGCTAACCCAAGGCACGAAACGGCTCGCGGGCAAATCGAAAGCCGGCCAGCGGTCGTTCGTCAAGCCCCACGTTTTTTCCCAGACCAAGCACCTGAAAAGCGCGACCGAGCATTTCCGGATGCAGCAGCGTCTGCAATTCGCGCTTTGCCTTGGACGACTCAAATGGTGAATCGCCGCAAAGTGCGCAAAGAATTCCGGCAAGAAAATGATGCTGATCCGTAAACCCGGCGACGCGCAACCCTGAGGCCTCTGCCCGTTTTACAATGCTGGGCCAGTGCACGGGCACGGTGATGTCCGCCTGGCCCACTTGCGTTAGCGGCGAATCAAGACGTTGGTGCCGGGCGCGCGCCTGCGCGTTTCGCGAAAAATCGTCTTCGCAACATCCGTAATCGATGGCGATCACGTAGCCGCGCTCCAGATTCACCGCCACGCTGTCAACCCACTCCAGTGCCGCCTGGTTGAAAGCGCTTTGGGCGCGCGGTGCGTCTATTGAAAGCGGCTGCTCCACGAACACGAAGTGCTCCCCGTCAAGAGCCACCAGTTGTTCAACGCTTCCGCGGATCAGTCGCACCGGCATCGCGTCCACAAACTCATTGGAAAAATGAACGCCCACAAATGGCTGCAGCGAATCGCGCCATTCAACCCTGGCGCCAAACGGCCCCAGGAGGCGCTCTTGCCGTTCCCGCAAAACTGGAAACGGCTCAACAATGCGGTAGCGCACGGTTTCGAAGAATTCCGGCGCGCTTTTCTGCGCGGCCCGCAAAACATCACAGGCGAACTGGCCATCGTGTGCGCCCTGCTCGACAATCACAAAATCATCCGGCTTGCCCAGCCCCTTCCAGATTTCGACAAACTGCGCCGTTAACAGCTGGCCGAAAAGGGGACCCACGCTCACATTGGTGAAATAATCGCCTCTTCGGCCAATAACGCACCGACCCGAAGAATAATAGCCATGCGACGGATGATAGAGCGCCTGCTGCATGAACCATCCAAAGGATTGCGGCCCGCGATTTTTAATTTCGCCTCGGATCCACTCGACCAGAGCAGCGTCGCCAGTTTGCATTTCAGCGTCACACGCTCAACTGCAAAACCTTTCCAAGCAAACACTCGAGAGCCGCGGTGGGCGTTGTGGATTGCGCGTTGAGGGTCGAACATTTCGCCCTTAAATTCTTCGGCTTTTGAGACCGCCCACCGCCACATACCTGAGGCCGCCGCCGGGCTATCGCTTTCGGCCGCCATGGTACCTGAGGCCATGGTTCTATGTGCCCATTGCCCTCGCTGCGCTGCTCCTTTTCACCGCGGCAGTTTACCTTTCCAGTGTGCTGGCCAATCTCAACGCGCAGGCCCGGGCATTCGACCTGAACAAGCTCGAACAAATGGAATCGGCCAGCGTGATTCTAGACCGCCACGGCAAAATCTTTGGGCAAATCTACGTGGAGAACCGCGAGACCGTGCCGTACGACCAACTGCCGCCGGATCTGGTGAAAGCGGTCGTGGCCGTTGAAGACGCGAAATTTTATCAGCACCACGGCTATGATTTGTTTGGAATCCTTCGCGCAGCCCTCAAGAATCTGACTGCCGGCCACGTGCGCCAGGGAGGCAGCACCATCACGCAGCAACTGGCGCGCAACAGTTTTGCCCTGAAAGAAAAAACCTTCCGCCGCAAACTGCTGGAAATTTTTCTGGCCCGGCGCATTGAAGAGCGCTTTGACAAGCAAAAAATCATGGAGCTTTACCTGAACCGCATCTATTTCGGCGGTGGCCTCTATGGCGCAGAAGCCGCGGCGCGCGGTTACTTTGGCAAACCCGCGCGGGAAATGTCCCTGGCGGAATGCGCCACGCTTGCAGGCCTGATCAAAAGTCCGAATCGACTTTCTCCGTGGACCGATCGCCATACCTCGCGAGAAGCGCGCGATTACGCCCTGGATCGGATGCGCGAACTGGGCTTTATCACTCGCCAGCAATACGACGCCGCTCGAACGCAGGAGGTGACGGTCAACAGCCGGCAAAATGCACAGGGCCAGACCTACGCGGTCGATTACATACGACAACAGGTGATCGCCGCTGTCGGATGGGACCGGGCCATAAACGAAGGCTACCGCATTTACACAACCATCGATGTCGATTTGCAGAAAGCCGCAGAAGAATCGCTGCGAAATCATCTGGAACGAATCGAGCAACGCACGGGTTACAATCACCAAACTTATGGCCAGTACGCAGCCACATTTCGCCACGCAAAAGCCACCGGCGCTGTGTCCAGCCTGCCGCCGCCCGAGTATCTCCAGGGCGCGGTAATCGGTCTGGATAACGCCACGGGCGACATCCTTGTGCTGGTGGGCGGACGCGATTTCGAGCACAACCAGTACGATCGCGCCTTGCAGGCGCGCCGGCCCGCCGGCACCGCGATGCTGCCCTTTGTGTATGCCGCGGCTTTCGAAAAAGGAATGTATCCCGGCTCGCCAGTTGAAGACTCTCCGCTGGATAACCGCGCAGTAATGATCGGCGGCACGACTGGAATCCTTGGCGAATGGGGACCCGAAAGCGCCGACAACCGTTATGAAGGGGCGATGACCGCGCGACAGGCCCTGGTCAAATCAAAGAATGGCGCCGCCGTGCGCGTCGGAATGAACGCCGGCGTGGAAGCGGTGTTGCGACTGTGTGCCGCCGCCGGCATTCATTCTCCATTGCGCCCGTATCCGGCCACCTTTCTCGGCAGCAGCGAAGTCACACTGGCCGAGCTGGCGCTCGCGTACACAATTTTTCCAAACGGCGGCTGGCGCCCAAACACGCTGCACATTCTGGAACGAATCGAGGAGAAAGATGGCACGGTGGTCTGGGACGCCAAACAGCAGAGCATCCGGAAACTGGTGATCAGGCCAGAGACCGCCTACGAAGTGCAC
>Ga0070739_10007933_pt1 | contig 11057 bp, 7 predicted proteins | sample Coa_R1_7_FD_66445 | JGI IMG/M metagenome (GOLD analysis project Ga0070739, IMG submission 66445) | Surface soil microbial communities from Centralia Pennsylvania, which are recovering from an underground coalmine fire - Coalmine... | ecosystem: Environmental > Terrestrial > Soil > Unclassified ... | reverse complement strand
CGGCAGCTTCGCGATGACTTCGAATCCGCCACCAGGACGCGGTCCCGCGCGCAGGCTGCCGCCGAGCATCGTCACGCGTTCCCGCATCCCGACCAGACCGAATCCCGTTCCATCCCCAGGTGCGTACGGTCGTCCGTTTCCGTTATCGCGCACGCGGATCGTCAGCTCGTTGGTGCGGTACTCCGCATCGACTTCCACGGCGCTGCCGGGTGCGTGTCTGACCGTGTTCGTCAGCGCCTCCTGGACGATGCGGTAGCCGCACACTTCCACCCCGTCGGACAACGGACGCTCCTGGCCGTCGATACGTAGCACCACTGGTGTGCCCGTGGATTGAACGCGTGCGACCAACCTGGGTAGGTCGGCGAGGCGCGGCTGCGGCGCACCTTCAAGGATCTCGTCACCGCTGCGCAGGACCCCGAGCACGGCTCGCAGATCGACCAGGGCGGCGCGGGCCCCTTCTGCGATCTCGTTCAGTGCGGTACGAATCGGCGGCGGTATGTCGTCGACCTCATAAGGCAACGTCGCCGCGCGTACCGCGATCGTGGATACGTGATGAGCCACCACGTCGTGCAGCTCGCGTGCGATACGCGCACGTTCACGCGCTACCGCATCCTGCTCGGCAAGGGCCTGCAATCGCCGCGCCGTATGCGCGCGCTCGACCTTCACCTCTTTGCGAGCGCGAAGGTTCTCACCGATCCACCAGGCGGCTAGCGCGACGACGCCCTCCGCTATCGTCGCGTCCCAGGGCGTCGCGTTGATCCGGGCCGGGACGAAGACGGCCGCGATCACCGCCGACTCCGCAGCGATCAGCAGGGCCGCCGCCTGCGACTTGCGCAGCAGCAGTGGGCTGAGCGCGAGGGAGACCAGCCAGGCGAAGATCGCCGTGGCCGGCCAGGCCAGTCGGGCACTGACGATGAATACGCTGTTCGCGGCGATCGTCGCGACGAGCGAGAACAGCGGCGCAACGCGAACGGCGGTCAGCGGAAGCGTCGCCGCCAACGCCAGCAACAACGCCACGTTCTCGCTGAGGCCGGCGGTGTGCCTGAGGCTGGAACGCGCCGCGAACACGGCGAGCAGCAACGCTCCGACGATTTGGACGTCCGGGCGCCGCGCCAGACGCGAGACAGCCCTCCGCTTGCGCGCGACGGCCAGGGTGACCAGGGCCGGGAACCGCGACCCGCGCGCGGCCGGCGCCCCGGCCTGCTCTTCAGCGGTCACCACAGCGCCAGCATCGCACGCGCCGAACCGGCCGACCACCTCCAGCGAGGGCAGGCCGACCCCTACTCAGGTATGAGAGCGCAGGCCGCGGAGTTGTCGGCAGGGCCTGTCAGGCTTGATCCATGCGGTTCGAATCGAAGCACCTGAGTGAGCGGATCGACCGGCCTGCCCGCGAGGTCTACGAGTTCGCCGTGGAGTCGGCGAACCTGCCGCGTTGGGCGCAGGGCCTGGGCTCCGCGGTGGAGCAGGCCGACGGGCGCTGGTTCGTGCAGACACCGGCGGGCCGGCTGGGCCTCGCCTTTGCGCCACGCAACGATTTCGGCGTGCTCGACCACGACGTCACGATGCCGTCCGGCGAGGTCGTCTACAACCCGATGCGCGTCATCGCGGACGGCGACGGCTGCGAGATCGTGTTCACGCTGCGGCGCAGGGAGGGCGTGACAGACGAGGAATTCGCCGCGGACGCACAAGCCGTCGCCGCGGATCTCGCCAGGCTCAAGCGTCTGATGGAGGTGGGTGACTGACGGACTCGGTTCGTCGTCGAGCCTTGACCCGACAGGTGCGTTTTCGCGCGGGGGCGGTAAACGTCTCGATGTCATTCGCCAGATTGTTCGGTCTTCAGCACGTGTAGCTCGTTCGAGTCGGGGTATACGCCGCGCCGCTTCCGTGACCGGAGCGTTCATGTTCGGCGGCACGCGAGCAGGTACCTGGCCAGGCGTTGAAACCACAGCGCGACGGTGCTTCAGCACCGGACGGCCGCGCCATGCCGCACACCCAAAGGACAGCGGTGATGACGCGGAGGATTCGGCTCGAACACGTCCACGAGGAGGGCGCATGGACGCACCGACGCAGACCGCGGAGACCGCGATCGCCGAGAAGGCGGAGACGACAGAACCCCCCGGGGCGACGAAAGTAACCAGGACGACGAAGGCGGCCGGGACGACGGGAGCAACCAGGACGGCGGCACAAAAGCCGGTCCGCAAGCCGCGCAAGAAGGCGTCGCCGCCGGTATCGACCGAAGGAGCTTCCAAGGCGTCGGAGGCATCCCAAGCGCCCGAGGCGCCCGAAGCGTCGGAGGCAACCCGAGCGCCCGAGGCGCCCGAGACGCCCGAAGCGTCGGAGGCGTCGGAGACGAAGCCGGTTGCGGACGTCACCTCTGGAGAGGAGTCCGCGGCAGCTGAAGAGCCGTCAGCGCAGGTATCTGAGGCATCCTCGGTATCCGACGTATCTGACGCGGAGCCAGTCGCGACCGCCACGCCTGAAGAGGAGCCTGCGGCAGCCGAAACGGCGTCGGATGCACAGGAGCAGGCCGAGGCGGCCGCACCGGAGGAAGAATCGCACGAACGCACGATCGAGTCTGTCCGCGCTGACGAGACACCGATCTTCGCCGCCATGTTCTCCGGCTGGGACGGCCCGGCGGCCGGCATGATCGGCCGCAACCTGCACCGCGCCGACGACGACACGATGGTCTTCGACCTGCTGATGTGGCGCCCCAGCCCCGACGAGGCGGCCCCGGCGCTGCGCTTCCAGGTCGGCGGCGACCGGCACGCTCCGGTGGTCACCGTCAACGGCGAGCTCAACTCCGGATCGGTGGCGCTGCTGACCACGCCGCTGCGGCACATCCTGCGCCGCAGGCCGCGGCAACTCGTCGTCGATCTCGCCGGGATCACCGCCGCGAGCCCCGCCGCGCTGCGCGCGCTGCTCGACGTGCGCGGGGCGGCCCGTGCCGCGCACGTCGACTTCTGGCTGCGCTCCCCTTCCGAGCCGGTGCGGGAACTGCTGCAGCCCGCGAAGTCACAGGTCGCGGTGCGACCGAAGTCGCCGGCCGCGCGCCGGTCGCCGGGGACGATCAGAAAGCGTGACGAAGCTGACGAGCAGGTCGGTGTTAACGGCGCCGGCGGCGTCAAAGGCGTCGACGGGGAAGAACCGGACGCCGGGCCGTCGTCGTCGCAGAGCACGACTCACCTCAAAGCTCATCCGGTCGCGGCGAGGTTCTCCGTGATACATCGCCGCCCGTCCACGGAGTCGACCGTGCTGGAAGGTGTCGTCGTCCAGGGCCAGGGCCCGGTCACGCGATCGAGGCCATGGTGGTCGTCGCACTCGTTGCGCGAGTCATTGCGCCGCGTCGGCTCGCATCAGCACGCGCACGGTCACGGCTCGCCGACGTAAGAACCGCCGGCGAGCCGTTGGCCGTGCGCCCGGCACGCGGCCCGGACCGAGCCCGTTCCGCCGGACCGGGAGGCGACGCGGTCGCGGGGCGTATCAGGACCCGGACGGGAATCCGGCGCCGGCGGCCCACGCGGCGAGTTCGGCCTGCGCCGCCGCGCGCTGGGCCGCGGTCGCGCTGGACGAGCCGTTGGTGATCAGCGCGAAGTGCAGGGTTCCGGCGGCGGAGCTGTCCGAGAGCAGCAGCCTGTTGACACCGCTGGCGCCCGGCAGCGCCGCGTACGCGATCGGCGTGCTCGTCGTCTGGCCGGTCGCCGTGTACGCGGGCAGGCCCGTCACCGTGCCCAGATCGGATACGACCGTCGTCCCCGCGGGCGTGAACGCGGCAGGCAGGTGCAGCTCGGTCGGCGCTGCCGAACCCGTCGAGCGCCAGACCAGCACGCCGTACTGTCCGGAGCCGACCAGCGCGGCCGTGTTCGGCAGGCTGGAGGGGACCGGGTTCCAGGTCAGCGTGGTGGATCCGTCGCGCGCGCGGTCCTCGTAGGTGAAGGCCAGCGTGCGGCCGGACACCGCGAGCGGGTAGAGCCGGTCGAGTACGCGCACGTCTTGGCGCAGCTGGACCGCGCCGGAGGAGTCGGTGTCGATGACCGAGAAGTCCTCGCCGTTCCAGGCGTCGCCGCTGGTCTCCACCTTGCTCGGGTTGCCGTTCATCAGCTCGTCGTGCCGGCCGCTGTAGAGGTCCCACTGCCACTCGGTGCCGCTGAGCACGCCGCCGGACTGCGCCGCCTGGCTCCACCAGTTCGCGCCGGCCACGCCTGAGTCCAGGGCCTGGTACATCGCCTTGAGCACGGTCGGGGTCTTGTCCGAGGTGTAGCCGCTCTCCGGGCTGCCGTACTCGCTGACGAGCGCCGAGGTGCCGAGGCTGGAGCCGCGTTGGCGGATGGTGTCGAAGTTCGAGGTGTACTGGCCGTCGGCGGCCTTGCCGATCATGAAGATGCCCGAGAGCGCCGCCTCGTCGTAGAAGTGCGTGTTGAAGACGTACCTCGTGCCGATCTCGCCGACGTTGGCCAGCCCGCCGGCCTGCTGCTCGAAGGAGAGGTTCGCGTTCCAGAACAGGTTGGGCTCCACGAACGCGGGCTTGGCCGACCAGCCGGCGCCGTCCATCGCGGTGCGGAACTTCTGGAAGAACGGCCACAGCACGTCGCGCTCCCAGGTCTGGCTGGTCTGCCCGGAGTCGTACTTGCCCGCATAGGGCTCGTTGTACGGGTCCACGCCGAGCACGCGGGTGAACTCGTCAGTGCTCAGATGCGCGCGCAGGTAGGTCAGCGCGGCCTGAGCCTGCCCGAGATAAGCGTCCTGCTCCGCGATCTGTCCGGCGGAGGTCGTCAGCACCCTGTTGTGCCAGAAGTCGTAGGTCGCGTCCTGCACGGCGGCGTTCTGCGTGATGTTCTGGCCCCAGTTGAAGCAGATGCCGCAGTTCTCCTGCGGATAGCTGCCGGCGTTGATCACCCACTGCGGCGCGCCGTCGCCGGTGTACCAGCTCCCGCTGTTGAACAGGTAGCGCGAGAACAGGTCCTCGTGGAAGTCGACGAGCACGTCGATGCCGTCGTCGAGGAAGGGCTGCATCTGCGCGGTGACGTTGGCGAGGTACGTGTAGTCGATCTGGTTCGGCTGCGGCTCGATATACGCCCAGGTGAGCAGGAACCTGATCGAGTTCGCGCCGGTCAGCTGGCGCATCGCGGCGGCCGAGGTGCGCGCGTCGGCCACGCTGGCGAACGGCAGCCCGTTGTTCTCGGCCAGCTTCGCCTCGCCGGAGACGTTGAAGCCGCGCAGCACGACCTCGCGGCCGTAGCCGTCGACGAAGCCGTTCGGCGTGACGGTGAGCGTGGCGCTGGTCGCGTTGTCGAACCACTGATTGCCGGTCGTCGCCGCGATCGCCACCGCGCCGCCGGTTCCTGTCGCCGCACCGGCCGCCGCGGCCAGGCCGATCGCCAGGGCCGTCGCCGTCATCCTGCCGCGCAGTCGGCTCAGCCGCCCGCTTCGCACCGCCGCCATCGATCTTCCATCCTTCGCGCCGTAGGTATCCCGGCAGTGTCGGATAGCCCGGCGGCCGGCGGAAGTACGCGGGTTGCCAATCTTGCGCGTTCCGGTTGTCGCCGGGCGACAGGCCGGGCGGGCAACCGGATACACGCCCCGGGGGTTACTGCGGTTCGGGCGGGAAGCCGTGCGGCGCGGTGAAGTCCTGGACCGGCACGCCCGACAGCGCGCGGGTCATCGCCTCGTGCCAGATCGGCGCGGAGATCGTCGCGCCGAAGATCTGCCCGTAGTAGTACTGCCCGCCGACGCGCATGTTGCCCATGTAGTCGCCCTTGAGCGTGTCCGGGCGGATGAAGCCGGTCCACACGGCGGTGGCCAGCTGCGGTGTGTAGCCGTCGAACCAGGTGGCGATGGAGCTGGTGGTGGTTCCGGTCTTGCCCGCGGCCGGGCGGTCGAGGCCGAGTCCGGAGGCGGTCGCGCCCGGCTGGGTGAGCACGCCGCGCAGCAGCGCGGTCAGCTCGTTGGCGATGTTGGGGTCGAGCACCGCGCGGCAGTTCGGGTGCTGCGCCGGAAGCTGGCGGCCGGCGCCGTCGGTGGCGGCCGTGATGACGTACGGCTTGCAGTAGGTGCCCTGGGCGGCGATGGTCGCGTAGGCGCCGGCCATCTCGATCGGCGTGATCAGGTTCGTGCCGAGGGTGAAGGACGGGAACTGGTCGAGCGGCCTGCCGTCGCCGCTGTCGTTGTCGAAGGTCACCCCCATCGACTGGGCGATCTGCGCGGGGTGGCACAGCCCGGTCTGCTCCTCGAGGGTGAGGAAGTAGGTGTTGACGGAGAACCAGAACGCCTGGTCGAGGGGGCCGGTGAACGGGTTCCCGTCGTCGTTGCTCGGGTGGTAGTCCGGCGTCCAGAGCACCGAGTGCGTGCCGTTGCCCGGGCAGGCGGCGATCCGGGTGCCGGCGTCGTCCATCGGGCTGGGCACACTCATCACCTGGCTGGGATCGTGCCCGTCCTCGAGCGCGGCGAGCCCGACGAAGATCTTGAACGAGGAGCCGGCCTGATAGCCGCCGCTGCCCTCGTGCGCGGGATCGCCGGCCAGGTTCAAGTAGGTGTCGCCCAGGTTGTTGCCCATCGGCTTGGACTGCGCCATCGCCTTGATCTGGCCGGTCCCCGGCTGGATCATGGCCAGCGCCGAGGCGACCTTGTCGGTGGCGTAGGTGTGGCTGGAGATGGCCGCGTCCGCCGCCGTCTCGTCCTTCGCGCTCATCGTGGTGTGGATGGTCAGGCCGCCCATGTTCCACATCTGGATCCGGGCCGCCTTGGTCGGCCCGTAGTCCGGGTCGTTGATGAACGTCTGGTACACGTAGTTGCAGAAGAACGCGGCCGAGCCCTGCGCGACGATGCAGCCGTGCTTCGGCGGGGTCGGCTTCAGGCCGAGCGCAGTCTTCTGATACGCGGCCACCTGCGCGTCCGTCAGGTATTTGAGCACCGGGCTGGCCATGTCCTGCAGGACTATGTTGCGGCGGGCCAGCGCCGCGGCCGGGTGCTGCAGCGGGTCGTAGTCGCTCGGGCTGTTGACCAGCGCGGCCAGCAGCGCGGCCTGCGGGACGGTGAGCTTGGCCGAGGTGGTGGAGAAGTAGCGCTCCGCCGCCGCCTCGACGCCGTAGGCGCCGTTGCCGAAGTACACCAGGTTGAGGTACCGCTCCAGGATCTGCTCCTTGGTGAGCGACTTCTCGACCGCGACCGCGTACTTGAGCTCGGTGACCTTGCGGGTGAAGGTGTCGGCGATGGCGGCCTGCTGCTTGGCCTTGTCGGTGCCCGCCTCGAGCAGCAGCACGTTCTTCACGTACTGCTGCGCGATGGTCGAGCCGCCCTGCAGATTGCCGCCGTTTGAGTTGTGCACCAGGGCGCGGATCGTGCCCTTGATGTCGATGCCGCCGTGCTGGTAGAAACGCACGTCCTCGATGGCGACCAGGGCCTGCGGCATGCTCGGGCTTATCTGCGACATCGGCACCACGACCCGGTTGCCGCCCAGGTCGTCGCTCCAGGTGTACGCGATGAGGCTGCCGTCGTCGGCGAGTATCTTCGAACGCTGCGGCAGCACCGGGGTCTCGAAATCGCTGGGCAGGTCCTCGAAATGGTCCGAGGCGGCCTTCGCGGCCAGCCCCGCGCTGCCCACCAGGGGCAGGCTCAGCCCGGCGACCATGATGCCGCCGAGCGCGCTGATGATGATGAATATCAGCAGGTTGCCGAGCAGTCGGCCCGCTCCCCGCAACCCCGTCCCACCGGCCGCCTTGCTCATGGGGATCAGCGTACTCGGGTCACCACGTGCAGCAACCGGACTCGCTTGCGTAACGCAGCAGTCTTGGCGCGAAAACCGAGCGGCCGTCAGCTTCGCGCCGGTTCACCGGGGAGCGGAACGCATCATCCGTGACATTCCGGAAGTCACCCGGCTGATTTTCCGCCCCTTTCAGAACACACGTTTCACACCCGGCCCGGCTCCCCCGATGCTAGCCTGGCCATAAAGCACCAGGTGCGAGCCGCAACAGCGCAGGCCGCTGCCGGAAATCCGGGCTCGCCGCCGCGCCGCGGCCGCGGAACGAAGGGGAGGAGCCGTGGTGGCTGCCCAGGATGGGCCCAGAATCACCATGACCAGCATCGCCCGAGAGGCGGGGGTCTCGGTGCCGACGGTCTCCCGCGTGCTCAACGGCCGCTCCGACGTGGCGCCGGAAACCCGCGAGCGGGTCGAGGAACTGCTGCGCCGGCACGGCTACCGGCGCCGGGTCAACCGCTCGCAGGAACCGGCCGGGCTGATCGACCTGGTGTTCAACGACCTCGACAGCCCATGGGCGGTGGAGATCATCCGCGGCGTCGAGGACGTCGGGCACGCCGCCTGTGTGGGCACGGTGGTCTCGGCGATCCACCGCCGCCCGGCCGCGACCCGGCAGTGGCTGCGCAACGTGCAGGCGCGCAACACCGACGGCGTGATCCTGGTGACCTCCGACGTGCAGTCCCCGCTGCACGCCGAGCTGCGGCGCCTCAACGCGCCCACGGTCGTGATCGACCCGGCGGGCGTGCCCGGGCACGAGGTGCCGACGATCGGGGCCGCGAACTGGTCCGGCTCGCTGGCGGCGACCGAGCACCTGATCTCGCTGGGCCACCGGCGCATCGGCTTCATCGCCGGGCCGCGCACCCTGGTGTGCAGCCGCACCCGCCTCGACGGATACCGCGCCGCGCTCGAGGCCGCTGAGATAGCGGTGGATCCGCAGCTGATCGTGCAGGGCGACTTCTACCACGAGTCCGGCTTCAAGGGCGCCGCGGAACTGCTCGCGCTCGCGCAGCCGCCGACCGCGATCTTCGCCTCCAGCGACCAGATGGCGCTGGGCGGCTACGAGGCGGTGCGCCAGCGCGGGCTGCGGGTCCCGGACGACCTGAGCATCATCGGGTTCGACGATCTGCCCGAGGTGCGCTGGTCCTCGCCGCCGCTGACCACGGTGCGCCAGCCGCTGAGCGAGATGGGCGCGCTGGCCGCGCGCACGCTGCTGCGGCTGGCCGGCGGCGAGCAGATCGAGGGCCTGCGCTTCGAACTGCCGACGCAGCTCGTGGTGCGCGACAGCACCGGACCGGCGCGCGCGTGACGGTTTCGCGTCCGGCCGCGGCCCGCGGATCCAGGTAGAGATCAGGCAACCGGGGTAAGGACCAGTCAACCCCGGCGGTGCCGCGGCCGTGTCCACCAGGGCCGGCTCTCAGCGACCTACCCCCACCTCGCTGAGCTCCGGCCCGTTCGGCCCTAGCCACTGCGGACGGGTGCGGCGATCATTAGTCCGCCCGGCCGATTGCGCGAGCGGATTTGTTAGGCAATCCTAACTTAGGCTAGCCTTGCCGACTGGTCGCCCCGGAATGCCCGGGCGGCGAAGCCTGCGCGCCCGCGTCCCGCGCGCCCCCGATCCGCCGTGGAGGATTTCCGGATGTCGTCGTCGCAGATAACGCTGCTGGGGGCGGTGGCCGGTTTCACCATCTACCTCGGCCTGCCGATCGGGCGGCTGCGTTCCCCCGCGCCGACGCTGCGCGCGCTGCTGAACTCGGTCGCCACCGGCATCCTGATCTTCCTGCTCTGGGACGTGCTCTCGCACGCCTGGGAACCGATCGACTCCGCGCTCTCCGACCACCGCTACGGCTCCGCGGTCGGCAATGGCGCGGTGTTCTTCGCCTGCTTCGGCGCCGGCCTGGTGGCGCTGGTGTACTTCGACCGCTACGTCGCCCGCCGGGTCGCAAGGGCGCGCGGTTTCGGTCCCGGCGCGGCCGCGGTCGACGAGCTCAATCCGCGCTCTGCCGCGTTCACCCGGTTCTTCGACCTGGCGATGATGATCGCGGTGGGCATCGGCCTGCACAACTTCGCCGAGGGCCTGGCCATCGGCAACTCGGCCGCGACCGGGCAGTTGCAGCTCGCGGTGCTGCTGATCATCGGCTTCGGGCTGCACAACGCCACCGAGGGCTTCGGCATCGTGGCCCCGATGGCCGCCGAGGGGCGGATGCCGACGTGGGCGCGGCTCGGGCTGCTCGGCCTCGTCGGCGGCGGGCCGACCTTCCTCGGCACCATCGTCGGCCAGCACGTGGTCAACGACACGCTCTCGATCGGCTTCCTGACCCTGGCGGCCGGCTCGATCCTGTACGTCGTGATCGAGCTGCTCGCGGTGGCGCGCAAGATGGGCCGCAAGGAGCTGACCACCTGGGGTCTGCTGCTCGGGGTGTTCCTCGGCTTCGTCACCGACGCCGTGGTGACCGCCGCAGGGGCCTGATACCGGCGCGAAATTCCGCAGCGCACAGGTTTAAACCGCGCGGCGCGGCAAGTTTCACAGAGTACTGAACTACCCGTCTCGGGGATCCGTTTCGCGCATAATCCGGCGCTCGCCGGCGTACCCACCCTGAGACGGTGATCAGATGCGCAACGCCCTGACGCTCAACCAGCACCTGACCTCCCTGTACCGCATCGTGCTCGGCCTGCTGATCTCCTGCCACGGCGCGTCGACGCTGTTCGGCCTGTTCGGGGGCTCGCTCGGCACCGGGAAGACCGTTTCGCCGACGCAGTGGCCCGGCGGCACCGCGGCCCTGATCCAGCTGGTGTGCGGGCTGCTGATCCTGATGGGCCTGGCCACCCGGCCGGCCGCCGTGCTGCTGTCCGGTTCGATGGCCTACGCGTACTTCTCCGTGCACCAGAAGCACGCCCTGCTGCCGATCCAGAACGGCGGCGAGCCCGCCGCGCTGTTCTGCTGGGGCTTCCTGATGATCGCCGTCCTCGGTCCGGGACCGCTGTCCCTCGACGCCGTGGTGGCGAGGCTGCGCGCCAGATCCGGCGCGGCGCGGCCGGCCGTCAGCGAGGCGTAGTCGACACAGAACCCTGACCTGATTTCCCCCGCTCCGTCCGGCGCGCGGTCCGCCGGACGGAGCGGTCGCGCTCCAGGCCTTGACAGCGTCCCGGGCCGGTCGTTTACTCCGGGGCGAATAAGTTTCGTTTCCTAACGAATTGTGTTCGCGAGTGTTGAATTGCCAGCGGAAGCTGAGAGTTCTGGAGCGTACATGCACCGGCTGACGGGAAAAGCAGGACCTAAGCGGCGCGCGTCGCTCGTCGCGTTCGCGCT
>Ga0070739_10007932_pt1 | contig 11058 bp, 9 predicted proteins | sample Coa_R1_7_FD_66445 | JGI IMG/M metagenome (GOLD analysis project Ga0070739, IMG submission 66445) | Surface soil microbial communities from Centralia Pennsylvania, which are recovering from an underground coalmine fire - Coalmine... | ecosystem: Environmental > Terrestrial > Soil > Unclassified ... | reverse complement strand
TAGCTGGTCGAGCCCGGTGGTGACGAATGCCAGACGGCTCACCGCCATCCCATCGTCGGCGCGACGTGCTTGAGGATCGCCTCGATGACATGGGCGTTGTAATCGACGCCGAGCTGGTTGGGCACCGTGAGCAGAAGCGTGTCAGCCTCGGCGATAGCTTCATCCTTCTTGAGCTGTTCGACGAGGATGTCCGGCTCGGCGGCGTAGGTGCGGCCGAAAACCGCGCGCCGGTTGTCGCCGAGGAAGCCGAACGTGTCTTCGTTCTCGCTACCGTCTCCGAAATAGGCGCGGTCGCGATCGTCCATCAGCGCGAAGATACTGCGGCTGACCGATACCCGCGGCTCGCGCGTGTGTCCCGCCGCCTTCCAGGCCGCGCGGAATTTCTTGATTTGGCCGGCCTGCTGAACGTGCAGCGGCTCGCCGGTCTCATCGTAAACCAGGGTCGAGCTTTGCAGGTTCATGCCGGCCTTGGCGGCCCATTCGGCGGTGGCGCTTGACCCCGCGCCCCACCAGATGCGCTCGCGCAGGCCTTCGGAGTAAGGCTCCAGCCGCAGAAGGCCCGGCGGATTGGGAAACATCGGCCGCGGATTGGGTTTCGCAAAACCTTGCCCACGCAGCACCTCGAGAAACACCTCGGTGTGCCGCCGCGCCATGTCGGCATTGGTCTCTCCTTCGGCCGGTGCATAACCGAAGTAACGCCAGCCGTCGATGACCTGCTCGGGCGAGCCGCGGCTGATGCCGAGCTGCAGCCGGCCGCCGCTGATGATGTCGGCGGCGCCGGCGTCTTCAGCCATGTACAGCGGGTTCTCGTAACGCATATCGATGACCGCGGTGCCGATCTCGATGCGCTTCGTCCGCGCGCCGACCGCGGCCAGGAGTGGGAAGGGGGAGCCGAGCTGGCGGGCATAATGGTGCACGCGGAAGAACGCGCCGTCGGCGCCGAGCTCCTCGGCCGCCACCGCAAGCTCGATCGATTGCAACAGCGCGTCGGACGCTGTCCGCGTTTTCGAATGCGGTGACGGCGTCCAATGACCGAACGAGAGGAAGCCGATCTTTTTCATGAAGCTCAGATGTAGGGTGCGTCAGCCTAAGGCGTAACCCACCGCTCTGCACCTGAAAGGGTCGGATTACGCTGCGCGCGATCCGCCCGACGGTTCTGCCGCGGCTGAGGGCTTTGCCACGGCCGCGCGTCGTGCCGGCGCGATCACGGAAATTTGTCTCAAATCCAGCGACTAAAGTCTTGACGCGTGTCTCTGTTATGGTTACATGCGCTCCAGCTTGCCGAGGGACGCTTCTCGACACGCTCCTGAAGCGAAGCAGGCTGCGGCGCAAGCCGCGGCGGAACGCCGACGCCCGTGCCGTGCAGTACCTTGCCGTTCCGTGCCTCGTCTTGTCGGCGCTCCGCCTCCCTTTCTTACTTCACCGCTAAGCTGGAAGGCCTCTCGGGGTCGAGCCGAGAACATCCTCTCCGGATCGGGCTGGAAGCCAGGAAGTCGCGTTTTGGGCTTTCCTCGATAGGCCGGCCAGGTCGGCACGCGCAGACCGCGTGGCTCAGCGCTTACCCTTTTTGGTTTTCGCTTTGCGCGCGGCATAGCGGGCATCGCGGGCAGCTTTGGCTTGCGCCTCCGCGGCGCGTTGGCGTTCTGCCATTTCGGCTGCCTCGCGCTCGGCCTTTGCCGCGGCCTCGCGCATTGCCGCAGCGGCTGCCTCAGCCTCGCGAGCCTTGCGTTCCGCCTTCTCCGCCTCGCGGACTTTCCGCGCGGCGCTGCGTTCGGCGGCTGCGACCGCCCGCGTTCGCTGCAGCTCGGCGGTCGCCGGGTCCGCGGCTTTGGCGCGAAACCGCTCTAGCATCGCCTTCCTGGCGTTGACCGCCGCCGTCTGCCGTTCGAGGAATTCAGGCTCTTTGGATCGCGCTTTGCCCATCGCGTTCGTTCGTCCCTGCCGAAGCTTTGTGCCGGATCATTTATGCGATCCGCCTCGCGTGCGCCAGCCCAAGCTATTACGGTAGCCTCGATGGCCGGCCCGTGGTCGGGTGCGTGCGGACGGCGGGGCGGCGAAGACCGGAGAGCAAGATGTTCGAGAGAGACGAGGTTCTCAAGGAGTTGCACGCCCGACTAGTGGCCGCGGGCATCAACCCGCTCGACCCGAAGGTGCAGGCGATCAGCGAGGTCGTGAACGCGTTTTACGCGGAGAAGACCCGTGAGGTCTTGCAGCAGATGCAAGCCGTGCTGAGCAAGATTGAGACGTAAAGTCCGTCAGGCGCTGCCGCGATTGGGTGACTGTTGCGCAGGACGGATGGCTGCACCATAGCTGCGCCGTCATTCCGCCGCGACGGGCCTTAACTCGAACATGCAACCGTATTTGGCCGCTTCGGCGATGTCGCCGCGGCGCAGAGCCAGCCGCACGGTGTCAAGCTTCTGCACATCATCTGGAGAAAGACAAGGCGACCACGCGGTTTCGCTTCAATCAGCTCGACCGAAACCGCGGCGGGCGTGTCTGCCCCCATGGATGAGCTTGATGCGTTGGCGTGTCGCGGCCACTTATCTTCTTTTCTTCGCTTTGATCTCGTAGTCGCTGAGGGCGTCGCCAACGATGCCAGGAAGGCTCTTTGTCAGGGCGTCGACTTTCCGGTCCAGGCCGTCGACTTTTTGGACAAGACCGTTCAGGTCAATGCCGTCGAGCTTTGCTTCGACGCGACCGAGCCGCGTCTTGATCGCGGCCAGATCGTCGCCGTTGCGGCGGGTCTGTTCGAGGATGTGGCGGGTGACGAGCTTCTCGCCCTCGACTTCTTGCTCGAGGGCCCGAAACTCTTGTTTGGTCACATCTGCGGGCATTGGCGGTGTCCCCTCAAGCGGACAACTATTTCTTCTTCGACTTGATTTCGTAATCGCTCAAGGCGCCGCTGATGATGCTGGGGAAGCTCCTGGCCAGTCCATCGACCTTAGCGTCAATTTTCCGGTCCAAGGCGCCAAACTTGCCGTCCAAGCGGTCAAACCTTTTGTCCACGACTTTAAAGCTGTGCTCGGTTTTCTCTTCAAACGCCAGCAAATCCTGTGGACGTTCTTGACCTGCTGGGTCAGGAACCCGAACGAGCCTTAAAGCTCGCTGACGCGGCGCTTGAGATCGCGAATCTCGGCTTCTACGTTCATGGCCATGGCCTTCATTTAGCACAAATTTGCAATTCGCCCATCCCGTATTGCTCCGCAATGCCAGCCTTCCACTGCAGGGACGGCCAAAACCTCACTCCGCCGCCTCGACGCGCTTCTTCTTTGTCGCTTCGGCGCTACGCCGCGCCAGCACCGGCTTGAGAAATGCGCCGGTATAGCTGCGCGTCTCGCGGGCGATGTCCTCGGGCGTTCCGGCGGCGACGATTTCACCGCCGCCGTCGCCGCCTTCGGGGCCGAGATCGATGATCCAGTCGGCGGTCTTGATCACTTCGAGATTGTGCTCGATCACCACCACGGTATTGCCGCTCTCGACCAGCTCATGCAGCACGTCCAACAGTTTGGCGACATCGTGAAAGTGCAATCCGGTGGTCGGCTCGTCGAGAATGTAGAGGGTGCGGCCAGTGGCGCGTTTGGATAATTCCTTGGCGAGCTTGACACGCTGCGCCTCGCCGCCCGACAGCGTCGTGGCCTGCTGGCCGACATGGATATAGTCGAGGCCGACGCGATGCAGCAGCTTGAGCGGCTCGCGCACACGCGGCACTGCTTTGAAGAATTCCAGCGCCTCTTCGACCGTCATGTCGAGCACATCGGCGATGGATTTGTTCTTGAACAGCACTTCGAGCGTCTCGCGGTTGTAACGCTTGCCCTTGCAGACATCGCATGTGACGTAGACGTCGGGCAGGAAGTGCATCTCGATCTTGATAACGCCGTCGCCCTGGCAGGCCTCGCAGCGGCCGCCCTTGACGTTGAACGAGAAGCGGCCGGGCTCATAGCCGCGGGCGCGGCTCTCCGGCAGTGAGGCGAACCATTCTCGGATCGGCGTAAACGCGCCCGTATAGGTCGCCGGATTCGAGCGCGGCGTGCGGCCGATCGGCGACTGGTCGATGTCGATCACCTTGTCGAGGTGCTCCAGCCCCTCGATACGGTCGAACGGGGCAGGGGCGTCGTTGGCGCCGTTGAGTCGTCGCGCCACCGCTTTGTAGAGCGTGTCGATCAGCAGCGTCGATTTTCCGCCGCCCGATACGCCGGTCACGCAAGTGAACAGGCCGAGTGGAATCTCGGCGGAAATGTTCTTCAGATTGTTGCCGCGGGCGCCAACGAGTTTGAGCACGCGATGTGGATTCTTCGCCCGCCGCTCCGGAATCGGCACCGTGAGCGCGCCGGACAGATACTTGCCGGTCCAGGAGTCGCGCGCGGCGATCAGATCCTCGACGCTGCCGTGCGCCACGATGTGCCCGCCATGAATGCCGGCGCCGGGGCCGATATCCAGAACCCAATCGGCGGTGCGGATGGCATCCTCGTCGTGCTCGACCACGATAACGGTGTTGCCGAGGTCGCGCAGCCGTTTGAGCGTTTCGAGAAGCCGCGCGTTATCGCGCTGGTGCAGCCCGATCGACGGCTCATCGAGCACGTAAAGCACGCCGGTCAGTCCGGAGCCGATCTGGGAGGCGAGTCGGATGCGCTGGCTCTCGCCGCCGGATAGCGTGCCGCTCGCCCGGGCCAAGGTCAGGTATTCCAGGCCGACGTCGACCAAAAACTTCAGCCGCTCGCGGATTTCTTTCAACACCCGCACGGCGATTTCGTTTTGCTTCGTGGTGAGCCGCTGCGGCAGTTCGGTAAACCATCCGGCCGCGGCCTTCACCGACATATCAGACACTTCGCCGATATGCAGACCGCCGATTTTCACGCACAGCGCTTCCGGCTTGAGCCGATAGCCCTTGCAGGCGTCGCACGGTACGTCGCTGAAGTAGCGGGCGATCTCCTCACGTGCCCAGTCGCTCTCGGTTTCGCGGAAGCGCCGCTCCAGATTCGTGATCACGCCCTCGAACGGCCGGCGCGTCTCGTAGGCGCGCATGCCGTCGTCGTACGAGAAGCGGATTTCCATTTCTCCGGAGCCGTACAAGATCGCATCCTGCGTCTTTTTTGGCAGATCCTTCCACTTGGTATCGAGCGTAAACTTGTAATGCTTGCCAAGCGCCGAGAGCGTCTGGATGTAGTAGGGTGAGGAGGACTTGGCCCATGGCGCAATGGCGCCGCGACGCAGCGTCCGCTCCTTATCGGGAATCACGAGGTCCGCGTCGATGTGCTGCTCGACGCCGAGGCCGCCGCATTTCGGGCAGGCACCGAAGGGATTATTGAACGAGAACAGCCGTGGCTCGATCTCCGGGATGGTGAAGCCGGACACCGGACAGGCGAACTTTTCGGAGAACACGAGACGCCGCGCATCCGCGGCGGCAGCAGTCGCAAGCTTCGTCTCTTTCTTCCCCTCCCCGGAAAGGGGAGGCTCGGCCCGGACGGCCGGGGAGTGGTCATCTTGCGGACCCTCACCCGACCGCTTCGCGATCGACCTTCCCCGTTCAGGGGGAAGTGCTGGCGGTGCAGGCCCATCGGCGAACTCGGCGACCGCCAGTCCCTCGGCGAGCTTGAGCGCTTGCTCCAAGGAATCGGCCAAACGCGTGGCGATGTCGGGCCGCACCACAATGCGATCAACCACCACGTCGATGTCGTGGGTGTACTTCTTGTCGAGCGCAGGCGCTTCGGTGATCTCGTAGAACTTGCCGTCGATTTTGACGCGCTGATAACCCTTCTTCATGAACTCGGCGAGCTCTTTGCGATACTCGCCCTTGCGCCCGCGCACGACGGGCGCCAGCAGATAAAGCCGCGTGCCCTCCGGCAAGGCGAGGATGCGATCGACCATCTGCGAAATGGTCTGGCTCTCGATCGGCAGCCCCGTGGCGGGCGAGTAGGGCACGCCGACACGCGCCCACAGCAACCGCATGTAATCATAGATTTCGGTGACGGTGCCGACGGTGGAACGCGGATTGCGCGAGGTGGTCTTCTGCTCGATGGAAATGGCCGGCGACAATCCGTCGATCTGGTCGACGTCCGGCTTCTGCATCATTTCCAGGAACTGCCGCGCGTAGGCGGAGAGGCTCTCGACATAGCGCCGCTGGCCCTCGGCATAGACGGTATCGAAGGCGAGCGAGGATTTGCCCGAGCCCGACAGGCCTGTGAACACGACGAGCCTGTCGCGCGGAATATCGATATCGATGTTCTTGAGGTTGTGCTCGCGCGCGCCGCGAATAGCGATGACGCGCCGCTCCTGCGCCCGGCGCTCGCCGCTGCGACGCTTAAGCGTCTCCTTCGCCGCCTCGTCGAATAGGTCGTTCATACTCAAATCCGCTCGCCCCCGCGTAGCCGCAGGGTCCAAACTATGGATCGACCCCGAAGCAATCCGGAGTTCCGCTGGTGCGAGTGGAGCGGTGACAAGGAGCCGCCAATTGCCCTCAGGGGGTTATCCGAACGTAGTGAGAACGCGACCGCTTTGCCAGAGCGGTCCACCTGTAATCCACTTCGGCGATCAGCGCGGCGAAGCCGGAACTGACAAGGGCCGGCTTCTGGCCGGCCCTTGCTGCACGCTGCAATTGGGCACTACTCAATACCTGGCAGCAACCGGGCTGCGCTGCACCCAATTGAAGCGGTAGTTGAAACCCGCCAAAAACAAATGCGTGTTTGAGCTGATGGAAAACGGCGCCAGCACGCCGGCGCCGGCGGGCGTGGTGAGGGGAAACGTGTAGCTCTTGCTGCCGAAGTCGAGAAAGTCGTACTCGCCGCGGAGCGACAGCGCTTCGTTCAACGCATATTCGAAACCGGCGCCGACGGTGAAGCCGGCGCGGTTGTCGGTGAGAGAGCTGATTGAGGTCACCGCGCCGGGGGGCACGACGCCGCCGGGCGCGGCGAGCAGCGCCGCATCATATTTCACGTTCATGAACGCAGCGCCGCCTTTGGCATAGAACAACATGTCGTCGGCGGCGTAACCGATCCGGCCTGTGGCCATGGCGTACCAATGCGGCGAGGACGTCGAGCGTACGGCGCCGGCCACAATGCTGGGCGCATTCTGCGAGCCCGAAATATTGGACGCGAGCCAGTCGGCCTCGAAGCCGACCACCAGCGGCGTCATCTCGAAATTGACCCCGACCTGGCCGCCGCCGACAACCGAAAATGGCGAATAGCGTGTCTGCGTGCCGGTGGTCTCGACCACAGTAGCGGTGGCGGTCACCGTGTCTTGCAGCATGCCGCCGCCGACTTGGCCGCCGATATAAACGCCGGTCCAATCATAGATCGCGGGCACGTAGCTGCGGGCTGCTGCGGGTGCCACCGGAAGGTCGGCGGCCCGCGCCGGTGCAATAGCCAGCACGCCTACGGCAGCCGGCAGGGCCAGCACGACGCCCCGAGCAAGACGCCCCATACGCCACCCCTCGTGCAGTCAACGGCTTGCGCTTTGGCGGCCAGTACAATGCTTCCGGCGGCCGCTGAATAGTGCAAAAAAACAACAATCTGGTGTAAATCGTTGCCGATTTCGCAAACGCGCTCCCACATTGTCCGTAACCGCCAGCGCACTTGGCGCCGCAGAGGCGTGGCGGTTTGCAGTCCCCCCTTCGGCCAGGGCTATCGCTTCTGCATCGGCGAATGCGCTTCGCCGCTCCGGCGAGCGCTTGAATTTTGGCCCTTGCGTTCCGAGACAGAACAAAATAAGAACATAGATCGGCCTCGACTGCGGCCATGTGGAAAGCGGCGACGGCTGGGCCGAGTGGCTGGGCGAAGCGATGCCTGGGCACTAGGGTCGCCGACGCATCGCAGCGAAAAAATTCGTGCAGCGGTGATTGTGCAACGGAGAACGTCATGGCGGGAAGCGTCAACAAAGTCATTCTGGTCGGCAATTTGGGCGCTGATCCCGAAATCCGGCGCACGCAGGACGGACGCCCGGTGGCGAACTTGCGGCTCGCCACCTCGGAGTCCTGGAAGGACAAGAACACCGGCGAGCGGCGCGAAAAGACCGAATGGCACCGCGTCGTGATTTTCAACGAAAACCTGTGCCGTGTCGCCGAGCAATATTTGAAAAAGGGCTCCAAGGTTTACATCGAAGGCCAACTGCAAACGCGCAAATGGCAGGATCAGTCGGGCCAGGACCGCTACTCGACTGAAGTCGTGCTGCAAGGCTTTCGTGGCGAGCTGACGCTGCTCGACCGCGCCGGCAGCGGATCGAGCGCCGGCAGCGATTTCGGCGCCGATGAGAGCGGCGACTTCGGCTCGCCGGGACCAACCCGCCGCGTGGCCGCCGCGGCCGCCGGTCGCGACGCGCGCGGCGATATGGACGACGAAATTCCGTTTTGAAGCTCGTCTTGTTGCCGCCAGCCACGCGCCGTACGGTTGATGCCGCCGGCGCATGAGGCGCAACTTCATCTTTGTCGATGACTTTCCCGAATTGGCTTTCCGGCGTTCGAATACGCGTCGTCGGCTTGACCGCGTGGCCACTATGCGCTTTCGGCCGCCGCGCGCGACAGACAATTCTCATCGCGCTGCCGGTCCGGTCTGACCATTGATGCGATGATCGACGCTATTCTTGCCATCAAATTCGCTCACGTCGTCGCTGCTGCCATGATGCTCGGCGTCTGGGCGGGCGTCGCCGGCTTCATGCTGCTAGGCTGCCGCACCAAGAACGCCTCCGTCATTGCGCTGGTCGTGCAATTCGCGATCAAGCTGGAGCTATTCGTTGTCGCGCCGGCGATCGCGCTGCAGCCATTGAGCGGCTTCCCGCTGGCCTGGGCGATCGGGCTATCGAATACCGACGACTTCTGGGTTGGCTTGGCGATCTTGATCTATGCTGCGGTGGTGGCGCTGTGGATCGCGGCCGTCCGTGTCGAAGTACGTTTGCGCAAGGCCGCCCGCGAGGCCGCGTTGGGCGGCAGGCCGCTCGCCAAGGCCTATACGCGCTTGTTTCGCATCTGGAGATGGTTCGCCGCCGCCATTCTGGCCGGCATGGTCGCGCTGTTTCTGGTCATGGTATGGCAGCCGCGGCTCGATTGAGCCCGCCGGCAGCGCGCTTAGCTCGCCAGGATCGCGCGCACGCCGTCGACCACATACTGCACGGCCAGCGAAGCGAGCAGGACGCCGAGCAAACGCGACAGCACGATATTCCCGGTCAGCCCGAGCACGCGCCCGATCCGTTCCGCGAGAAAAAACGCGACGAAGCACGCAGCCGCGACCACGGCGACGCAGCCGATCAACAGGCCGAGCAATAGCGGATTGTGATCGGCGCGGCCGGCCAGCAGCACGGTCGCAGTGATGGCGCCCGGACCCGCCAGCAGCGGGATTGCCAACGGAAAGGCGGCGATATTGCGAACCTGCTCCTCCAACGCCTCCTCGGCCGCTTGGCCTTCGCGACGAATGCGCACCCCGAGCACCATTTCCGAGCCGATCGAGAACAGCAGCAGACCGCCGGCAATGCGGAACGCCGCCAGCGAAATGCCCAGCGTGGCGAGCAGCCAATCGCCCACCAAAGCGGACCCGATCAAAATCGCCCCGGCCAGCAAGCTCGCACGCATGGCGACGTTGACGCGTGCGGAACGCGGCAATCCGTGCGTGATCGCCAAAAAGGTCGGCGCCAGCCCGACCGGATCGACGACGACGAACAGCGTCAGCAGCGCCGATATAGCGTAGTTGAAAAACATGCTTGAGCAGTACCGTGATCGGTTGCGAGCACGCGAGAAGTTCTCAACGCGCGCTAGTCATTCCCATCATGCAAGCCTTTTATGTTTGGAGTAGAGCTTACTTGACAGCATTCATTTTGCAGGCCTAGCTTCTTAACAGCCATTACTGTCGGATCGCCCGACGACAACGAGACAATAGGCGCTCCTCGGGGAGGTACGCGAAAGCAGGGCCGCGCATGGGGTGCCCCCGCGTTGTCTCATCGGCATCAGTTCGATAAAGATTTCTTCAACAGTGCGCGGGCATCGCGCCGCTGTGGCATCTAGCATCTGATAAATTTCCGCGCTCCGCATCATGCGAACCATCCGCGCGGATGTGAAAGCTGAAACGGCACGGTTGGCGTCCAAGTCGCGCACATTGCCAAGCGGTGTCAAAAGGGGGGACTAACCATGTCCATCAGGGATCGCCTATTCCAATATGTCGTGGCGGCGGCCGCGATTGCCGGCGTCATGTTCGGAGCGAACTCACCCAGCGAGGCATTCATCAAGCAGATCGTTATCGATCAAACGGCGACCGTTAATTTCAGTCCGATTCCGCTGGGCAGTTCGATTCCGGGGCCAGCCACCTCTTACACCATCTATCAGGGGCGGATTTTCGGAACGCTCAGCTCCAATCCCCTTAACACTGTCATCACGGATCTCAATCTCGCCGCTCCGGTGAGTGGCGGTAACAGCTACATTGCCAATTTTCAGATCGTCACGCCCACCGATGCGACGCAGCGCAGCGGCCTGCTGATATACGGCGTGTCGAACCGCGGCGGCAATGCGATCAACACCAATGCGCTTATCCAAGGCGCAACGTACGTGCAGAGCGGCTGGCAAGGTGATCTTCTGGCGGAATGTTCATTGACGACGCCTGCGCCGTATCCCTGCATCGATCTGAATTCCGGTCCCTACGGCACCTTAAACACGACCACGGGCGTGTTCACCCCGCCGACGGTGCCGGGAAAAATTGCCGGTACGACGAATCTGACGAGCTACGTCATTCAAGTTCCCGTCGCGACGACTGACGGCAGCCCGCCTAACGGGACAAATACGATCACCGGTCAGGTGTATTCCCACGTCGCTCCGGAGACGAGTGGAAGCACCGCACAGCTGATCATTTCCAACGCACCCTCCTCGGGTGCGCCTTTTACGCCGTACCAGCCAGTTAGCTTGGATACCAATCAGGCGATCTTGTGGAGCGAAACCTCGCAGAGCCTCGGCGGCGTCGATACCAATAAAAGCTTCATTCCGAGCGCAGGCTGGTCATGGGCCTACTGCCCCAGCGGTTCGCCCGGCACGCCGAACACCACGTGGATCTGTTTGAACAATGGCGCCACGTTCGATCCGACCAAGCTTTA
>Ga0070739_10007931_pt1 | contig 11061 bp, 3 predicted proteins | sample Coa_R1_7_FD_66445 | JGI IMG/M metagenome (GOLD analysis project Ga0070739, IMG submission 66445) | Surface soil microbial communities from Centralia Pennsylvania, which are recovering from an underground coalmine fire - Coalmine... | ecosystem: Environmental > Terrestrial > Soil > Unclassified ... | reverse complement strand
ATTTTCGTTTCCTTGCGAAACACGGCTATGTCGATCTGATCGAACGTCGAAGCGCGCCAGAGTCTGCGCAGAGCCGCCGCTCAGAACGATAGCCTCAGCGAGAACTGAATAATCCGCGGATCATTCGCCTGCTGGCTCAAATCCTGAAGCCCGGTCGTTGCGTTCGGGTTGATATCATTCGGGTGATTGAACATGTTGAAGAAATCCGCTGTGAAGCGCACGGCGATGCGTTCGGTCACGCGGAAATTCTTGAACACCGACCCGTCCACATTCCAGTTCCTCGGACCCAGGATAAATGCGCGGGAGTTCCAATTCAGCGTGTCTGTAATGGGCGTGAGCCGCACAGTCCCATTCGCGAGCGTCACAGGCAAACGATTATCGAAGCCGGCGCCTAACGGATGCAGCTTGCGCGCCGCGCGGTCAATGGGGACCAGCGCCTGCAGCTTGGATTGATCCACGTTCGACGCCAGCCGCGGATCGAAATCGCCCGCAAAATAAAGCCGCTGCGGCCGTCCGTTGAAAGTAACAATCAGCCGCTGGTCGGGGCTCAGCGTGGGATCTCCGAACAGGTACTCGCTCGCGCTCACGCTCAGCCACGTCCCGGAGCGAAAGGTTCCAATGGTCGCCAGCTGCCATCCGCCGATCAGCGCGTCCGTCAGCCGCGAAACGTTCGCCCCAAACTTCTTGCCTCTTCCGAACGGCAGGTCGTAGATGCCGTTCCACACCACGCGATGCGGCGGGATCGCAGTGGAGTTGTAATACCCCAGCCGCAGCCGCTGGTCGTAGCTGAGGTTCGGCTCGCCCAGGATCTGTATATTCTCGGGTACAAGCGGGACACCGCCGGTGTCGTTGATACTGCCATTTCCGCTGGTTGCGGCTCCGGCATCGGTGGTGGTCAATGACCGGGTGAACGTATAGAACACCTGGAAAGCCAGTCCGGCTGAGTAACGCCGTTCGATCTGCGCCTGTACGCTATGCGTATTCGAGTAGCCGTTCTTTGCGAGCACGCCGTTGCCGAAGCTCCAGTTGGGGTTGACGCGCGTAAAATCGCGGTTTGCCGGCGGCGCCTGGCCGGTGCGGATCTCATAGTTGTATTGCGCCTCCTGATTGTTGAGCGCATAGCGCTGCTCGAGGTTGGAGCCGCGATCGCCAATGTAGCTGAGCCGCAGCGCCGTGTTGCGCATCACCTGCCGCTCGATGGTGAAGTGCCACTCCTGGGCCTTCGTGTCGTTCCAGTTGCGGAAATCGTACGGGAATGCCGCTTGCGCGCTGGTCGGCGGAATATTGATGACGCCGTTCGTATCCACGCGGGCGCGGCCAATGTAGTAATCCGGCTGAGGCGCGGAGCGGACGGCGAAGGTCGCCGTGCCGTCCAGCGTGCCAAGCGGATTGGTGTAGCGCAGATTCAGCGGCGGGTTGGTGCGCGATGTCTGCAGGATCTGGGAGAGAGGCAGCGTCCAGTAATACACGCCGTAGCCGGCGCGGATGGATGTCTTATCGTCCAGACGGTACGCGACGCCCAATCGCGGACCAAAGTCGTTGTTGGGGCTGGGAACCAAATGGCTCGGCAATCCCGCTTTGTCCGCCGTAGTCCACGTCAACCCGCGCGCGGCCCAGGACGCCAGCACGCTGGGCGGAATATTCGGCATGCTTTCCAGCGTCGTATTGTCCGGCGAAACCACCTGGAACTGATTCATCCAGTTCCGCAGGTCGACCGTTACCAGCCGGTTGAACTTCTCTTTGTAAGGCGTCCACTTGTCCCATCGCAGGCCGAGTTCCAGCGTAAGGCGCGAAGTCGCCTTCCAACTGTCGTGCGCATACAGTCCCACTTCGTATTGCTGAAAGTAGAAGTATCCCCGATTGAACTGGTTGGATAAGAATGTCGGCAGACCCAGCGCCATGGATGCGACGCCAATGCCCGTGAACGGCAGCGCCTGATCAGATGACGGATCATATTGTGCGGTCCAGGCTTCGCCGAAGTCATGCGAACCTTGCGCCTGCTGCAATTCGCGAACGTTGTTGTTTTCGCGCCGGATTCGCCCTCCGAACTGGAATGAGTGCCTGCCCTTGATCCAGGTCATGTTGTCTTCGACGTGGTACGCCGTCAGGTTCTGGTCTTTTGAATTGTCTGCGTCCCAATTATTGCCAGGGAAGGAACCGGCGGTGATGGTCGGCCACCCCGTCACGCCGAACGGATTGGGCAATCCGAGCTGTTGCGCCCAGTTAGTAAAATCCGCCAGCGTCCCTTGATGATTGGGGTTGCGATTTACGGCGATCAGGGCTTCGTTGAAGAAATTCGGCGTGAAAAGGTGCGTCTCGTTCAGCGTGCCTGAATACACGTACGTATCATTCAAGCCCGAGCCGAAACCGTTCGCCAAGCCTTCGGCCGGCGAGCCGAACCGGCCTCCTTTCTGAACGCGGGTAAAGCGGCTGCGCGTGAAGCGAATCGAGATGTTGTCGCTGTCCGAAAAGCGATGGTCGCCTTTCGCCGTCAAGGTATCCGTATTGGTGTTCAACGGGTAGAACACGTCGAGGTTCGGGCCCTGGAACGGATTGGTCGGATTTGTAGGCGGATGTGTAATCGATTGCATCGTTCCGATAAACGAGCTCAGCCGGTCTTTCGGAATGATGTCCCCCGGGAACTGCTGCCGGACGCCGCTCGCATTTGTCGTCAACGGGTCGAAAATATGCGTCTGCACGCCGTTGTTATCGAAAATGCCGCTGAAATTTCCCTGGAACATCGCCGGCGTGGGCACGTAATCCTCGTCAAACGTCTGTTCACGCTGCCGCAATCCTTCGTAGGAGAAGAACCAGAAGGTGCGGTTTATACCCTTATAAAGCTGCGGCAGAACGACGGGACCGCCCGCAGATGCGCCAAATTCATTGCGAATGAGCTTGGCGGGCGTGTTGCCGTCCTGGCGGGTGCGAGCCCGCAGTCCGCCCGCATTGTTGCGAAAGGTTTCAAACAGGGCTCCGTGGAGCTGATTTGTTCCGCTCTTGGTTACCAGCGTGACCGTCGCTGGCCGGGGATATCTGGCATTGGATCCGCTGGTCTCGATGCGAAACTCCTGCACGGTATCGAGACCGGGTTGCACACGCTGAATGCCTCCTCCAAAACGGTCCACCAGCGTGATTCCGTCTTGCACAATCTCAGCCGAACCGACCTTCAAGCCGTTAACTCGCGGAGCGCCGCCGCCTTCCACGCCGGGCGTGAGGTTGAACAGATTGCTGACCTGGCGCCCGTTGAGCGGAAGCTGGTGAATGCGCAACGCATCCTTCACGTCGGCGACCTGCATGCCCTCAGTCGTAATCACCGGCGCGGCGCCCGTCACCGTCACCGTGTTTGTGACGCTGCCCACGTTCAGCTTGGGGTCGATCACCATAGTCTGCCCGACCTGAAGGACGAAGCTCGTCACCCACTTCTCAAAGCCGGCCTGCTCGACTTCGAGCGTGTACGGTCCCGGCGGAATCTGGCCGAAATAGTAGATTCCCTCCGCCGACGTAGCGTCCTGTCGCGCAATATTCGTGTCCTGATTGATCAACCGCACCTTTGATCGCGGGACCACTGAGCCCGAAGCATCCGTCACTGTTCCCTTCACAACACCCGATCCCGCCTGCGCCCATGCTGCTTGCGAACACAGGCCGACAAGCATAGCGACCGCTGCAGGGACAGAAGATCCATAGCGAAGCATTGAAAACTCCTGAATCGGTTTCTTCAGACGATACACCCACGCGCTCCGGCGCGCAAGACAAGGTTTGCCGCCCGGCCCAAAATTCGATACCGTAGCCTGAAAGCGCTTGCGCGCGCTCCCCACTGGCGCGCGATGCATGTTGAAGTTCGAAAGATGTCAAGTTTCCCCAGGGGGGTGTAAGATGCTCGCCAAGTCGCGCTGTAAAGCAGCCGCCCAACTCGCGGGATTTGCCATGGCTGCTGCGCTGTTCTTTCCCATTCAGGCGCAGGTTACGACCGCCGCCTTCTATGGAACTGTTACCGATCCGTCCGGCGCTGTGGTCGCCGGCGCGAAGGTTTCGCTGACGAACCAGGGCACCGGCGCGGTGGTCTCGAAGACGACGGGACCGGACGGCGCGTTTGTATTTGATTTTCTGCGAGTCGGAACCTACCGGCTGAGGATCGAAGCCGAAGGATTCAAGACTCTGGCCACCAGCGATATTGACCTTCAGGCTGCGCGCAATCTCCAGCGGACGTTCACGCTGGAACTGGGCGCCGTCAACGAAACCGTCTCGGTCGAAGGCGCCGCGCCGCTGGTCAATGCGGTTTCGGCCGAGCAGTCGCAGGACATCTCCCAGCGCGAGGCCGTCGAGCTGCCCTTGTCCAAGCGGAACATCGGCAATCTGGTGGGACTCGGCACCGGAGTCAGCGCCGGGGCTGGATTCGTCCGCCTCAATGGCGCTGGCAAGACGGGAACGCTCTTTACAGTGGATGGCACCAGCGCCACCGCCGACCCGGAAAGCCGTACGATGTCGATGCGCGGCAACTTCGAGCAGATCAATCTGGTCAGCCTCGAAGCCGTCCAGCAGTTAGAAACAACCAAGGGCATTCTGCCCGCCGAGTACGGTCAGGCGCTCGGCGGCAACGTGAATATCGTCACGAAGTCTGGAACGAATTCCTGGCGCGGCAGCGCGTTCGAAAATTTTCAAGCCGACAATCTGAACTCGCGGCTCCAGTTCCTGTCCACCAAGCCGAACGCAGTGTTCAATCAGTTTGGCGGATCGATTGGCGGTCCTATCAAACACGACCGCATCTTCATCTTCGGCGACTACGAAGGCTACCGGCAAGCGATCACGCAAGTGGTCAGCGGCGCCGTGCCGACGCCGGAGTTTCGGCAGCAGCTCATCGCCGCAGTCCCCGTATACGCGAAGCCGCTCGAGGTTGTGCCGCTGCCGAACCAAGGCTATGCGCCCGGCGCGGACACGGCTCTGTACATCGCCGGCCGCTCGCAGACGGCGCACGATAACCACGTCGACGTAAAGAGCGACATCCGGCTGACCAACTCGAGCAACCTCGCCCTGACTTACTCACACGGCCGCCCGGACCTGACCACGCCGCGCATTTTTCTCAATCGCTCGAACGATCAGGTCTATCACGGCTACACCGAACGCGGCACGGCAAGCTTTGTCGCCGGGCGCGCCGCCTGGACCTCCGAAACGCGCTTCGGCTACAACCTGAACGATATGGACCGGACCGATGCCTATTTCCTCCAGGGCATACCGGAAACGCTGCCCTACGGCGGAAGGTTGCCCCAGCTTGCCTACACCGCCTTCTCCACTCCGGGCGCAGAACTCTGGCTGGAAGCCGGTCGCACCTGGAGCCTGGAGGAGAAGTTTGCGAAGTTTATGGGCAGGCACAGCCTAAAATTCGGCGGAATCTATATGCACAACGGCGTGTTCCGGACGAATCCGCAGAATGTCACCGTCAATTACAGCAATAAAACGGATTTGCTCGCTAACACTCCAAGTTCGATGAACTTCACGTTCGGCAACGGCGACTACAACGGCAGCAATTACGTCATCGGCGCGTTCGTACAGGACAACTGGCGCGCTACCAGCAAATTCGCCCTGAACTTCGGCCTGCGCTACGACTTCTACTCCAAGTACGTCGCGCATTCCAACGTCAGCGTACAGGATTATGGCCTGTACAACCTGGACGGTCTGCTCGACAACCAGTTCCATTTCGGACCGGTCCGAAATCCGGATGACCCTTATAACTCCGATGGCTGGGTTAACCTCGCGCCGCGCTTCGGCTTCAGTTACGATGTAACCGGCAAAGGAACGACCACCCTTCGCGGCGGCTATGGCGTGATGTTCAGCCCCGTCGCTTTGGGGATCTTCAGTGGAGCAGTTGGCGCCAAGTACCTGCCGTTCCGCGCCATCCTAAGCCGGCAGGAAGGCATCGATAATAATCTCCATTTCCCGCTGTATAACGACACCGTAGCTCCAATTCTTGAGGCCCGGCGGCAGGTCCAGCCCACCATGGTTTTCAATCCGAATTTGCAAATGCCCTACGCGGGCGTCTCATACTTCGGAATTCAGCGCGCCGTTACATCGTCACTCGTGCTGGAAACGGCTTACGTCGGCAACCGCGGCGTCAAGTTCCCGATGAACCGGACCTACAACCTTCCGGACCGGGTCACCGGAATTCGCCCCAATCCCAACATCACGCAAGGCTACTATGTCGACAATTCGCAGACATCCTGGTATCACTCATGGCAGACCTCGCTGCGCCAGCGCTTTTCGCGCAATCTGACCTTCGCCCTCCGCTATACGTGGGGCAAGCAACTGTCCACCGACAACGGCGACATCGGCGCGTATTATCAGAATGACGCCAATGTTCGGGCGCAAAACTTCTTCAATCTGCGTCCGGAATGGGGTCCGGCTGACGGCGACATAACCCACTACTTCGCGGCAGACTGGGTTTATGTCTTACCCTCCCTGAAGTCGCTGAGCAACGCCTTGGTCCGGCAGGCGTTCGGAGACTGGCAGGTTTCCGGCATTTTTACCGCGGCTACGGGCATGCCGCTGATCATCACGGAAGGCACCTCCGAAAACACCAGCCGTCCCGACATCATTGGTCCGCCCGTCAACAATAACTACACCCAGACGCTGCAATACCTGAATAAGGCTGCATTTGCAGCGGTTCCGATCAGCCAGGCGTCCGGCCTGCCCATTCGTCCGGGCACGCTGGGGCGCGGCGCGGTTCGCGGTCCCGGCTACTGGAACACCGATCTCTCGGTCGGCAAAAACTTTCGGGTAACGGAGCGAGTGCAGCTTCAGATCCGCATGGACGCGTTCAACGCGTTTAACCACACCAACCTGAGCTCGTTTTCCGGCGATGTGCTGAATGCGTCGTTCGGCCGGTTCACGAATACCAGGGGCGCACGCGTGGCCCAGCTCAATGCGCGGCTGAGTTTTTAGCCAGGGGGGAGAAATGAATCGGCGTGAATTCCTGATACAGAGCGGGGCGGCGGCCGGCGCCAGCCTGGTCCGCTCATCGGCGGCGACCCGCAGCGTCGCCCTGGTTATCGATTCCTCAGACCCCATCGCCTCCACGGGTCCTGCGAAGTGGGCCGCGGGCGAACTGCGCAGAGCGCTCGAGGCGCGAGGAATGGTCGTAAACCTGCCGCCCGCGCTCGAACAAGCGCGAGCGGGCGACCTGTGCGTCATCCTTACGGGCGCATGGAGCCCGGTCGCTCAGCGCGTACTCGCGGCGGTGAAGCCGCCGGCTCCTCCGTCGCCTGAACTCCTCGCGCTGGCGCCGGGCTCTGTGTCCGGCAAGCCGGCGCTAATCCTGGCGGGGGGCGACGCGCGCGGTCTCGTGTACGCCGCTCTCGAAATGGCCGATCGCGTCCAGCACGCGGCGAGTCCGGAGACCGCGCTCCGTATTGAAAAGCCAGTCATCGAACAACCCGCCAACGAGATCCGCAGCATCGCCAAATACTTTGAAAGCGATGTCGAGGACAAATCCTGGTTTTACGATCGCCAGGGATGGCGCGCTTACCTGTCGATGCTCGCCGCGCACCGCTTCAACCGCTTCTGTCTGAACTTCGGTCTCGGATATAACTTTCCGCGGAATGTCCGCGACGTTTACCTCTACTTCGCTTACCCCTATCTGCTGTCCGTGCCGGGCTACAACGTGCGCGTATCCAACCTGCCGGATTCCGAGCGCGATCGCAATCTGGAGACGCTTCGCTTCATCAGTGAAGAAACTGTCGCGCGCGGACTTCAGTTCCAACTGGGCTTGTGGACCCATGCGTATCAGTGGGTGGACAGTCCCAACGCGAACGCCTCTATCCTCGGCCTCACCGCGGAAACGCACGCGTCATATTGCCGCGATGCGCTGCTCGCGTTGCTCAAAGCTTGCCCGGCTATCAGCGGCGTCACCTTCCGCGTACACGGGGAATCCGGCGTGCCGGAAGGCAATTACCAGTTCTGGGAGACTCTGTTTCAAGGCATCGTCCGCAGCGGGCGCAAGGTCGGCATCGACATGCACGCCAAGGGCATGGATCAGAAAATGATCGAAGTGGCCCAGGCTACTGGCATGCCGGTCAGCATCTCGCCGAAATATTGGGCCGAGCACATGGGCCTGCCCTATCATCAGGCGGCCATTCGCGAGCTGGAAATGCCGCGCGAGCGCAAGCTCGAAGGCCCGTTCACGCTGAGCGCCGGATCCCGCAGCTTTCTCCGCTACGGCTGGGGTGATTTGCTGACTGAGAATCGCACCTACGGCATCCTGCACCGCATCTGGCCGGGGACGCAGCGTTTTCTGCTGTGGGGCGATCCCGCCCAGGCCGCGGGCTACGGACGTTATTCGCATTTCTGCGGGACGCAAGGGGTCGAGCTGTGCGAGCCTCTTTCGTTCAAAGGCAGAATGGGCTCCGGACTTCCGGGCGGGCGCTGCGCATACGCGGACGCGTCCCTTACGCCCAAATACGATTGGGAAAAATATCTGTATCAATATCGCGTGTGGGGCCGGTCGATTTACAACCCTGAGGCCGATCCCGACGGATGGCGCCGGCATCTGCGCCATACGGTCGCCAGCGCCGCCGAGGCCGCCGAAGCCGCGCTTGCGAACGCCAGCCGCATTCTGCCGCTCGTCACCACGGCTCACGGGGTCTCCGGGTCTAATAATACTTATTGGCCGGAGATCTATACCAACATGCCGGTCGTAGATCCCGAGCGAAAACACCCGTATCGCGACACACCCGCCCCGCACCGGTTCGGCACGGTCAGTCCGTTCGATCCGCAATTGTTTTCGACCGTGGACGAGCTTGCGGCGGGACTCCTCGCGGGCGAGCTGGCCGCCAAATATTCGCCGCTCGATGTCGCCCAGTGGCTGGACGACTTTTCCGCCGCCGCCGCGCGCCACGTAAGAGAGATGCAATCCGCCTCGAATCGCGGCGCCGAGTTCCGGAGAATCGCCGCGGACGCGCAGATCCAGGCGGGACTCGGCCGCTTCTTCGCGCTCAAGTTCCGCGCTGCAACGTTGTGGGCGCTGTACGATCGCACCGGCGACCGCACAGCGCTCGAGCAGGCCATCAAGATGTACCGCTCCGCGCGGGCGGCATGGGCCGAAATAGCCGCGACGGCCAAAAGCGTCTATACAGCCGATATCACCTATGGCATGACGCCCCATCTGCGAGGCTCGTGGCTGGACCGTCTGCCGGCGATCGATGACGACATCGGCGATATGGAAAAGCGCCTCCACCAGCCGCATCAAGGCGCCGAAACGCACCCACCTGAACGCGTCCGCAAAGCCATCGCCGCCGTGCTGGCCCGGCCGCAACATCCCGTCATCGCCTGCCGTCATACTCCGGCGGCGCGTTTCCGGCCCGGTGAGCCGTTACGAGTTGAACTGGCGGTGGAGAAAGGCAATGCCCGTTCTGCTCAGCTCCACTACCGGCATGTGAACCAGGCGGAGCGCTGGCGCCAGACCCCCATGGAGGTACGCGACCGCCTCTTCCGCGCGGAGATACCCGGCGACTACACGCAATCGCGATACCCGCTCGAATATTACTTCGAGCTTCGCGACGGCTCGGAATCGGCGGCTCTCCACCCAGGTTTCAATGCCGAGCTTTCCAACCAGCCCTATTTCGTCGTCCGGCAGGTCTGAACAGGAGTGCTATGGATACAAGAACTTTCACTCGCCGCCGCTTCCTGAGGACGACAAGCTCCGCCGCAGCGCTCGGAATACCTGCGGCGCATGCCTTCGCGGCGGACGCGCGGCGCGTCTCCATCATCATCGATCCAGGCGACGCCGTCGCCTCCGCCAAACCGTCGCGCTGGGCCGCCGATGAGCTTGAGAAATCGCTCAAAACCCGCGGGGTTACAGTGCACCGCGGCGAACGCGTTTCCCAGGCCCCGTCCGGAGCGCTGATCGTGCTTGCCGCAGGCGCGGCTTCGGAAACCGCAGTCCGCATCCTGCGGTCCCGAGGTGAACACATCCCCTCGGCGCCCGAAGCGCTCGCGCTTGCGCAGGGCGCGTCGAACGGAGAGCCTGTTGCGCTCGCGTGCGGAAGCGATGCGGCTGGCCTTGTCTACGCCCTCCTTGAGCTCGCCGATCGCGTGCAGCATGACGAAGATCCGCTTTCGGCTTTGCACATCGCCAAACCGGTCGCCGAACAGCCTGCAAACTCGATCCGCGGCGTCAACCGGCTGTTCACCAGCGATGTAGAGGACAAGCCCTGGTACAACGACCGCGCGATGTGGCTGCAATACTTGACGCACCTGGCCACGCAGCGGTTCAACCGCTTCAGCCTGAGTCTCGGCATCGGCTATGATTTTGTCCGGAACGTCACGGACGCCTACTTCCTGTTCCCATATCCATTTCTGATCGACGCGCCGGGATACAGCGTGCGCGTGACTCAATTGCCCGACGCCGAACGCGATCGCAATCTCGAAATGTTGAAGTTTATCAGCGACGAGGCGGCGACGCGCGGGCTCCATTTTCAGCTGGGCGTCTGGATGCATGCCTACCAGTGGATCAACAGTCCGAACGCGAATTACACCATTGCGGGGCTGACGCCGGAAACGCATGGCCCGTACTGCCGCGACGCCCTCACCGCGTTGCTCAAGGCATGCCCCGCCATCAGCGGCGTGACCTTCCGGATTCATGGCGAAAGCGGCGTCGAGGAAGGCAGTTACGAGTTCTGGCGAACAGTCTTCGAGGGCGTGGTCCGCAGCGGGCGCAAGGTTGAGATCGACATGCATGCCAAGGGCATGGATGAGAAGATGCTCGAGGTCGCGCTGGCGACAGGCATGCCGGTGACAGTTTCTCCGAAGTATTGGGCCGAGCACATGGGCATGTCCTACCATCAGGCCGATATCCGCGAACTCGAACGCCCCAGACCGGACCGTAAGCCGTCGAGCCTGATGAAGCTGAGCGCCGGGTCGCGCAGCTTTCTGCGCTACGGCTACGGCGACCTGTTGCGCGAAGACCGGCGCTGGGGCGTTCTGTTTCGCATCTGGCCGGGAACGCAGCGGCTGCTGTTGTGGGGCGATCCGATTACCGGCGCGGCCCATTCGCGGGCCTTCGGCTTCTGCGGC
>Ga0070739_10007930_pt1 | contig 11064 bp, 7 predicted proteins | sample Coa_R1_7_FD_66445 | JGI IMG/M metagenome (GOLD analysis project Ga0070739, IMG submission 66445) | Surface soil microbial communities from Centralia Pennsylvania, which are recovering from an underground coalmine fire - Coalmine... | ecosystem: Environmental > Terrestrial > Soil > Unclassified ... | reverse complement strand
GCTTCAATGAGGCCGCGATCAGCTGATCGCGGAAATGTCGATGTATTTGGTGCCGGCGCGATCGGAGTTCTGCAGGCTTCAATGAGGCCGCGATCAGCTGATCGCGGAAATTGGACCACTGGCTCCTTGATCTCCTCAGCGTCGTAGGCTTCAATGAGGCCGCGATCAGCTGATCGCGGAAATTACCGAAACAAGGGACCTCCTATGCGCTCGATCCGGGGCTTCAATGAGGCCGCGATCAGCTGATCGCGGAAATCGTGGACGCCATCACGCCGCGCAGCCAGGTCGTGATGCTTCAATGAGGCCGCGATCAGCTGATCGCGGAAATTCCGCGTGGCCCGGGAGCGCGTGGGGGAAGTGATCTGGCTTCAATGAGGCCGCGATCAGCTGATCGCGGAAATGGCGATCGAATGCTGGCGGGACTGGTGGGATCACCGCGCTTCAATGAGGCCGCGATCAGCTGATCGCGGAAATGCGCCGTCGCCAGGTGCAATGTGCCGCGCCATGGAATGCTTCAACGAGGCCGCGATCAGCTGATCGCGGAAATGTGCCCTGTGCCATCAGCACACGAACGCGGCCGTTCGGGCTTCAATGAGGCCGCGATCAGCTGATCGCGGAAATGTCAGTGACACCGGGGTGGTTCGTTACAGCGCCCCTGCTTCAATGAGGCCGCGATCAGCTGATCGCGGAAATCGGGAGCGCGCCGAAGACCGCCAGTGGCTCGAGGAGCTTCAATGAGGCCGCGATCAGCTGATCGCGGAAATTGCGAGGGGTACACCTTGGCCCCCTGAAAATCGATGTGCTTCAATGAGGCCGCGATCAGCTGATCGCGGAAATGAGGGTGTGGTTGACGACTCCGGGTCGGCCCCTGAATGCTTCAATGAGGCCGCGATCAGCTGATCGCGGAAATAGCTTCCCATCTAACCTATTCTGTTGTCAAAGGTCTGCGCTCGGGTTTTCGAGCGGTCCGGATCGATGGCAACGCACTGGCGCAGGGCCGACCGGAAACACGGGATAAAGCACTGAAAAAAGTGGGCGCGAGAGGGTCCCGCACTTTCCTCATCATCGTACCTCTCGCGAACGGGTCATCGGGTGACGAAGACAGGGTAGGAGGGTATCTCGCCCTGGAGTAGTTTGCCGAGGAGCCGGGCCTGGATGTCGAGCATGCGGCGGTAGGTGACGCGGTATTCGAACAGTGGATGGGTGGCCATGGTGTCCATGCGGAGCTCGTAGGCGCGGAAGAAGCCTTTGCGGCCCTCGGGTTTGAGGGCCACGGTATCGGCCACCTGAATGAAGTCGGATGGCGTGACCATGCGGTTATTGATGGCGGCGATCACGGCCGAGTCGACGATCAGAGGGCGGAAGGGCTCCATGAGGTCGAGCGCGAGCGCGGCGCGGCCGTAGCGGGGCTGATGGTAGAAGCCCATCATGGGATCGAAGCCGACGGCGTAGCAGGCGATGGTGAAGTCCTTCACGAGCAGGCTGTATCCCAGCGACAGGAGCGCGTTGACAGCGTCGCGCGGCGGCCGGCGGTTGCGGCCGTTGAAATCGAACTGGAAGATGGCGGGCAGGGTTTCGTCGGGCTCGGTTTTGATGAGGCCCGCAAAGGCGCCGAAGTAGAGGCGGGCGGCGTTGCCTTCGATTCCGAGGAGTTCGTCGAGAGCTTCGCAGTCGGCGGCGCGCGCGGCCATCTGTTTGAGCTGAGCGAGGACGCGCGGGTCGGGCTCGATGTGATTGCGGAGCAGGAGCGTGCGCTGGTTTTTCACCTTGGCTTCGGTGAGCGATGCAGCGAGCCGGCGACAGAACCACGGCTGCTGCGCCATGGCGTATTGGGTCTGGCGGAGGAACACGTTTTTCGTGCACATGCCCGAGGTGATGCCATAGAACCAGCCGCCCATGGAGAAGTAGCAGACGGGGACGTCCATCTCGCAGAGGGACTGTACGGCTTGGGTGGTGATCTGAATATTGCCGAGCAGGCTGAGCTGGCAGATGTCGTTGAGGCGGACCTCTTCGAGGGTTTTGTCGCGGTCCTTAATTTGGAGCACGGCGCCGGAGCGGCCGACGCGCAGGCCCTGGGTGTTGAGGTAGACCGGCCGGCGGTCCTCCCGCGCGGTGACAAGGCGGCGGACTTCGGTGGCGGCGCGTTTGCGGGGCGCGGGGGCTTCGCCGGCAGTGAAGAGCGTGAGCTGTTCGGCGTCGGGTTCGGGTTCGGGCTGGCCGAGACGGTTGACCTCATCGGGCAGGCAGACGGGAGCGAGCGAGCAGCCGGCGCATTTGGGCGAAGATTCGAGGGGCGGCGGGCGGAGGCCGCTGCGGGCCAGCGCCCAGGCGTTCTCGATGGCGCGGCGAGTTTCGGCGAGGGTGCTGTCATCGAAGATGACGCGCACGCGCTGGCGGGTGGACTGGTAATAGACGATGCCTTCCTCGACGCGATAGCCATTGGCGCGGAGGACGAGGGCCTGGACGCCGAGCTGGACGCGGTCTTCGGGCCACGTGGAGAGCGCGCCGTCTTCTTCGCGCGGGCGGCCGTGTTTGTAGTCGACGGGGATGACGGCGCCGGTCGCGGTATCGGCTTCGAGGAGGTCGAGTTTGGCGGTGATGTGGAGAGTTTCATCGGAGAGGGTGATGGAGCGGGTGTGGATGGGCTGCTCCTGTTCGCCGGCTTCCGCTTTGGCGAGGTCGGCGGGTTTGGGGAGGCCTTTGCCGGGGCGGTCGACGCGGGCGTGCTGGGCGGCGCCTTCGACCGTGTCGGCGCTTTCGACGAAGATGCCGTCGATCCATTCGTAGAAGAACAGGCGGGGGCAGTAGACGAACTCGTTGACCATGCGGGCGGGGAGGTAGTCGGGGAGGACGCGGAGCGGGTTCTGTGCGGCGGTTGCGAGTGGGGCGGTGGCCATATGCGGGGCTCCGGTCAGACGATGACGCAGGGGGCGTCGATGGGCGAGTAGGGTTTGCCGAGGGAGGTGATGACGCGGTCGCCGCGGCCTTCGGCGGGGCCGAGGTCGACGAAGAGGACCTGGTCGCGACGGTGGTCGATGATGGCGGCGAGCTCGGCGCGGAGGCGGGCGAGGTCGCGTGGGGTGAGCTGGCACTCGAAGACGGAGTACTGGAGGTGGTCGCCCCAGGCGCGGCAGGTTTGGAAGACGCGGCGGAGGCGTTTGTCGTCGGTGATGTCGTAGGCGACGAGGTAAGAGGAGCGCATGGGATGTTAGAGCAATGCGACCGATGGACTGAAATTCCGGTACTTCCCTTCTGTGAAGCGTGTTGCACGGAAGATCTGGACGACGCCGCGTTGTTGAAGGCGCCGAAGTTCCTGGCGCTGGTTTTCGTCGTCCTTGCGCTCTTTGCCCATCAGCGCGAGCAGCGAGGCAACAGTTGCGTACTCGAGCGGGTCAGACCAAACCGGGCAATGTACGCTGCTATCTGAATCGAACGCGATCGTGTGAAGGCGATTGCGGAGGCGTGGCATCGTCGGGAATAGCGGTAGAGCTTCGATCGCAAGGCGATTTGCGCCGCGGACGGTCCGGATCGGGTCAGTCGATGGATCTTCCGCCCGAAGCGCATGCGGGCGATAGTCGTTTGGGTCCCAGCGCATCGAGGGTTTTTCGTCTGAGTATTCCCAAGCTTCGAACAGCGCAGTGAACAGGTGTTCCGCCGTAGTTGATTCATGCAGATCGCGCATGAACCCCAAAAAATGCTGGTGACCCGCTCCGCTCATTGTGCGGAACTCGGTATCAGCGATGATCTGCTTCGGGCCCTTCGCCATAGAGGCATCGGATCCGAAGGCGGCGAGGAAGTCGAGCGCGCGTAGAGCATCAGCCCGGCCTTGCCGCGCGGCCGTGACAGCGTTTTGCGCGTGATCCCTGAACTCGTCGGGAGCAATGTTCAGATCGTCAGCGATCGCCCAGGCGGGGTTTACGTCTGCGGTGAGCGCCTCATGAAGCGCAGAGGTGAGGTCGTCCGCGGTCGCGATTGAGGAGTGGTGAACGACTGGAGCCCACCAGCTGGGCGCCTCGGTCCAACTCATTCGCACGTCCGCGTCCGGCTCTGCGATTCTCAGGGTTCGGAGGACACCGAGCGCGGCCATGTAGCCGAGCAGGTTGGCCGCGTCGAGACCTGGCAGCTCAATTCGATGCAGCGGCAAGGCTTTCCTCCTTTTCGTCTTCTCGGGTTTCCTCGAACTCGCTTTGCCGCTGGTCTGCGAGGCGGACAAGAGTTTCAAGGAACGCGAGCCCCCACCAGCCGTATCGGCGAGTGAGCCTCCAGAAGCGTTCGCTGACTCCTGATGCGGCGGATTCGAGGCGATGCCGACTCGAAGCGGTCAATGTTTCCCACTCGACTGTGACCGGCGCGGAGTCGTGGACAACAGGAGCAAACGGGCGGCAACGCCCGTGGTGACTGGCGACAAGATGCAGAAGCAGGTCGCCATCGATGTCATACGGTAATCCGCTGAAGGCTGACAGGAGCGCTACGGACTGCACTTCGTGGCGGCCTCCCCGAGGGTAGCCGGCCCGTTCGCGGGCGCGGCGGAGGGCGTTGCGATCCCGTCCGTTGGACTTCGATTTTGCCAGCAGTTCATCCGAGCTGGAAACCGGCATGCCGTCACGCAGCCAGGACTGAAACCGCGGGTCGGCTTTGCCGATGTCGTGATAACGAGCGGCGAGCCGGATCGTTTCCGCGAGGTCGTCTGGAAGGCCCAGCGCCGTCGCATAGGTGAGGGCGCGATGTGCGCATTGTTCCAGATGCCGTGCGAGCTCCACATTCTCGGTGAAGCTTGCGCTGTTTGATTCCTGTTCGAGCTCGCCGCGGCCGGCGACCGCCGTGAGTTGTCGGATGCCGTTCTCGTCCGTGCTCGGCATTCGGAACGGCCGGAGGCGGCCTTTGCCCAGCAAATGCGCGATGTTGCTGATTGGCGGTGGAGCCCATTTTGCGAGTTGCCCGAGCAGGGATGAGATTGTGGTGTTGGTTTCGGCAGTTCGGAGTTCATCGACAATGCGGAGGCATTCAGGGCCTGCATCCCTCCACTGCGCGACGACTGGATTATCGAGTCGTAACGTCGGATGACGCCGTGCTGCGGAAACCAGATCGGCGCAGTCTGTAACCGGCTCTGTGCTGCCTGGATTCCAACCCCATTGATCACAGCCGCCGTAAGAGCAGGGCACGACGATGATGTCTCCAGGCCGGATCTTGGGCTCGTCGGGACGATCTTCCTGGCGCGACGACCAGTTCAGGAATGCGCGGCGGGTTCTTGGAAGTTGGCGGTTGTCGGCTGTCCCTTCTATATCCGCAACGTCGCTTGATTCGGTTGGTTCGTCGGATAGCCAGTTTCGAACGTCCCACAGCGGGACGGGGAGCATTTCCTCAGGCCATGGCGGCACTCGCGCGACCAGGTCGCGCCAGTCGGAGGTGTTTTTCTGGTCGAGGTCGGCGCGCCAAACGACATATACATCCGGATGACCGGACTGCGGGCCGTGGAGGAACAGCGCGGGATCGGGCTCGGTTGCGGGCTGGGGCGACGTTTCCGCCAGGCGATCGAGGTGTTGCGGGAAGAGAACGGGCGCGTGGGGGCGCGCCATGCACATTTGATGGCGATCCGGCCCTGTAGTCAGCAGCGAACGAAGCGACCGAACGCTCATGTCGATGACAGGAGGCCTGCGTCCCTTCGCCTTTGTGGCGTGTTCCTTCAGCCATTGCCCAGTTCTCGGCATCGCGCCGCCGTAAACCTTGTCCTCATACTTGGAGGCCGTCTGATCTTTTTGGGCAATGATGGCTGCCGGCGCAGGAATGTCGCGGCCTGCGCGGTTCAGGCGGCCGAACCTCTGCTCGAGGGCATCAATGCTGGCGATTTCCGTGACCAGTGCATCGAAGTCGATGTCAGCGCCTACTTCGATGCACTGGGTGGCGACCACGAATATCGGCCTCGACGGTTCCGACGCACGGCCGAACCTGACCTTCGGTTCGAGGTCGCTCCAAAGCGCCTGACGGTCAAACGGACGGGATCGGCCCGTGAGCAGTTCAGCATCGCTGTCCTCCTCCCGTTTGAGGCGAGCATGAATGCGGCGCGCGGTAGCGACTCGATTCACGACCACGCCGATGGCCCGCGCTCCGGATTTCGCCATTGAGCTGGCTTCAGCGACGGCGGCGTCGATGAGCGGCTCGAAGCCGCCGTCTTCTTCTGGGGCGGCGACCAGGACGAGTCGAGCTGGCTTGGAAGCATTCCAGCGTTTGCTCAGGAGCTGGTCGGACCAGTCGGCGTCTTTTTCCCGGAATACGTTGCTTGTTGCTCGCGGAGTTGCAGACATCTCGATTACGCGGAGGCCTCCGGGCGCCGCATGTCTCTCGGCCCATTGCCGAAAATCGGAAACGGCTTCGACGGTTTCGACGAACGGCTGGGATATGTGCGCTTCATCGACGATGATGAGCGAATCATTGGCGGCGAGGGCGGCGCGAATCGGCCAGTTATGAGGCGAGCGAGAGCCGTATGCGCGGAATAACAAGCTCGAGCCGATTTGGTCGACGGTGGAGCAACATACTGTGGGCAGCAGCGGTGAACGGGTCCACGCGCTGTCAGTGGCAGTGCCGCCGCGCAGTGTGGCAACGCAGAGCGGAGCCTGTTCCGGATCCGCATCGGGTCCGGCGAGCGCCCACAGCGCATCGGCGACCGCTCGGGCGGGTGTTCCTGATGGCGGTTTCGCCAGAATGTCCCGGAGTGTTTCGGCGCGGCGGGCGGCTTCATCGACCACGATTCTGCGGTCGACGACAAAGAAGATCCGCCTTGCGGCACCGGCTGCACCGGCAGCGAGACCGAACAGGGCGATGTCGATCAGCGCCGTTTTTCCGGATGCTGTAGGAAGTGCTATGGACGCGGGCCATCGCCCCTGAAGCACCTGCGCGGCCAGTTCGGTTTGCCACGGAAACGGTTTGTTTCCGTGAACTTGTTCGAAGAAGGCATCGAAGAGGCCGGGGGTGATCATAGTCTCTGCTCCGGGAAAGGACGGAAGAGGCCGTAGCCGTAGTAGCGACCGGCGCCGGCGATGACGGGACCGCTAATGGGCCGCTCAAACGTAACCAGCGCGTGAATGTGGAAACGTTGCGGCTTGCCCGGACGAGCCGGCGCGGGTGGGAAGGCGGGAGCTGGCGGAGCGCCGCGGACAACAGAGTCCTTGAGCAGGCTCACGCAAACGGGCGGTGGGAACCCGACTCGCTCGAAGGAGGCCCGTACGGTTTCCTGCGCCTCTTCGCCCCAGGGGTCACGAGGATAGCGGTCGAAAACGTACGGAGTAACAGTGGCCCATTGCTGGCTTGGGCGCGTCCAGGTTTCGGGTTGCAGGTTGTAGTTTGGCTCCTCGAGGTCGGGCCGCTCGACGCGCCACGAGCCGAAAGGCATCCCAAGCTCGCGGACCTGCGCCAAGGTTGTGAGGACCAGGTTTCGTTCGCCAGTTGTGAGCGTGTGCGGAAGGAGGACGGCAACACCTCCGAGATCGCCCGTTGCGTGCGGCGAGCCTGTGAAGGATAGCGCAGCGAAGGCGACGTGCGGACGTTCGCTTCGAAGCGGCTGGCCGTCGGTGCTTTCCGGAGCGTGGCCGCTGATTACCTCGGATGGAGGCTGCGGCGCCAGTTTCAGGAGGGCGCCGCGCAGTGCCGACGTAACAGAGAATGTGGCCAGAAGGCCAGCTCGTTCGCCTTCCGCGCGGCGGAGAATGGACATCTCACGGAAAAGGTCCTGAACGGGCGGTTCCCCCGTTTGCGGGCGCCGACTCGTGAACAGGGCTGTTCGGCCGCGCGATGGGCGATGTACCTTCGACCCGGTCTCGCTGAATCGGCGGTAGCTGGCCTCAAGCGAGACCAGCCGGCCTTGGCCGACTATGCGCATTCGACGGGCGCGCGGTCCGTCGCCAGGAATAAGCGTTTCGAGCTGATTTGGAACATGGTTGCTAATTTCGGCGCTAATGAGGCTGGCGGAATGGCCGAGTGATGGCGTGCGGCGCAGCAGCAGGTCCATCGGACGCCGGAGATGGTCCGGGATCGATTGCGGCCAGACGAACCAGACCTCCGAATTCTGGAGAGATGCGGACGGAAAGGTGCGTGCTTTTCTTGGGCGCTCGTCAGGTAGCGTTTCGACTCCGGCGCTGTCGTTCACCGGGACGTACGCATTCACGATGGCGCGCGGTGAGTGCGGTTGGTAATGAATGGCGGCGGGCGGCTGTTTTTCTAGCCATTCGAGCGCGGGGCGAAGTTCGACCTCGGCGCCGCCTTCGGCCCATGAAGCGACGAGGGCAGAGTAGAACCGCGACTGATGCGGTGGCCATTCAACCGTTTGCTTCGCGTCACCTTCGTCGAACTCGGATGCGTACACGCGTCCGGTGAGGTATTGGATGCGGACTGCAAACATACGGCTACTCCCCACCAGCGGCGGCCATCGACTTTTGCCGGCTCTTCCTGACGAGCAGGCGCAGATCGGCTGAGGGTGTCAGCGTCACTGGTTCGAGCGGCCAAGGGAGCCCGAGTTCGACTGCCCGCGCGGCCGCGGCTTTGAGGAGTGCGTACGCGTCGGGCGCCTGAAGATCGAAGTCGTCGGTTTCGCCGCGTCCAACGAACTGAAATGTTCCCGGCTTGCCGTCGAGGAGACACCGGGAGCGGAGGTCGAAGCCTTCGCGATCAAGCGAGCAGACGGCCGCGAGGGCGAGAGCGGCGAGAACGGTGCGTGCCGCGTCATCGATAGTGGTTTGATCGGAATTTGCATTTTGGACTGGGAAACGGAGACGGCGCAGGGCCGCCAGGGAGAGCACGACGGTTTGTTCGGCGTAGGCCATGGTGATACCACCGTGATTCGGAACCTGCTGCTTCGTTCTGTCATCCTTGTGCGTTAAGGACGGAGTCACGTTCCCAAGGTTGATCTCCGATGCCTTGCCTTCCTTCCTGTATTTGACAGGGTTGCCCTTACCGTCCTTTTCCGCCAATGTCTCGTCCGCCGTCCACCCTCCTCCGCGACGTGCGAAGATGTCCACGCCTTCATTGACCACGGGATCGATTCGGCTGGCCGGACGCTTTCCCGTCGCAATGTCGTAGGCGACGATTTCGGACACTACTGCACGCGGCACTTTAGCGCCCAATCCTCCTCGTGGGCCTGTCGAGTCCCAAAAGCCGAAAATCAGTGCTGTCGGGCAAAGTTCGAAAACGGGTGTGGCGTTTGTCGTTCTAGCCTGATCGAGGCTGCTGCCTTTTGATGTTCGAAATGGCTTACCGTCGAATTCCGAATCGCGGAACAGGGCATCGGTGATCCTGTGGGGTACATCGAGCGCGGTGATACGGCCGATATCCGACAGGATTGCGTCGCTCTCGCCGGCAGCGAAATCGATTTGCACGAGTGGGAACCTGATGTCGCCCCGATCATAGGCGCGGAGCAGCGCCTGTTCCATGCGGTTAGCTGCTGATTGAACGGAGTCGAGCAGGATTGTCGAGAGTTCGACAAGCTGGCCGTTTTCGTTCACGACCTTGCGGCGTTCTTCTGCATATGTGCCGCCTTCGTATGTCGGAGGGAAGATTTTTGGATCCCCCGCGGGACTGAGGCGTGTAACGCGACGGATCGCGGAGTATTCGCCGGTTATCGCTTTTTGAAGTCGTTCCAGAGTCAGAGCTTTCATTTTTGATCCTTGAGTTCGCAATTATTCTCACGGCTGGTCTGAGGATTTCAGACCAGCCGGTTGTGTTGTGAACTATATCGCGATTTCCGCCCTGGGGGCGCTACGCCGCCAGCAGGAGATTATCGCAGACCTCGGCGATCATGATGCGGGTACCCTTGGGAACCAGGGCACGAACGGCGACGCAAAGAGACTGGGCGTCCCCTGCCCAGTCCACACCCCACGTACTCGAGATGAGGGGCGGAGCTTTCAAGCCGTTTACGAGTTGGTCAGCAGGTCCGCTCGGCGGATGGTCGGCGTACTCGACTGCGATGAGATACGATCCTGTGTTCATGGGCGTTCCTCCCGTTGAGGCCGCCGCCGAGGACGCGGTAACGTGAGTGTATGCGACTGTCTGTTCCGGCCTCGGTCGGAGTGGGCGGTTTCGGGGCCTTGCTTCCGGCGGGGCCCGAGATGTTGGCAACGGAATGCCATCGATGAAATCCTGCTTGAGGCTTTGAATGCCGCAACGCGACCAGCAATACTGGATCATGGCGCGGCGACTCTAACGCTCAACGAAAGGAGGCACTTACCTCCTGGTCGTGCAAAATGCGAAGAATCGGCTGTTCGGGTTCTTTGTTGCAACTATCGGCGCCCTTGGCCCGCAGGGTCCGACAGGACCAGTCGGTCCGCAAGGTATTCAGGGACCGCCCGGCGCCGCCGGACCACAGGGTCCGCAGGGCATTCAAGGCGTGACTGGGCCCATTGGCCTTACTGGGCCGCAGGGCCAGACGGGGCCGCAGGGAGCCGCGGGCCTCACGTGGCGGGGGCCATGGGCCGCCGGCCAAAGCTACGCGAAGTTTGATGCCGTGAGCTGGAACGGGTCGGCGTGGATTAACAGCACCGACGCAAATCAGAACCAGCCGGATGCACAGGGCAGCGGATGGACGCTGCTGGCAAGCGTGGGGGCGAAGGGCGATCCGGGACCGAAGGGCGACACCGGTCCGCAGGGAGTGAAGGGCGACACAGGCGCCCAGGGCCCACAGGGAATCCAGGGCCTGAGTGGACCACAAGGACCGCAGGGCGCGACGGGTGCGACCGGAGCGCGGGGCCCGCAGGGTCCACAGGGCCCGGTCGGCGGCCTGTCGGGTATCGCGCAATTCTCTTCTGATGGGACATTTACTGTTCCCGCGGGCGTGACGCGCATCGAGGTGGAGATCTGGGGAGCCGGCGGGCCCGCTGGATCGACGACTGCGTCCCCGGGCGCCGGCGGTGGCGGGGGCGCCGGAGGTAATTACATACATGCGTTTCTGCCCGTTTCGCCGGGAATGGCATTGGGCATTTCCAGCTCTTTCAGTGGACTGACAGCGGTCACAGAATCGGAGCCGGGCGAAACGTTCGCGGTCGTGTACGCGGCCAATGGCGGGCGCGGGGGCGATGGCGG
>Ga0070739_10007929_pt1 | contig 11065 bp, 13 predicted proteins | sample Coa_R1_7_FD_66445 | JGI IMG/M metagenome (GOLD analysis project Ga0070739, IMG submission 66445) | Surface soil microbial communities from Centralia Pennsylvania, which are recovering from an underground coalmine fire - Coalmine... | ecosystem: Environmental > Terrestrial > Soil > Unclassified ... | reverse complement strand
GGCGAACGAGCGGCTGACGGGCGGCGGGAACGTCGTCCGCGCGCTGGTCGAAGCCGGAGCGCAGGTGGATACGCCATGTGGCGCGAAACGGTGCACCGCGCTCCACATGGCGGCGCGGCGGGGGAACACGGAGCTGGCCGGTGCCTTGCTCGATTGCGGCGCGGACATCAATGCGCGGGACTCGGCCGGAGTCACGCCGCTCGGCCGCGCGAAGAACTGCCGCAAAACGGCGGTCGCTTCGCTGCTGGTTTCGCGAGGCACGCGAGCCTGACCGGGAACCGCGCGGTTTAGATCGCGAGCTTCTTCAGCCAGATCACGAACCCCGTCACCACCATGACGACCAGCAGCAGGCTGGAGAGCGACATCACGATGTGGCCCGCGAGGCCGCCCGCATCGCCGGTGTGGATGGAACGGTTGAAGCGGACCCAGCGGTAGCCCTGCGAATCGGTCAGAAAATTCCGCGCTTCGAGCACGCGGCCGGTGAACTGGTCGATGACGGCCTCGCTATGCGCACTGCCGGAGGTCTCTTCCGGCACGCGAATGATGACATCGTAGGCGCCCTTGGGATTTACCGGCAGGAAAATCGTATCGACCGCGCCCGCCGGCAGCGCGCTCCGGGCAATTTCGATGGCGCGATCCACGCCGATCGGCGGCGTGCCCGGAGGCGCGGGCGCCGACTGTGGACGCCGCCCGAATTTCGGCGGCGCGGAGTGGGTCAGAAAGTAGATCGCCTTCTCGCCCGATTGGAAGCCGATCAGGACTCCGGTGAAACCGGCGGCGAACAGAAACAGTCCCGCCCAGATCCCGATCGCCAGATGCAGATCGAAGCAGCGCCGGAACCACGACGCCTCCCGCCATTTGACGCTCGTCCGCTTCGTGCGCAGCCACAGCAACAGCCCGGTGGGCGCCAGAAGGCAGAGGATCAAACCCGCGTAGCTCACCACCACTTTCCCCGCCGGAGCCCACGGGTCCCGCTGCGGATTGGGAGCCAGCCGCAGATGGATCTGGTGGATCTGCGCCAGCACGCGGTCCGTCCGGGTGGGGCGTTTTACGCGGCTGAGGATCGCGCCGGTGTTCGGATTCACCGTGACGGTGGTCCCGTCGGTGAGGGCCATGCGCTGCGCCATGTCGCGCCGGGGCAGGATTTCGACGGAGCCCACGCGAGCGGGCGCCGCCTGCCGCTCGACGGCGGCGACCAATGCTCCTTCCGGCATCGGCGCGGCGCCGCCGCGGGCGACATACCACCTCGAAGGATGCAGCCAGTGATCGATATCGCCTTCGAAGGCGATGATGCTGCCGGTCAGGCCGAGCACGGCGAGGAATAGTCCGGCGGCGAGCCCGAGGCAGAGGTGAATGTTCAACAGGAGTTTTCGCGCCGTCATCACTCGGTCAGTTTCTCGCGGAATAGGGACCACATGCGGTTGTAATCGAGCTGCAGCATGACCTGAACCGGCGTGGCGTTGGGCGCGAGCCGCCGGTCGAGCGGCACCGTCGAACCGTAAAACCGGCCCCAGGCGCTGAGGACGTCGAGATAGCGGGTCTCGGATTTGGTCACGAAGCCGGGATCGATCAGGTACAGCGCGGCGAGCGAATCCCACAGGTAGGCGCTGGCCTGCGGGTGCCGCAGGAAACCGGGGTAGCCGTTCCCGAGATCTTCGCGGAAGAGGCCGGTGATGGGCGTTTTGACGCGCACGATCTGGTCGAACTGCGCCTTACGCAGCGGCGCGGTGTTGCAGATATCGAGGCCGAACATCACCTTTTGCGGGATGCGGGATCGGAGCACGATGCGGGCGGCTTCGGGGTCGAACCAGAAGTTGAACTCGGCGGCCGCCGACGCGTTGCCCGGCACCCCGACGTTCCCGCCCATGAAGACGATGCGCTTGATCCTGGTTTCGATCTCCGGCCGCAGGCGCAGCGCGAGTGCGATGTTCGTCATGGGACCGATGGCAAGGATGGTGACCTGTCCGGGGTTGCGCTCGATCTCCGAGATCAGGAACTCGACGGCGGCCTCGCGGTGAGGCTGGCGGCCGGTGAGGCGCGCTCCCGGCGCGGGCTGGACTTCATTCGGGTCCTGGGCGAAGGCGCCGGTGTATTCGAGCTTGCCCCAGCGGCGCTCGAACTCGTGCGCCATGGCGGCGCTATGGACCAGAGGCGCCTCCGCTCCGGTGTAAACGGGCGTCTGCGGATGCTTCAGCAGGTCGAGAATGTGGAACACGTACTCGGCGCCCTGCGCGGGCCAGACGTTGCCGGGCACGATGGTGATGCCCGGGATCGTGACCTGCGAGGGGCTGCGCATGAGGATGACGAGAGCGGGGCCATCATCGCAGAAGGCGCAGGAATCGGTATCGAAGAGCACGATCTCGCGCCCCGCAGCCGCGAGCGAAGAGGCGGCGGCAAGTGCCAGGAAGAGGCGCAGCATTCTTTTAACTATAACAGCGCAAACGGGGATACCACCGGGGCGCGGCGGACCGGAAGGCGCGCGGATTTGAAGGGTGGGCGTGGCATGCTGTAAGCGGCTGGTGGATTTCGATAATCCACCTGGCCAAAATTACCTATTTAGATTGAGAGACTTACAAAACCAGGTGGCAGATGCATCTGCCACCTGACGAAAGGAAGACAGAAACGACGAGATCCGTAACGCCCCTTTTCGGGCAGCATGGAAGTAGCCAAACTGCCCGGCGCTCGGCAAGGCATTCGGGCTGATGGCGGCCGCATCACGCTGGACGAACTCCCCGTCGTGCGCCATCGTGGTGCTGGAGACGGTGGGGCGCGAGGTGCGCCCCTGGCGAGCGACTTGCCCGTGCGACTGCGACAGAAGCGAACGCGGGGCGGGGGATGGGCGAGAACCGGCTCTCGACAGAGTGGCACGCGATTTGCTAGAATAAATCTTAGTTCACCGTGGTATTTCGCCCCGATACTTCCACCGCGCTATTTCCGCATCCCGCGGTCCCCGCAATCCATCCGAGGAGCAACGCTTAGCAAATCTATGGCTTCCAATAATTTTTCACAGGGCGCTCAGGTCGAGCATCAAAAATTCGGTCTGGGAACGGTCCTGTCCAGCAGCGATGAACGCATCGTGATCAAGTTCGACGATCACGGCGAAAAGAAGTTCGTCACCGGCATGGTGATGGGCAGTTTGAAGAAGAGCGACCGGCAGCCCCCCGCCGAGAAGAAGGGCGCGCGGCGCAAGAAGAGCGCGCCGGCGACAGCCTGAACGCAGAGGATATTCACGCTTGAACGCACGCCAGAAGAGGTTGTTTGAGGAGGCCCGGAAGCGTAATCCGAACCTCCAGATTCCCACCGAAACGCAGCCGCCCACGGATTTGACCGAGGCGGATCTCGCGCTGATTAAGCAGGGGGTCGGCGATAAAACCAGCCGGCCTTCGCAGGCTTCGGCCGAATCCGGCGAGGCGGCTGAGACGCCGGCCGGCGAGCAGTCGGGGTCGGTGGTCACGTACTTCGAAGCCAAGGGCTTCGGTTTCCTGCGCCCGGATGACGGCGGCAGGGATATTTTCTTCCACGTATCGCGCCTGGTGGAAGGCCTGGCGACGGACCTGCGTCCCGGCACGCGCGTGCTCTATGAACTGGGCATGGACCGCACCGGCAAAATGGCCGCCAGCAGTGTCCGGATCGCGCCGGAGAAATAATCAGCAGACATCAGAGCTGCGGTCGCAAGCGGGGCACACGCTCCCTTACGGTCGCGGCTCTGTTTGCTCTGCGGTAAGCTGGTAAGAGCCTAGAATTTCCATCATGTTCGACAACCTTTCCGACAAACTGCAACGGGTCTTCAAGAACCTGCGCGGTGAGGGAAAACTCACGGCCGAAAACATGGAGTCCGCGCTGCGCGAGATCCGCATGGCGCTGCTCGAGGCCGACGTCAACTTCCGGGTTGTCAAGCAGCTCATCGAGAACATCAAGGTCAAGGCCATGGGCGAGGAGGTGCTCACCGCGCTTTCCCCGTCGCAGCAGGTGGTCAAGATCGTTCACGAAGAGCTGATCAAGATTCTGGGCAGCCACGAATCGAAGGTGCGCTTCGCCAACGAGCCGCCCAGCGTATTCCTCATTGTCGGTCTGCAGGGTTCCGGAAAAACGACTTCCACGGGCAAGCTGGCGCGGTGGCTGGCGAAGAACGGCCACCGGCCGATGGTGGTTTCGGTGGACGTGTACCGCCCGGCGGCGCGCGAGCAGTTGAAGGTGATCGCGCGCGAGATCAACCAGCCGATCTATGAGGGCGCCGGCGAGACCAAGCCGCTCGAGCTCGCCAGAGGCGCGCGCAAGGAAGCCACGAACACGGGCCGCGATGTGGTCCTGGTCGATACGGCCGGCCGGCTCCACATCGACGACCAGTTGATGGTCGAGCTGCAGGAGCTCAAGAGCCAGCTCAACCCCGTCGAGATTCTATTCGTCGCGGATGCCATGACCGGGCAGGACGCGGTGAAATCGGCGGACGAGTTCCACAAGCGCCTGGGAATCACGGGCGTGATCCTGACGAAGATGGATGGCGACGCGCGCGGCGGCGCGGCGCTTTCGATCCGCCACGTCACCGGCCAGCCGCTGAAGTTCGTGGGCGTAGGGGAAAAGTTCGATGCGCTCGAACCGTTTCATCCCGACCGCGCCGCCAACCGCATCCTGGGCATGGGCGATATCCTCTCCTTCATCGAGAAGGCGGAGGAGGCGATCGATAAGAAAAAAGCCGTCGAGATGCAGCGCAAGCTCATCGAAAACGACTTCACGCTCGAGGATTTTCGCGATCAATTGCGGCAGATCCGCAAGCTCGGGCCGCTGCAATCGATTCTGGGCATGATGCCGAAGGTCGGCATTCTGAAAGAGCTCAAGGACGTCAAGGTCGACGAAAAAGAAATCAATCACGTGGTGGCGATCATCGATTCGATGACACCGCACGAGCGGGCCAACCACATGATCATCAATGGCAGCCGGCGCCGGCGGATCGCGAAAGGCAGCGGCACGTCGGTGCAGGAAGTCAATCAGTTGTTGAAGCAGTACTCGCAGGCACGGAAGATGATGAAAACGTTTTCCGGCGGCCTGATGGGCAAGAAGCTGGGCAAGATGAAGCTGCCGGCAGGGTTTCCGTTCGGAGACATGCCGGGTATGTAGTTCTCAGGAGCTAGGAGCTAGGACTTGGGAGCCAGGAGGAGGGCAACCGCGCGCTCCAGGCTCCCAGCTCCTAACTCCTAGCTCCTCAATTCCTCTACAATGGAGATCGAATGCTGATGATTCGTCTGGCGCGGTTTGGCGCCAAAAAGAAGCCGTTTTACCGCATCGTGGTGATCGAAAAGGAGCGGGCCCGCAACGGGCGCGCGCTCGAAGTGGTGGGCCATTACAACCCGCTGACGACCCCCGCGCAGGTGACCATCCGTCACGACCGCGTCGAGCACTGGACCAAAAGTGGTGCGCAGTTGTCCGACACCGTGAAGCGTCTGGTCGAGCAGAACCCCGCGCCGGCTGCTGCGCCGGTTGCCTAACTCTCGTTAACTGTAACGAACAGAACGACTACTTCCGTCGTGCGGCATGATTTGCCGTAATGAGTGCCATCCCTATCGGGTACTATGAGCTTGAGGGAGGCGGGGTGATGAAACAGTTGATCGAAGACATCGCGAAAGCTCTGGTTGACATCCCGGAGGAGGTCGCGGTGCGTGAGGTACAGGGAGAGCAGGTCACCGTGCTCGAACTGAAAGTCGCTCCGAGCGACCTGGGCAAGGTCATCGGCAAGCAGGGACGGACCGCCCGCTCCATCCGCACGATTTTGGGCGCGGCCGGCATGAAGCTGAACCGCCGCTTCACCCTGGAAATTCTCGAGTGAGTTCCAGCGATGCCGAGTGGGTTGCCATTGCCCTGCTCGGCAAGACGCGAGGCAATCGCGGCGAACTGACGGCCATCGCCCTCAGTAGCAAGCCGGAGCGGTACCAGAACCTCTCTGCCGTGTATCTGTTCGGCGCTGGCCTGGCGCCGGAGGGCGAGCGGCTGGAAGTGGAGACGTCCTGGTTCCACGATGGCACGCTGATCCTGAAATTCCGCGGCGTGGATTCGATCTCGGACGCGGAGCGGCTCTGCGGCGCGGAGGTGCGGATTCCCATCGCCGAGCGTATGCCGCTCGAGCCGGGTGAATTTTTCGAATCCGATCTCATCGGCTGCGAAGTGGTCGAGCGGGCGACCGGCGAAACGTTGGGCCGGGTGTCCCGGTGGGAGGATGCTGGCGGAGCGGGGTTGCTGGTGGTCGGCGATCTTCTGATCCCCTTCGCGCGCGAGATCTGCGTCGCGATCGACCCGGCCGCGCGGCGCATCGCCGTAGAATTACCGCCGGGGCTCAAGGAATTGAACCGCGCGTGATTTTCCACATCCTCACGATTTTCCCCGAGTTTTTCGCGGGGCCTTTCGATTTCGGCGTGGTGAAGCGCGCCAAAGACGCGGGCCTGCTCGACATCCGCATTCACAATCTTCGCGACTGGACGCACGACCGCCACAAGACGGTCGACGACCGGCCGTTCGGCGGCGGCGAAGGCATGGTGCTCAAGCCGAAGCCCATCTTCGACGCCGTGGAGTGCATCTGGCCGGAGCGCCGCGCGGAGCAGCGAATCGTGCTGCTTTCGGCGCAAGGCCGCCTGTTCGACCAGGCCATGGCCAACCGGCTGGCGCAGGCTTCCGAGCTGCTGCTGATCTGCGGGCGGTACGAGGGTGTCGACGAGCGCGTGGCGGAGCACCTGGCCGATGAAGAGATTTCGATCGGCAACTATGTCTTGAGCGGCGGCGAGCTGGCGGCAGCCGTGGTGGTGGATACGGTAGCGCGCCTGCTGCCTGGCGTGCTCGGCAACGAGACCTCCGCGGCATTCGAATCCTTCCAGGAAACCGGCCACGGCGAAGGGCTGCTCGACTGTCCCCACTGGACCCGCCCGGCCGATTTCCGCGGCTGGAAGGCGCCGGAAGTGCTGCTGCAGGGAAACCATGAGGAGATCCGGCAATTCCGGCGGCGGGCGGCGCTCGAAAAGACGCGGCGGCTGCGGCCGGACCTGATGGGGAGTCTGGAGTCAGGAGACAGGAGACAGGAGGACGACGGCGGCTCAGGCGCCTGACTCCTGACTCCTGACTCCTGACTCCCTGCCTTCTACCCTGAAATTCGATTGCCACTTCGTGTACACTGGTATTTCCAGGAAATTTCCATGCAGAATGCGCTGTTGACGAAGTTTATTAACAAGAACAAGCGGACAGACGTCCCGGTGTTTCGGCCCGGCGATACCATCCGCGTCCACGTCAAGATCAAGGAAGGCGATAAAGAGCGGCTGCAGGCCTTTGAAGGCACCGTGATCGCCCGCAACAACACGGGCATGGGCGAATCCATCACGGTCCGCAAGGTCAGCTTCGGCCAGGGCGTCGAGCGTATCTTTCCCGTGAATGCGCGGGTCATCGATCACATCGATGTGGTGCGCACCGGACGCGTGCGCCGCGCCAAACTCTACTACCTCCGCAACCTCAAGGGCAAGGCCGCCCGCCTGCGCGAACGCGAATAATTATTCCGGGACCGCAGGCAGGTACGATTTTCATGCGACCCGAGGCCTCGGGCAAAATCCGTTGCGAAGCGACGCTCGAACGCGAGTTGCAGGCGCGCGGATACCGTGCGGTGGCCGGGGTCGATGAAGTGGGCCGCGGGGCGCTGTTTGGACCCGTCGTGGCCGCGGCGGTCGTCCTGTGCCCGGACCGCCCGGTGCGGGGTCTGAACGACAGCAAGCTGCTCGATGCCGCGCGCCGCGAAGTGCTGGCGGAGCGCATCCGGGAGCGCGCGGTGGCATGGGCGATCGCCGCGGTGGACGCGGCGACGATCGATTCCATCAACATCTACCAGGCGTCACGGTTGGCGATGCGGGTGGCCGTCGGCCGGCTCGATCCGCCGCCGGATTTCCTGCTGGTCGACGCGGTGGCGATCGATTTGCCGCTTCCGCAGCGCGGGCTGATCCACGGCGATGCGCGCTGCCACGCGATCGCGGCGGCGTCGATTATCGCCAAGGTTTACCGGGACGCGTGTATGCGCACCTGGGACGAAATCTTTCCCGAATACGGGCTCGCGGAGAACAAAGGCTACGCTACCCCGGAACATTTTCGCGCGCTCGAACGGTTCGGGCCCACGCCGCTGCATCGCCTGAGCTTCGAGCCCGTTCGCGCGCACTCGCGGTTTCCCCTGGAATACGATCCTCAGATGGACCTTTTCGGCACGGCGGGCGCGGCATGATGCCCAGCGAATTTCAGAGGCAGGAACACGAGCCGGCGCTGCCCCAGCCGGTGACGACGATCCGCCGGCGGTACCGCTGGTATCAGAAGGCCGGGGCTGTGCTCTTCGTGGCGTTCTGCCTCGCGATGGGCTTCTTCCTGCTGATCTTTCCGTGGACGGATGGCTGGGACAATAATTATTTCGCCACCGTTATTCCGGAATGGCACCAGTACTGGGGCAATCTGTACGTCCGCGGCGCGGTCAGCGGCGTGGGCGCGGTGAATCTCTGGATTTCGTTTGTTGAGATGTTCCGGCTGAAACGGTTTTCGCGGTAGGCTCCTACATCCCGTTACCGCAGACGTCGATCAGCCCGCGTTGCACCGCGATCATCGCCGCCGCGGTCCGATCCGGCGCGTTCAGTTTGGAGATGATGCTCTTCAGATAACCCTTCACCGTGTTTTCGGTCAGGCCGAGGCGGTCTCCAGCCTCGCGGTTGCTGAACCCCGCCGCAACCAGGCGGAGAATGTCGAGCTCGCGCGCCGTCAGCGGATCGGAAGCGAGGCGCTGTTCCAGGGCCGATGCGACGGTGGAGGGAATCGTACGCTGGCCGGCGGCCGTCCGGCGGATCGCATTCGTCAATTCGGCATCGTCCGCATCCTTGAGGATGTACCCGAGGGCGCCCGCTTGCAGGGCCTGGTATACATGTTCGTCGCCGATCAGCGTTGTGAACACCAGGATCCGGCAATCGGGCCAGCGGCTTCGGATCGCCGCGGTCACGCGCCAGCCCGGCATTCCAGGCAGTTTGAGATCCATCAGGACCACGTCCGGGAGCAGAGCCTGGTACTGCCGAATCGCTTCCTCTCCGTCAGCGGCCTCGCCCACAACCCGCATATCCGGTTCGAGATGGATCAGCGCGGTGAGGCCGGCTCGCACGACTCTGTGGTCGTCTACCAGCAGCACCGAGATCAAGCCGTTTCCCCCACCGTGGAAAGGGCCGCCGGAACTGAGACGCGCACTTCTGTGCCCTTTCCGGGGGCGGAGGCGATATCGATATGCCCACGCATCTCACCCGCGCGCTCCCGCATGCCTGCCAGGCCGTAGCCGCGAGCGGCTCGCGCGCGCATATCGAAGCCGCTGCCGTCATCGTGGACTCGCAGGAGCAGGGTACTGTCTTGGGCTTCGAGATCGATTTGGATTTCCCGGGCCGATGCGTGTTTGCGCGCATTCGTTACCGCTTCCTCCGCGATCCGCGCCAGATGCCACTGCACATCGGGAGATGCGGCGCGGCACACACCGTTTGCGATGCGCACCGAGATGGACGGCCCCGCACCGGATGCATCGGCCAGCGATCGGAGGCGCGCCTCCAGATCCAGCCCGGACGGGGCACGCATCGCCGCCACCGAGTCCCGGGTCGCTTGCAAGCTCTGCTTGGCGATCGTTCGGGCTTCTTCCAGATATTGCGCGGCCTCTTCCGGCGACCGGCGCAGGCTCTTGCGTGCGGCTTCGAGATACAGCGAGATGCCGGCGAATCCGTGACCGGCGGTGTCATGCACCTCGCGCGCGATCCGCTTGCGCTCGGATACCACGGCCTCGAAACGCTCGGTAGCCAGCAGAAGGTTGTCCGCGACCAGGCCCATCTGCGCCGCGACCAGGGCCAGCAGTTCCCGCTCGGTTGCCGTGTAGGCCTCTTCGGAGCGCTTGGGGCCCATGCGAAGGAGGCCGAGCACGCGGCCGTGCGGCGCCGCGATCGGGAAAGCCGCGTCCGGCGCTTTCTCCCGCGCCGGGCTGTCTTCCTCGACCGCCGAAACCTCGACGGACTCGGCGCCGAACAGCGCCGCCAGTCGGGTCGTAGCCAGATCGACGACGCCCTCCCAGGAATCGGTGCGGCTGAGTTCGGCCAGCAGCACCCGGATGTGCTTCTCCCGATCCAGCGTCTCGCGGAGGAACCATCGGTCCACTGCGGCCAGGATGCGGTCACGGAACTCCAAGGCCAGCATCGCGGCGGCGACCAGCGCGATGCAGGCCAGATTTCCGAGGCTGCCGGCCGGCGCCGCGGGATTGCGCCAGACGCGAACCACCAGGACGATCAACGGGGCCAGCGTGAGAGCCCGCAGAAGCTGTCGCGCCAGGAGATACTGCAGGCTTCTCCGGACGGCGAGCCGCAGGTCCAGCACCCGGTGCTTCACCACCGCATATGCGAAGCAAATCGGTATGGGCAAGGGGGCAAGGTTGCGCCAGGGCTGGATTTCCCCCTGCCAGGCGCCCACCAAGTTGCCCGCCACCATGCCTGCGGTGCCGGCCAACACGGCTCCCGCCACAAGCTCGATGCGCCGCCGCACGCCCGGATCGCGCGCCGCCCGGTAGTTCCGCACGACCACGCCAACCATGGCTACGGCGATACAGGCGAGATACGCCCAGTACAGGTAATCTCCAACCTGAAACCACCAGGCCGGCAGCGCCGTCCGGATCTGCCGCTGCCAGGGACGGATCACCAACGGCAGGTGTCCTAAGGCCAGGTTGAGCCAGACCGCCGCGCACAGAACCGCCAGCCCGATCCGAACGCGGCGCCAGAACGGGCTGAAAGCGGCGGCAACCGGAAACTCCGCCGCGAAACACCAGGCGAACCAAAGGTTGACGCGATCGGGCCATATCAGAATCCACTTCAGCACGGTGGGTTCCCACCCCAACGAAGAGATGACCTCAAGCATCAGGCCAAGATAGACGAATGCGGTCAACAGCGACGCCATCCAGCCGATGCGCGCCGTGCGCAGATCGGGCCGCTGCCATCCCAGCAGGAACGCCGTGCTAAAAAAGGTCAGGCTTCCGAAGAGAAAGCTCACAATCAGC
>Ga0070739_10007928_pt1 | contig 11065 bp, 13 predicted proteins | sample Coa_R1_7_FD_66445 | JGI IMG/M metagenome (GOLD analysis project Ga0070739, IMG submission 66445) | Surface soil microbial communities from Centralia Pennsylvania, which are recovering from an underground coalmine fire - Coalmine... | ecosystem: Environmental > Terrestrial > Soil > Unclassified ... | reverse complement strand
CGTTAGGGCCGCAAGGTTTACCTGCCGGGTAGCGACATGCCCCACCCGCGTCCGCATCAGTAGGACGGCAGCCAGCACAAACCCATAGGAGACGGCGTCGAGGACGTACACCGGCGCCACACCGGCCAGAGCAATGACCAGCCCTCCGATGGCCGGGCCCGTTACAGTCGCGAACTCGCGGATGGCAACATTTAGCGCCAAGGCGCTGGGGAGCGCCGGGCGAGAAACCAGGCTCGGAATCAACGCCGACCGTGACGGCTGATCCAGCCCCTGTGCAATCGCGGCGAAACCGATGGTGAGGTATATTGCCGGGGCTGAGATCAGTCCGGCAAGCGTAAGCGCCGCGAGAAAAGCCGAGGTCGAAGCCAGGATGAGCTGAGTTGCGATGAGGGTTTTGCGACGGTCAAAAGCATCGGCGAGAACTCCCGATCCGAGGCTGGAGACGATCAGAGGTAAGCCTCGCGCGACGCCGATGAGGCCTAGAGCCAGCTTGGAATTCGTCAGCAGGTATATCTGCCAGGCCACCGCGACGACCTGCATTTGAGTACCAATGTTCGAGACCAGCTGACCGCCGGCGAGAAGGCGGAAGTCTGGGAATCTCAGCGCCTGGCCGACAAAGCGGCCGGAACCGCGGGACGACGATTGCATACTTCGCTTCCAGCGTATTCATCGAGGACTCTCGACTCATCGTCTCATCCGCATCCTGGTGTAGGGTGAAGTGGGCTAGGCAACGGCAGACGCCTTTGCCGGACGCCAAACGATTTCCCGCCTAAGCGGGTTCGGCGACTCATCCTTTGTTGATTCGTGGGGGATGACTGTGACGACGATTACCCGCGACGAGAACACCTGGTTGGCGGAAGCCGACATCAAAGCCGTTATCGCCGAGCTGGTGGGTACCTTCTTGTTCGTCTTCATCGGCGCCGGCGCAGTGGTGACCAGCAGCTTCATCCACGCGGCGGGAAATGGGCCTGGACTCCTGATCGCCGCCTTCGCCAATGGCTTGGCGCTGGCGCTCGCCATCACCGCGGTGGGTCACGTGTCCGGCGGCCACCTCAACCCAGCCGTCACTATCGCGCTCTGGGTGAGTCAGCGTATCGCCTCGGTGCTCGCGGTTGCCTACATCGTAGCTCAGCTGGTGGGCGCAATTTTGGCTGGATTGGCTCTTCGGCTCATCTTCTCCAGCGCCATCTGGACTCCCGTGCACCTTGGTGCGCCGTCACTGGCGCCTCAGGTTTCATTCGGGACCGGTGTACTGATCGAAGCCATCATGACCTTCTTTCTGGTATTCGCCGTCTTCGGAACGGCCGTCGATCCACGGCACCCGCAGGTAGGCGGCTTCGGCATCGGCCTCGTTGTCTTTGTCGACGTTCTCGTCGCCGGACCGCTCACGGGCGCAGCCATGAACCCTGCAAGGGCTTTCGGGCCTTGGGTCGCCGGAGGATACTGGAGCTCAAATGACCTCGTCTACTGGATCGGTCCGATTCTGGGAGCGATCATCGCCAGCCTGATCTACGGCTACGTGCTCATGCCGCACGAGGACATCGATATCGGGTCGGCGCCTCAGGTGCCGGGGGATGATATCCTGCCCGTTCCGGCTCCCGAGACCAACCCCTACCTCGATGAGCTGGCCGAAGGCCAGCTGGAGGGTGGGGACACCGAGGTGATCGTCGAGGAATTCGACGCCGCTGAAGGCCCGTCCGAACCTGGTCCACCGAGCACCGGCTGAGGCCGAGGGTTATCACTTTCGCCCTCAAGGCGAGTTGCGACCACCGCTATTGACTGCGTTTCGCGGTGCTCCAGATCTTCATCAGCTCCGGCAAGCCGTTTACTGTTACGTTGGGGCGAATACGGCTGCTCGCGAGATCCTCTCTGGCCGTCACTCCGGTGAGGACGAGGATCGACGTCATTTCCAGTCGTGCCGCGGCAGCGATATCGGTGTCGAGCCGGTCACCCAGCATGGCCGTGTTGTCGCGACTACCGCCGATCCGTTCCATGCCCAGCTCGAGCAGTAGCGGCTCAGGCTTTCCGATCACGAGGGGCTTCACCCCGGTAGTGGCAACGAGGGCCGCCTGAAGCGCACCAGCTCCTGGAGCCTCGCCCTGCTCCACGGGAAGGCTGGCGTCGGCGTTGGTGGCGATGAATCTAGCGCCACGTTCCAGAGCGAAGGAGGCCATGCAGAGCTCTTCATAGGTGACGTGGCGGTCGAGTCCGGCAACCACCCAACTCACGCCCTCGGGATCGCGCACGACCTCCATCCCGGCGTTGGCAACCGCCTCTACTAGGCCCTCCTCACCAATGACGAACGTCCGCTCGCCGCGCTCTGCATGGCGTTCCAGATACCGTCCCGTGGCCATTGCGCTCGTGAAGACGGCATCCAAGTCGACATGGATTCCCATGGCGGCCAGCAGGGCCGCGTTCTTCTCGGGGCTGGCCGTCGAGTTGTTGGTGATCAGCTGAAAGGCGATTCCATGATTCTGGAGCCAGGGTAGAAATCCACTTGCTCCGGGTAGAGCCGTGCCGCCCCGGAACAGGACTCCGTCCATATCGACGAGCAGATGGCTGACCCGGCCCAGCGTGGCGGCTGCCGTGTTCGAGCCGCGGTTGAAAGGCGTACCGAGAGACCTCACGCGCCGGTGGCTGGAGTCGTCGGACTCGCCGGCGTATGCTCGTCATCGTCGGCATCGAGGAACTCCTCCAGAGGGATGCCGGCGATATCGCCGATCTTCGGCACCACCATGTCCGGTTTCGGGTTGGCTCGCAACCGAGCGTACTTACCCTGACACACAAGGACGGCGATTACCCGTGGATAGCTGGTCTGGATATGGGCCAGGATGACGGCTTTGTCGTCGATGGCCACGTAGTGCCCGGCTGGGAATCGGTGGAATACCCGGGGGAGCTCGGTCTCCTTGTGAACCGTCAGCACCACGCGCCCGTGGACCCGCTCCCAGATACCGCTCCGCTCGATCTTCATCTTCTGGTATACCGGATCTCCATCCGACACCACGATCGGAGTCCCGATTGAGGTCAGATGGTCGATCGCGGCCAGAGCCCCGGGATAGAGGTAGCCCGCGAACGGCACGTCCATGACGAGGTCCCTCAAGCGTGCGTTCGACAGATCAGGGTGGTTTGTCTCGAATCGCGCGAGCGTGGCCGGATAGTCCACGACATCTTCGTCTTCTCGCACCGTTTCGTAGGTGCGCCAGAATTCCTCTGCCGCCTCCGCGCCCATCAAGACGTGGATCTGGCGATCGAGATCGGCCTTGAGCCGGTCGTTATCGAGCAGAGTGTTGTCGACGTCGAGCATGAAGACGGTCCGTGTCATACCCATTATTCGGGGAGGAGAGCCGGACCGGATAGAGGCGCCGATGGTGCCCGTGTCGGTGGTAGGGGAGAATTGAAAAAGGAGAGAGGAGACAGAAGATGACCACCATCAGCGAATACGCCCAGGATCTCTACGGCACCACCGCGGACGAACTGCTGCGATCGCTTCCAGAGGAGGCGCAACGAGAGGGCTTGCCGGCCATTCATATTCCCGACGAGGTCGGCAGGCTGCTGCAGATTCTCATTCTCACGTCGGGAGTCAAGCGGATCCTCGAGCTGGGAACGCTTTTCGGCTACAGCTCCATCTGGATGGGACGGGTTCTGCCGGAGGACGGTCACATCGTGTCACTCGAGGCCGAGACGCGACACGTCGAAGTTTCGCGTCGGAACCATGCCCGCGCCGGCCTAGAGGGGAAGATCGAGGTGCGCACGGGAGCCGCACTCGACGTGCTGCCTCAACTGGAGGGTCAAACCTTCGATCTCATCTTCATCGATGCCGATAAGGTCAACTACTCCAACTACCTCGATTGGTCGCTGAAACTCGCCCACAAGGGCACGCTCATCGTCGCCGACAACACCTGGCGGCATGGTGACGTTGCCGCGAGTGAGGCCGATGAGTCGGGCCGCGCCATGGCGGAGTTCAATCGCAAGCTGGCGGAGGATCGGCGACTGCTGTCTACGCTGATACCTACCCGTGACTGCGGCGACGCCGTTTCTGTGGCATACGTTCGCTAGCGGAGTGCAGCTTCGAAAGGACTGCGCCGTTATGAGGCGCCGGCCGTCGCTTCCGGGGTTGGAGGAACATCTAGCGTCTTAGCCAGCTCGGGGAACTGCGCCTTCAAGGCGTTGATGATCTGCTCCAGCCGGGCGTCCTGAGCCGCCAAATGACTGTCCTGGACCAGCAGGTGGTCTTGGATCTGGTTGGCCTCGTGAAAGATCGCCTCGGCGTCGGCGTAGGTCTGCTCGGAGCGCTTATCGGACGCCTCACCCTGGATGTTCTGTCCGACGATGATCACCGGCAACAGGACCAGCTGGATGAAGGACTGGCTGATCCATGAAACGATGATGATCGGATTCTTTGTGGTGAATGAGGACGGCGCACTGACCAGAGAGATCAGGAGAAAGATGTACGCGCACCACATGGTCCCGACCACGCCGGTCACCAGAATCGCGATCTTCCCGTTGAGACCCACGTGCTCGTCTTTGACCTTCACCGGCTTCTCGTGGCGGTGGCGGAGGATATGGGGGTGAATCTCTCTGACGAAGTGGAACCGCTCGGAGAGGGACGTGCCGCTTGTCATCTCTTTTCTCCCTGGAAGGTTGCGTTCGACGGATGATAGCGCGTCCCTTTCCGTATCCGGGTACGGGGAACTCATCGCAGCGGTAGAACCTGCGTTGTCCAGTGCGCGAGTTGTGCGGGTGAGGCCGGACTCCGATTCGAGGGAAGAGGGCCGAGCCCAGACATTGACGGCCGGCTCAACCTAGGGAAGATTCGGCGTCGGAGAGCCGGCTCTCCGACGCCGCTTCGTCACTCGCGTCAGCTGCTCTTGGTGGCGCAGCCGCAGCAGGTGCACGTGCCGTCATTCGGGCAAGTGCAGTCGCAGCACGTGCAGGCATTCTGTGCCATGAGCTCAACCTCCTTATGTGTCGGTAGCCAGCATTCACAGTCTCCGATTCGGCCGCAGCCCGGACCACCGGCGCTTCCGAGTCGAGCTTGAAGCGCTTCCAGCTCAACCCGCAGTGTCTCGAGCTCGTCGATGCGGCGTTCTGTGTCGTGGAGTTTGTGTGCGATGGTATGACGCAGGCGCTGCCCGTCGGTGGCCGGGTCCGATGGCTCCTGCAGCAGCTGCTTGATCTCGCGAATCCCTAGACCCAGCGACTTCGCGCGCTGGATGAATCCAACCCGTCCCACGGCCGAACAGTCGTACAGCCTGTAGCCCGCGGCCGTGCGCCCCGAGGGAGCCAGAAGGCCCTCATCCTCGTAGTAGCGCAGGGCCGACCGGCTCACTCCGGTTTCCGCGCTGACATCCTTGATGGTCAGCTCGTCTGTTCTCATACTTCGACCGTATACCTTCAAGTGCGCTTGAAGGTCAAGTACCAGGTCTAGAGACTGGTAACGCCGGCTGCTCAATGCCCGCGCCGACGAGCTGGATCATCCGATAATCTGACAATGAGCTAATCGGCAACCGACTGACTGAAGCGGCCATGAACCGCGTACAAGTCCATTGCCAATAGTGCGGGGATAACCGATGCCGGCAGGTCTGACCATCTTTGTGGCGACATATCTCGTGTTCATCGAGGCAGGGGTCGCCGTCTTAATTCTGGGCTGGCTTGCATACAACAAGCCGCGGGGCTGGCTTGTCCGCTGGGCCGTTGCCGCAATCTTGATCTTGGCGCTCAGCTACATCTTCGCCAAGATTGGAGGTGCGGTATACCGAGACCCAAGACCCTTTACCCAGGATCATGTCAAGCCGCTCATCTCGCACGCCCGCGACAACGGCTTCCCCTCCGACCACGCGTTGCTTGCGGCCGCTCTGGTGGCACTCCTCCTCTTTACCGGCGATTGGTGGTGGGCCGTGCCCTTAGCAGTTATGGCGGTGCTGGTCGATTGGGCCCGAGTCGGCAGCGGTCTTCACCATGTCGTCGATGTGGTCGGAAGCTCGCTGTTCGTGCTGGTCGCTATCCTCATCGCGGTGGCCGCCACACCATTCGTCGTCTCGCTGCTTTATCCGCATCTCCCCGCGGCGTTTCGGGAGGGCCTGAGCCCGCAAAGAGATACTTTGAAAAGTGGGACCTAGATGAGTGGTTGAGCCGGGACTCGGCGAGGGCGTACTGCCACGCGACACGGTGAGCCGGCAGTAGGGTTCGGCTGGCGGGGATCCGTGGACGGAGGATAAGAATGGACGAAGCTTTAGATCGTTGGCCGGAGTTGCCGTTCGCCCGCTGGGAGGATACACAGGCCACGCTCCACATGTGGTGCCAGGTCGTCGGCAAGGTCAAGCTGAAGCTGACGCCGTTCCTGAACGAGTGGTGGAACGTCGCCTTCTTTGTGACCGCGCGGGGAATGACGACGGGGCTCATTCCCTACGGGCGGGGAGCCTTCCAGGTCGACTTCGACTTCATGAACCACTCGCTCGCGATACTGACGGATGCCGGAGTGAGCGAGGTCACGGCGCTGGGCCCACGCAGCGTAGCCGAGTTTTACCGCGACTTCATGGCGCGCTTGAAAGCCGCCGGGATCGATGTGGCCATTGATCCGGTACCGACGGAGGTACCGGCCCCGGTTCCATTTGACGTCGACCACACCCATGCTTCATATGACGCCGATTCCGTGAATCGCTTCTGGCGCATCCTCCTGCAGACGGACCTGGCCCTCCAGCGCTTCCGCTCCTCGTTCGTGGGCAAGAGCAGCCCCATCCACTTCTTCTGGGGCTCGTTTGACCTCGCCTACACGAGATTCTCTGGACGTCCGGCACCGAAGCCCGAAGGCGCGCCGCACTTCTTCCAGCTGGCCGAGGACCAGGAGAACATCGCCTTCGGGTTCTGGCCAGGGAACGCAAACATGGCCGGGACACGGCTGGGAGAGCCGGCGTTCTACTCTTACATCTATCCGGCTCCGGGCGGGTATTCCAGAGCCACGGTCCACCCCGCAGGCGCCCATTTCAACGCCGCGCTGGGTGAGTTCATCCTGCCCTACGGCGACGTGAGGCAGGCTGCCTCTCCGAACGACCACCTGCTCACCTTCTTCCAGAGCGCCTACCAAGTGGCCGCGGACCTCGCCGGCTGGGACCGACCGGCTCTCGAGCGTCAAGCCGGCTGAGCGACCCACTGGAGGTCAGCCAGGTGGGATCCCGCCGCTAGGATGAGCTTCGGAGGCCGTTGTCGATTCGGAGGTCAGCCGCGACTCAATCCTCCGATCGGGAATGAGCCAGAGAAGCGCCACGCCGACGTAGATGACAACCGATCCCCAGGACGCGACGAATGCCAGCGGAGCGGCGACCAGATACGCAAGTGCCGATAACTTCCCCTTGAAGTCGCGACCCACCGCTCTGGCCAGATCCGAGTCCGGTTGCTGTTGCCGAAGGATGACCCGCAGCAGGATGAAGTAGGCGATTGCCGCCATGAGCCCGACGAAACCGTACGCCGCCGTAGGAAGCGCCTCGAGGCCTTGCTCACCCAGCCATCGGGTCGCGAACGGAATGAGCGAGAGCCAGAACAGGAGATGGAGATTCGCCCACAGCACTCCTCCACTGATGCGTTCGACCATCGTGAACAGGTGATGGTGGTTGCTCCAGTAAATCCCCAGGAACACAAAGCTCAATAGATAGATCAGGACCAGTGGAAGCTCCCCACGGAGCGCCGTCCAACCCGCTCCTTTCGGAGTGGCCAGGGATAGCACCATGATGGTGATCAGAATGGCGATGACGCCGTCGCTGAATGTCTCCAGCCTGGCTGAGCTCAACTCACGATTCCCCGGCGAAGTTTCCACTCAAGGCGGGGTTCTGTAGAAGCACCATCTACTCAGACCGACGGCTGGGGGTCGAAGATTTGCTGTTCGGCCATGGCCTCCCAGGTCCGGCTGCAAAGCTCGATGGAGTCCGGGGTAGGAGCATCTGTTCGGCCCCGCAACAAGGAGTCAACAACACAGACGGGGAAGCCGACCACGTTGAGGTGGCAGCCCTCGACCGCCTTCACAAAGCTGCCGGCCAAACCCTGGATCGCATAGCCTCCGGCCTTGTCTAGGGGCTCGCCCGTGGCCACGTAGGCCATCAGCTCATCTTCGCGAATCGGCCGCATTGTGACCTCCGTCGTCATCGAAACTGCGACCGTCCGGCCATCCCGATGGACGGCCACGCCGGTGATGACTCGATGCGTACGCTCCGACAGCCGTCGCAACATCCGTGCGGCCCCTTCATCGTTGAGCGGCTTGCCCAGAGACTCCCCGTCCAGCTCGACCACCGTATCGGCGGCGATGACGACGGAGTCCGGCCGCAAAGCCGCGACGGTCTCAGCCTTCGTTCTTGCCAGGGTCAAGGCCTGATCGACGGGCTCCAAGTGATCGAAGCGTGATTCGTCGACATCACTTGCTACAGCCACAAAGGCTAGGCCTAACCAGGACATGATCGTTTGACGACGAGGTGACGTCGAGGCCAGGATAAGACTCCCGTGGTCACGCTTCACCGTGCATCCTACCCCAAGCGACGGCGGCGGTCCATCCGATCGTCGGGGGCGGCAATCATAATCGATGTATGGGTCTTCCGGTAACCTCTGTGCCGTCGCGGACGCAGCGACGGCAGCCCCGGCCGGCATCGCTCGAGGTGGGGGAGTTCGACGACCACGGCACGGCACGCGCGCAGCTCGAACATCGATCGGTCGAGGTCGAGCATGGTATCCCCGGCGAGACCGTGGCAGCGATGGTCTACGGGCGAAGACGGCAATGGGCGAAGATCCTGGAGATCGAGGAGCGTTCCCCACATCGAGTCGAGGCTCCCTGCCCTCACTTTCATCAAGGTTGCGGAGGCTGCCAGTGGCAAATGCTCGACTATCGAAACCAGCTCGAACGCAAACTGCAGAGATCCAACGCGGAGCTGAGGCGTGCAGGCATTGGCCTTGACATCACCCGGCTGCACCCCATGGACCATCCGTGGCGATACCGTGTGACGGCCGGCATCTCACTCGGCCACGCTGCCGGCTTCCGGCGGCACGGCAGCCAGAGCATTGTGGGGCTGACCGACTGCCCCATCGCGCACCCACTCATCGGCGACGTGGCGGCCCATATCAACCGTCAGCTCGAAGCCGGTGCCCTTCCCAACTTTCGAGGCGACATGGTGGTCGAGGTGCGTGTGCTCGAAGCCGGCTCGGCTGACAGTTTGCACCTGGCCATCGTTCCCAGCCCCGGATCCCAACATGCCTCCATCGACCAGGTTCTGCCACTGGCCAAATCCCTCGCGCGTCTTCCGGCTGTCGCGGGCATCGTGTACCGTCACCGTCAGGAGCTGCCGCAGCTCATCTTCGGTGAGCCGTATGGGACAACCGTTATCGAAGGCCGTCGATTCGCCGTCAGCGCCGCCACCTTCCTACAAACCAACACACGGATGCTGCCCGCCCTGCTCCGGTCAATGAGCGAGGCCCACCGATCGGTCTCCGGTGAGGTGGTCGTGGACGTCTACGGCGGCGTGGGGTTGTTCGGGCTGTTTCGGGCCCACGATGGGGCTAGGGTCATCGAGATCGAGCTCGACCCGGTCGGTATCGAGGCTGCCCAACTCTCGGCACAGTGGCAGAACCTCGACAGCGTCGAGTTCAGGGCGGGTACGGCGGAGACGGTGATGGGCCGGATTGAGCACGCGGACACGGTGATCGTCGATCCTCCACGCTCGGGCTTGACGCCGAAGGTGGTGGATGCCATCGGCCGGCTTCGGCCTCACAGGATCCTGTACGTGTCATGCCTGGCCAGATCGCTGGCCCGAGATATCGTCGACCTGGCGCGCTTCGGCTACCGGCCCGGATGCGTCGAGGCCTTCGATTTCTACCCGCAGACCTACCATGTGGAGCTCTTTTCGCCGCTCGAGCTGGTTGATGGCTGAGGCCTCGGAGCGGGCCGTGCCGGCGCCCAAGGCCACCCTCAGATCCAGCCTCCTGGCGCCACTCAAGAGTCCGGCCGTCCGCATCCTGCTCACGATTGCACTGGTCGCCGTCGTAATCTGGCGATCGGAGCCGCAGCGGCTTCTCGCTGACGCGCCAAGGTTCGGCATCGCAACATTGGCCGTGGGGCTATTGCTGACGGTGCCCTTCCTCTACCTCAAATCCTTGCGCTGGATGTACATGCTCCGCTACGCCGGTATTGAGGTCGGCTTTCGGGAAGCCAGCCTATCTCTGCTTGGCGGAATGGGACTGGCGCTGCTCACGCCGGCAAGGCTGGGTGAGGTCGCTCGGGTGGTCTACCTGCGCGACCCTCGGAAGCTGCGCCTGTCGGCGCTGGTGATGCTGGACAAGCTCTTCGACGTCCTGGTCCTGGTATTGCTCTCAATTGCCGGCGCCTGGCGAATCATAGGCTGGCCCGTGGGCGCGGTGTTTGCGCTGATAGGACTGACCGGGCTTGTCGCCGTGCTGTTTCCACGGACCCTCCACCGCCTGTTCGTCCCTGTCGAGGGGCGGTTCCCCTGGAATGGCCGCACGCGAGAGATCGTCGCCTCGCTCGAGAGCCTCTCCTTCGCGGCCTCGCTGCTCTACCTCTCACTCACCGTCGTCGCCTTCGCGGTCGTAATGCTGCAGTTCGGGATCATCATCCACGGCAGCGCGCACGTGAATCCGGGAGTCGGGCTGCTCACCTTTCCGCTGGTGATCCTCACCAACGTCATTCCGCTGACCATCGCCGGCGTCGGCATTCGAGAGGGCGCCGCGGTCCTGCTTCTGGGTCAGTTCCACGTTGCCGCCGCCATCGCTGCCATCTCGGCATTTGCGATGTTCTTCCTGAACACGGCACTGCCGGGAATCGTCGGCGCGCTGCTGGCGCCCATCATGCTGCGCCGTCGCGTCGACCCGCTCCCGGATACGGCTCTGCCTCGATGAGGGTCACGCACGCGGCGATGACGTTCAACAGCGTCTGGCACAACCTGACTCAGGAGCCTGGCCTCTACGTCTGGAGAGTCGCCGGCTCTCTCATCATCGTGGCACTGAGCCTCTTTCTGGGCAGGATTGCCGAGGGTCGGGTGCGCCGGAGCAGCCATCTCACCACTCTCGGTCC
>Ga0070739_10007927_pt1 | contig 11066 bp, 8 predicted proteins | sample Coa_R1_7_FD_66445 | JGI IMG/M metagenome (GOLD analysis project Ga0070739, IMG submission 66445) | Surface soil microbial communities from Centralia Pennsylvania, which are recovering from an underground coalmine fire - Coalmine... | ecosystem: Environmental > Terrestrial > Soil > Unclassified ... | reverse complement strand
CCGTGGCTGCACGTCACCGGCGAACCTGATGGCCGCCCATCCCCGTCCCTGTCGGTTGCCGCCGTACTCCGGCGCGCCGTAGACGCCCTCGCAGCAGTGCTCGTAGACGAGCGACACGAACTCGTCGTGCGCATCGATCCGGACGTCCTGTTCGTCGGGCGCCGCGTCGGCGAAGTCGCCGCCGAGTGCGGCGAGCCCGGCGCGGTAGCGCTCCTGCCACCCGGTCACCGGGCCGTTGAACTCTCGTTCGGCGAGCCCCGCCGATCCCTCGATGCGCATGCGCCAGGCGAGCTCCTCGAGCGGCGACAGCACCATGAAGTCGGCGAACGCGTGGGCGCCCCCATGACGGCCCGACGTGGGACCGCCCGCCCAGATGCGCGGCGGGTCGAACAGGAAGGCGCCCAGGAGCTGGTCGATGTAATCGGGTGCTCCCAGCTCGTCGGCGGCCGGTGTCTCACCGTCGGCCGGGATCAGGCGGGCGCAGAGCGCTGAGAGCGTCCGGTACTCGGCGTCGGTCAACCACACCGGCATCGCCCGGACGGTAGCAGCGCCTTCCGGCGAGCGACGCGTGCTCGGTAGGCTCGCCCCGGATGCGACGTCGCCACCGGAGCACGAGGTGCGGCCTGCCGGCCGGTGTGCTCGTGCTCCTCGCCGCCTGCACCGGCCCGGCGCACCCGGGCGCGGTCCACTCGACGACGACCACAACCGTCGCCGTGCCCCCGTCGACCGCTGCGTCCACCACCTCGCCGACGGCGACGGGGGCGGAGGGGGTGCCCGCCTTCTCCCACGTGTTCGTGGTGGTCATGGAGAACCTGGGGGCGTCGACGGCCATGACGGTGCCGGCGTTCGCCGCCCTCGCGCAGCGCTACCAGTACACGACGGGATGGTACGCGGCCGGGCACCCGAGCCTGCCGAACTACCTCGCGTTGGTGTCGGGATCCACCTGGGGGATCACCTCCGACTGCACGTCGTGCTACGTGTCGGGACCGAACCTGGGCGCGCAGCTGACGGCGGCGGGCGTGTCGTGGGGCGCCTACTTCGAAGCCATGCCGTCACCGTGCTTCCTCGGGCCGCAGTCGCCCGACGGCCTCTACGCCCAGAAGCACGACCCCTTCGCCTACTTCACCGACATCCGCGACAATCCGGCCGCCTGCGCGCATCTGAAGCCGCTGTCGGGCCTCACCCCGCTGCTCGCCGGCGCAGCCTCGGCGGTGCCCCGCTTCGTGTGGGTCACCCCCGACCTGTGCCACGACGGCCACGACTGTGCGGCCGCCACCGCCGGCGCCTGGCTGGAGTCGTTCGTGTCGGAGATCACCGCGAGCCCGGCGTGGAGCGACGGTGGCGTCCTCTTCGTCGCGTGGGACGAGGGCGACACGGCCACCGGCCTCGATCCCGCGTCGGGGCGCACGGGGGTGGCCGGTGGCGGCAACGTGCTCGGGCTCGTCATCGCGCCGGGCCGGCCCTCCGGCCGCCAGCTGCCGGGCCCGTTCAGCCACTACGGGCTGCTGCGCACGGTGGAGGACGCCTTCGGCCTCCCACGACTGGGGGCGGCCAACGACGCCGGCGTGGTGCCGCTGTCGGCGTTCTTCTCCGGATGAGCGGCCGCCCGCGGTGACCCTGTTCGTCGGCGCTCTCGAGATGGAGCTGCACGTCCCCGACAGCGGCTCGCTCAAAGAGAAGCGGGCCGTGGTGAAGCACCTGGTGGACACGGCCCGGCGCCGCTACGGCGTGGCCGCCTCGGAGGTCGACCATCAGGAGCTGTGGCAGCGCGTCGGTGTCGCCTTCGCCGCCGTGTCCTCGTCCGCCACCCATGTGGAGGACGTCCTCGACGCAGTGGAGCGGTTCGTGTGGAGCAATCCGGAGTTCACCGTGCTCGGCGCCCGCCGCCACTGGCTGGAGCCCGACTCCTAGCGCGCGCCGGCGTCGGCGCACCGTCGGACGGCGCCCGCGTCGGCGCGCCGTGCGACACTACGCGGGAGCGACGATCCGTCTGGCAGGAGGCGAACGGGTGACGGCACCGGGGAGCGGGGGACGAGTGCACCTGCCGATCCTCCTGTCGTTACGCCAGCGCTTCTCACCGGGCATCGAGCTCGTGTCCGCGCTCACGCTCCTCGTGATCGCCGTTCCCGAGCAGCTCGCCACCTCCCGCCTGGCCGGCATGCCGCCGATCACCGGCCTCTTCGCCTTCGTGGCCGGCACCGTCGCCTTCGCCGTGCTCGGCTCGAACCCGCAGATGTCGGTGGGGGCCGACTCCACCATCGCCCCCCTCTTCGCCGCCGCCCTGGCGCACCTGGCGCCCCAGTCCTCGGCGCAGTACGTCGACCTGGCCGGGATCCTCGCCGTGTGCGTGGGCGTGCTGGTGGCGGCGGTGGGGGTGCTGCGGCTCGGGTTCATCGCCGAATTCCTGTCGAGTCCCATCATCACGGGGTTCCTCGCCGGCGTGGCCGTCATCATCGTCGTGCATCAGCTGCCCGACGTCCTCGGCCTGCCGGCCGTATCCGGGAGCACCGTGCACCGGGTGACCACGCTCGTCGGCCATCTCGGCCGGGCCAACGGACCCACCGTGCTCATCGCGCTCGGGGTCTTCGCCGCCGTGGAGCTGAGCGAGCGCATCGACCGGCGCATCCCCGGGGCACTCGTCGGACTCGTCGTCTCGACCGCGGTGGTGGCGGCCGCCCACCTGCACGCCCATGGTGTCGCGGTGCTCGGCTCGGTGGCCCACGGCGCACCCGCGTTCGGGCTGCGGGGGCTGTCGTGGACGGCGCTCGGCAAGGTCCTCCCGATCTCGGCCGTGGTGGCGCTCGTGGTGGTGACCCAGTCCGCGGCGACGTCGCGCGCCTTCGCCGACCAGGGAGGCTTCGAGGTCGACATGGGCCGCGACTTCCTCGGCGTGGGGATCGGCAGCGTGCTCGCCGGCGTGTCGGGTTCCTTCCCCGTCAACGCGAGCCCCGCCCGCACGGCCGCGGTGGCGAGCAGCGGGGGGCGCACCCAGTTGACCGGGTTGCTGGCGGCCGGCGCCGTCGTGCTCCTCGTGCCGGCCGCCGGCGCACTCCACGACGTGCCCCTCGCCACCTTGGGAGCGATCCTCGTCTTCGTGGCCACGCGGATCTTCCACGGCCGCGACCTGGCCGCCATCGCCCGCTTCGACCTGCTCGAGTTCGGCCTCGCCGTCGTGACCCTGCTCGCCGTCGCCTTCGTGGGGGTGGAGCAGGGGATCGCCCTCGCCGTCGCCCTCGCCATCTTGGACCGGACCCGGCTGAGCGCCCGGCCCCGGGTGCACCGGCTCGGCCGCATCCCCGGCACCACCAGCTGGGCCCCGCTCGAGAGCGGCGAGCACGCCACCGAGGTGCCGGGAGTCACGGTGCTGCTCTTCGCCGCGTCGCTCTCCTACATGAACGCTAATCACTTCCGCGAGGAGATCGGCAAGGCACTCGCCGAACCGGGCGCCACCGGCAACGCCCTCGTGCTCGACGTGATCGGCATGTACGACGTCGACTTCACCGGTTCACGGGTGCTCGGCCACCTGCTCGACGAGCTGTCGGGCCGCCACGTGACGGTCGGGCTCGCCCGGGCCGGCGCCCATCTCCAGCACAACCTGGAGCACAGCGGGCTCCTGGCCCGCATCGGCGCCGAGCACCTGTACCCGAGCGTGGACGCCGCCGTCGTCTCCCTCAGCCGGCCGACGTGACCGCGGCGGCGGCCGGAGAGAGCCCGGACAGCCGCAACTCGTCGAACGACCCGCAGCGCACCGTGCTCCCCTTCACCTCGACCGCGTTGCCGTCGGCCTCGGCTCGCTCCATCCGCAGTCCGTGCACCACGACCCGCACGTCCGTGGGAGCGGCGAAGTCCCCGCTCCGCCGCCAACGCAGCACCGCCTCGCCGCCGTCGTTGGCGCCTTCGAGCGTGAACTCGTCGCGCCGGATGGCCCCCTCCCCGTCGCCGGCGTCGTCCACGGCGAAGCCCGTCGCGGCACCGTCGTCGGGCCAGCAGTGCAGCGCGAACGTCGTCGGGCCGTGGCCGGGCGTGAGCACCGGGGAGGCGGAGGACTCGAGGTCCCCGTCGGCGTCGAGCGCGCACGGCCCGTCGCCATCGGCCCACGAGTCGTCGAGTACCAGGACGGTGCCCTGGCGCACGAGCACCGGCATTCGGGCGAGCGGCGCGGCGAGACGCGTTCCGGGGGCATGGGCGGCGGGGATGGCGGTGTCGGACGCCCACCAGCTCCGCCACGCACCCGGTGGTACCGGGACCTGACGACCGTCGGCTCCGGCCTCGGTCACCGGCGCCACCAAGAGCCCGTCGCCGAGGAGGAAGGCGTCGTCCACGTCGAGTGGGCCGGGTGCGGCCTCGCCGGTGGTCGCCCACCACAGCGGCCGCACGAGCGGTGCGCCGGTGGTGGCCGCCTCGTGGGCGAGCGTGTAGAGATACGGAAGAAGCCGGTACCGGAGCCGGATCCAGGCGGCCACGGCGCCGCGCACGGGCTCGTCGAAGCGCCACGGTTCGCGCGGCGGGGCGCCCACGATGCTGTGGGTCCGGCAGAAGGGCATCAACACCGCCATCTGCAGCCAGCGCAGGTAGAGCTCGCCGTCGGGCACGCCGCTGAAGCCGCCGATGTCGGGCCCGCTGTAGGGCACGCCCGACAGACCGAGTCCGAGCACGGTGGCCACCTGCTGGCGCAACCCCGCCCACGACGATTCCACGTCGCCGGTCCAGTTCCATGCATGGCGCTGCATGCCGGCCCAACCCGAGCGCGACAGGATCCACGGGCGGCGCTCGGGCCGGGCGCGGCGCAGCCCTTCCGCCCCGGCCCTGTTCATGAGCAACCCGTACAGGTTGTGGGCCTCGGCGTGGTCACCGCCGTGGCCCTCGAACGCGTGGCGCGTGGTGCGGGGCAGCGTCGGATCGCCCGCCAGCGAGATGGACGTCGGCTCGTTCATGTCGTGCCATATGCCGGCCACCCCGGCGTCGGTCAGGCGCCGGTACTGGGCCGCCCACCAGTCGCGGGCGCCGGGGTCGGTGAAGTCGGGGAACGCGGCCCGTCCCGGCCAGACCACCCCGATCTCCGGCGCGCCGTCCGCGCCGGTGCAGAAATGCCGGCCGCGCACCCCCTCCCGGTACAGATCGAACCGGTGGTCGACCTTCACACCGGGGTCGATGATCGTCACCAGGCGCACCGACTGCTCCCCCGCCTGGCGGGCCAGCGCGGCCAGATCGGGGAAGCGTTCCTCGTCGACGGTGAAGACGCGGTACCCCCGCATGTAGTCGATGTCGAGGTGCACCGCACTGAGCGGCACCCCCATGGACCGGTAGCCGCGCAGGACCTCGTCCACGTCGGCCTCGCTCTTGTAGCCCCAGCGGCTCTGGTGGTAGCCGAGGGCCCAGCGCGGCGGCAGGAAGGGACGGCCGGTGAGCGTGCTGTAGCGCTCGAGCGCGGTGGCGGGGTCCCCCGCCACCAGGTACTGGCGCAGCGCGCCGCCCGACACCGTCCAGGTGGCGCCGTCTTCGCCGTGCACCGGCAAGTCGACGGTGGCATCGGTGGAGTTCTCCACGAAGGTGAGCAGGCCGCCGTAGGGATGGACGCCGAGCAGCACGGGGATCCCGACATAGAGCGAGCGCCGACCCGGCCCCCAGGAACCGCCCGGATCGCGATTCCACAGGCGCACGGTCCGGCCCCGCAGATCGATGCCGGCCGCCTGCTCGCCGAGGCCGCACAAGCGCTCGCCGGAGCGGGCCGTGAAGGGTTGGCGCCAGGCGCCGCCGCGCCGTACCGGCGGTCCCAAGGTGCGGAGCACCGCCCCGTCGGCTCGCCGGACGCTGATGGCCCCGTCGGAGGCGAGCTCCACGACGAGCGCACCCCCGCGCACGCGCACGCTCGACTGGTCCTGCACGACGTCGACGGCCGGAGGTCGCCAGGGCAGGGGCTCCACCAGTGCGTAGGGGACGGGGACGGGACCCGGCTCCCACACGATGCGCACGACGTCGTCGGCCAGGAACGACACCTCGACGGTGGCATCGGTGAACTCGACCCGGGCGCCGTGCGCCACGGGGGACACCGATCTGCGTGCGCCGGGCGCCGCCCACGGACCGTCGGGGGCGCCGTCGAGCTCGGCCAGCTGGGCACGACGACGTCGTGCCGAGTTGACCACGACATGACCCATGGTGGGCAGTCCCAAGTCGCGCAACGTGTGCGCGAGGAGGCGGGCCTTGGCCAGTCGACGCTCGATCGCGCCGCGTGCGTCGCTCATGCGGGGAGGTTAGAGCGGGCGTGCTGGCGGCGCCGAGGGGTGGCAGGTAGAACTGACACGCCAGTCAGCCGTCGGAGGAGGCCCCATGCAGACCCGGCTCACCCAGGTGCTCGGCATCGAGCATCCGGTCATGCTCGCCGGCATGGGCGGGGTGTCCTACCACCGCCTGGTGGCGGCGGTCTCGGAGGCGGGCGGCTTCGGCTGCCTCGGCGCGTCGACGATGAACACCGACACGATGGTGGCGGAGATGCGCGAGGTGCGGTCCCGGACGGAGAAGCCCTTCGGCGTCGATCTGCTCACGGCCATGCCGGGCGACATGATCGCCCAGGTCGAGAAGATCATCGAGGGCGGTGCGTCGGTGTTCGTGGCCGGACTCGGCGTGCCCGTCGAAGTGGTGGAGCTGTGTCACCGGCACGGCCTGCTCGTGGTGAACATGTGCGGCAAGGTGGACCACGCCCGGCGCGCGGTCGACGCCGGTTGCGACATCGTGGTGGCCCAGGGCACCGAGGCAGGAGGACACACCGGCACGGTGGCGACCATGCCGCTCGTGCCGCAGATCGTCGACGCGGTGGGCGACCGGGTGCCGGTGGTGGCGGCCGGCGGCATCTTCGACGGACGCGGGCTCGCTGCCGCGCTCACGCTCGGCGCGGACGGGGTGTGGGTGGGCACGCGCTTCATCGCCACCCCCGAGGCGCGTTCGGTCATCGGATACAAGGACGCACTGCTGCGCACGGCCGAGGACGGCACGATCGTGAGCCGCGCCTATTCGGGAAAGACGATGCGGGTCGTGCGCAACCGCTACACGCAGTACTACGAGGAGCATCCCGAAGAGCTGCAGCCGTTCCCGGCCCAGCTCGGGAAGTCGTTCGGTGACCAGGCCTTCCATCTCGGCGGCGACGAGGCGACGCAGCAGGTCGACCCCGACCGCGAGGGGTATCCCGCCGGACAGGGCGTCGGCGCCATCCATGACCTCGTCCCTGCCGCGGAGCTCGTGGCCCGGTTCGTGAGCGAAGCGGAAGAAGCCCTTGCCCGCGCCAACGCCGTTACGGTGCGTGCATAAGACGCCACATTTCGTCGTCGAACGGTAGAATTGCCGGCGCCATGATGCCCTCGTCGTCTGCCGTCTCCCGGCCCGGCCGTCGGGGACCGGCGTCGCCCGTCGACGTCTTCCGTGCGCCGTCGCCGTCGCTGCCGCGCATGGTGCCGTGCCGCACGGTGATCGACGGTCGGCGCATGCGATACGCGGTGTCGGACAACGAGGGCGTCCCCGGCCCCGAAGGTCCCGGCAGCGCGCCGCTGTGGGCGGTCAACGTCCACGGCTACTTCGCCGGCGGTGGCATGTACTGGCGCGAGAGCAGCCACCTTGCCCGCGCCTTCGGCTGGCGGGTGCTCAACCCGAGTCTGCCGGGTTTCGCCGGCAGCGACCCTTTGCCATGGGAGCAGGTCAACATCCGGGCGATCACCGGGCAGCTGGTGAAGCTCCTCGACGAGACGGGCGTGGAGCAGGCGCTCATGCTCGGGCACTCCATGGGTGGCGCCGTCGCCGTCGAGTTCGCCACCCGCCACCCCGACCGCACGCTCGGCATCGTCTACCGCGACGGGGCCGCCACACCGGAGTGGAAACACCGCCACGGTCCGCTCGTCCGGCTGCTCGGTCCCATGCTGCCCGACGTGGCCGCGGTGGCCGACCTGCTCCTCGCGGCCGGGCTCGACGTGCCCGACCTGCTCATCGGACGACGGCTCTCCTCCACCGTGCGCGGGCTGTGGCCCGATGCCCGTCGCAACATCCGGGCCATGGGACGCACCTTGCCGGTGGGCGCGATGTTGATGGCCATCGACATGCGCGACGAGCTCGCCGAGGTCGCCGCCTCCGACATCCCCTTCCTGAGCGTGTGGGGGTGCTTCGACAGGATCTGCAACGCGGCCACGGCGACCGAGGTGGCCGACATCGTCGGCGCCCCGGTGCAGTGGGTGCCGGGCGGCCACTCGTGGATGCTGCCGCGGCCGCAGGGACAGGTCGACGTGCTCCGCTACCTGCCCCGGGGGCGGGCCTTCCTCGAGTCCGTGGCCGCCCGCCGGCGGCATCTCCTCGGTCTCGACACCCCCGAAGGGGCGCGCAACGCCATTCGCATCGTCCGCTGACGCGGCGCATGGGCATCGTCCGCTGACGCGGCGCATGGGCATCGTCCGCTGACGCGGCGCATGGGCATCGTCCGCTGACGCGGCACAGAGCGCACCGTCGGCTCGGGCGGAGCTACACGATGCGGTAGGTCTGCAATCCGTGGGCCAGGAGCTTGTCGGCCGTGTCGGTGACGGTGATGTCGACGAACGTGAGCTCTCGCCCGCGTCGGACGACCCGGGCGCGGCACAGGAGGTCGCTGCGGTCGGCGGCGCCCACGTACTGCACCGACATGGACACCGTCGACGCCCGGGTGCCCTTGGAGAAATCGTGGTTGGACCACGCCGCGGCAGCGGCCGTGGTGTCCATCAGGGCGGCGACCACCCCGCCGTGGTACCGGGCGCCGTCGTTGGTGAGCTCGTGGCGGAAGGGCAGGCGCATCACCACCTCGTCCGGCCCGAAGTGCTCGAAGACCGGTCCCAGCCACCCCACGTACGGCGTCTGGAGCATGGCGTCGGGCACCGCCCGCCGCATCTGCTGCTGCTGCTCGTCGGACAGCGCGCTCTCGCCTGCGCCGGTGGTCGTCACGGGCTGCCTCCCATATGCTGGCCGAGCTTGTTGACTCGCCAATCAATATACGGGGGTGCCTCCGCGCCTCCGGGGGAGGGCGGCGTGCGCTGGGAGATCGAGGACACCGAGCAGCAGCAGGCCTTCCGCGCCGAGTTCCGCGACTGGCTGGCGGACGCGTTGCCGAAGGGATGGGTCGACGCGGTCGAATCCGGAGACGACGCCACCCTCGAGAAGATCAAGGCCGACTCCGGCTTCAACCCCTTCGCCTGGCAGGGCACCATCGGGACGAGTCCGTACGCGGCGCCGCTTTGGCCGAAGGAGTACGGCGGCCTGTCGGGCGAGGTCTGGATGCAGCAGGTCATCCGCTCCGAACTCGTGCGTCACCGGCTCCCCACGGTGTCCATCAACCTGCTCGGGGTCGGCCTCGCCGGCCCCACGCTCATCGAGCACGGCACCGAGGCGCAGAAGGAGCGCTACCTGCGCAAGATCCTCTCGGGCGAGGAGATCTGGTGCCAGCTCTTCAGCGAGCCCGGTTCGGGCTCCGATCTGGCGTCGCTCGCCACGAGGGCGGTGCGCGACGGCGACGAGTGGGTCGTGAACGGTCAGAAGGTGTGGACCACGATCGCCCAGTTCGCCGCCTTCGGCATGCTGCTGGCGCGCACCGATCCCGAAGCGCCCAAGCATGAAGGGCTCTCCTACTTCGTCGTCGACATGAAGTCGGCCGGCGTGGACGTGCGCCCGCTGCGGCAGATGACCGGATCGTCGGAGTTCAACGAGGTGTTCTTCACCGACGTGCGCATCCCCGATGAGAACCGCGTCGGCGCCGTTGGCGACGGCTGGCGCTGCGCTCGTACGACGCTCATGAACGAACGGGTCGCGCTGGCCGGCATCTCGCTCGACCCGGTGTCCTTCACCGGCGGTGTGCGACGCGATCCGTGGCTGTCGTACCTGGAGGGTGTCCCCGACCGGACCGATCCCGTCGTCCGTCAGCGCCTCGCCCAGTTCTACATCGAGTCAGAGGTGAAGGAGATCACCGCGTTCCGGGCCAACTCGGCCCGCCTGCGGGGACAGCAGCCCGGTCCCGAGGGCGCGGTCAACAAGGTCTTCAACGCCGAGTACAACCAGCGTCGTTCGACATTCGCAGTGGACGCCAACGGCATTGGCGCGGTGGCGTGGTCTCCCGACGACCAGAAGGCGGCGGCGCGGGCGCAGACGTTCCTTCGGGCGCGGGCCAACACCATCGAGGGCGGCACGTCCGAGGTGCTGCGCAGCCAGATGGCCGAGCGCATCCTCGGGCTGCCGCGCGACATCGAGGTCGACAAGGGCGTGCCGTGGTCGGAGATCAGGCGCAACGCGACCTGAGCCCGCAGTGGTCGGGGCAGCCCGGCCGGCTCGAGGTCTGGTACGCCACGCTGTCGGACCCGGCGACCGGAACGGGCTTGTGGATCCACCACGAGCTGGTCGCACCGACGAGCGGCGACCCCTACGTGCACGGCTGGGCCGCGCACTTCGGCCGCCACGATGCGCCGGTCTGGGCCCGCTTCGGTCCGGAACCGGTCGCCACCGGCGCAGTGACGCCTTCGACCTCCGGCGCGTGCTTCGACCCACCCCGGCTGTCGGGCGCGGCCGGTGCGCTCGCGTGGGATCTCGAGCTCGAGGGCGACGACGGTCGCACCCTGTACACGTTCCCGGCCTGGGCCTGGCGCCGGCGGGCGCTGCCGGCGGCCCAGATCGTGCCGATCCCGTCGGCCGCCTGGCGCGGCACCGTACGGACCGCCGGCGGAGCGGTGACGCTCTCGCCCGAGGCCCGCGGCGCGGTGGCCCACATCTACGGCCACGGCAACGCCGAGCGCTGGGGCTGGCTGCACGCCGATCTCGGTGGCGGCGACGTGCTCGAGGTGGTCGCGGCCGTGAGCCGGCGTCCGGGTCTGCGCGTCCTGCGACCTCTCCCGTTCGTGCAACTGCGCCGAAACGGTGTCGACTGGCCCCGGCGCGGGTTCTCCGCCGCCCTGCGCTTGCGGGCCGAGCTCGGGCGGCCCCACTGGGAGGTCGGCGGTTCGGCCGAGGGCCGTCGCCTGCGGGTGGCGGTCGACATGCCCGACGACCGTTGCGTGGCCGTGGGATACACCGATCCC
>Ga0070739_10007923_pt1 | contig 11070 bp, 12 predicted proteins | sample Coa_R1_7_FD_66445 | JGI IMG/M metagenome (GOLD analysis project Ga0070739, IMG submission 66445) | Surface soil microbial communities from Centralia Pennsylvania, which are recovering from an underground coalmine fire - Coalmine... | ecosystem: Environmental > Terrestrial > Soil > Unclassified ... | reverse complement strand
GGATCTCGGCCTCGGCGAGGGCAAGTCCCTCCTCGCGCGTCGGGGCATGAAACGTCCGGACGCTCTCCGACGTCACCTTCCGTTGATCAGGATCGGGACTGACGATGACCCAGTATTGGTTCGCCTGCAGGTCGGGCCGGAGCCGCAGGAGAAGACGGGTTATAGGATTGAGGCTGGATCGTTGAACGATGAGGCGATAGCGCGAGCCGTTCTCGTCCACAGCGCAGTCCATTTCCGTCGCCCTGTGTGTGCTGGATCATCCTGCCGAACGACATATTCCCATACGTACCAAACAATCACCGGCGCATAGACGACCATACCAATTGCCCTGATCGCATCGCTGACGGTCATGTCCCATGCTGAGGCAGGCCAAGCCGCTGGAGCAAGAATAAGTCTCACGGCGCCACACAGTCCGCTCGGGCGGCGCGGAAGCCTATCCCTTAATCTTTCGTGCGCGCCCAAAACTCGCGGGCGGGTGCATCGTAGTCAGCTACGGGACCAGCTATGTGCTCGCTGAAACAGTCAACGAAGACATCTCGCATGAGCTGGCGGACGTCATCGACCGACGGAGTACCTGGGAGCCTCAGATAGATCTCTTCTGCCTCGCGAGAGTATTCGTCGGGTGGAAAGCCGGCGCGGAGAAGACCGGCCGGATCGCTGTGGCTGATGGCTTCCAGGATCAGCGCGTACACCTCGCCATAGCGACCGCGCATGTCGTCTAGAACTTCGCGCCAATACCCGGTCCGCTCCCACTCCGGCGTGACCCAATCCAGCCATGCCATTCCTCATCCTGAGGCACAGCAAACCGCCCGGGCAAGCAGAAGCCGCATGCCCCCGGATGACCGTAATCATGACTCATCGCATCCCTGGCTGAACCCTGGCTCACTCTTAACGAACCGTCTCGGCATGAAGTTTGCCGGTGGTAGTAGAGAGCGGGGTTGCGAATGTTCTGGCCATGCAGTCCGACCTGCAGCGACAACGTCCCCTGGGCGATCATGATCGCGGCTTTGGTAGTGTTCGCTGTGCTTGTCGGCGCAGCTATCTGGGTGTGGTTGGGGCGAATGGATTAGCGCAAGGATGATGGGGCCGAAATCCGCGCCCTCTGGCCTCGAGGTGGACAGAGCCATGAGGATTCGAGTAATGCCGTCCATCCTCCTTAGCATGAATCGCGTCGCGCAAAGCGGTGGACGAGCCGCCAGATCCGTCTTAGAGACCAGCGTCGATCCTCTGGCCGCCTCGCCTCCTCTACCTCTCGTTGCAGCTCCATGGCAGCGAGCTTCTCGTCGTACTGGTGGTACCAATTGGGATTCGACCGTGATCCGGTTAAGCCCTGCCCGATGCGGAGGCTACCGTCGATCCTGCTCTGCCGCGCCACCGCTACTGCCGCTTCAGACAAATTCGCCCGCTTCGGCACTCACACCGTCGGCGTGGTCATCTCCGGATCGTTGGGCCGAAACTCGCGGGCGGTGAGGACGTACATGTCCTCGCTTGGCGCGGCGGCTTCGGAGACGGTGAGGCCAACCGCTCCGAGCAGGGCCTGTGCCTCTTCGCGGGAGAGACGCTCGGATACATGTGGGCCCTGCGCGGTCTGGCGCTTGTGCCAGTCCGCGACCAGAACGGTTCCTCCCGGCTTGATGAGGCGTACCACCTCTCGGAGGAAGGCTATCGGCTCGGCCAGCTCGTGCAGGACGAATCCGAGAAAGGCGACATCCGCGATGTGGTCGCGCAGGGGTACGGCTATAGCCTGCGACGCGACGACTTTCACATTCGTGAGACCCTGCTCGCGGATCAGCGTGCGCAGCTCTTCGAGCATGATCGGCTCGACATCCACCGCATAGACGGTGCCGCTGTCGCCGACCAATGATGACAGCGTTTCGGTCCAGAAGCCGGTTCCGGCGCCGATTTCCACCACAGTGAGGCCGGGCTTTACGTACCCGTTGAGGAGACCTTCCGGGTCCATTTGCCGGCGGCGATCTTCACTTCGCAGCACGTGCCGGCGTTCGGGCGGGAAACGCCGCGTGTCTCTTTCCACGCTCGATTGTAGCCGCCGCGCCGGACGGTTCAGCCACCACCCGCGGCCATGTTTCCGAGTGCGGCAGGTTGGTCTTGGGCGGCACCTCCCGAAGGGCAGTGCGCGGCCTCCCTCTTACATCCAGGCGGCGGGGCACTGCTGTCGCGGCCCCGCCCTACATGGTCGCGGCCCCGTCCTACGCAATTGCCGCTTTCTTCCACGACTTCACCGACCTTTGAGGCGACCACGGCTGCGAGTCGCCGGTACAATGAGACGTGCCACGCGGAGCATACGATTGTGATTGGCTACAGCACGGGCTGTAGCCTTGCTGCTTCATGAGGGAGTCATTCATGGCGAAACCGACAACCGTCCGGGAGCTTCGGGAAAGCGAGTACGAGGTTCTTCCAGTGCGCGATGAAATGCGCAAGAACCTGATCGCGAAGATCGAGAAAGACGAGGAGCTTTTCCCCGGCATCATGGGATACGAGGAAACGGTGATCCCGTTGGTCGAGAACGCCATTCTTTCCGGGCAGGATATTATTCTTCTCGGCGAGCGCGGCCAGGCCAAGACCCGTCTCGCCCGCGCCCTCACTTCATTACTGGACGAAGAAGTACCGGTCGTCGCCGGCTGCGAGATCAACGACGACCCCTATGCCCCGATCTGTCGCCCCTGCCGCGATCGGGTGGCCGAACAGGGTGACGACATCGAGATCGAGTGGATCGGCCGCGACCGCCGCTACGGGGAGAAACTTGCCACGCCCGACACGACCATCGCCGATCTCATTGGCGAGGTCGATCCCATCAAGGTCGCCGAGGGGCGCCATCTTTCCGACGAGCTGGTCATTCACTACGGGCTCGTCCCCCGCACCAATCGTGGTATTTTCTGCATCAACGAGCTGCCCGACCTTGCCGAACGGATCCAGGTTGGGTTGCTCAACATCCTGGAGGAGCGGGACGTCCAGATTCGCGGGTTCAAGATCCGCATGCCGCTCGACCTGATCATGGTTGCCAGCGCCAATCCCGAGGATTACACCAACCGCGGCCGCATCATCACCCCGCTGAAAGACCGCTGCGGGTCGGAGATTCGCACCCACTACCCGAAGACAATCGAGCATGAGATCGAGATCATGGAACAGGAGCGCCAGGCTTTCACGACCGATCCGTACGAAACGATCGTTCCCGCCTTCATGAAGGAGATCGTGGCCGAGATCACGCACCTGGCGCGCAAGAGTCCCGACATCAGCCAGCGTTCGGGCGTCAGCGTCCGCGTCTCGATCAGCAATTACGAAAACGTCCTGAGTAACGCCCTCAAGCGCACCCTGCGGTTGCACGAGCGGGTGGTCGTGCCGCGCGTCACCGATCTTCACGCCGTCGTCGCCTCGACGGCCGGCAAGATCGAGCTGGAGACGCTAGGAGATGCGAATGAGGGCCGGATCGTCGAGAAGCTGGTCCAGGGCGCGATCGTGAATGTGTTCAACCGCTACTTCCTGGTCCAGGAGTTCGACGAGTTGCTGCGCAGCTTCGAGAACGGGATGACGCTCGACGTCGCCGACGACATGCCGTCGATGGAGTACGCGCAGCAGGCGTTTCGCATCAACGGGCTGAAGCAGGCGGTCGCGAAGCTCAACGCCCAGGGGAATCCGGCGACGATCGCTTCGGCGACCGAGTTTATCCTCGAGGGCCTGCACCTCAATCGCAAGCTGAATAAGGATCGTACGGGGGATCGGGCGCGCTACCGGAGGTAGGCGTGCGTTATACCTACTACCGTTGGGATGGATCGCAGGATAGTCCGCTCGACGCCGACGAGGTGATCGAGGCTCTATCCGACGATCTGATGTCGGACGGGGACCTGTGGAACGCCTTCCAGCGGCTGAATCGCTGGGGGCTCAATCGGCCCGGGCAACCGTCGGCAACCGGCTTGCAGTCGCTACAGCAGCAGTTGCGCGCGGTCCGCCAGGCGCTCCTCGACCGGTACGATCTCACCAGCTTCCTCGACGACATCCGGTCGAAACTGGACGAGGTCGTGCACCAGGAGCTGACCGGTATCGACCGGCGCCTGGCCGACACGGATCCGGCGGACGAGCGACGCGGAGCGCTGGAGAAGATCGCGCAACGGCGGCGGGAACAACTCGCCGCGTTGCCCGAGACTCCGGCCGGGGCGATCGAGGCGCTGCGTGATTACGACTTCCTCGATCCCGGGGCGCGCGAGCGATTTGACGAGATGGTGCGCGAGATTCAGCGCCGCGTCCTCGACCAGTTTGCCGGTCAGGTCGAGGATACCCTCCGAGAGATGACGCCCGAGGTGATGGCGCAGACGAGAGAGATGCTCCGCGATCTCTCGGCCACGGTGCGCGCGGCAGCAGCCGGAGACGAATCGAGGTTCGGCGATTTCATGCAGAAACACGGAGCGGCCTTTCCGGGCACGTCGTCGGTCTCCGATCTCATCGGTCAGCTGCAGGCGGGGGCGCAGCGGTTTCAGTCTCTGCTCGATAGTCTGCCACCCGACGCGCGTGATTCCTTGCAAGCGCTGCTCGGCGCCACCCTCGGCGACCCGTTGCGGGCCGAGATAGAGGAACTGCGAGACGCGCTGGCGAGCGCCGGGGCGATCGCACCCGTGGCGCACAGCTTCGGAGGCGACCGGACGGTGACGCTGGACGAGGCGTTGGGCCTGATGGATCGCCTGCAAGATCTGGACGCGCTCGAACGCGATCTCAAACGGGCGCAGGACTCGGGTACGCTCGACGACCTCAGCGAGGAGACGGTCGGCGCGACGCTCGGCAAGGAGGCGATGCGGTCGGTCGAGCACCTCAAGGGCCTGGCGCGCGTTCTGGAAGAGGCCGGCTATATCGAGAAGAAGGACGGCGAGTACGAGCTCACGGCACGCGGCGTGCGGCGCATCGGTCAAAAGGCGCTCGAAGATATCTTCTCCGGGTTGTCGCGCGATGCCTTTGGGAACCATTCCGTGGATGTTCCCGGTCCCGGTGCCGACCGGAGCGACAGCACCAAAGCCTACGAATTCGGCGATCCGTTCCTTCTCGATCTGAACGCCACGCTGCAGAACGCGGTCGTACGCTCGGGCGCCGGAACGCCGATCGACCTGGGACTCGGCGACTTCGAGGTCTATCGAACCGAAGCGGTCGCGGAAGCCTCGACAGTCCTGATGCTCGATATGAGCCGGTCAATGCCGCTGCGCGGCTGCTTCGTCGCCGCCAAGAAGGTTGCGCTGGCGCTCAGCAGCCTCATCAGCAGCCAGTTCCCGCGCGATAACTTCTATATCATCGGGTTCTCCGACTACGCGCGCGAGATCAATCCCGAAGCGCTCTACCGGATCACCTGGGGCGATTACGTCTACGGCACGAACATGCAGCACGGTTTTGCGCTGGCGCGCCGGCTGCTGGCGCGTCACAAGAGCGGGAACAAGCAGATCATCCTGATCACCGATGGCGAGCCGACGGCGCATATCGAGGGTGGCCGGGTGCATTTCTCCTACCCGCCGACGTTTCGTACCTTCCAGGAAACGTTGCGTGAGGTGAAACGCTGTACGCGCGATCGGATCGTCATCAATACGTTCATGCTCGAGCGAAGCCACTACCTGACCGAGTTCGTCACCCAAATCACGCGCGTCAATCATGGCCGGGCATTTTTTGCCACGCCGGAGCGGCTGGGTGATTACATTCTGGTGGACTATGTGAAGAATCGGGTTTCTTGACGATGGCCGGCGTATAGACCTAAACTCCTGGCGCATGGTAATTTCAAAGGAACGGACACGTTTTTTCGTTGGAGGACAAGGAATGATTAACCTGACGGACCAGGCGGCAACTCAGCTACAGGGGCTGATGCAACAGCAGGGTCTCGACGATCTTGGCCTCCGAGTCTTTGTCGCCCCTGGCGGTTGCTCCGGGTTCCAGTACGGTATGCGTTTCGAAGACTCGGCCATGGACGGGGATTCGATTGAGACGCTCGGAGGGATCAAGATTTTCGTTGACGAGTTCAGTGCCCAGTACCTGGAGGGCGCGGAGATCGACTTCGTCGACGAGCTGATGGGCGGCGGCTTCACGGTTCACAATCCGAACGCCGTGACGTCCTGCTCCTGCGGCCAGTCGTTTACCTCGACGCAGGGCGGGGGCTCGGTCCGCGCCTGCGGCCACTAAACACGTCGAATCCGCGGGCTCCCGGTTGCGAGTCGGCCGGGAGCCTTTTTATTGCGGTCGTCGAACGGAAGGACGGAATGATGCTTGACGAGAAGACGAAGCAGGAGCTGCACGAGCGGCTCCTGGCCGAGAGGCAGCGATTGGAGGGTGAGATAGCCCAGCTCCAGAGCAGCGGTATCCGGGCCGACACGTTCCAGGCGGACGAGATGACGGACATCGTCGATCAGCACCCGGCGGATGCGGCCGACGAGCTGTTCGAGCGTGAGAAGAACATGACGTTGGTTCGTACCCTCGAGGGCTCGCTCCAACAGGTGAATGAGGCCCTCGCCAAGTACGAGAACGGCACCTACGGCATCTGTGACGAGTGCGGCAAGGAGATCCCGCTGGCGCGTCTCCAGGCGATGCCGGAGGCGACCCACTGCATCGATTGCCAGTCCAAGGTTTCGGCGCGATCGTCGCGATAAAGTATTGACAAAACAGGTCGAGAGTTTATAGTGTCAGCAAAGCCGGCGTTGCGGCAAGGAGGAAACTAGTGGAAACATGTCCATGCGGCGTTGAACGAAGGCAGTTCTGGCTCTGGGCCGACACGAACGGCGGGGTCCACGCTTCCCGGTTCGTTCCAACGTCCGGACACATTCGAACGGTCTATGCCGCGACATCGCGCGACGCGCTTCTCTCCGGTTTGCAGGGGCGCCCTCCGCGTCACCGCGTGACCGACGCTGAAGACCCCTCCAAAATCTGGTCGGGACGGTGCGAAGAGGTCAACGCGGTCGCGAGCTAGCACTCGAGGGCTAATGTAGCGGACGCCTCCGTGCGTACGCAGTGCCCGGTTTCGATCTTGCTTAGAAGAGATTGTGTAGCCACAGAGACAGACTGCGTAGTCACAAAGGCGAGTTGGGTAGCCACGGAGGGCCACGCTACGTCTCTCAGCCCTGTCGCTCGTCAGATTGCGTAAGTAACGACCGTGCCAGGATCAGCAAGGCCACCTGCTGGCTGGCCGGTAGCTGCCGGGACGCCTCGTACAGGTCGTATGCGGTTTCGTCGCGCCCGGGTGGCACGCCTTTCGGATAGGTGTTGTCGGTCTCGCGAATCAAGCGCGGAAGTGTCATCTGCTCCCGCTCCTGCTCCGCCGACACGTGCCCGTCCAGCGAGGCCGCGACCCGCAGATACATCTCCGCCACGGGGACGCGTAAAGCCTGCGAGATGCGCACGAGAGATTGGGCCGAATGGTCTTTCTCACCGCGTTCGATCTCGCCGAGAAATACGGGAGATAGGCCGGCTCGCGCGGCCAGCTCGCGGCGCGACAGTCCCTGCCACAAGCGATAGCGCCGGATCACATCGCCCCAGGCGCGAAGGGCAGCCTGGGCCGAGTCCGACAGGTCGCGCGGAGCCGTGCTGCCGTTGTCCAATATGATTGTGATGCTCTGTGCCTATCCTACGAAGAGCGAGGACTAATGTCAACAGGCCCGCTACCACCTTTTATCGATAGCGCCCACGCCGCCGAAATTCTTCACATCACGCCCGAGTCCGTCCTCGACCTGATCGCGGCCGGTCGGCTCGCCCCCTTTGCCGGTCCGCCGACCAAGCCGTTTCTTCGCAGCGCCGACGTCGTCGCCCTCGCGGCCGAGATGGGCGCTGGCGAGGAACCGGAGCCGCCGCGACGCGTCAAGAGCGGATTCGCCCGCGTCCAGACGCGCATCACCGCGGACGCGCGGTGGGGGGACGTGAGCGAGCAGGATCTGGAGGAGTTCGCACGGCGGGCCGATCCGGCGAAACGCGTGGCAGCGGCGGCCACTGCCGCCGAAGCGATGGTCAAGCTGGAGGCGTTGATCGAGCTTTTAGACGGCCAGGAGTGATTGCTGGATCGCGTCGAGCGCGTCCATAAACCGCTCGACGTCGTCGCGCGTGTTGAAGAAATGGGGTGATACGCGAACGTGGCCGGGTCGATAGTCGACGGTAAAGCCACGCTCCGCCAGCGCCTGAACGGTATCCTCCGGCTCCCGAACCGCCAGCATCACCACGCCGCCCCGCTGGTCGGGATCGAGCGGTGAGTTGACGCGATAACCCGCTGCCTGGGCTCGCTCGATCACGATCCCGGTCAGTTCTTGGAGGCGGCGCCAGATGCGCTCCGGTTCGGCTTCCAGCACCATGTCCATTCCGGCGACGCCGGTGTACGCCGCGCCGACGGCGGGTGTTCCAAGCTGAAGCCGATCGGCGGTAGGCGGAAACGAGAGATCGAGCGGGTTGAAGGCGAACTGCTCGGCCGATGCGAACCACCCGCTGATCGTAGGGAGAACCTGCTCGATGAGCTCTTCTCGGACGTATATGAATGTCAGGCCGGGACCGCCCATCAGCCATTTGAGTACACCGCCGACGTAGAAATCCACGTCCAGGGCTTTGACGTCAACCGGAATCGCGCCAACGGCGTGGTAGCCATCGACCACGATGCGCGCGCCCGAAGCGTGGGCCAGATCCGCGATCTCGCGGACCGGCTGGATCGCCCCGGTAGCGTAGAAAACATGCGAGGTCGCGACAAGGGCGACGTCGGGCCGGATCACCGATTCGTACGAGCAGACGGGGACCTGCGGACCGGCGGATTGCGCGTAGCGGACCTCGACGCCGCGCGGCGCTTTGGAGAGCCACTGGTAAGGGATGGTCGGAAAGTCGATGTCGGCGGAGACGACCACCGGGCGATCGGAGTGATCGATCGTGCTGGCGACGGACGAGAGCGCCGACGAGATGGAGTGGCTGATCGTCACTTCATGCGGTTGGGCGCCGATGAGACGCGCGAATCGCTCCTTCGCGGCATTGAGCTTCGGAATCCACGCCAGCCACCAGGCGGGTGCGCCGAACTCGGACCAGTCGGCGGCGTACTGCTGGAGAGCCGTTCTTGCGCTCTTACTGAGCGGCCCCAACGAGCAGCTGTTCAAATATGTGGTGCGCTCGAATATCGGGAATTCGGCGCGGTAGCGAAGCGCTTCCTGCTCGTCGATCGCCTGGTTGGTTTGAATCCTCATCGATCCCTCCTGCCCGTACGTTCCAGAATACAAGCCTTCCGTTTTCGTGGGACCCTGTCTGGCGGTCCGCATCATAACGACGATCGCTGGGGCATGTGGCGCACGTCCGCGTCTCGCTACAACGAAGAAATCGCCTGCAGAGGGCAGGGAAACTCAATCGAGCAAACAGTAGAGTAAAAGTATGGAGGTAGTCGCGCTCATCCCCGACCTCTTCTTTCAAGCCCGCGTGGCAGCCGCGGCGCGGGCGGCGGGGAGACCGTTGCGTTTTGTGTCGGATCCCGGCGACCTGGGCGAAACGTCGCTCGTTCTGGTCGATCTGGATGCGGCACCGGAGATCGGGGAGACGATCGCGGCACTGCGACGCCGGACAAGCGCGCCGATCGTCGTGTTTGGACCTCATGTCGACACCGAGCGACGCAAAGAAGCGCGTCGGGCGGGGGCCGACCGCGTACTGGCCAAGTCGAAATTTGTGACGGAGTTGCCGAGGATCATGCAAGAAGATCGAACGCAGACCAATCGTGACATCGAGGCAATACTGGCTCGCTTCGCCGAGGACGGGCGCCGCATGGAAGATCTCGGCAAGAAGTTGCAAGATCGGAACGCGGTTGCCGAGATTTATTTTGCGCCGGCGCCCCATATGGAGACTACCGGCGGGACGGTTCTCGATTCGGCGGACTATGAGGGATTTCTCGCTGTCGAGACGCTGAACGACCGCTTGAACCGGCTCCGCGCGCTACTGGGGCAAGGCGGCTGGACACCGCAAAGCGCTGAGGAGTGATCCTCCGCGTCTGGCAGTTTCGTCTGTCGCGGGCTCTCGGACGGCTGGCGACGACGCTTGCCGCCGTCCTGACTCTGGGACGAATGCCGCCGTTCGTCTCAACGTCAGCGGTTGCCATTCGGGACGGCGAGGTTCTCATGGTGGTGGATCCTATCCGTCGCGAGCCGGTTCTGCCTGGCGGTCATCTCAAGTGGCGCGAAACGCCGGAGCATGCCGTCGTGCGGGAGGTGAGCGAGGAAACCGGGTACAATGTCGAAATTCGCTCGTTGTTGGGCGTGTTTAGCGGCGAAGAGACGACCGGCGAGCCGGGCGTTGTGCGTGTCGTCTATACGGCCGCTATCACCGGCGGTTCGCTCCAGCCGTCGCCGGAAGGCAAACCCGTGTGGTTGCGGCTGGATGCGATCGACGGGACGCGCGATGCGGCGATCGTTCGCGTCGCCGCTCAGCTCACGGGTTCGTCTCGGTGAGAGGCTGCTCGAGGTGCGGGTTCAACGGTTGCTGAGCCAGTTCGGTGCGGCGCTCGGCAATCTCGGTCGCGCTTTGTCGGTCGTTGGACACCTGCTGTTGAACGGCATCGATGAGCTCGCGGGGCCATGGGGACGGCGCCTGTTCGAGAAGCGCGATCGTCCGGTCGCGCAACGTGTCAAAGACCTCCTCACGATCTCCCTCAACCGACTCCTCGGACGGCGCCGGCAGGTTGAGCATTCGGGCGTAGGTCGCCTGCTGCGACTTCTCGCGCTGAATCAATGTGTCGAGGATGCTGTTGATGGTCGGGTGTCCCGGCGGCGCCTGGTCGAGCGAGCCCGGTTCCAGGTTACCGAGCTGGACGTGCAATTGCCCAATCGAATAGCGGAGCTCGCTGAGCAGAAAGGTTTGCTCCGAGGTCGGTTCCTCACTCATCGTGCTGTCCTCCCGGGTGGTGATCGATGCGCCTGATGACCTTCAATATCTGGAATTACAACCCGCCGTGGCCGGAGCGCCGCCGGCTCCTGGCTGACCTCATCCTAGCCCACGATCCGGATGTGGTTGCCTTGCAGGAAACGCGCCACGACTTCCGATTTGAAGGCGGACGGTCGCAGGGGGACCAGCTCGCCCGGCTTACCGACCGTCACG
>Ga0070739_10007921_pt1 | contig 11071 bp, 8 predicted proteins | sample Coa_R1_7_FD_66445 | JGI IMG/M metagenome (GOLD analysis project Ga0070739, IMG submission 66445) | Surface soil microbial communities from Centralia Pennsylvania, which are recovering from an underground coalmine fire - Coalmine... | ecosystem: Environmental > Terrestrial > Soil > Unclassified ... | reverse complement strand
CATCGAACCGGCTTGCATCTGGCGGCAGCCACTCGACGGGCGAGACTTCGAACAAGGGGATCGCAATCGCGTCCAGCCCCCGCCGCCTCGCGCGCTCCACGGTGGCGCTTGCGCCGGGCTCTGGGCGCAGGACCAGCACGCGCGTCATTGCCCGGCGAAGAGCCTCCGCACCGACTCCGGCGCTTTGGACAGGAGCGAGCGGGCAAGATCGGCGGGGGTCTGGCGATCGCCGCAATCGAACACTGCGCGATCCTCGACCATCTCGCTCCCGTCCTCGCTGAACAGCTGCCCGCGCATGCGCAGGTCGCCGTCCTCGAGCACGCAGAAGGCGGCGACAGGTGATGCGCAATCGCCGCCGAGCGCCCGCGTGAACTCGCGCTCGGCCATCACGCAGTCATAGGTGATCTGGTTGTTGACGGTGGTCAGCACGCTCTGCGTGCGGGTGTCGTTGGTGCGGCACTCCATCGCGATCACCGCCTGGCCCGGCGCGGGAAGGATGATCTCGGTTGGGATCGCTGTGCCCGCGCTGATCTCCAGCCGCTTGAGGCCGGCCGCCGACAGCAAGGTCGCATCGACTTGGCCCTCCTCGACTTTGCGGATGCGGGTTTCGACATTGCCGCGGATGGGCACGATCTGGAGGTCGGGCCGAAGCCTGAGGAGCTGCGCCTTGCGCCGCGGCGAGGATGTCCCGACGACCGCGCCCGCCTTCAGCTTGTCGATCGATTCCGCCCCGACGATGCGGTCGCGCACGTCGCCGCGCGGACGCACAGCGGCGATGTGGATCTCCTTCGGCCGCAGGCTTTCCACGTCCTTCATCGAATGGACGCAGAAATCGACTTGCTCCTCGAGCAAGGCGCGGTCGAGCTCCTTGGTCCACAGGCCCTTACCGCCGATGTCCGCTAGCGGCCGGTCCTGGATCTTGTCGCCGGTCGTTTTGATCTCGACGATCTGCACCCAGCCGTCCGGCCAGCGTTGCGCGGTCTCGATCGCCGCGGCCACCTTGCGTGACTGCGCAAGCGCCAGCGGCGAACCGCGAGTCCCGAGGCGAAGCCCTTGCATGCCTCACCCCTAGTGCATCTTTCGACGATCAGGCAAAGGCGCTGAGCGAAATGACTGTGATCCTCGGCCTTGAGTCCTCGTGCGACGACAGCGCGGCCGCGCTAGTCACCGCCGACCGCCGCGTTCTCGCGCAGGCGGTCGTCGGCCAGAATGCCGCGCACCAGCCCTACGGGGGAGTGGTGCCCGAGATTGCGGCGCGGGCGCATGTGGAAATTCTGCCCGGTCTCATCCAGCGGGTCCTGAGTGACGCCAAGCTGTCGGTTCACGAAGTGGACGCGGTCGCGGCGACCGCCGGACCCGGGCTGATCGGCGGGGTCATGGTGGGGCTTCTCGCGGGCAAGGGCCTCGCGCTGGCAGCGGGCAAGCCGCTGATCGCCATCAACCATCTCGAAGGCCACGCCCTCTCGCCGAGGCTCATCGATCCGAACCTCAGCTTCCCCTATCTGCTGCTGCTCGTTTCGGGCGGCCACTGTCAACTGCTCGAGGTCCGAGGCGTGGGGGACTACCGTCGGCTTGCCACCACCATCGATGATGCGGCGGGCGAAGCGTTCGACAAAGCCGCCAAGCTCCTCGGCCTCGGTTATCCCGGCGGCCCGGCGGTCGAGGCGCTCGCCAAGACCGGCGACCCGAAGGCTGTCCCGCTGCCGCGGCCGCTGGTTGGCTCCGGTGAGCCTCATTTCTCCTTCGCAGGCCTCAAGAGCGCGGTGCAGCGAGCCGTAGCTTCGGGCGAGCATTGCCGAGAAGACATCGCCGCGAGCTTCCAGGAGGCCGTGGTCGACTGCCTGGTCGATCGCACCTCTGTCGCTTTGGGCAAGAGCGATGCGCCTACGCTGGTCGTCGCGGGAGGTGTTGCGGCGAATCAGGCGATCCGCACCGCACTTGCCAATCTCGCAGCGCGCCAGGAGCGCGGGTTCAGCGTGCCCCCGGCATGGCTCTGCACTGACAACGCCGCAATGATCGCCTGGGCCGGCGTCGAGCGGTTTGCTGGCGGTCTGACGGACCAGCTCGACGCGCCCGCTCGGGCCCGTTGGCCGCTGGACGCGGGCGCCGACAAAGTGCGCGGTGCGGGCGTGAAAGCATGAAGCTGGGGGTCATCGGAGGCGGCGCGTGGGGAACGGCCCTCGCGCAGGTCGCAGCTGTTGGCGGCGAGACGTTGCTGTGGGCACGCGAACCGGAGGTTGTCGAAGCGATCAATGCCACGCATGAAAATTCCCTTTTCCTGAAGGGGGTGCCGCTAAACGAAAGAATCCGCGCGACGCGCGATTTCGCGCAGCTCAGAGCTTGCGATGCGTGGCTGGTGGTCACGCCCGCCCAACACATGCGCTCGGTGCTCGAACAGGCGGGCGCCTTCGCTAAGCCGCTCGTGCTGTGCGCCAAGGGAATCGAAGAGCGAAGCGGCGAGCTGCTGCACAAGGTGGCGCGGGAGGCCTGCCCGAACACAGAGCTGGCGGTCCTGTCGGGGCCGACATTCGCGCACGAAGTCGCCAAGGCATTGCCAACAGCGGTCACGCTCGCTGCCGAGGACCACGCGCTCGCGGAGAGGCTTCGAGACCGCATCGCTCAGCCGACCTTCCGCATCTATCTCTCCGACGACGTCGCCGGCGCCGAAATCGGCGGAGCGGTCAAGAACGTGCTCGCGATCGCCTGCGGCGTGGTCGAGGGCAAAGGTCTGGGCCAGAACGCGCGCGCCGCGCTCATCGCCCGTGGCTTTGCCGAGATGACGCGCTTTGGCCTTGCGCACGGCGCTCAGCGGGAAACGCTCGCGGGTCTGTCGGGGCTCGGCGATCTCGTGCTGACCTGCTCGTCGACCAGCTCCCGCAATTATTCGCTCGGTGTCGGCATCGGCGAAGGCCGCTCGGCCGCCGAGTTGCTCGCGGATCGGAAGACGGTCGCGGAGGGAGCGTTCACGGCGCCGGTGCTAGCGCGCCTTGCTCGCGAAAAGCAGGTCGACATGCCGATCGTCGATGCGGTCGATGCGGTCATTGCCGGGCGTGCGACTGTCGATGATGTGCTCGAGGCGCTGCTTTCGCGGCCCGCGAAGGCCGAGGCCGTCTAGAAATCGATCGCTATCCCTTTCTTCTCCCAGTCGCCGTAGCGCGTCGGGTCGAGCCTGGTCTCCTCCCCGGCGGGAGGCTCCAGTTCGCGCGGAGCTTCGGGCTGCGGCACCGGCGGGGACAGACTGAGATGCGCCGGGGGATTGAGGTGCTTGGGACGTTTCACGCAGCCAAGATGTGGGTTGGAGGCCGCGATGCCAAGCGCTGAAGGGCTCGGCGCGCGTAAAGCCGCGCTAAGGATGCTCGATTCCGTGCTGCGCAAGGGACAGACGCTCGATGGCGCGGCATCCGGCGTTAGCAACCTTGCGGCTGCCGACCGGGCGCTCGCCGTCGCGATCGCCGGCGAGACGCTGCGGCGCTTGCCCGACCTTGATTCGCTGATCGACAGCGCCACACGCCAGCGCCTCCCCGACGACTCCAAGGCACGGGCGGTTCTGCGCCTTGCGCTTGCGCAGAAGGTCGGCCTTGGCACACCCGATCACGCGGTCGTGGCGACGGCGCTGCCGCTGGTCGACGGTGGTCCGCGTCGGCTGGTGCATGGCGTTCTCGGTACGTTGCTCAGGCGTGGCCTGCCTATAGACGATTCGCCCAAGCTTCCCGCCGAGGTCGAGCAACGCTGGCGCTCCGCATGGGGCGAGAGCGCCGTCGCGGCAGCCCGACGGCAGATCGCGAAGCGGCCGCCGCTGGATCTGACGTTCGCGTCCGATGCCGACGCGCAGGCCTATGCGGCGGCAAATGGTGGAGTCTCGCTTGCTCCGATGAGTGTGCGTCTGGCCAGTGCATCGGTCGCGGATCTCCCCGGCTTTGGAGAAGGTCGCTGGTGGGTCCAGGACCTTGCGGCCTCGCTGCCCGCGCGACTGATCCCGGGTGAGGCGAGCGACGTTCTCGACCTTTGCGCTGCGCCTGGCGGCAAGACGATGCAGCTCGCAGCAGCGGGCCACCGCGTGACCGCGGCCGATGCATCGGAAAGTCGCCTCGGACGACTAAGCGAGAATCTCGACCGGACTCACCTCGACGCCGAGCTTGTCACCGCCGATGCGCTCGAGTGGCAGCCCGGACGCAAGTTCGACGCGATCCTTCTCGACGCGCCCTGCTCCGCGACCGGCACCTTTCGGCGGCATCCCGAGGTCCTCTATCGCGCGAGGCCCGCAATCATCGCCTCAAGTGCGGACCTTCAATCCAGGCTGCTCGAACGCGCCACTGGCTGGCTCAACCCGGGCGGAGTGCTGGTTTATTCCGTCTGCTCGCTGGAGCCGCGGGAAGGCGAAGACATCATCTCCGCGTTTGTCGCAGACCACTCGTATATTGAAATCGAAGCTCCGAAGCCGGGCGAGCTGCCCGACTTCGTGCCGTACCCGCCCGAAGGGTGGGTCCGCATCCTTCCTGGCCTTCTCGAAGCTGAAGGGGGCCTCGACGGCTTCTTTATGGCGCGGCTTGTCCGGCGCGGCGGTTAACGTCTAATCGGGGCAATGGCCGACCTGCTCATCGCCCCCTCCATCCTCTCTGCAGATTTCGCGAAGCTCGGCGATGAAGTGCGTGCGATCGACGAGGGGGGCGCCGACTGGATCCACATCGACGTGATGGACGGCCATTTCGTGCCCAACATCACGATTGGTCCCGCTGTCGTGAAAGCGCTCCGGCCGCATACGAACAAGCCGTTCGACGTCCACCTGATGATCTCGCCCGTGGACCCCTTCCTCGACGCCTTCGCCGAGGCCGGCGCCGACATCATCACCGTCCATCCCGAAGCGGGTCCGCACCTCCATCGCACGATCCAGAGGATCAAGGCGCTGGGCAAGAAGGCCGGCGTGTCGCTCAACCCTGCAACACCGGCCAAGGCACTGGATTACGTCCTCGGTGAGATCGACCTGGTGCTCGTCATGAGCGTCAATCCGGGCTTTGGCGGTCAAAAATTCATCGCCAGCCAGCTGAAGAAGATCGAGGCAATCGCGAGCCGCATCGCCAGGGAAGACCTCGATGTGAAGCTCGAGGTCGACGGCGGGATCGATCCGAATACCGCCCGTGAGGCCGTCGCTGCCGGAGCAAACGTGCTTGTCGCCGGCACCGCCGCCTTCAAGGGCGGTCCTTCGGCTTACAGCTCCAACATCGAGGCGCTCAGGGGAGCGCAATGAACGATTCGGCCCAGGGGGATATCGTGCGGAAGCTCGCGCGCGGCTCGCTCCTGTCGCGGTTCAAGGCGTCGCGGCAGCCGCTCAAGCTGCAGGCGGTCCCGCGCGATCACGTGACGGGGGATCGTGCGCGCGGCGCGGCTCTCCTGTCGGGCAAGTTCACCGTCGGCAGTGAAGCGATATCGCTGGGCGATCTCGACTTCGGCACAGTGGGTGCCGATGGTCCGCTCGCCGATCAGCTTCAGGGCTTCTCGTGGCTGCGCGATCTTGCCGCTGCCGCCTCGCGGGAAAATGGCGCGCGGCTCGCGGAAGCCGTCGTCGGCCGGTGGCTGATCGCACACGGCACGAAAGTCGACGCAGCCTGGGCGCCACATCTGTGGGGAGAGCGGATCCTCTTCTGGACCGCCTATGCGCCGTATATCCTCTCGAGCAGCGACAGCGGCTATCGCTCCGCGCTTCTCAACACGCTTGCGCGCGGGGCGCGCCATCTCGACGGGAATGCCGAAAAGGCCGCATCGGGGCTCGACCGCATTACCGCCTGGTGCGGAGTCGTCGCCGCCGGCCTCCTCGTGCAAGGCGGCGTGCCGCGCGTCGCGCGCGGCGAAGCGGGTCTCGCCCGGGCCCTCGCCGCGGCGCAGTTCGATGATGGTGGTCTCGTCAGCCGATCGCCGTTCGAGCAGGCGCTGCTCGTCGACCGCCTCGGCATGCTGCGCTCCTGCTACCTCGCTGCGAAGCAGACAATCCCGGAGGGCGTTGAAGCGGCCGCGGCGGCAGCGCTGGCGGCGCTTCATGGCGTCACTCTCGGTGACGGTGCGCTATCGAGCTGGCAGGGCTGCAATCCAGGCGAGGCATCGCGACTCACCGCGCTGATCGAAGGCTGCGGCATCCGCGCGCGTCCGCTGCGCAATGCCCGTGGCTGGGGCTATCAGCGCCTCTCCGCGCTCGGCACGATCCTGCTGCTCGACGCTGCGCCTCCTCCGCCTGCAAAGATGGCGGCGCAAGGGTCGGCCTCGACGCTCGCCTTCGAATTGTCCGATGGCTCACAGAGGCTGGTGGTCAACTGCGGCGGCCCCGGCCCGCTTCCCACCGATCTGCCGGAAGAACTGGTCCAAGGCCTCCGCACGACGGCCGCTCACAGCACACTCGTCCTCGCCGATACCAACTCGACCAACATCCTCGACGATGGATCGCTCGGCAAAGGCGTCGAGGACGTGACGATCGACCGCAGCGAAGACAATGACGCGAGCCGGCTGGAGGCGAGCCACGACGGCTATGTCCGCGCGTTCGGCCTGATCCACAAGCGCAGCGTCATGCTGGGAAACGACGGAAAGGAATTGCGTGGCGCGGACCAGCTGCAGCCCAAGGGCCGCAAGAAGATCCGCGAGTCCGCCGGCTATGCGGTGCGCTTCCACCTCGCTCCAGGGGTCGAAGCCACGGCGACAGCTGACGGGATGGGTGCAATCCTTCGCTCCAAGGGCGCGCCGCCGTGGAACTTCCGCTGCCGCGGCGGGATGTTGACGAGCGAGGAGAGTCTATGGATCGACGGCCGCGGCCAGCCGCAGCGTACGACTCAACTCGTGGTCGTCGGTGAAGTCTCGTCGCTTGGCGGCGAAATTGGCTGGCAGTTCCGCCGCACTAGCTAAGCAGGAAGAAGAATGACCGACCTCGTTCCCGTTCGGCGGGCACTGATCTCGCTTTCCGACAAGACCGGCCTCGACGAGCTTGCGGCCGGGTTGACGCGGCATGGAGTCGAGATTGTCTCGACCGGCGGAACGGCGGCGATATTGCGACAAAAAGGCGCCGTGGTCCGTGACATTAGTGACCTTACCGGCTTCCCGGAAATGATGGACGGCCGGGTGAAGACGCTTCACCCAAAGGTCCATGGCGGCCTTCTCGGCGTCCGCGACAATCCCGAGCATGTCGCTGCCATGGAGGAGCATGCCATTGCCCCGATCGACCTGGTGGTCGTCAATCTGTACCCGTTCCTCAACACGGTGATGAGCGGCGCTGACCGCGACACGATCATCGAGAATATCGACATTGGCGGCCCGTCGATGGTCCGTTCGGCGGCGAAGAACCACGCGCATGTCGCGGTCGTCACCCATCCTGGCGATTACGCAGCGCTGCTCGCCGAGCTCGATGCCAACGCGGGGAGCACGTCGCTTGAGCTGCGCAGGAAACTCGCCGCCAAGGCGTTTGCGCTGACGGCCGCGTACGATTCGACAATCTCGCAATGGTTCGCTTTCGCTGATCAGGGCGAGCGCTTTCCCGAAAGCTGGACGATCGCCTCGAAGCTGAAGATGGGACTGCGCTACGGTGAGAACCCGCATCAGCAGGCGGCGCTTTATGTGCCGGTGGGCCCAACGACGCGCGGCATTGCCCAAGCCGAGCAGGTGCAGGGTAAGGAGCTCAGCTACAACAATCTCAACGACGCCAATGCCGCGCTCGAGCTTGTCAGCGAGTTTCGGGACGCCGAGCCAACCGTCGTCATCGTCAAGCATGCGAACCCATGCGGTGTCGCCACCCGCGGCAGCCTGGTCGAAGCCTGGAAGGAAGCACTTGCCTGCGACAGCGTCTCCGCATTTGGCGGTATCGTCGCGACCAATCGTCGGCTGGACGCCGTCACGGCCGAAGCGATTACTGACATCTTCACGGAGGTCGTCGTCGCGCCGGACGCGGACGAGGACGCGAAGGTGATCTTCGCGCGGAAGAAGAACCTTCGCCTGCTGCTGACCGGCGAACTTCCGGATCCGTCGCGTCCCGGCCAAACGCTGGCAGTCATCACGGGCGGTCTGCTCGTCCAGGACCGCGACAATGGCATGGTGGCTCGCGACCAGCTCAAATGCGTGACAAAGCGCCGGCCGACGGAGCAGGAAATCGCCGACTGCCTGTTCGCCTGGAGGGTCGCCAAGCACGTCAAGTCGAACGCGATCGTCTACGCGAAGGACGGCGTCACTGCCGGCATCGGCGCCGGTCAGATGAACCGGCGCGACAGCGCGCGGATCGCCGCGATTCGGGCGCGGGAGGCGGCGGAAGCCAATGGCTGGGAAGAGCCGCGCACGATTGGTTCAGCGGTGGCCTCCGATGCGTTCTTCCCGTTTGCCGACGGACTGCTCGCCGCCGTCGAGGCGGGCGCCAGCGCCGTCATTCAACCGGGCGGATCAATTCGCGACGATGAAGTCATCGCGGCCGCGGATGCTGCAGGGTTAGCCATGCTGTTCACCGGCATGCGCCACTTCCGCCACTAGACCACGTCGTCCGCGACCTGATCGCGGGCTTCCGCGGCTTCTTCTGCCTCGCGCAGCTCGCGGGCAACGCGCTTGTTCATCCGGAAAAGCTCGCGATCCTCCGGTCCGAAGCCCTTGGTCCACAGCACGGCTCCGAATGCGCCGAGGATGGCCGGAATCCCGACGATCAGCTGCAGCATGGGCGGCAGGAACAAACGTGCAGGCGCTCCGACCGCCACCCCGGCAGCGGCAGCCCAGGCAACGCTCCAGCGCCAGCCGGAAACCGGCTCTCCCAGCTTCCGCTTCAGCAGCCAGGACTTGGTGATCGAGGCAAAGCCGAGCGCCACGCACAGCGCGATCGCCGGCCCCGTTGCCTGGAATGGCTGGGGCAGGCTTTGATTTCTCATGATCAGGATCAGGGCCGCGGCCAAGCCTGCCTCGATCGCGAGCATGACCAGACTGATGATCATGTTCTGGGTCCGAGCAATGTAGATCAGGGCCGCTTCGCTGACGACCGCCGTCGCCGCGATCACCTCCGCGGCGAGCAGGAAGCCGAGCATCGCGGTACCACCGGTGAACCCTGATCCAACCAGCCCCATGACTGCTCGCCCCGGGATTCCCAGCGCGAGCGCAATCCCGGCCTGGGCGGCGATGATCCAGTACGTGACCTGCCGCACCTGCTTCGCGATCGCGGGCAGATCATTCGCGGCAAGCCGGCGCGCGATCACTGGGCCAAGCACCGGCTCGAAGCTCGTCTTGAGCTTCGCGGGAAGCGTCGCGACCTGCTGGGCGACATAATAGATGCCCACGAGCGCCGCCGGCATGAATGCGCCGAGGACCGCTAAGTCGATGCGCCGGGAAGCCCACTCGACCGTGTCTGCCGCCGCAAGGGGCACGTTGCGGCGCGCGGTGCCCCACGAGGTCGCGAAGTCCGGGGTCCAGCCGCGCGGAATGCCATAGCAGCGCAGCAGCGGGACCAAGGCCGCGAACAGCGCTGCGACCATCGAGAACACATACGAGACGATCAGCCCGTCCTCGAGCGAAACATAGGCCCAAAGCCAGGCCACGATCGTGATCGTCCACGGCTGCACGATCGACCGCGCGCGCACGGTAGACGCGACATCGTTCCGGTAGGCGAGCGCGGCGAGCGCGATATCGGTCCACGCGACAGCGATCACCGTGATCGCGAGATAGCGGTCCATGCCATGAGGCGGGCTGCGCACGTCGGGATACATGGCCACTGGGAAGGCAATCAGGATCGCCATGCAGATCGAGCCGCCGACGAGCGCCACGAGCATCGCGTCCGCAACGATCCACGCGTGCGGCTTCTTCGCATTGGCGAGCAGCTGCGCGAGCCCGCGCCTCAACCCCAGTGCTGCAATTTGCGCCGCGAACTCGACGACCAGCACCGCATAAGCGAACCGCCCCAAGGCGGCCGGCCCGTAGATTCGTCCGCCGATGAACAGGAACGGCACCATCCCGGCGAGCCGAAGCACGAAACCGAAGATGTTGAGCCTTCCGCCCCGCGCCAGGTCCGCCATGTCGGCGTCAGGAGCAGCCTCCTCCGCCGTTGCGGCGCGCCCCGCGTCGGTCAATGCGCCTCGCCCCAGTGCGGCCCCCAGCCGACTTCGACGTCGAGCGGCACGTCGAGCTTGATCGCGGGCTCGGCGGCGGTGCTCATCACCCGCTTGATCACTGTGGCAGCCGCTTCCTCCTGCCCGTCCGGCACTTCGAACACCAGCTCGTCATGCACCTGCAGGAGCATGCGTACGCCTTCCAGACCCGCATCGGCCAACGCGTGATCCATGCGCGCCATCGCACGCTTGATGAGGTCGGCGCTGGTCCCCTGGATCGGCGCATTGATCGCTGCGCGCTCCGCCCCCGCCCGGATCGACGGGTTGGGCGAGCGGATGTTCGGCATGAAGTGCGTCTTCCGGCCGAACAATGTTCGCGTGAATCCCTGATCGCGCGCGAATGACAGCGTGCTGTGGATGAATGCGCGGATGCCGGGAAAGCGCTCGAAATAGCGGTCGATGATCGCCTTGCCTTCTTCCTTCGGCACGCCAAGTCGACCGGCGATGCCCCAGGCGGAGCTGCCGTAAAGGATTGCGAAATTGATCGTCTTGGCCTGATTGCGGGTCTCGCGGTCCACCGTGCCGAACAGCTCCTCGGCGGTCAGGCTGTGGATGTCGACGCCTTCGCGGAACGCTTCCTTGAGCGGCGGCACGTCGGCCATGTGCGCGGCGAGCCTGAGCTCGATCTGGCTATAATCGGCGCTCAGCAATTTGTAGCCAGGCGCAGCGACGAAGGCGTCGCGGATCTTGCGGCCGATTTCTGTGCGGATCGGAATGTTCTGGAGATTGGGATCGTTCGACGACAGCCGGCCGGTCTGAGCGCCGGTCAGCGAAAAGCTGGTGTGCACCCGCCCCGTCTCGGCGTTGACCTGCGCCTGCAGCGCATCCGTGTAGGTGTTCTTGAGCTTGGTCAGCTGGCGCCATTCGAGCACAAGCGAGGCGCAGCTCACGCCTTCGGCCGCCAGCCGCTCGAGCTCGTTCACGTCGGTCGAATATTGGCCGCTCTTGCCCTTGCGCCCGCCCTTGAG
>Ga0070739_10007916_pt1 | contig 11077 bp, 10 predicted proteins | sample Coa_R1_7_FD_66445 | JGI IMG/M metagenome (GOLD analysis project Ga0070739, IMG submission 66445) | Surface soil microbial communities from Centralia Pennsylvania, which are recovering from an underground coalmine fire - Coalmine... | ecosystem: Environmental > Terrestrial > Soil > Unclassified ... | reverse complement strand
CCGGCGCGCCGCTCTGGCGCTGCTCGCCGCCGGTGGCGCGGTGGCGGTGGCGGCGCGGCTCGTCGCCCCGGCAGGGATGCCGCCGCTGTACGACAGCTTCGCCGCGCCGTCGCCCTACGTCTACCTCCATCCGAGCGACGGCCAGGCGGGCCATCCGGCTTCGGCGACGACGACGCAGCCGGTCACCGCGCAGGGCGTCCCGGCGCTGGTGCTGGCCACTCCGGAGAACCCTCCGCAGGCGCAGCTGATCGTCGGCGACAACGGGCTGACCGTGCCCGCCGGCGCGCGCTCGATCACGGCGACGATCACGCCCGTCGACACGCCGAGCACGGATCCCCCGAACGGAGTCGTCGCCGGCAACACCTATCGCTTCCGCATCGTCACCGACGGCGGCGCGACCGTCGGCGTCTCGGCGGGCAAGCCGGTGACCCTCGTGCTGCGCGGGCCCACCGGCATCGGCGCCGCGACGGTCGACGCCTTCGACGGCAGCGGCTGGCACCCGCTCTCCACCACGCCGGTGGCGGGTCCTGACATCTTCGCCGCCAACACCACCGCGCTGGGCGACGCTGCGCTGGTGGTGGCCTCACTCCCGCCGGCCTCGTCGCGGTTCGGCTGGCTGCCGTGGGCGGCCGGTGCGGTGGTGGTGGTCGTCGTGGCCGGCGCCGCGGTGTCGCTGCTCCTGTCGCGGCGGCGGAACAGGGAGGATCGCTGATGAGTGGAGATGCCATGGCGCGGTTGGAGGCGTGGCGCGCCTCGGGCGCGTTCGTCGGGCTGCCCTGCACCAGCGGGACCGGCGCGTTGCACCGCGTCTGGACGCGCGCTGCGGGGGAGGGGCCGTGGCTGACGCTGATCCACGGCTTCCCCACGTCGTCCTTCGACATGTGCGCCGTGGCCGAGCTGCTGCAGGCGTCGCGGCGCACCCTCTCCCTGGACATGGTCGGCTTCGGCGAGTCGGACCGACCGCTCGACCACGTCTATTCGGTGAGCGAGCAGGCCGACGCGGTGGTGGCGATGTGGCGCGCCAACGGCGTGCGCGACACCGCGGTGCTGGCGCACGACCTCGGCGCGACGGTGGCGCAGGAGCTGCTCTGGCGCCTGGCTGCGGGCCGGCTCGACGGCGTACGGCTGCGGGCCGTCGTTCTGGCCAACGGTGGCATCTTCCCGGAGCTGCACCGGCCGCTGCCGCTGCAGACGGCGCTGGCCGATCCGCAGCGGGGCGCGGCGGTGGCGGCGTCGATCACCGAGGAGGCGATGTCCGCGGGGCTGCGGCTCACCTACGGGCCGTCGCACCAGCCCTCGGACGGCGAGCTGCACGCCACCTGGGCGGTGATGTCGCACGGCGACGGCCATCACAACCTGCACCTGCTGATCCGCTACATGGAGGAGCGCAGGCTGCGCGCCGCCGACTGGGTCGGCGCCCTCACCGCCACCGACGTGCCGCTGGGCTTCGTGTGGGGGATGCTCGACCCCATCTCGGGTGCGCACATGGCGGAGCGGATCGTCGCGGAGCTGCCCGCGGCGCCGCGGCGACTCCTGGACGGCGTCGGGCACTGGCCGCCGATCGAGGCGCCCGAGGTGTGCGCGGAGATGCTGCGCGAGGTGGACCTCGGCTGACCGCCGTTGCGTGCTCAGCGCGGCGTCCGCGCCGGCGTCCGCCTACAATGCCGCGGACGGCACATCCGTGCGACTGTCGCGGAGGAACCAGCCATGGCGACCAACCAGGTGGCGAGCCCGGCGGATCTCTGGGCGCTGACCCACGAGCAGCGGGAGAAGGTCGGCGACATGCTGGCAACGCTCAACGACGCGGAGTGGGAGACGCCCTCGCTGTGCGCCGGCTGGCGCGTGCGCGACGTGGTGGCGCACATGGTCGAGACTCATCAGATGACGCCGCCGCGCTTCATGGGCCGCTTCATCGGTGCGGGGTTCAACTTCGACAGGTTCTCCGCCAAGGACGTCGGCCGGCACGCCACGCAGAGCACCGCCGACCTGCTGCAGGAGTTCCGCGACAGTGCGCCGCGCAGCACCGCCCCGCCCGGGCCCAAGCAGACCTGGCTGGCCGAGGCCGTCATCCACGGGGAGGACGCGGCGCGTCCCACCGGGCGGACCGTCGCCGTGTCGCCGCAGGCGCTGGTCACCGTCGCCGAGTACGCGCGCCGCACCTCGCCGCTGCTGCACGGCAAGCAGCGCAGCGACGGGCTGCGCCTGCGCGCCACCGACGTCGACTGGGCCGCCGGCGACGGACCGGAGGTGAGCGGTCCCGCGCTGTCGCTGATCCTGGCCATCACCGGCCGCAAGGTGGCGCTGGCCGACCTCAGCGGCGAGGGGCTGGAGACGCTCAGGCCCCGCCTCTGAGCCTGCCTGCGGCGGGCGGCGAGCCCGCGCGCGCGGTGCTAGCATCGTGCCGTGCGCCCCGGTGCTCTCGGCCGGGGTGGGGGGTACTTGCAGCTCGCCAGCGAGGAGAACAGCGATGACATCCGTCGGTACCGACACGGGCGCCGGGGCGGGCCTCCGCCTGGGCGACACCGCGCCCGACTTCGAGGCGGAGACCACGCAGGGCCGCATCCGCTTCCACGACTGGATCGGGGACTCCTGGGCGGTCCTCTTCTCTCATCCCAAGGACTTCACACCGGTCTGCACCACCGAGCTGGGCTACATGGCGCGCATCCAGCCCGAGTTCGACCGGCGGGGTGTGAAGATCATCGGGCTGTCCGTCGATCCCGTCGACAAGCACAGCAAGTGGGCCGACGACATCGAGGAGACGCAGGGGGCGCGTCCCAACTACCCGATCATCGGCGACGCCGACTTCAACGTGTCGAAGCTGTACGGGATGCTGCCCGCCTCGACCTCGGGTGATCCCGCCACGCGGACGCCCGCCGACAACCAGACGGTGCGCAACGTCTTCGTGATCGGGCCGGACAAGAAGGTCAAGCTGATCCTGGTCTACCCGATGACCACGGGCCGCAACTTCGACGAGGTGCTGCGCGTCATCGACTCCCTGCAGCTCAGCGCCCGGCACCCGGTGTCGACGCCGGTGAACTGGAAGCAGGGCGAGGACGTCATCATCGCCGGCTCGGTCTCCGACGACGACGCCAAGCAGAAGTTCCCCGGCTTCAGGGCACCCAAGCCCTACCTGCGGATCACCTCGCAGCCGAAGTAGGCTTGCCCGCCCGCTTCACCCCGGCGCTGTTCGACTTCCTGCGCGACCTTCGCGCCCACAACGACAGGGAGTGGTTCCAGCGCAACAAGGTGCGCTACGAGCGCGACGTCAGGGCCCCGGCGCTCCTCTTCTTCGAGGACGCCGGGCCCGCCCGGCACAGGATCAGCAGGCACGTCGTCGCCGACCCGCGTCCCGTGGGCGGCTCGATGTTCCGCATCGAGCTTCACCTGCCACAGGAGCTTCAGCGAAGCGGAGCTCTGCGCGGCGGACTTCATGGACCGCTTCGTCGACGCGTGCAGGACGGCGAATCCGTTCGCGCGGTTCCTGGCGGGGGCACTGGGAGTTCCCTGGTAGGCTGACGCGCCGTGGATGCGGGCGCAGTCTCGGACGAGCGCCGACCTCTGACCCCGGACTCGAGCGATGCCTCAGGGAGCTTCGCTGAGGAACCGCTGCTGCTCGGTGCTGCTGCACCCTTGCGTCAGCAGCGAGGCGAGTTGCGACGAGTCCGTGTAGTAGTCGACCTGGTAGCTGTGGCCGTTCTTGCTGACGTTGAAACCGCACACGTGGTTGCCGTTGTGCTGATCACCGTCGACGATGGTCACACCCGACGAGCTGAGCTGGCCGAGGTTGAGATTGGCCTTCACTGCGGCGATCGCGCCCGAGTCGGTCGTGACCACCATCGAGCCCTGCAGCCCGCCGGAGCTGAGCTGGCCGGTGATGGAGGAGGTGCTGCTCCCACCGCATGCGGCGAGCAGCAACAGTGCCGGCAACCCAAGAACGGCGAGGAAGCGCTTCATGCGCGTGGCCTCCGGCATGGAGGCAATGTGCCTCCTGAGCCCCGAACGCTAGGCATGCGGATCACCCGGCGCCAGGGCCGAAGGTCATGTGTATGGCCACGGATGTCGAGCGTCCGTACGGTACCGAACCGAAGCGGGTGGCTGTCGCGGTGCGATTGGCGGAACGCGGCCCGCTATGCCGACGGGACAGCGCGCCACGCGTCACCGTCCCACCAGTAGCTCCCGTCCGGCGAACGCTGCGCTGACGGGGGCGGCACGTCGTCGGCGCGCCTCCACGATGCGCCGTCCCACCAGAACTGCTTGTCCGGGGAGAGTGTCGGAGCCGCCGTGGCGGGCGCGACGGCGACCGCCACGGGGACGGCAGCGACCGCCGGCGTCCGCTTCGACAGGCGCACCGTCTGCAGCAGGATGGCTCCCACCACGGTGGCGACCACCCCACCCGATGCTGCGAAGACGCCGACCGACGGCTGCACGGCGCCGCCCGCGTTGTCAGTGTTCAGGGCATTGAAGAGGGTGACCACGTTGGCCACACCGATGGCGCAGAGCACCCAGAGCAGCACCCGCATCCACTGGCGTCCATAGCCCATGAGGACCCGGCTGCCCAGGTAGGTGCAGACCCCGCCGAAGATGGCGATGTAGGCGACCGCGCCGCCGGACTGCGACACCGTGACGATCCCGGACACGCTCACCCAGGGGATGAACGCCGAAAGCACGATGCCAAGCCCGCCCGCAGCGATCCAGATCCCCGCCTTCCTGGTGCGTCCGGACACCCGGACGAAGGAGGTGAGCCCGGCGGTGGCGGACTGGGGCTGCTGGCCGACGGCAGCCCCGCAGCGCGGACAATGGAATGCACCGGCAGGCAACGGTGAGGAGCAGGCGGAACAGAACGCCATGTCGACGACCTCCGGTGGGACCAGGCGTCGGGACGTCTGCTGTTAGGCAGGCGCGGCCTCTGAATCTGGCCTTCGACTGTACGCCGATGCAGCGTGAAAAGCATCCCCGGGACAGGCGTCGTTGGAGCCGAGTCCGTTTACGGGGTTTGGCTGAGCTGTGGCGATGCTATGAGAACTTCTCGGAGATCCGCAGCCGCCTTGTCCGCCTGGCCTCCGCCCTCACGACCCGCGAAGGGGGCGCGATCCGGGAGCGCGGGTCCGGCCGCGCCGGCGGCGCACCGCCATCGGAGCGGTGAAGCCGAGGATCAGGAGGCCCGAGGCGATCGGGATCGCGCCGCTGGCCGGGCTCGAGACCGGACCGCCGCCGGCGGCGGGCGCCTGGATGGTCCCCGCAGGCGCCCCGGTGGGGGTGGGCGTCGGCGTGGGGGTGGAGGCCACGAGCTGGAGCTCGAACGAGCCGGAGTCGCAGGCCGGCCCCTGGGGACGCACGGTGCCGAGCTGGTCGTACCTGACCGGGCACGAGGCCGTGGGGACGTGGTCATGCGCTGGGCTTGTCGAGGCGATCGAGTAGTGCTGCTGCCACGCAGGCAGGCCCGACGAGACCAGAGTCAGCTGCGGGTCGACTCCCTGGAGGTCGCCTGTTCCGCCGAGGAGGCACGATGAGTCGGTGACGACGTTGTAGCCGGAGGACAGCGGGTGGGCGGCGCCGCCGCAATCAGTGTCGTGGCCGTGGGGCAGGCCGACGATGTCGTCGGCCAGCGTGAGCGCGTCGGTCGACTGCTCAGCTCCCAGCTGCATGCCCCTTCCTGTCCCGTTGGGGTTGTTGCCGGCGACGGTGCTCTCCTGCAGCAGCCCCGTCCGGCTGAACCCGATGGCCACGCCGTCTCCGATTCCCTGGCTGCTGGCGGTGTTGCCGCTGACCGTGGTGTTCTGGACAGTGCCGCCCCCGGTGGCGTTGCCGCTGGTGAAGTAGACACCGCCGCCCGACGCGCCCGCGGTGTTGGCGCTCACGAACGCCTGGTCGAGCGTGGCGCCTCGGCCGATGTCGATGCCGCCGCCGTCGCCGCCGCCGTTGCTGTTGCTGGCGTCGTTGCCGACCAGGGCGGCCTTGGAGATGGCGATTGTGCCGCCCGAGCTTCCGATCTGCGCGAAGATCCCGCCGCCCTCGTCGGCGGTGTTGCCCGACACGGTGAGGTTGGACGCCACGGCCGCGACGGGGTTGCTGCCGACCCCGGTGACATCGAAGGACAGACCGCCGCCCTCACCGGAGCCGCATTCGCCGTCGCCGGTGCTGTTGTTCTCGAGCGTCGCGTTGGTGAGGCTGAACGGACCGGCGAGGGTGCCGACGACGCCGACGCCTCCGCCGCCCTTGGCGCAGAAGCTCTGCGCCGTGTTCGCGATGGCGCTGACGTTCGTCAGCGAGATGCTCTCGACGCTCTCCCCGTCGAGGTTGACGTAGAGGCCGCCACCGTCGCCGCTCGCGTTCTGGTTGTTCGCCACCGCGGTGTTGCCGTCGGTGTTGCCACTCCCGAGGTAGAGGCCGTTGACGGTGAGACCGCCGCCCTCGTCCGCCACGCCGCCGCCGTTCGTGCCACTGCTGTTGGTGACGAAGACGTCGGTCAGCGTCAGGGTGCCGGGGTCCATGTCGTCCTCGAGGATCCCGCCACCGTCGGTGCTCGTCGACTGCGACACGTTGGGGGCGGCGGGAGCGTCCCCGCCGGTGATGTGGACCCCCTGGATGGTGGAGTTGCCGCTGAAGTTGTCGACCTCGAAGGCGCGGTCGTGGACCGCGCTCGCGTCGATCGTCGTCGACGTCGATCCCTGCCGGCCCGAGCCCTGCCCGGTGATGGTGATGGGCTGGGTGATGTGGATGTCGCCGGTGGTGCCGTCGTCGGGGCCGTTGGCGGGAGAGACGAGCGTGAGTGCAGGGCTGATGCCGGCGGAGATGGTGATCGTCCCGCCGCCGTCGGCGTCCTCCTGCTGCACCGCCGCCCGCAGGGAGCAGTGGATGGCGTTTGCGCCCGCTCCGGAGCAGACGCCCGGGGTGTTGTTGGCGTTCGTGAAGTCGGCCGCCGTGTCGACCACGAAGTTGTCGCCGCCTATGGCGTGAACGTTCGAGGGCCGGACGGCGACGAGGCCGGCGGCGACGAGGAGCGGCACGGCGCCGAGGAATGCGGTGCGGCGGAGCTTCATCACAGCGACCCCTTCGACACGCGGGCGACCCCTGCCCGAACTCGTAGGCGGGCTGGAGTGTAGCCGGTCGAACCCGGCGCCGGTGCCCGCTCAGGTCGGAATCCCGCTCTGAGCACACATCGTTTGGCTGGGGAGGAAGGATTCGAACCTTCGAATGGCGGATCCAAAGTCCGCTGCCTTACCACTTGGCGACTCCCCACCGAAGTGCGGCCCAGAGCCCGAATCCTACCGCCCAGTGAAGCGCGGCTCCCGCTTCTCACGGAATGCCGCCCAGCCCTCCGCCGCGTCCTCTCCCGCCTGCGACGCCGCCTGCGCCAGCGCCTCGACCTCGAGCACCGCCGCAAACGAGGAGTCCGCCGCCAGCCGCAGCGACCGCTTGGCCGCCCGCACCGCCGCGGGCGCATTCCCCGCGATCCGCGATGTCAGCGCATCGACGGCCTCGCCTAGCTCCCCGTCCGCCACGCACGACGACGCCAGGCCCATCCCCACCGCCTCCCGCCCCGACACGACCTCCCCGGTCAGCACCAGCCGCGCCGCCCGCTCCGGCCCGATCAGCCGCGACAGCAGATGCGTCGCCCCGCCGCCCGGATGGATCCCCAGCCGCACGAACGTCGCCCCGAACCGCGCCGACTCCCCGCACACCCGCAGGTCGCAACACAGCGCGAGGTTCAACCCCGCCCCGATCGCGGGCCCGTTCACCGCCGCCAGGGTCGGCACGTCCAGCTCGCGAACGTCGAGGAAGGTGCGGTAGTACGCCGCCAGCATCTCCCGCCGCTGCAGCACCCCCACCGCCCCCGACGACAGCAGCCCGCCCAGGTCCGCCCCCGAGCAGAACGATCCGTCGGTCCCGGTGATCACCACGCACCGCACCGAGGCGTCCCCCGCCACCGACGCGACCGCCGCCCGGATCGCCTCCGCCAGCTCCGCGTCCAGCGCGTTGCGCCGCGCCGGGTTGTCGAGGCGGAGCGTCACCACCCCCAGGTCCGAGCGCGAGACGTGCAGCGGCATGGCAGGCGAGCAAGGCTACACGCCCTCCCCGTCGCGCCGCCCGAGGCGGAGGGGCACCGAACAAAAGGACCGGTCGAGAGCGCCCGTGCCCGGTATACTCCCGCCGTGGCTGACGGTCCCCTGGCGGTCGTGCTCGCCGCCGGGCAGGGCACGCGGATGCGAAGCAGCGTGCCCAAGATGCTCCACCCGCTCGCCGGCCGGCCCCTCGTGCTCCATTCGCTGGGCGTCGCCGCCGAGGCCACCGCCCGCCGGCCGATCGCGGTCGTCCCGCCCGGCCAGCCCGAGCTGGTCGCGGCCATCGAGCCCCATGCCGCCGTCGCCGTGCAGCAGCAGGCCCGCGGCACCGGCGACGCGCTGCGCAGCATCCCCGAGCCGGAGCGCCCCACCCGCGGCACCCTCCTCGTCCTGAGCGGCGACGTTCCCCTGCTCCGCGCCGCCACCCTCCGCCGCCTCCTCGACCACCACGCCGCCACGGGCGCCGCGGCCACCGTCCTCACGGTGACCCCGGAGGACGCCAGGGGCCTCGGGCGCATCGTCCGCGACCCGCGCACCCGCCGGGTCACGGCCATCGTCGAGGAGAAGGACCTCCAGCCCGGGCAGGCCGAGACCCACAGGGAGGCCAACGCCGGCGTGTACGCCTTCGACGCCCAGGCGCTCTGGCCCGCCCTCGACCGCCTCACCACCGACAACGCCCAGGGCGAGTTCTACCTCACCGACGTGGTCGCGCTGATCGACGGCGACGTCGAGGCGGTCGAGGCCGACGACCCCAGCGAGGCACTGGGCGTCAACGACCGCGTCCAGCTCGCCGAGGCGGCGCGGATCATCCGGCAGAGGACGCTGGAATCCCTCATGCTGGACGGCGTGACCGTGGAGGATCCGGCCACCACCTACGTCGAGCCCCAGGTCCGCGTCGGGCGCGACACCACGCTGAGGCCCATGACCACGCTCAGCGGCGCAACGCAGATCGGCGAGGACTGCGAGATCGGCCCGATGGCGACGCTCAGCGACGTGCGCGCGGGCAACCGCGTGCGCATCGGCCCGAGCTTCCTGGAGCAGTGCGAGATCGCCGACGGCGTCAGCATCGGCGCCTACGTGCGCATCCGTCCGGGCACCCGCCTCGACGAGGGCGTGCAGCTGGGCACCCACGCCGAGGTGAAGAACAGCCACATCGGCGCCAAGAGCCGCATCAGCCACTTCAGCGCGGTGCTGGACAGCGACGTCGGCGAGGACGTCAACATCGGCGCCGGCACGGTGACGGTCAACTACGACGGCGTCGCCAAGCACCGCACGGTGATCGGCGACCGCGCCTTCATCGGCAGCGACTCGCTGCTGGTGGCGCCGCGCCGCATCGGCGACGACGCCTTCGTCGCCGCCGGTTCTGTGATCACGCACGACGTGCCCGCCGGCTCGCTCGCGGTGGAGCGCAGCGAGCAGCGCAACGTCGAGGGCTGGAGCGCGCGCCGCCGCGCCCGGGCCGCCAACGCCGGGGAGTCGTGAACAGCAGTCGTGGGAGTGACGAGTCGATGAGCAGTCCGCACGGGGACCTTCTCCTGCTCTCGGGGACCGCGAACCCCGAGCTCAGCGAGCGCATCGCGCGGGAGATCAACATTCCGCTCGCGGAGATGCAGGTGACCCGCTTCGCCGACGGGGAGTTCGACGTCAAGATCGCCGAGTCGGTGCGCGGCAAGGACGTCTTCGTGGTGCAGCCGACGTGCCACCCCGTCAGCGACAACCTGGTGCAGCTCTTCATCATCCTCGACGCCCTGCGCCGGGCCAGCGCCTCGCGCGTCAACGCCGTCATCCCCTACTACGGCTACGCCCGCAAGGAGAAGAAGACCCAGGCCCGCGACCCCATCAGCGCCAAGCTGATGGCCAACATCATGGAGCTGGCCGGGGCCAGCCGGGTGATCACCGTCGACCTCCACGCCGAGGCCATCCAGGGGTTCTTCGACATCCCCGTCGACGCGCTCACCGCCTCGAAGATCCTCGCCCGCCACTCCCGCGAGCGCCACGGCAACGACGTCGTGGTGGTCTCGCCGGACACCGGCGGCGTGGCCCGCGCCCGCGGCCTGGGCCGCCTGCTCGACGCCCCCATCGCCATCATCGACAAGCGCCGTCCCCGCGACGACGACGTCGAGATCCTCAACGTCATCGGCGACGTCGAGGGCAGGCCCTGCGTGGTCATCGACGACCTCATCAGCACCGGCTCGACGCTGGTCGGCGCGGCCAAGGCGCTGCGCGCCAACGGCGCGGTGAGCGTCGACGTGGTGGCCACCCACGGCGTGCTCAGCAACGGCGCCCTGCAGCGCCTGCACGACGCGCCCATCGACGAGATCTGCATCACCGACACCATCCCCCTGCACGACGGGCACAGCTTCGACGACGCGCCCAAGCTGCGCGTGCTGAGCGTCGCCCCGCTGATCGCCGAGGCCATCGTCCGGGTGCACGAGGGACGGAGCGTCAGCGAGCTGTTCCGATGAGCGGGTCAAGCCCCGGGGGCACGGCGATGCGCGGGGAGGGCCCGTGACCCTCGACATCCTCCTGCTCGTCGTCTCCCTGGTGCTGGCCACCTTCGCCGCCGCGGCGGAGACCTCGCTGAGCAGCGTCTCCCGCCTGCGCATCCGCACGCTTGCGGAGGAGGGCAACCGCCGCGCCCGGCGGGTGGCCGACCTGCATTCGCGCCCGAACCAGTACCTCTCGACCATCCTCACCCTCAACACCGCGGCGGTGACGGTGGCGACGACGGCGGCGACGCTGATCGCCTTCGATCGCGGGGCGCACGTCCCCGAGGCGCTGGTCACCGGCCTGCTCACCGCCTTCCTGCTCGTCTTCTGCGAGATCGCCCCCAAGTCGCTGGCGCTGCGCTTCAACGAGCGCTTCGCCCTGACCCTGGCCGTGCCGGTCAGCGCGCTGACCGTGGCGCTGCGGCCGGTGGTGGTCGTGCTCACCGCGGTGGCCACGCTGCTGGTGCGCACCGCGGCGCGCGGCGAGGTGCCCGGCCCGTTCGTCACCGAGGAGGAGCTGCGCAT
>Ga0070739_10007915_pt1 | contig 11078 bp, 8 predicted proteins | sample Coa_R1_7_FD_66445 | JGI IMG/M metagenome (GOLD analysis project Ga0070739, IMG submission 66445) | Surface soil microbial communities from Centralia Pennsylvania, which are recovering from an underground coalmine fire - Coalmine... | ecosystem: Environmental > Terrestrial > Soil > Unclassified ... | reverse complement strand
CATTCTTCCAGGTGAGCGGCTGCCCGATCGGCTGATGAGTCGGCGTGGCGGCAGCCCGTATAGTGCGAGTATACAAGGGCCAGGAAGGGTAGATGCACAACGGCATGGTGCGCCGCGACGGCCGGGGCGAGCGGCCGCCGGGCGCGGAAAGCGGCGGCGGGGCGCTGGCGCGGCTGCGCGCGGCGGCGGGCGATACGCTCGGCGCCACGTGGCGGGTGCTGGCGCTGGTCTGGGGCACGCACCACGCGCTGACGGCCGGGCTGGGCGGGCTGACGCTGCTGCGCAGCGCCGTGCCGGCCAGCGAGGCCTGGCTCGGCAAGCTGCTCGTCGACGCCGTGGCCGCCGCGGTCACCAGCGGCGCGGGGGCGGCCTACGTGCCGCGGATCGTGGCCCTGGCCGCGGCGACGCTGGGCCTGGCCGTGGCGAGCGGCCTGCTCCGCACGCTGGCCAACGTCTGCCAGCAGCTCCTCCAAGAGCGGGTGGCGATCCGCGTCCAGCTCCTGGTCATGGAGCGTGCCAGCCAGCTCGACCTGGCCGTCTTCGAAACCCCGCGCTTCTACGACCAGCTCCAGCAGGCGCAGCGCGAGTCCAGCTTCCGGCCGGTGCAGATGGTCTCCGGCCTGTTCGGGCTGGTGCGCACGGCGCTCACCTTCCTGTCGATGGTCGCCCTGCTGGCCGGGCTCAGCCCGCTGGTCGCCCTCGTCGCGCTGCTCGCGCCGGTGCCGGCCTTCGTCGCCAGCTCGCGCTACGGCTGGCAGGGCTTCCAGCTCATGCGCCGCCAGTCGCCGCTGCGCCGCCTGATGAGCTACCTCACCACCGTGCTCACCACCGACACCTACCACAAGGAGCTGAAGCTGTTCGACCTCGGCCCCTACTTCGTCGGCCGCTACCGCGGCCTGGCCGAGCAGTACTACGCCGAGACGCGCGGGCTGCTGCTGCGCCGCTACCTGCAGGGGTTCGGCTGGGGCACGCTCACCCTGCTCGCCACCAGCGGCACCTACCTCTACGTCGCGCTGCTGGCCGTGGCCGGCCGCCTGACCCTCGGCGACCTGACCCTGTTCACCCGTGCCGCCAGCTCGGTCCAGGACGACTTCCAAGCGCTGCTCGGCGGCCTGTCCGACCTCTACGAGCACGGCCTGTACGTCTCGACGCTGTTCGAGCTGCTCGCCCGCGAGCCGCGCGTCCGCGCTCCGGCCCGGCCCGTGCCGCTACGGCGGCCGTTCCAGGAGGGGATCGAGTTTCGCGGCGTCACCTTCACCTATCCCGGCCGCGCGCAGCCGGCGCTGGCGGACGTCTCCTTCGCCATCGCGCCCGGCGAGACGGTGGCGGTAGTCGGGCGCAACGGCGCCGGCAAGACGACACTGGTCAAGCTGCTCGGCCGCCTGTACGATCCCGACGCGGGGATGGTGCTGGTCGACGGCCACGACGTGCGCGCCTACGACCCGACGGCGCTGCGGGCGCAGATCGGCGTGATCTTCCAGGACTACGCCACCTACCAGCTCACCGTGCGCGAGAACATCGGCGTCGGCCAGGTCGCCCGCCTGGCGGACACGGCAGCCGTGGCCGACGCGGCGCGGCGGGCGGGGGCGGGCGAGGTGGTGGCGCGGCTGCCGGACGGCTACGACACGATGCTCGGCAAGTGGTTCGACGGCGGGCACCAGCTCTCCGGCGGCGAGTGGCAGAAGGTGGCGCTGGCGCGGGCGTTCATGCGCGACGCCCAGGTGCTGGTGCTGGACGAGCCGACGGCGGCCCTCGATGCGCAGGCCGAGTACGAGCTGTTCGCGCGCCTCAAGGCGCTCGCCGCCGGCCGCACGACGCTGTTCATCTCCCACCGCTTCTCGACGGTGCGCATGGCCGACCGCATCCTCGTCCTCGAGGGCGGCCGCCTGATCGAGGCCGGCAGCCATGCCGAGCTGATGGCGCTCGGCGGGCGCTACGCCGAGCTGTTCGACCTGCAGGCGTCGTCGTACCGCTGAGCACGCGCGACCGCGGCCTGGCCGGAGGCGCCCGGGTGGTCGGGGGGGGCTGCCGGCGTCGCCGTCCCCCCGGTGCTCGCCAGGCGCGGTGGCTCGCGGCCGCGGCGCCCTCGTCTCGCGGCCGGGGCGAGCGTATACTGCCCTCGAGTCGGGTGGCCGCGGGCGGCGAGCGCGCTCGCGGGTCGCCGACGTGTGCGGGGCGGCGCCAGCCGCGGCAGCCGAGCGCCGGGACGCGCCCGGAGCGACGGAGGACAGCATGGGCGACTACGCGGTCATCGACGCGGACGGACATGTACTCGAGTCCCAACCCGGGATTCGGGAGTTCCTGGACCCGCGCTGGCGGCGATCGAAGTTCTTCCCGGGCGACATCTGGGACCGCGACCTGCGCGGCAAGCTCGGCGCCAACCCTGGCGGGCCGGCCGACCAGCTTGCCGCCCTCGACGCCGACGCCATTGACGTGACAGTGATGTACCCGACGGCGGGCCTGAGCATCGGCGTGATCCGCGAGCTGGACTTCGCCACCGCGCTCTGCCGCGCCTACAACGACTGGATGCACGCCTTCTGCCAGACCAATCCGGCGCGGCTCAAGTACGTGGCGCTGATCGCCCCGCAGGACGCCGCGGCGGCGGCGTCCGAGCTGCGGCGCGCGGTCACCGAGCGCGGCGCCGTCGGCGCGATGCTGCCGACCTACGTCCCCCTGCGCCCGGACTGGGGCTACAGCTACTACGACCCGATCTACGCCGCGGCCCAGGAGCTGGACGTCGGGCTGGCCTTCCACGCCACAATGCACGAGTCGGTGGGCGCGCAGCGCTTCAACAACTTCATCAACGTCCACACCGTCGGCCACCCGCTGGAGCAGATGATGGCCCTCTGCGCAACACTGGTCGGCGGCGTGTTCGAGCGCTTCCCCCGCCTGCGCCTGGCCTACCTCGAGTCGGGGATCGGCTGGGTGCCCTACATCATGGATCGTCTCGACGAGGAGATCGAGAAGCGCGGCGCCGAGGAGGCGCCCTACCTCACGATGCGGCCCAGCGAGTACATCGCCAGCAGCGGCCGGATCTTCTTCGGCGTCGAGTGCGAGGAAAAGACGATCCCCGACACGCTGCGCTGGGGGCTCGCCGACACGCTGCTCTACGCCTCCGACTACCCGCACTGGGACGGCGACTGGCCGCACACGGTCGCCGCCATTCGCCGCCGCGACGACCTCCCGGATGAGGTCAAGCGCAAGATGCTCCACGATAACGTGGTCCGGTTCTACGGCGCGCGCGTCGAGGCGGCCGCCGCGGCCGGCAAGACCGCCGGCGCCAGCACGCGCTAGCTCCCAGTCCAAGCGGGCAGGCTCGACGTTGGCGGCCGCCGCCGCCGAGCCTGCTGGCCCGGCGACCGAGAGCCGGTCCGCCGAGATCGCTGGAGGGGGCGCGGGACTGCGTCCCGCGCCCCGCCGCCGTGATGGGTGAGGAAGGCAATCATGATCTTCGCGCGCGCGATCCCGCTCCTGACCCTCGCGCTGGCGCTCGCCGTCCCCCTCGCCTGCGCCCCGGCCGCCAGCTCCGGCCAGCCTAGCGCACCGAAGTCCGCCGCGGCCGAGGCGCCACGGCCGGCGGCGCCGGCGGCCCGGTCCGGCGCTCGCGCACCGGCGACGAGCTTCCAGGGCCAGACGATCAAGGTCATCGTCCCCTACACGCCGGGCGGCGCGGCCGACATCATGATGCGCCAGTTCCAGTCGACCTTCGCCAAGGACTTCCCCGGCAGCCCGACGGTGATCGTCGAGAACCGGCCGGGGGCCGGCGGCATCGTCGGCGAGATGTGGGTCTACGAGCTGGCGCCCAAGGACGGCACGGTGATCGGCCTGTTCTCCACCGTGTTCGCCGACGTGCTGTTCACGCCGGACCAGGCGCCGATCGACCTGGCGAAGCTGCAGTGGCTCGGCTCGGTGGCCGAGACGCAGGTGACGTTCGTGCGCTCGGACCTCGGCGTCCACAACGCCCGTGAGCTGATGACGAGTGGGAAGAAGATCCAGATCGGGGACAACAGCCCGCAGTCGACGCGTGGCATCCCGCCGCGCCTGTTCATGAGCCTGATCGGCGTCGACTACAACTTCGTCGGCGGCTACGGCAGCAGCGGCGACCAGCGCCTGGCGCTGCAGCGCGGCGAGCTGAACATGACCCAGGACACGCTGAGCGGCTACGCCTCGTCGGTCGTGCCGATGATCCGCCAGGGGGAGGTCGTCCCGATCGCCCAGACGGGCCAGATCCGCGACGGCCAGGTCGTGCGCGACCCGCGCGTGCCGGACGTGCCGACCTACCTGGAGGCGCTGGTGGAGCTGAAGGGCGAGGCGGTCAAGAACACGGTCGAGTACCGAGCCATCGAGCTGATGGTGTACATGAACGCGATCTCGCGCGGCTGGGTCTACCCGCCCGGCGTGCCCGAGGAGACGGTAGCGGCGGTGCGCGATGGGATCGCCCGCTCGCTCGACGATCCGGAGCTCCGCGAGGGGTACAAGAAGTCGGTCGGGATCGACATCGTCTTCATGAACGGCGCCGAGACGCAGGCCGCCTCGGACGCCATCGTCCAGCGCTTCCAGAACAGCCCCGACGTGCTGAACCGCCTCAAGGAGCTGGCCGGCGCCGGCGGGTAGCAGCAAGCGGGCCGGGCGCGATTACCTCCCAATCGGAAGTCGGCGCACGCGGATGGCTGCCTCACTGACCGATACGATGGCTCCCGCGGTGAGGTCGTCCTCGCATTGAAGGAGAACTGTCTGGAGGCGCTGGCTCACGATCTGAGGCCGCTCGTCTTCCAGACGGAAGACGACAACACTGGGTGATCTCGCCCGGCTGATTGCCAAAAGGTAGCCGAAGTCCAGATCCATGGTGAGGAGAATGCGTCCCTCAGCGACTGCCTTCGCTGCGACGGCCTCGTCGGGGAGGCGCTGCAGGCCTTCCTCGCGGAGGTGAACAGCATCATGTCCCGCCTGGCGTAGCCATGCGATAGTGCGCATGGAGATACCCATATCCGCGAGGAACTTCATCGCGCTATCTTGTAACAGTCGGATAGACTTGCTCGCGCGCTAGCCAGGAGGCATACTCGAGAGCCTGCTTGATGTCCTCGGCCTCCAAATCGGGATAGTCTTTCAGGATCTGCTCCGGCGAGCTGCCGTGAGCGATCAGGTTCACGATTAGCGAAACGGGAATCCGCATCCCGCGAATGCAGGCCTGACCCGCCATGATGCGCGGGTCGAAGGTGATTCGGTCGAAGCCCGGCATCCATCGATCCCCTTGTTAGCTCCGCGGGCCGGCGCTGCTACGCTCGGCACCGGGTTACTCGACGGTACAATCGCTCTGTTCTACCTTCTCGCCAGAGGACGTGCCATGTCGCTCGTGCCGTACCAGTCCGACGCGCCGGCTCCAGCGGCGCTGCTCGCGGCGCCGGAGGGGCGGGTGCTGCGCGAGCGGCTGGTCGAGACGTTCGAGCGGCACGTGCGTTGCGACAGCGCGTCGGACCGGCTGGCCGACACGCTGCCAACAACGGCGATGCAGCGCGCCTTCGCCGAGGTGCTGGCGGCCGACCTGCGCGGGCTCGGCTTCGAGGACGTCGCGGTCGACGCCTACGCCAACGTCGCCGGGCGGCGGCCGGGCCGCACGGCGGGGCGGCCACTGCTGTTCTCGGCCCACCTCGACGTGGTCGACGCCGCGCCCTGCACGGGCATCGTGCCGCGGCGCCACCGCTACACTGGCGGCGACCTGGTCCTGAGCGCCGAGCGCGGCCTGGTCATCCCCGCCGAGCGGCTGGCTGCCTACGTCGGCCACGTGCTCGTCACGGCCGACGGCCGCACGCTGCTCGGCGCCGACGACAAGCTCGGCATCGCCGAAGTGCTGCACGCCGTGCGGGCGCTGGTCGTGCAGGGCGTCCCGCATCCGGACCTCTACGTCGTCTTCTACGCCGACGAGGAGACGGGCCTGCGCGGCGCCAAGCACTTCGACCTGGCCGCGCTACTCGGCCCCGTGCCGCTGGACGACGTGCTGGCGGTGGAGACGGAGATCCCCGAGGCGGGCAAGCTCCTGCTCGCGACCTACAACGCCGACCGCTACCTGCTGCGCGTGCAGGGCCAGAGCAAGCATCCGGCGATCGAGCCGGAGCGGATCGTCAATCCCAGCCTGCTGCTGGCCGAGATCGTCCAGGCCCTCCAGCCCTACCGGCCGCTGGCCGCCGGCGCCTCGCCATACCTGCTCGTTACCGACTGCCAGGCCGACCAGAGCCAGGGCACGCTCCGCCTGATCGCCCGCGCCTTCGACCTGGCCGACCTGGAGCGCCTGCCGACGCTCGTGGCGCCGATCGTGCGCGACGTGCTGCGGCGCCACTACGCCGCCTACCCGGACCTGCTCGCCCACCTCGACGAGTTATGGCAACTAGAGATCGTTCGCGAGTACCGCAACCCCGCCCTCGCGGCGGACGACCCGCGCGTGCGGCTGGTGGCCGAGGCCGGCCGCGTCGCCGGCCTGGACGTCGAGATGGTGCGGCTCGGCGGCGGCGTGGATGGCAGCGCCCTGGCCGAGCGCGGGCTCACGGTAGTCACGATCGGCAACGGCAGCACCTTCAGCCACAGCCTGCTCGAGCTGGCCTCGATCGACCAGGCCCACCAGGTCGCCGCCCAGCTCTTCTACGTCGCCCAGCTCGCGGCCGAAACCGCGAGTCCAGCCGCGCCCTGATTCCTTAGCATTATGTCCTGGGCCAACGGCCTCACTGGCCCGCTGGCCGGGTCGGCGCTGGAGGGCTCAGGTGGATCCTGATCGTCGGCGCGGGCATCGCGGGCGCGATGAGTCTAAGGGCGATGCCCGGCGGCGCTGGCGGCCCCGCCTGCGTCCCAGGAGAGCAGGTCGTAGGCCGCGTGGCGGTCGTGGTAGATGGCGGCCGGGCCGTCGTCCGGCAGGACATCCACCACCGTGCCGCCCCGCCAGTAGGCCAGGGTGGTCTCGTCGTCGACGCTGAAGCCCTCCACGCGCTCGGCCAGCGGGTAGCGCAGGCTGACCTGGCTGCCCGGCGGCAGCGGGTCCAGCGCCACGTAGGGACCCTCCCAGCGCAGGTCGCGCTGGACCCGGTCGACCCAGAGAGTCGTCTGCTCGGGCGCGGCCCAGCTCGGCAGGCGGAGGCGCAGGCCGCGCCGCTCGTGCAGTGCCACGTCGAGCTGCCCGCGCAGCGGCTCGTGGCTGATGATGCTGGCCCACGGCGTGTCGCGGGTCAGGCCCAGGTGGACGTAGAGCAGCCTCTCGCGAGGCTCGACCGCTTGCTCCCAGATGAGGCTCAGCGCCCGCGCGCCGGAGGCCGAGCAGCAGCCTTCCGTGAGCCGCCGGCCGTCCGGGCGGCCGAGGAGGCGATAGGGGAGGGCGAAGGTGTCCCAGGCGCCCGCCAGGGCCGCCAGCGCCGCCGGGTCGACCTCCGCCGCACCGTCGCCGAGGACCGCCGCCGGCTGGCCAATCTGGTTCTCCACGAGCTGGTTGCGGGCGAACCGCTCGACGTCGTCCCAGTAGGCGGGGTGGCCGTTCTGGGCCAGGGTGATCGCCAGCTCGATCGTGTCGACCAGGCTGCAGGTCTCGCAGGTGCGCCGCACCGGGGCGCCGTACCACTTGGCGAAGTAGGCCGCGCCGAGGCCCAGCGGGCCGGGGACCCAGCCAAACTCCGACGAGTTGTCCCGCACCCAGCGGTACAGGCGGTCGGCCCAGCCCAGGTAGCGCTCGTCGTCGGCGGCCACGCCGTAGCGCGCGGCCGCCGTGGCGGTCGGCACGTAGCCCTCGGCGTGGGTCTCGCCGATGAAGTGGCCCTGCGGGCCGACCAGGCCGCTCTGGTCGACGAAATAGCGCAGCAGCCGCCCAGCCAGGCGCAGGGCCGGGCGGCTGCCGGCCAGGGCGTGCAGCTCGAGCAGTCCCTGGGCACAGAGGGTGCCGTAGCCGAGCCGGGCGCGGCCGTCGTAGCCGCCGGAGGCGAGCAGTCCCTGGTCGAGCCAGCGGTCGGCGTAGCGCTCGCCGGGAAAGTAGCTGCCGTCGCCGTCGCGCACGGCCACGCGGTCGAGCCCCCGCACCAGGCGGTCGAGGGCGTCCTCCACCACGGCGTCGCCGGTGCTGGCGTACCAGGTGGTGAGGCCCAGCAGGGCGCGGCTCTGGCAGAAGACGTCGGCCACCTCCGGCGTCCCGGCCTCCTCGTTGTAGAACAGTCCGTCGTCGGCCTGCCGGCCGAGCAGGTAGGCGCGCAGGCCCTCTTCCGCCGCGTCGAGCCTGTCCAGGGCGAGCAGGCGGCGCAGCCGCACGAGGACGTCCACGGTCCGGCCGGCGAGGTCGACGCTGTCCCAGTAGCGGTCGTGCAGCAGGATCGCGGGCGCGGCGTCGAGGTCGAGCAGGAAGCGGGGCCGGTAGTCCGCGTCGGCGTCGAGGCGCGCTAGCAGCCCGCGGTAGGCGCGCGCGGCCAGGGTGCGGAGCGGCGGAGTGCCGGCCAGGGCGCCGCTCGCGGCCCGCGCCGGCCCGCCCGCGCTCGCCGGACGCGCGACCTGGCTCGCGGCCGCCGGCCGCGACGTCCGTAGCTCCCACCCCAATGCCAGCGCGCCCGCGCCCAGCGCGCCGAGAAAAGCGCGCCGGCCCAGCCGATGCCCCCCGACCTGACACCGCCTCACCCGCTCCGCCCCCCTCTGTTTCTTAAGTATGCTCTTATCATACGCCGTCGACTATAGCCGCTCGGCGAGTGGCAGGCAATTATTGCCGCCGCGCTGGGAACGAGTACTGAGTGCCCAGTACCGAGTACTGAGTAGAGCTTCGACTCAGTATTCGGTACTAACGGTAGGTCCCGAGCTGGGCGACGGCGTAGTCGGCGAAGCTCGGGTCGACGGCGCGGTCCATGTCGATCTCGGTGGCCATGTCGCCGCGCTCGACGTACCAGCGCTGGATCTCGCGCAGGCTGGCCGCGTTCACCGCGCCGTTCGGGTCCATCCAGGTCGGCGCTACCCGCGCCAGCAGCGCCCGGTCGCGCACCGGCGTGACGCGCGTCAGCAGCTCCAGCAGCGCGTCGCGGCCCTCGCCATCGCCGAAGAAGGCGCGGTAGTAGTCGCGCACGCCGCGCAGGTAGGCGACCATGAACCGCCGCGCCGTGTCGGCCCGCTGCTCGGCGAAGGTCGGGCCGTAGAGTACCATCGCGATCTGGTAGTTGGGCGCCACGTCGGCGGTCTGCTTCCAGCAGTCGGCCACGCCCCGCTCGGCGCCCAGCGTGTTGAACGGCTCGACCGGATAGGCCGCGTCGATGATCCCGTTGCCGAAGGCGACCATCATCTCGGGGAAGGGCACGGTCACGTACTGCAGCTCGTCGGGCCGCACGCCGGCCTTGCCCAGCTCGCGCTCGAACAGGTAGGTCATCACGTTGCCGGGCACTGGCTCGGCGTAGACGCGGCCGCGCAGGTCGGCCCAGTCGCGCACGGCGCCGCTGTCGAGCAGCTCCTTGCGGACCATCAGGCAGTTGAACCGCGTGCCGGGCGCGGCGCGGGCCCGATCGGCGACGATCCGCACGGCGATGCCGCGCTGGATGGCGTTGAACAGGCCCGGCCCCGGGCCGCCGCCGCCGACGTCGAGCTGGTCGGCGCCGAGCGGGGCGATCATCTGCTGGGCCGAGTCGAAGGGCGTCGTCTCCAGGTCCAGGCCCTGCTCGCGCAGGTAGCCGCGCTCCTGGGCGAGGAAGAAGGGCGCGTCGGAGGCGGCATTGAGCGTGCCCACGCGCACCACGGTCAGTTGGGCCGCGGCAGGGCTGCCCCCGCGCTCGGGCGCGGAGAGCGTCGGGGCCGCGGCCGCCGGCGGTCCGAGCGCCCCGAGCAGCGCGACCAGCCCGGCCAGGAGCCACCAGCGCCTCATGACTGCCTCCGTTCCGATCCCTGGTAGGCCACGCCGGTGAGCGCTCGCGGCGCGTCGGTCCAGCCCGGGATCTCGAACTCGGCCGCGCCGGGCACGTCCACCACTTCCGGGTACGGCTCGCCAAAGGGGCGCGTGGCGTCGATGCCGACCAGGGCGCTGATCCGCGGCTCGGGCGTCGACGGATCGAGGAAGTTGCCGATGCCGCCGGGGATGATCAGGATGTCGCGGTCGCCCTGCATGCGGGTGGCTAGCGCCCACTCCACCTGCAGCGGGTCGCGCGGGTCGACGTCGTCGTCGACGACGATCACCAGCTTCGGACGGATGCGCTCGGTCTGGAAGGCGGCGAGCATCACGTCGCGGGCCTGCCCCTTGAACAGCGGCCGGATCGAGAGGACGGCGTGCATCGTCGCCGCGCCGCCGGCGGTGAGGCAGACGTCGCGCACGCCGGGGCAGATCGCGCGCACGCGCTCGTAGAGCAGCGGCTCCCAGGTCATCTGGCGCATGACGTGGTTGTCGGTCATCGGCATGCCGGTGAGCGCCGTCAGGTAGATCGGGTCGCGGCGGTGGGTGATCGCCTTCAGACGAAAGATCGGCCGCGGCGCCGCGCCGCTATAGTAGCCCGGGAACTCGCCGTAGGGGCCCTCCAGGCGGCGCTCGCCGGGCAGCAGCTCGCCCTCGAGGACGATCTCGCTGGTCGCCGGCACCTCGACCGGGATGGTCTGGCAGCGCACCATCTCGATCGGCGCGCCCAGCAGCCCGCCGGCGGCCGCCATCTCATCCAGGAACACCGAGCCCGGCACCTGCGAGGCCATGAGCGTGTAGGGGTCGGTGCCGATCGCCACCGCCATCGGCAGCGGCTCGCCGCGCGCCTCGGCCCGTTCGTAGTACAACCCGAGGTGCTGGTGGGTGCCGAACAGCACGCCCATCGTCTGGCTGTCGTAGACCTGCATCCGCGAGATCGCCACGTTGCGCCCGAACTCCGGGTCGTGCGCGAACAGGACGCCGGCGGCGACGAACGCCCCGGCGTCCTTGCGACTCTGGCGGCAGACCGGCAGGCGGCGCAGGTCGGCGTCGGCGCCGGTGAGCACCACCTCCTGGCAGGGCCCGTCCGAGACGAGCCGGGGCGGGATGGGGTTCTGCATGCCGTGCGCGTAGCGGGCAAAGTAGTTCTCGGCAGTCGATTCCAGCCCCCAGAGCGCCCGCCGCCGCGTCGCCAGCAGCG
>Ga0070739_10007912_pt1 | contig 11080 bp, 7 predicted proteins | sample Coa_R1_7_FD_66445 | JGI IMG/M metagenome (GOLD analysis project Ga0070739, IMG submission 66445) | Surface soil microbial communities from Centralia Pennsylvania, which are recovering from an underground coalmine fire - Coalmine... | ecosystem: Environmental > Terrestrial > Soil > Unclassified ... | reverse complement strand
CCGCAAGCAGGAGTGCTTCACCATCGTAGACAGCCACGTGGGTGGACTGGGCGCCAATATCAATCACCACTACGCCGCGCGCGCGGTCTTCGGGCACAACTGACGCATAGGCAGCCGCGATGCCTTCGAAGATGGATTCTTCCACCGCAAGGTGCGCCTGATGGACAGCGGCGAGCAACGCCTGATGATCCTGAATAGACGCGGTGACGACGTGGATGTTGGCTTCCAGGCGCGCGCACAGAATGCCTTTGGGATTGCGGTAGCCGGCACGGCCATCGAGGGTGAAATCCTGCGGGCAGATCTGCAGAACCAGGCGGTCATCTTCGAGCCGAACGCGGGCGCCGAGCTCGACCGCATAGCGCAGATCGTCCGGCTCAATCTCGCGGCGCCTGCCGAACTCATACAGCCCGCGGCTGTTCACGCCGGAGACCGAACCTCCCACGCCGATCACGGCTGATTCGGGTGAGACCTGCGCACGCAGTTCCGCCTCATGCAGCGCAAAGCGGATGCTATGCGCGAGCGCCTCCTGATCCGAAAGCCGCGAGCGGCTCCAGGCCTGCACCGGCGCTACGCCGTAGCCCAGGAATTTGAGAGTGTCGTCTTCAAGCACGCAGATGACGACGCGCGTGCTGGTGCTGCCGAGGTCGAGGCCCACGGCGAGTTTGGCTTTACTGCCCACTCTTGGTATCTCCTACTGCAGTGATTACTCCGTCCACACGCAAATCGATGGTGGTGGCGTCGGGGCGTTTCGTTTTGATTTCGGAATAGTTAGCCAAAAAGTTTTGGAGGCGGTCGGCGTAATTCTCGTCGCCCAGGATCAATGTGAGGACGCTGTTTTCGACGTGCTCTTCCACAATCAGGTTGTTCGGGTCGGCTATGTTGATCTCAGAAATTTGCGCAGCGAGCGGCCCGATCTCTTTCAACATTCCCAAGACGCGGCGCACGCGGGCGCGCCGGTCTGCGAGCGATTCATCCTCGCGTATGCCGGTAATGACGGGCAGGGTGAACCTGGCGGCGATGCGCGGGCGAAGGATGTAGCCGTCGCGATCGATGAGAGCGAAGCGGGACATACCGTCGCGCGGATTGGGCCGGAGGTGAACAAAGGCCACGGGTACGCGCTCGGTGATGTGAACCTTTATCGTTTTCGGCCAAATCTTCGAGACCGTTGCGTCCGCCACCCAGTCGATCTCCAAAAGCTGGCGGCGCCGCTTTTGTATCGGAACCAGATAGAGACTGCGGCCGAAATCCTCCGCGAAGACATGACGGATTTGGGAAGCCGACGCATAGTGTGTGCCCTCCACGATGAGATCCGGGCTTTGCCCGGCGTATTCCTCCGGCTCGGCAATGCGAAACCGCGGATCATTAATGAGAAAATTTTCAACCTGCCGCCAGACAACAAACGCGCCGATCATCAGGACGATGCCGGTGATGAGCCAGAAGATAAAACGGCCCCAGTGGATGCCATCCAATACGCTGGTTTGTTCGGCAACGGCCTTCATGCGGCGCCTCGCAATTTGTCGAGTATTTTTTCGGCTGCCTGAGAAACATTGCCGGCGCCGAGAGTAATAATGAGGTCGCCCGGCTCGGCCGCGCCCGCGACGGCTTCGATTCCTTCTTCGAGACTTGGCACATAATGCGCGGAGCGGTGGCCAAAGGCGCGAATTTTTTCGAGAAGAGCCTCGGCAGAGACGCCAGGCAGCTCGGGTTCGGAGGCGGCGTAGATATCGAGCAGGAACAGGTTGTCGGCTTGGTGAAAGGCGGTTCCGAATTCATCGAGCAGGTGCCGGGTGCGCGTGAAGCGATGGGGCTGGAAAAGAACGTGGATGCGCTGGTAAAGCGAGAGGCGAGCGGCAGCGAGCGTCGCTTTGATCTCGGTGGGGTGGTGGCCATAGTCATCGATGACGGTGATGCCGCGCTCGACGCCCCGAATAGAAAACCGGCGGTCCACTCCGGTGAAGGCCGCGAGTCCCTCCTGAATTTTGGCGACCGGCACTTCCATTTCGAGGCCGACGGCGATGGCGGCGGTGGCGTTGAGCACGTTATGCAAGCCGGGGACAGCGAGATGGAACCGGCCCAGTGCCCCGCTCTCGCGCCGGACTGAAAAATCGGCGCCGGCGGGCGCGAGCGAAACATTCTGAATTTCGAGATCGACCTGCGCGCTGCGGCCATAGGTGATGGTGCGGCGGCGAATGGCGGCGAAGATGTGCTGAATGTTTGCATCTTCCATGCAGAGGACTGCGGCGCCGTAGAACGGAACCTTGTTGACGAAGTCGGTGAATGCCGCCTGGATTTGTTCGAGCGACGCGTAATGATCGAGATGCTCGCGATCGATGTTGGTGACGACGGCGATAATGGGCGCGAGTTTGAGGAAGGAGCCGTCGCTTTCGTCGGATTCGACCACCAGAATGGCGCTCTTGCCCACGCGCGCATTGGAGCCCTGCAAACCGGCGACGCGCCCGCCCACGACAACGGTGGGGTCCATATCGGCAGCGTTCAGAATGCTTGCGACCATCGACGTGGTTGTGGTTTTACCGTGGCTGCCCGCGATGGCGATGCCGAACTTCAGGCGCATGAGTTCGGCCAGAAGCTCGCCGCGCGGGATGATTGGAATCTGGAGGCGGCGCGCCTGGGCGACTTCCGGATTGGCGGCGTCGAGTGCGGAAGTCACGACAACAGCTTTGGCTCCGGCTACGTTTTCCGCCCGGTGGCCAACGTGAATAGTGGCGCCCAGGTGTTCTAGACGCTGGGTGATGGGACTTGTTTTGAGATCCGATCCCGAGACCTGATAGCCGAGCGTGAGCAGGACCTCCGCAATCGCGCTCATCCCGATGCCCCCGATCCCCACAAAGTGAACGTGCTGGGGCTTAAAAAACATTTCTTAATCGTATTGTTCCGGCTTTCCGGAGATGTGTCAACGAGCAAACGTACGATTTGGCGATTTGGTGCAACATTTTTCATTGCGTCGTGTTGGTCGTGAGCCGGGCGGCCTCTTCCATCACGTCGGCGGCGCGAACGGCCGCGCCGGGTTTTGCAAATTGCCGGACGCGCTCGCGCATTTGGGCAAGCTCGGCAGAGTTGGCGCGCAGCGATTCGACTTCCTGAAACAGGCGCTCGCCATTCATTTCTCCATCGAGGACCATGCGGGCGGCTCGCGCATCGCGCAGCGCTTCGGCGTTTCGCTTCTGATGGTCGTCGGCGGAAAACGGGAACGGCACCAGAATGGAGGGCATTTGCGCGGCTGCGATTTCATTCACCGAGCCGGCTCCGGAGCGGGCGATGACGAGGTCAGCTCGGGCAAAGGCGCCCGCCATGTCTTGAATAAACGGAACTACTTCACCCTGCAGGCCGCTAGCGGCGAATTCGCGCGCGAGCGCTTCGTGTTCGGCGGTTCCGGTTTGGTGGATGATGCGGACTTCGGGCGCGCGGCCGCGAAAGAGCGGCCAGCTCTCGCGCGAGGCGCGGTTGAGGCTGCGCGAACCGGTGCTGCCGCCGGTGATGAGAATCGTGAACGGGCCTTCGCTCTTCGGCTGGACGGAAAAAAATTCCGCGCGCACGGGCAGCCCAGTCACTTCCGATTTTCCAGGAGGAAAGCAGGCGCGGGTGGCTTCGAATCCTAAAAGCGCGCGATGGACGTAGCGGGCGATGTGGCGATTGGCAAATCCGGGAACGGCATTGGGTTCCATCACGACCAGCGGCGTCCGGCGCAGAATGGCGGCGACCATGACGGGTCCCGCTACAAATCCGCCCATACTGAAGACGGCGGCGGGCTGGAACTGCTTGAGAATCTTAGCTGCGGCCGCGATGCTCGAAGGCAGTTGCAGCGCCGTTCGAAATTTCGTGCCGAGGCTCACGCGGTTCAGTTGGCCGATGCGGATATGCGCCATATCGAAACCGGCCCCCGGGATGATGCGCGATTCGATGCCGGTTTTGGTTCCGATAAAAAGCAATTGATGACCGCGGCTAAGCAGTACTCGCGCGACCGCAATAGCGGGGAATACGTGCCCGCCCGTTCCCCCACCGGTTAACACGAACTTATGCGGCATGCTCGCTGACGCTGAGCAGCATTCCCATGAGCAGAAGCGTGCTGAGCAGCGAGCTTCCTCCGTAGCTGATAAACGGCAGAGGAATGCCTTTATTCGGCAACAGGCCGAGCACGACGCTTACGTTGATCAACGCCTGCACCACAAGGCAGACGGTGACGCTCAAAGCCAGATAGCGCCCGAAGTTATCGGTTGCACGCACGTACGTGCGCATCCCGCGCCACAGCAACACCAGAAATGCGGCCAAAAGAAGAACGGAGCCGAACAGGCCGGTTTCTTCTCCGACAATCGCGTAAATGAAATCATTCTGCGCTTCGGGCAGATACAGCATCTTCTGTTTGCTCTGCATCAGCCCGGCTCCCAGCACGCCGCCGGAGCCGATGGCAATCTTCGCCTGGCGCTGCTGGTACCCGGGATCGCTGGTGGATCCGGTTTGCCGGGAGTGTTCGAGCAGCCAGCCATGCGGATCGATTTTGGCGAGCAGTTTGTGATCCTTGTCGACGAATTCCAACACACGCGCGAGGCGGTACGGTTTCGCGGCGATGGCTCCGGCCGCGAGAATTACAGCGAGGATGGCGCATGCGACGAGATAACGAAGTTCGACACCGGCGACATAAATGACCGCAATGCTGGTCAAAACCAGAACCACCGCGGTACCCAGGTCCGCTATGGCAACGGCCAGCGCCACAAAGGCAATCACGATGGCGAGCGGGCCGAGAGTATGGCGGTCATTGACGGCGCCCAGCCGCCGGCACAAAAAGAATGCCAGAAACAGCGCCAGCGCCGGTTTGGCGAGCTCGGACGGCTGGAGAGAAAAAGGGCCGGCTTTCAACCAGCGATGGCTGCCCGAATCGAGAAAGTAGACCGCGACCAACAGCAGCAGCACGACGCCGAGGCCGGCAAAAGCAAAGCGCGGATCGTTCCACCGGCGATAATCGCGCTTCATGCAGTAGAGAAGCAAGAAGACCGACACCACGGCCCAGCCGAGCTGGCGCAGAAGGAAAAATGTGCTGGAGAGATGATACTTGAGCTCGGCAATCATGGAGGAGGCGCTGTAGACCATGACGAGGCCGAAGCAGACGAGCGCGATGACGGTGAGAAAGAGAATCCAATCCGTTTTCAGCCGCTGGGCCATTAAAACAATCCTTGCACTAAATGTTTGAACACTCTGCCGCGTTCCTCGTAATTTTCAAACTGATCGAAACTGGCGCAAGCCGGGGCGAGGAGAACCGTATCTCCGGGCTCGGCGTGCTCGCGGGCGTAGCGAAGCGCGTTTTCGAGCGTGCCGCAATCGATCATTGGAATGGTCGAATCGAGCGCTTTCCGGATCAGCGGGGCCGCAGCATACGGATAAGGCGGCGGCGCGCCAATCAGCAGGACGGCTTTTGCGCGCTGGCGTAAAGGCTCGATGAGCGGCGAATAGTCGCTGCCCTTATCTTTGCCGCCGAGAATAATCCAGAGGCCCTGCGGGAAGGCGTCAATGGCTTTTAAGGTGGCATCGACGTTGGTCGCTTTCGAGTCGTTGAAATAATCGACGCCCTCGAGCGTGCGGACGAACTCGATACGGTGCTCGACGCCGGGGAAGGATTCAACGGCGGCGCCGATTGCGGATGGCGATGCGCCTGCGAGATGAGCAATAGCTGCGGCACACATCACGTTTTCGACATTATGCAAGCCGCGCAGGCGGATTTGAGCCCGTATCATGAACGGCTGGTTGCCCCAGAAAAGTTTGTCCTCGCGCTGCCAGACCCCGTTTGATACCTGCTGCCGCAAGCTGAACCAACAGACCTGCGCTTTCGTCTTTTCGGCGTAGCCGCGGCAGACCGGATCATCGTAGTTGAGCACGGCAAAATCGCCCGGCTGCTGGGTTTCAAAAAGGCGCGCCTTGGCGGCGGCATAGTTTTCGAAGGTATGGTGGCGGTCGAGATGATCGGGCGTGACGTTCAGGCAGGCGCCGATGCGCGCGCGGAACTGCAAGATGGTCTCAAGCTGAAAGCTGGAAAGCTCGAGCACGTTCCACTGATCGTCGCGTGAGGAATCGACCAGTGAAGTGACGGCAGTGCCGATATTTCCGCCGACCTGACAGGGGACGCCGCACTCTTTTAAAATGTGCCCGGTGAGCGCGGTAGTAGTGGTTTTGCCGTTCGAGCCGGTGATGCCGATGACGGGACCTTTCAGGAAATAGCCCGCCAGCTCGACCTCACCGATGACTGGAATGCCGCGCTGGCGGGCCTCGGCTAGCATCGGGAGATCGGATGGGACGCCGGGGGAAATGACGATCAGATCGGGCGCGCCGGCAAGCAGATTTTCGTGCGATTGCGGGAGCACGTCGGGCGCTGGCGGCTGCTCATCGAGAAGACGGACTTCGGCGCCGCGGCGGCGCAGAAGGTCGGCAGCGGCCAGACCGGACCGTTTTGCGCCCACGACTGTTACGCGACGAAAATCCATTACCGCAGCTTCAGAGTTGTAAGGGCAAAGAGCGCCATGACGAGTCCGACGATCCAGAAACGCACGATGACCTTCGATTCGGGCCAGCCAAGCGCTTCAAAGTGATGATGAATGGGCGCCATTTTGAAGATGCGCTTGCCGTGGCGGAGTTTATAGCTGCCCACCTGCAGAATCACCGATAGCGCTTCAATTACATAGATGCCGCCAATAAACGCCAGCAGCACTTCCTGCTTGATCAGGACGGCGACAATGCCCAAAGCGCCGCCCAGCGCCATCGAACCCACGTCGCCCATAAACACCTGCGCCGGATGGCAGTTGTACCAAAGAAATCCCAGGCTGGCGCCCACCATCGAGGCGCAGAAGATAGTCACTTCCTGCGAGTTCGGCAGGTGAGCAAGAGCGAGGTAATCGGAGAGCGCCTTATTGCTCGATACGTAAGTGAGCGCGGTCATCGCGCCCGAAGCAATAATCATGAGACCGATTGCCAGGCCGTCGAGACCGTCGGTCAGGTTGACGGAGTTCGATGATCCCACCATGATGAAGACGATGAACAGATAGAACGGCACAAACGCGAGCGGGTAGGTCCAGAAATTCTTGGTCCACGATTCGATCAACAGATCGGGCTTGAATTGCTTAAAAAACGGCACGTTAATGGCGGTCGAATAGGTCTGATGGGCGTGCAGCAGCAGCAGGCAAAAGCCGATGAGCATGGCGCAGAAGATCTGGTACCAGAATTTCTGCCGCGCAGTGAGGCCTAAATTGCGCTTTTTGGAGATCTTGGCGTAATCGTCAATGAAGCCGATGGCACCGAAGCCCAGGAGCCCGAGCAGAGCCAGCCAGACGTATTGATTGCTCAGATCGGCCCAGAGCAGCGTCGGAATCACGATGGCGATGATGATGAGCAATCCGCCCATAGTCGGCGTGCCGGCTTTTTTCTGATGGGACTGCGGGCCTTCTTCGCGAATGTGCTGCCCAAACGCCATCTCGCGCAATTTTCGGATCATCCAGGGACCCATCGCCAGAGAGATGGCTAGCGCCGTGAGACTGGCGAGCGCCGTGCGCGTGGTGATGTATTGAAACACGCGAAACGCCGGGATGTACCGGTGGAGCACCTGAAACAGCAGCCAGTAGAGCATGATTTATGCTTTCACGCATTCCGGCCAGGTGATGCCGTTCCTTTCTGGTTGCGCTGGTAGCCGAACGAACGCAGTACGCGGCGGGCGACTTCGCGGTCATCAAAGGGGATGGGCCCGTCACGCAGCACCTGGTAGGTCTCATGTCCTTTGCCCGCCAGGATCACAACATCGCCCGGCCCGGCGGTTTCAATGGCGGCGCGAATGGCGCGCTCGCGGTCCGGCTCCACGTGATGAGGAGTATCGAAACGACGCAGCCCGACCATGGCATCGTTCATAATCGCCAGCGGATCCTCGCTGCGCGGGTTGTCGGAGGTGAGCACGACATAGTCGCTCAGTTCGGCCGCAGCCATGCCCATGAGCGGGCGTTTGGAGCGGTCGCGGTCGCCGCCGCAGCCGAACAGTGTGATGACGCGCTTTGGTTTCATAGCGCGGGCCGCGGTTATCACATTGCGGAGGGCATCATCCGTGTGGGCATAATCGACCACAACCATGAACGGCTGGCCTTCTTCCACCCGTTCAAATCTCCCTGGAACGCTTTTCAATGCAGATAATCCTTTCCTGATCTGCTCTTCGGTCAAGCCAAGCGTCAAGGCCGCCGAGCAGGCGAGCAGAATGTTGTAGACGTTAATGTGCCCGACGAGCGCCGACTCGATGTGAAACTTGTGCTCGCCGGAAGCGACGAGAAAGCGCAGGCCGCTGAAATCGGACTCGATATTTTCGGCCCGCACCCAGACCTGATTGAAGCGGCCTTCATGGACGGGCGGCTCCTGGTGAATGCCGTACCAGAAGACCTGCGTTTCGGGGGCGGTCCGGACCTTGCGGACGGCGTCGTCATCTGCATTTAGCACCGCGAAGCGCGGGGAAGGACCGCTCCGCGGCGTAAACAACAACTGCTTGGCTGCAAAATAGGCTTCCATCGTGTGGTGGTAATCGAGATGGTCGCGTGTGAAGTTCGTGTACGCCGCAGTATGAAACTGCATGGCGAAGATCCGGCCGAGATCGAGCGCGTGGGAGGAGGCTTCAAGCGTCACATGCGTACCGCCCATCTGTTCGAGTTCGGAAAACATCCGGAACAGATCGAGCGATTCAGGCGTGGTATTGACGGCAGGCAGCACCTGGCCGGCAAGATGATATTCGATGGTGCCGATCAGGGCAGTGGTTTTTCCGGCAGCGCGAAGCATCGCGTCAATCAGCAGAGTGCTGGTGGTCTTGCCGTTCGTACCGGTGACGGCGGTGATGGCGAGATGCTCGTCGGGACGATTAAAGAAATTCTTCGAAGCCATCGCCAAGGCCTGACGTCCGTGCGCCACTTGCAGCCACGGGCCGGCGAATCCGCCGGGCGCCGGGCGGTCGCTTACGACAGCGAGGGCGCCTTTCTGCAGAGCGGCATTGGCGAACTGAGCGCCGTCAGTTTTGGCGCCTGCAAAAGCAAAGAAGAGGAATCCGTTTTCTACCTTGCGGCTATCGTAAGCGAGGCCGCGGACCTCGGCACTTTGCAGTTCCGCAGGTAAGGCCGAAACCAGCGGAACGCCTTCGAGCACGCGGCTGAGCTGCATCAATGCGCAAACCTCACCTGAACCGGCTGTCCCGGAACGAGCGCCGCGCCGGGCGGTGGCGATTGCACGCGCGATAGCCCGCTGCCGTATAATTCCACCTCGATGCCGTTCGATGCGGCTTCTTCCATCACATCTTTGACGGTTTTTCCGACCAGGTTGGGCGCCTTGGGGCCATCAGCCGCCGCGTGCACGCTCCCGGTATCGGCGTCGGAATCCGCCGCCGACGCTTCTTTCATCTCTTCTTCCGTGGGCGGATTGAGCGACGCAAGCGATGTGTCGTCGGTTTCTTTGGCGGCTACGGTTTTCGGGTTTTTGGCGAGCAGCGTTTCGATCTCATCGGGCACATCGCGCGGCACATTCAGGCGGCGCAGCGCGGTGGACATAACAGCTTCAAAGACCGGGCCCGCGGCGGAGGCCCCGAATCCAGCTTCGCCCGTGGTCCCGGAAATAGTGACGACCACGACGATGCGGGGATTAGTGCTCGGCGCCATCCCCATAAAGGACGCGTTGTACTTGTGCGTATAGACGTGGTGGGCGAAATCAAAGATCTGCGCGGTGCCCGTTTTGCCCGCCAGGGAATAACCAATGACGTGCAGACGGCTGGCGGTGCCGCCCGGTTGCACGACACGGCGCATCAAGGCACGCATGGTCATGACGGTTTCTGGTTTGAGCACCGGCAGCGGCCGCGCCGGGCGCGTATATTCCTTGGGCGCGCCAGGCGCCTGCTTCCAGGCCACGATGTGTGGATGAACAAGAAATCCGCCATTGGCGATCACGCTCCCCAATTGAGCTAGTTGCAAAGACGTGACGCTAATCTCATGTCCCATCGGCACCGAACCCATACTGTTGGGGGTCCAGCGCTTCAACGGGCGCACCATGCCGCGAGCTTCCGCAGGCAGTTCGATGCCGGTCTTTTGGCCAAAGCCGAAGCGGCGCACATATTCATACATGTTCGCCATACCGACCACCATGCCGATCCGGACTGCGCCGATGTTACTGGATTTGGCGAGAACATCCGCGAGGGTGAGGGTACCGTGGCGCTCGGCATCGTGGATAACGCGGCCATACTGCGGAAACGAGCCATTGCTGCAATCGAAAAGGCTCATGGGCGTCAGGTTTGTGGTTTCGAGCGCTGCCGAAATGGTGACGACTTTGAAAACCGAACCGGGTTCGAACGGAGAAACCACCGCCAGATCTTCCCGGCCGTGCTGCTTTTCACCGGCATGCAGGTGTTCTTCGAGATCATAGGTGGGATAGTTTGCCAGCGCGAAAACTTCGCCGGTGTTGGGGTCCATGGCGACCACGCTGCCGTGATCGGCGTGATTTTTGACGACGGATTCTTCCAGCGCCTCTTCGGCTGTGTGCTGGATCTCGCTGTCGATGGTGAGGGCAACGGTTTTTCCCGCCACCGGCGGAACGGCGACTTCGGAGTCATAGGCCTGGCCGCGCACGTCGACTTTGACGCGCAGGTATCCGGGTTTGCCGGCCAAATCTTTATTTAACCGGGCTTCGATTCCGGCCGCACCGCGCCCGTCGCCGCCCACATTGCCGACCACATGCGCGGCCAGTTGATGATTCGGATAGCTGCGAACACTGCCCTGGCGGATATCGAGCCAATCGAGATTCAGCGCGCGCAGCTCGGCCGCTTTTTCTTCGGTGACGCGCGATTCCACCACGAAATAGCCGGGGTGCCTGGAATGAACGGCGGCCTCGAGATCCTGGTCTAGTTTCTGGACGTCCAGGCCGAGAATTGTCCCGAGCAGATCAGCGGCGGCGGCCATATTGGTAATGCGCAGCGGGTTGACGACCGCGATGAGCGAGGGGGAACTGATGGCCAGATACTCGCCATTGCGATCAAGAATGGGGCCGCGAACCGGCTCGATCAGGCGGCGCTTGTCCT
>Ga0070739_10007910_pt1 | contig 11084 bp, 8 predicted proteins | sample Coa_R1_7_FD_66445 | JGI IMG/M metagenome (GOLD analysis project Ga0070739, IMG submission 66445) | Surface soil microbial communities from Centralia Pennsylvania, which are recovering from an underground coalmine fire - Coalmine... | ecosystem: Environmental > Terrestrial > Soil > Unclassified ... | reverse complement strand
TCATCGGACAGCCTCGAATGCACGGGGGTGGCGTTGCGCCAGCGGGTCGTCACGGTGAATCCGCTGGCCCTTGCGAAGCACGATGCGCACTCGGAAGTCGCCGTGTTCCATGCGACGTGCGGCGTCGGTTTCAAAAACGTAGGCGCCGCCTGGGTCGCGCTCCAGTTCCATGATGTTGTCGATGGCGCGCACGGCGTCGCGCCGGTCAAGTCCGGGCGGAACACACGGCACGAACGCGTCGGGATGCTTCCCCACCGCAGGGTGCCGACGGCTGACGCGCTGGCCGACGACGATCGCGATGCTCCGGCCGCGGTCATCGACGGCGGGCACGACGGTCCCCATGCCGGTGAGCGCCGCCGCGTGCGCGTCGACGCTGCGCACCGCGATCATGCACTCCTCGTCGGGGAGCTCAACGACCTCGCTGCCGACGTTGCTGACTTCTACGAGGACCGCGTCGTCTACGAGACCGATCCCGACCCGGAACGGGCAACATGGCGCGTGGGCGAACATCGACCCCGCAGTGGCGAACTGATCGACTTCCGTCGCGCTACTCACTCGGCGTACGCCCGTGCCGACTTCAACAGTGACGAGCTGTTGTTCGCCCAAGCGCTCGATAAGGCGAACATGGGCGCCTGGATGCGTAACCCGGCCTCCGCGGAACTCGGTTTCAGCATCCCGCTGCCGATGAAGGTTGGTGACTCGACTCGATTCTATCCAGATTTCCTGTGGTGGCTCGACAGCACTTGCTGGGCGATCGATACAACTGGGGAAACACCTGCTCAGCGATAAGGTTCGGGGCAAGCTCATCGGCATCGATAAGCCCCGGATAGCCCTTGTCGTCCGCGGTCAGATCGACCTGCCGCGTGGCGCCATCGTGGACCGGGCCGGCTGGACCGCGGTGATCGCGCGAGCAGCTCTGGCTCCCATCGTCGAACATTCCGAAGATCTACAGCACCTGCTCGGCCTGTTCACAAGGCCTACGTAGGCGCTTTGGGCGCGTCGTTTCCGAGTCGACCGGAGTCGCATCCACCGCACCCTCCACTGGCCTTTCCACCGGATGTGACACGACCATCTGCCGTGGCGCCAAGCCACGATCGCCGTACGCCAGAAGGCTGGTCGAATGACCACCGCGACTCAATGGGAGGAGAGGGAGTAGAAGCAACGGAATGGAAGGCAGGAGTGGCGACAGCATGATAGTCGCGGCGGAGCCGCACCGAACAGCCGGGCAAGCAAGTGCTACCACCGCGTGGCCTGCAACGGTCGGCCGACCGGGAAGCGCCTCGCGACGCGCGTCGCCCAACGACCACACGGGAGCCGCGTGCCCAGCTCGACCAGGGGGCAAGTCTCGGCGCTCGGACGGCGCGGGGTCAAGCGGGCGAGCCAAGATCACCGCCGTGGCCTGCCAGAAGGCCGGCGAAGTGCTGTGAAGCGCTCTAGCTCCATGGCTGAGATCGCGTAGGACCGCTCACCGACGCGGACGGCACGAAGTCGTCCCTGCCGGATGAGCCGCCGGACGAGAGAGGGGTCGCGGCCCATCCGCGCCGCTGCCTCATCGACCGACAGCAGCGACTTCGCCGCCACCTCGGTGTCGCCCATCAGAGCTCCAGCAGGGTGTCAATGGCGCGGGCGGCGATGGCGTCGGCCGGCGCGTCGGCAGGGAAGGTGGCGACGGCCACGCCAGCGGCGTCGCTTACGATCCACTCGCCCTCGAATGTCTCGCTGACGAGCACGTCGTCGCGGCACAAGCTCACGTAGCGCCCATGGCGGCCACCCCGGTCGTGAACCGTGGTCACGAAGTCGTCGATGTCCACTCCCGACTCGCCAGCCTCACCCTTCATGGCCTCGTAGATCGCCGTCGCCGTTGTCATCCCGAGCCTCCCGTGAGCGGTTCCCGCATCTGGCGGGACACACGAGATATTATCCTGATATCAGGATAGTTAGTCAAGCGCAGCTCGCCTCGATCTTGTGTCGATCGGCCGCCGCACACATCGGGGGGTCGGTTCACAAACAGCGACGCCGCTGGGCCCGGGGGCCGACACCGGAGGCGGTGTCGTCCCGCTCCGGCGGCCAAGCCGCCAGAAGGGGCCGCCGCGGCTGGCGGGCGCCGGGCAGCCCCCAAGCCGAGCATACCGCCCGGGGGCGGCTCGGGCGCCGACGCGCTCACGCGATGCTCACGCGTGGCCCGGCCACGGTCGGGAGGTGTTCGTACGCCGTAACGCTACCTCCACCAACCCGGTGCGACAGTCGGGAACCTGTACCCGGGGCCGGAGGCGCGTTGACCTTGCGCTAATACCAGGGTTGGAGTGCGCGTCCACAACACGTGCGTGGAAGGGATGACGCAACCGTCCATCGCAAGAGATGGTTGCTCGGAGGCGACGATGAGGATGCTTCAACGTACTCTCTTGGTGTGGACTTCGGTCGGGTGCTCCGTCTTCGGGATACTCGTCCAGTCGCTGCCGGCTGCGGCTGCTACGGTTGATACGGCGACGATCACGTTCGACGCAGGAGGCAATCCCACAGAGTGCCTGATGGCGTCGGCCGACGACCAGGGGGATGTGTGTCAATTCGTCTTTCTTTCCGGGTCGTGCACTCCTCCTCCAGCGCTGGTTGGGTTGAGAACCTGCTCAGAGGACGCGGACCTCATCGAGCCTGACGGAGAGACAGTGCTGGTCCAACTGACGATCGAGGGTCCTGTCTCGATCTCCGGAGAGTTCGGTGTCGGAGCGTTGGTGGTGACGGGAAGCGCGAACGATGACGGGGCTGCCTGGGCGATTGCTGGAAACGAGACCGGGTTCTCTTGTCTCACCGCAGCGTGTGGGGCCGCGGAAATGATGGTCTCTTGGTGATCTGACGCGAGGCTTTGTGCCGGCTCGTCTAGGGCCGCGACGGCGCCACGCCGTCGCGGCCCTTCGGCGTGATTCGCATCACGCGAGTTCTCCGCGCAAAGCCGGGCGATTCGGTCCCCGCGGCGCCCGCCCTCAGGACGAAGCCGGCCGTGAGAGTCGTCGACGAAGCGGCCCTGCGACAGCAGCGGCCACTGCAAGCACTGCTGCGATGATCAACGGAATCATCCAGGGCCGCGACGGCGTCGACTCATGGGTTCCGGCCAGGTTCGTTGCGGTCGGCGGTGCGCCGGCGTCGCTCGTGCCGTTGCTCGCGGCCGCCTCGCCGCTGCTCGTGCTCGTTGCGGTCTGGTTGCTGTTGGCCACGACGCCGGAGCACGATCCGGTCGTGCACGACGAGCCCGGCCTGGCTCCGGTGCCATGTGACCCGTTCGCGGCATCGCCGACCGCGGGGCAGAAGGCGAGCCAGGTTGTGCCGTCCGTGCTGCAGAGCAGGCCGCCCTGCCCCTGGTTGGTGAGGTATGAGGCGAAGATCCGGCCGTCCGGAGCGACCGCGACGGCGAGCGAGCCGTCGCTGAGTGGCCCGGAGTTCCCGACGATGCTCCAGGTGAGCCCGGCGTCGGCGCTTCGGTAGACACCTCCCGATCGCTTCATGTTCTTGCCGGAGCCGAATGCCTGCAGTACTGCGGCGTACGCCGTATGCGATGCTCCGTTGCCGTCGAAGTGCGGTGCGAGTGCCAGCATCGCGGTCGATGTGGCCGTCGCCCCGGCGGCCCCGACGTTGACCGGAGTGAAGGTGCGTCCGCCGTTGGAGGTCCTGAACACTCCTGACGCGGTTTGCGCGAAGGCCGTGCCGTCGTTCACGAAGTTGGGCGAGAGGTACATGTTCGGTGGCCCGGCCATGGGACCGGCGCCATTCAGGATGGCCTCGCTGCTGCACGACAAGTGGGCGTCGCACGTCTCCACCGCGGGGAGGCCCGTCTTCGGATCCATCCCTCCAAGGAGTGCGGCAGGATTCGAACCGCCCGTCGGGAAGCTCGGAGCCAGACCGAACGTGGCATCGCTCATCGCTCCGCCTGAGCCACTGACGTTCTGCGATTGGGCGCCACGGAGCACATAGTCCTGGTGCCCGGCCACCGCGACGCCTTGGTCGCTGGGGTATGACGGCTCCGGCGTCGGAGTCCCCCCGCCCTCGCCGACCACCTTCCAGGTGTTCCCATCGTCGTCGCTGCGGAGGACCCCGTTGTTCGCCGCACCGAAGATGACCTCGTGACCCGCGTTGTCGACCGCGATCGCCGGATGTATTCCAGCCCACCCCTGTGCGGCCGCCTGCTTCCAGGAGTAGCCACCGTCGTGAGTGACCCAGATGTGCGAGCAGTTCGTCTTGGAGGGGCATCCGTTGAGCGATGCCGAGGCCGCCACCACGGTGCCCGTGTGCATGTAGGCGGGTGAAACGGCAATCCAGACAACGGCCTCGTTCCCGATTGCGCTGGGTGGCGGTGGCGGCGTCGGGCTGGGCGACGGCGTCGGCGTCGCGGCGAGCGCGCTGACGCCACCCGACACTGCCAGGCCGACCGACGCCGCGACGGCCCACAGCAGCAGTCGCAGTCGGCGATGGCGCGGTCTAGCCTTCCTGGATCTCAACAGCCGGTTCATTCCTCATCTCCTTCCTCACTCCTCTCCCACCTCGCAGGTGCGTAAGCCGTAGGATGCCCTTCCACCTGAAACGCAACATAAACGGTTGGCGCGAGGCGCCGTCAGCACGCGGGCCTCCACGTCCGTCCTGCGTCAGATGTGCATTGCAGGCCGTACCCGTCACCCGCGCTGAAGACGATGGCCGCCAGGACCGAACCGCTCGGCAGTGGGACGACGGTGGTCAAGGAGTTGGTTTCTGGGGTTGCGGGCAGCTTGCTGAAGGAGGCGAGGTCGCCGTCAGCGAGCAGGACCTGCTGAGGATGGAGTGACGATGACCCCTCTGCCACCACGGCGCGGAGAGCACCGGTGCCCAGTGCAGTCACGCCGACGGCAGTGATCGCCTCGCTGCGATCTGTCACGACGGTTGCGAACGTCGATCCCCCATCGCGGGACAGAAGGACGTTGTCACTCGAGTACGCCAGCACGAGGCCGTCGTGCGCCGCGTCTCCAGGCACGGCGAGGTGCACGTCGAACTCGCCAAGGAAGCGCTGGATGACGGCGCACGACGTCGACGAGCACCGCACGAGGACCGGGGTCCTTTGCGGAGTTGGTGCCGCCTCATACGCTGAGCCGACCACGAGGAGCTCTGTGGGCGATACGTAGGCCGCGCTCTCCGGGATGACGCCGGCGGGGAGCGGAGGCCCAGGGGACGTGGCCCCAGACGCTTCCGCGTATGACCAGACGAGGCCCTGGACGATGGAGATCACAGCATGCCCGGGGGAGCCCCCCGGCGCGACAGCAGATGGTCCGGCCAGTTGCGAGGCTGTGGAGAAGCTGGCCCCTCCGTCGCGGCTGACCAACAGTCCCTGGGGACCGGCCACGTAGACCGCAGGGTCCGACGGGAAGCCGGCGGGAATCATGACCGTCCCCCCGGTGAAGCCAACGCCGGGTCGCTGCGTCCAGGTTCGGCCTCCATCCTGCGAGTAGAAGAGCACTGGACAGCTGCCTCCGGCGGGGCAGGTGCGGAGGTCCTGGCCGGAGGCGTACTCCTCCTTCCCGCCGGACCCCGGCGCAGTGGAGACGGCGGTGAACTGCACGTCTGCCGGAGACGCACCCGCACCGGGCATGGCCCTTCCGACCGTGTCGAGCACGGCTCCATTGGCCGGAGACCACGTAGTGGAGGACGGCGACGCGTGCTCATTGGGGATGGTGACGCGCTGGGCCGGTGTGGTCTCAGCGGCAACCGGCCCTACCGGTTCGGCGGCAGCGTGGTGGACAATTGGAACCTGCGTCGATGATGGGTGCGCCCCGGCGGGATCCGTCGTCCCGACGAGCATGGCCACAGCGCCCGCAAGCATGCTCACCGCCATCACGGGTTCGGCCATCGACATTGCGGTGGCCGTCGCCTGCACGTGGGCAGCGGCTCGGCGCCAGAGGCGCAGCAATGGGAGAAGGGCGGCGGCACCTACTGCGCCCGCGATCTCTCGAAGGCGGCGGCGGGCCCGGAAGATGCCAACCGAGACCGCCGGAACGGAGTGTCCCGTGCGGCGCGCAATCTCCTCGTGCTTGAACCCGGCGAACGTGTGCGCGAAGAAGGTCTTCTCGTCCCTTGAGAGGCGCTCCCAGAGGCTGCGGGCGAGCTCCAGCTCAATGGCAGAGCGCTCCGGGGCCATGGACTCCTCGGCGACGATGGCGTCGTCCAGGGTCGACGTGGATCTCCGTGAGCGTTCCCGGATGACGTCGTAGCAGACGCTCCTTGCCACGGTGGTCAGGTATGCAGATACGTCGCCTGTCAGCCGATGCAACTGGCGCGCCAGCCGGATGAAGGTCTCCTGGACGGCGTCTTCGGCGTCCTCTGGGCTGCGGAGAAGAAAGCAGCAGTACCGGTAGATGCGCTCCCGTTGCTGCTGGTATACCTCTGGGAGGCCCACAGCGGCGACAACCCCAGCTTGGGCCGTCGTCGGCCCAGCCGGCGGCGTTTGGCTGGTCGGGGCGGGAAGGGTCGGTGCGCCCCTCATCAGCTCCGCGATGTCCTCCGGTAGACGCCTGGGCCGGCCGTACGGGCCCGAAGGACAAGACGACCGCTGGAGGCGCGATCTTGCGGCGGCACCCCAACCCCGACCTTTGTTGGCTGCCGTCCTTTGGGGTCGTAAGGATTTGCGCCGGCCCGGCGTTTCGTTAGGTGGGAAGGGAGTGGGGTGTGGGAGAGAACGATGCGTAAACGGGTGGCTGCTCGCCTGACCGCACTGGCGGTTGCGCTGGCACTGGGCACTTGGACTGACGCAGTCGCGGCCGGCACGGACGGGGCAATCGTCGAGGGCAGCTTCAGCTTCACCCCTGGGCTGGGACCTCTGGAGCAGCCCTCGGTCGGGATCACCTTCTCCGGTGCCTGTCCTCTTCTTCCCGTCCCGACCTATGTGGACGCTCCGGGCGACGCGAATCCCGTGACGACCGGCGTCTGCGGCTCCTTCTCCATGTCCGGCACGCTGCTGAACGCCTCGTGCGGCGCGGGAGAGGGCTCCGGCAGCTACTCCCTTTCTGAGCCCTCCGGCGAGGTCGTCTCCGGAAGGTTCTCCGTCGTCATGGCCGGCGCGATGGCCGTATTCGTCCTGACCGGGCAAGCCGATGACGGTGGCACGGGTGGCGGGCTGGCCCTCTTCGAGATCACCTGGCCAGTGCTGGCCAACTCTCCTCCCGGGGGCACATGTGTCGCCGGGGTCAGCAGCGCGCCCGGAACGGGTGTCGTCGTTGGACTGCACACCTAACCGGCTCCGACACAGCCGTCGTCGGAGGACCCTGCGCGGCGCCTGTAAGGATTCCCCCGCCCGGGCCGTAATCAGTAACGACGACCCGGTCCATGGAGGGAATGCGGAGAGGAACGCCGACGCCTGCCCTGGCTCCTCACCAGGCTACAGTCAGTAAATGATACTCATGCTATAAGCTCATATGGAAGGGACTCATTACATGCTTCGTGGTATTCGCCGTCTGTCTTTCGCTGCGTCCGCAGTCGCCCTCGTCGCCATGTCCGCACCTGCCAGCGCTGCCGCTGCGGGTGGTGGCGCCGGTGCCGTGACCGGAACCGTCAGCGGCCTGACCCTGTCCGCGACCTGCCTCCCGCTCTGCCCGCAGAACTGGGGCTTCAACAGCGCCGTCCTGCTTGGCGCCGGCGCTGCCTCGGACGGGACCACCGGTGGCACCGCCGCCGGCGTCATCAACGCGTCGGCCAACGCGGCTGGTGCCAGCATTGCCGAGAACGTGGGGGGCGGCGTTGGCACCCTGACGATTTCGGCCGGTGGCACGGTCAGCGGCGTCGGGTCGGTCGCTATCACCGTGAACTGCGGCACCGGTGTGTATGTCCGCGCGGCGGCCATCGTGGTTGTCGCGGCAGCCTGCTCGGGCACTGTGAATGGAAGCGCGACCACAGGCGCGGTCGTTGTCCCCGTGTCGGTGTTCGTGCCGAACCAGACGCCGCCCGCCGAGACGACGTCGGCCACCTTCGCCGGCGTGTGGGCGCTCGCAGGCGTCTAAATCCAGGAGATAACTGATCGGGTGAAGCTGTCGACGCTTGCACAACGCGGCTCTGGTGACAGCAGTCGCACGACCGCAAGACTGCGATCCGTCAAGGCGTTCCCTGATCAGGACCAGCTCCGGCCGCCGGTTTCCGGCGGCCGGAGCCTTGCCTTCGTCAAAGTGCCGGCGTCTCGGAAAGGGCCGGCGCAGCGTCCAGAATTGATATCCAGCGAGGGGAGGCTGCGGATGCACTGCGAAGTCCATGGCGCAAGGTCAGCGGCGCGACTCGCGCCGCTCCGCACCTCAGGGGTTCGACGTGCTGCTCTGCGGGCAGCGATGGGGGGCCTCGTCCTCCTCGCGCCCTTCGCCCCGCTTGTCGGTTCGATGCAGACCGCTTCCGCAGATGTCGGAATCAAGGCGGTTGGGCACATCCCGATTCCGTTCTCCTTGACAGGTACCGGGAATCCCACCTCCTACCTGTCCATTGACACTGCCACACAGCGAGGCTACCTCGCGTACCAGAGTTTCACCGGGACCGGTGATCTCGTCTATGTCCTCGATCTGGCCCATCCCGGTGTCGTCGCGAAGCTCGCAGCTCCCGACTCGGCGAGCATCGGCCAGGGTGAGAACGGTGACCCGGCAGCCGGCGTGGACGAGGTCGGCCACCGCATCTTCTTCTTCGACGGCGCCCCGCCGATCGGGACCTCGGTCGGGTCGTGCCCTGCGTACAGCATCCAGGGCTCCATTCCAGCCCTTGCAGTCCTGAGCGAGGCCAGCTTGAGCTGGAAGCTCCTCGGTATTCCGTGCCTGCCAAGCGGCGACGCGGTGCGGCTCACCGGGATGTCGTACGACGCGCAGACCGGAAGCCTCTACGTCATCGGGATGGATGAGGGGCCCAACGGCGTGAATTTCGTGGCATCCTTCGGTCCGTTGCAGCGCGTGCTGATGCAGATCGATCCGAACACGGGTCACCTGATCTCGTCGACCCAGCTCACATGCGACTACAACTCCGAGCCAAGCGCGCCAGTGACCACAGAGCTCGTGGGTCGTTCGGGCAACTCCATCGTCGCGGCCTGCACGAAGACGAACCCATCTGCGGCAACCGGCAGCACTCGCGACGAGATGGTGATCAACGTTGTGCCGATCGACGCCGCCGGGCGACTGGGTCAGAACGCCGTCGAGGAGCGTGGAGTCGGTGATTCGTTCGGCGCCGTGCTCGATCCCGACTCGGGTCTGGTGGTCATCCCGTCGAACGTCCCCGGGTACAACCTGGGATCGTACGTTCTGGATACGAGCACCGGCTTCTTTCACGGGTTCGTGCCGACCTCGAACGACCAGAGCCTTCAGGGCTCGTCGATCATTCGGGGTTTCGGCGTCAACACCGCGAAAGGTCGGCTCTACATGCAGACTCACGACGGCTTGATCGTCTCCGACTTCCGACATCAGCCCGTCCCGGTGGGTCTCTCGTATCCAGAGTTCGCCGATACGGCCACCACGGAAGGGTCCCCCCAGATCATTGATGTCGACGCCCCCCTGTCCCGGATCTTCGTGCCGAACTTCAAGACGAATGCCTACGACGTCTACGAGGACGATCTCCCGCCCACGGTGGCGACCCTCGCCGGGAACCCTGACTCCGCCACCGCGGACATCCCCGAGGTCCCCGGCCAGACCGCTGCGACATTCTCGGGTGTGGGCGACGCGTACGGCGCCGCGTTCATCAGCGTCGGCGGCGTCAACCGGCAGTTGGAGAGCGAGAACCCCTGCAGCCCCAATTCCCCGACGGGGAACCAGCAGGTGGATGCCGTGGTCTCCTGCCCATACAACGCCGTTCTGTCACCCGGCGACCGGGACTGGTTCTTCGGCCGCTCCGCGTCCGCCACGCTGACGACCATCGGCGCTGCCGCGCAAGCATCCGCGCTCGAGGCAACGGATAGCGCGACCGCGGGCGATCTGCAGGGCCACGACATGTACGGGATCTCCGTTGCACCCGGAGCGCCGAGCCCCGCTCCTTCGCAGGCGACCGTCCCCGGTGTCACGCAAGCCGAGGCCACAGCCGGAGCTCCGTCATCGGCCAAGCCGCCGATGGATCGACCGCAGGATGCCCCAGGCTGCGCCAACAGCGGCACCAGCGGCGAGAGCGATGCCGCTGGAACAGCCACGGCGGCATGCAACAACGACGCAGGTACGGTGTCCGACAACGCTGCGTTCGATCCGTCGAGCGGCGCTTCGGGCATGCAGTACGGCTCGTCGGTCACGGTCCAGGGTGGCACGTACAAGGGCATGAGCGTCACGTCCAGTGCCTGGGCAAAGCACATCGCTTTGCCGGCGTCAGCGAGTCCCGGGGTGTATATCCAGGAGATCGACACCGCGGCGACCAGCTTGGCGCACGGCCGTCCGGGCTCCGCAAGCGCCTCGTTCAGCCGCAAGATCTATGGGTTCAGTTCCCCCTCGTACTCGTGCAGCGACGGCACTGCATCCCCATGCGATCCGCAGAAGGTCGTCGCCGCGATCGATGCCGCGTTCGCCAGAGCAGGTGTGAACGCTGCGGCCTTTGCACCAAGTCCCGACTGGACCCTGCTGCACGGGTCGCCTGGTGGCTATCAGGCATCGGTGACCAAGGATCTCGCCCTTCTGGAGAACGACTCCACGATGAACGACGATCCGACCGACACAGCTGCCGGACTCGAGATCGTCTACTACAACGACGGCAATGCTGGCCGGGAGCGAGAGGTGCTGCAGTTCGCCGGTGTCCATGCCGAGTCGCATTACGGCATCTATGCGCTCGGTTCGACCGTGGACAGCTTCGCGGGTTCGTCACCGTCCGACGCGGGTGCACCGAGCACCGGGACGGCCGGTGTGGTTGGCGACGCGACGCCGGTGACCACCGCCGGTCCGGTGGTGGCCCCGCTGCCGAGCAGCAAGACGAACCCGCTGGTCGCCGTAGCCCATCACATTGCGGATGTCTTCCAAGAGGGTTGGCGCCTGCTGGTGTCAGATCCCAAGACGGCGGCCCTGCTGGCGGGGGTGTGGGGGCTGTTGGGGATGCCGGTGTACCTGGCCATCCGGCGGAGGTCATTGGTGAGCAAGATCGCGAGG
>Ga0070739_10007907_pt1 | contig 11088 bp, 8 predicted proteins | sample Coa_R1_7_FD_66445 | JGI IMG/M metagenome (GOLD analysis project Ga0070739, IMG submission 66445) | Surface soil microbial communities from Centralia Pennsylvania, which are recovering from an underground coalmine fire - Coalmine... | ecosystem: Environmental > Terrestrial > Soil > Unclassified ... | reverse complement strand
CCTACGTGCCGCTCGATCCGGACTATCCCCGCGAGCGGCTCGACTTCATGGTGCGCGACAGCGAGATCGACACCGTCGTCGTGGACGCCCCGCAGACCGCGCGCCAACTGCCGACGGTTGGAGTCGTCGCGGTCTGCGATACGCCGGGCCGGCTCGAACAGCCGCCGGAGGTGCCGGTCAGCGCGGACGATCTCTGCTACGTCATCTACACCTCGGGCTCGATGGGCCGGCCGAAGGGTTCGATGAACGCGCACGGCGGTGTGGTCAACACGCTGCGCGGGCTGGTGAAAGTGCTGCCGGTGGCCGACGGCTTCCGGATCGCGCTGATCTCGTCGCTCAACTACGACATGTCAGTGTTCGAGGTGTTCGGCACCTGGCTGCTCGGCGGCTGCGTGGTGGTTCCGCGACCGGACGAGGTCAACGACCCGGACCGGCTGATCACGATGCTGCACGAGCAGCAGGTGCAGATGTGGAACTCGGCGCCCGCGCTCTTCGACCTGGTACTACAGCGGGCGCTGGCCACCGGGCGCACGCTGCCGGACAGCCTGCGCGTGGTCGCGCTCGGCGGCGACCGCTTCCCGCCCGGCGTGATCGGACTGGCCCGCGCGGTCGCTCCGATGGCGCAACTGTTCAACTTGGCGGGTCTGACCGAGACGTCGTACTGCTCGACGTGGTACCGCGTGCGGCCCGAGGACGCGGAAGGCGCCATCCCGTGGGGCTATCCGCTGCCCGGACAACAGCTGTACGTGCTCGACGATCGGCTGAGTCCGGTGCCCGACGGCGAACTGGGCGAGATGTGCATCGGCGGGCCGGGCGTCGGCCGCGGCTACTGGCGCCGGCCGGAGCTGACCGCACTCCGGTTCGTGGCGGATCCGTTCGGCCGTTCGGCAGACGCGCGGATGTTCCGCACCGGAGACCAGGTGCGCCGCCGCGCCGACGGCTGCCTTGAGTTCCACGGCCGGCTCGACGACCAGATCAAGGTCCGCGGGCTGCGCATCGAGCCGGGCGAGATCGAACGCGTCGTGGAGAGGCATCCGGCGGTGGTGCGTGCTGTCGCAGTGGTCGATGTCAGTACGGCCGAGCTGCGCTGCTACTACGTGGCCAAGGACGATGCGCAAGTGCCGGACGAGGAACTACGAGACCTGACGCGCCGCTACCTGGCGGCGCACATGGTGCCCGCGCGCTTCATCCGGCTGGCCGAATTGCCCTTGCTGCCCAGCGGGAAGATCGACCGGGCCGCGTTGGCGGCGAGCGACGCCGAAGACGCCGATGCGAACGTGGACCCGTCGCCTGAAGGACAGGCGCCAGGCGATCCGGCGCAACAGCTGGTCCTCGCCGTCTACCGCGAAATGGTCGGAGAAGCGGCGATCGGCGACAACTTCTTCGACGCGGGCGGCAACTCCTTGCAGGCGACGCAATTCGTCATGCGCGTCAGGGACGAACTCGATCTCGACCTGCCGATGCGCTCGCTGCTCGAGGCGCGAACCCTGGCCGAGTTCGCCGCGGCCCTCGACGCCGCGGCGCGAGCGCAGGGGCGGACAGTACCGGCGACACCGGCGCGACGCGGCATGTCCGAGGCGGTGTCCCGATGAGCGAGGCCACGATCGACCTGAGCGACCCGCAGCTGTTCGTCGACGACTCGTTCGAACACGCGCTGGCGACACTGCGCCGCGACGAGCCGGTGTATCGCAACCCCGGCCCGGACGGCGGCTTCTGGGTCGTCACCCGATACGCGGACGCGGTCGACGTGCTGGCCGACACGGCTGCGTTCAGCTCGGAGTATGGCAACATGCTGCGCATCCGGCGCGAGCGCGATCCGGCCGCGGGCGTCATGGTCACGGTCGCCGACCCGCCACAGCACACTGAGATCCGTGCGCTGCTCAACCACGCCGTCAACGCGCATCCGCTGCCCGAGTTGTCCGCGCGCGTGGACGAAGTGGTGGCCGACCTGCTGGCCAGGGCCGCCGCGGCCGGTCAGGTGGACTTCGCCCGCGACGTCGCCGACCATCTGCCCATCGAAGTGACCTGCGACTTCCTCGGCGTGCCCGCGCCCGAACGGCCGCTGCTCGCCCGGCTGAGCCTGGCCACGTTCGCGGCCGAGGATCCCGAGTTCGCCGCCGACGCGACCGCCGACGCCGCCCGCACCACGGCGAACAGCGAGATCATCGACTACTTCACCGTGCTGGCCAGGGCCCGGCGCAAGAACCGTGGCGACGACTTCGTCAGCCTGCTGATCAACACGGAGGTCGGCGGGCGGCGGCTTGACGACTACGAGATCGCGCTCAACTGTTTCAGCCTGCTGCTGGGCGGCAACGAGACCGCGCGCTCGGCGGCGGCCGGCGGCCTGGACGCGCTGTTCGACAACCCGGCCGAGTTCGACCGGCTGCGTCAGGACCCTGCGCTGCTGACCCGGGCCGTGGACGAGATCGTGCGCTGGACCTCGCCGGTGCGCCAGGTGCTGCGCATGTGCCGCAGCCCGAGGACGGTCGGCGGGATGACCATCGCGCCGGGGGAGATCGTCACCGTGTGGCTGATCTCGGCCAACCGCGACGAGGCCGCATTCGCCGCGCCGTACCGGTTCGACGTGGGCCGGTCCCCGAACCGGCATCTCGGCTTCGGCAGCGCGGTGCACCGCTGTGTCGGGCGCGGCGTTGCGCGCGTGGAACTGACCTCGTTGTTCCGGCAGCTCATCGAGTCGCCCTACCGGGTGACCCGGTGCGGTCCCGCGGTGCCGGTCCGCTCGCCGTTCCTCAGCGGTGTCAAGCGGTTGCCGGTCGCGTTCCAGCTGGCGGCCTAGGCGCAAGCCCGACAGCAGACCTGGACCCAGCCGCTCCCCTCTCCCGGGTGAGCGGCTGGGTCCAGGCCGAACGATCAGGCCGTCGGCAGCGGCGCGATCAGGAGACGACGCCCATGGCGATCAGGTCTGGCAGGCCGTTGTAGGCACTCGAGATGTAGTAGTTGGTGACATCCTTGCCGCGCGCGAGCAGGAGCGTGTCGTAGCCGTACGGGATGTACACGGCGTCGGACATGACTTGGGCGTCGAGCCGGCTGGCCAGCGCGGCGGCGTCGCTCGAGGTCTTGGCCCCCCTCATCTGGTCGAGCAGGCCGTTGATCACCGGGTCGTTGACCCTGCCGTAGTTCGAGCCGCTGCTGGTGGCCGTGAGCAGGCGGCCGTCGGTGATCTGCGAGAAGAAGGCGAACGGGGTCGGCCAGTCGGGTCCCCAGGCGGCCAGCGCGAGGCCGTAGCCCTTGCTCTTCATCACCTCGGGGCGCTGCAGGTTCTGGCTGTAGTACTTGGAGCCCTCCACCTGCGTGATGGTGGTGGTGATGCCGGCCCGCGCCAGCGCGTTCTGCAGCGCGATCGCCCCGCCCGGGCCCTTGCCGGTGTTGACGGTGATGATCCCGGTGGAGAAGCCGTTGGGCTTGCCGCAGGCCGCCAGTTCCGCCTTGGCCTTGGCCACGTCGCCCTTGCTGTCCGCGCCGGTCGGGTACGGGTTGGCGTCCGTGTGGCCCGGCACCCCCGGCGGCAGCATCGTGTTGCCGATCTTCGCGCCCGCGATCTCGCCGCCGCGCGCGTTGACCAGGTCCACCTTGTTCAGCGCGTACGCGACCGCCCTGCGGCAGTGGACGTTGTCGAACGGTGCCACGTCCTCGTCGATCGAGATGTAGCGGGTCGCGTTCGCGGACGGGTTGTCCGTGTACTTCTTCTTCGCCGGGTTGCTGAGCACCGAGGCCACGTCGGCGGTCTGCAGGCCGCTGCCGGCGTAGTCGGCCTCCACGGTGCCGGCCAGGATCGCCTGGTCCAGCTGCGTCGCGTTCCAGTCGGTCTTGACCGTGATCTTGTCCGGGAGCGCGGGGTCGTTCGGGTCGCTCGCCGCCGACCAGTTCGGGTTGCGCGTGAGCGTGATGTTCTTGCCCGCCGTGTACGCGGAGATCATGTACGGGCCGGAGGAGACCACGGTGGTGCCGGTGTAGTTCAGTGCGCCGGTCGCCGGGTTCTGATCGACGTCGATCGGCACCGGCGCGGTCTGCGGCATGGTCAGCACGTACGGGAAGTCGTTGTACGGCGCGACCAGGTGGAACACCAGGGTCGTGTCATCCGGGGTGTCCACACCGGTCAGCCCCAGGTGGTCGGCCGACTTGTCCTTGTAGGGGCCCGGGTAGGTTCCGTCGGTCAGCACCGCCTGGAAGTACTCGGGGCCGGCCGGGTTGACGCTGTCCACGGCATACGAGCGCTCGATGGCGTATTTGACGTCCTTGGACGTGATCGGCTCTCCGTTGGAGAACTTCAGCCCCGACCGGATCTTCACGGTCCACGTCTTGCCGTCGGCGGAGACCGTCGGCGCGCTGGCGGCGAGGCCCGGCACCAGTTGAATAGACGCCGAGCCGGGTGCCCCGACCTTGTAGGCCATCAGCGGGCGTGCGTAGTACCGCGAGAAGTCCCATGAGTACGCGTAGTACTGGTTGACCGGGTCCACCGAGTCGAGATCTTGAGTCCCGCCAAGAACGAGCGTGCCGCCCTTGTGTGTCGAGGGGTTGACCACGCCGGTGAGCCCGTAGTTCGCCGTGATGGTGTCGGCGCCGTGGGCGGTGGGCCCGGTCGTGCCGCTGCTGCACGAGGCGGCGGCACCGAGGGCGAGCGCGGCTATCGCTGCCGCGGCGGTTCTGGTCGTACGCGCGCGAGTAGCGCGGTTGCCTCCATCGCTGCTGCTTGATGTCATTACGTGCTGGGTGACGTCCCGGGCTCGGTTCCGGTGGTGCAGTCCTGGCTCATCCATGGGTGGGAGTGCCTTCTGATCATGTCGGGTGGCTGTGTCGACCCGGCGGGCGATGATGGTGGCCGGGGGAGGTCGGTGGTGCGGTCACCGGGCCCGGTGGATACCGAGTGCCGTCAAGACTGTCGGGAGTACTGCCATATCTCCCGTCTTGACGGCGAACCTCTTTCCGACCATCCAGCCCCCCGATGCAGACATGGAGAGAGGAGAGGATCCACCGGGCCTTCATCCAGTGATAGAGCCCGGGATGTTGATTGGCGCTGGTTCACGGCGTTCGCCAATCAATGCCGAACAACGAGGTCGGGCCGGGACCGGCGCGATCCGGGGATCGAGGTGGGAGAGCCTTGCCTCATCGGTAACTGACGTAAGGCGTCTTGGTTGGTAGCGTGGTGAACGCGGTGGCGGCACGGGCCGGTAGCCTCGCATGGGCACTTGATCGCAGCCGATGTGGCGTAGTTCTCTCACAGGGGGCTTGGGATGCCGCGCAACGAGGGTTTCCTGGATCCGGGCGCCGGACCACTGGCGAGTTTCGCGTGGGATCTGCGAGCGCTGCGCGAAGCGGCGGGCAACGTGCCCTACCGGGTGCTGGCCAAGCGCGCCGGGTACTGCGCGAGCACGCTGTCGGTGGCCGCCTCGGGTGCGAGACTGCCTTCGCTGGACGTGACTTTGGCTTACGTGCAGGCCTGCGGTGGGGATCCCGAGGTGTGGCGGGAACGCTGGCACGCACTGGCCGTGCAGCACCCCTCAGCGCCCTCCGGCTCGAATGCGCAGCCGGAACTCCACGTTGCGCCACCGTACGATGCCGACGAACAGGATGAGCAGGACGCCGCCGTGGTGCCTGATCTCGTGTCCGCCGGCGAAGATCACGCGGTCCGCCCCGGAGCCGCGGCTGCGGCCGTGGCGGTGGCAGTGTCGGCACCGTCTCAGACGTCGATCTTCCGCGAGGAGCCGTCTCGAAGTTCGCGGTGGCGGTCCAGGCGGCCGGCTGTGACGATCAGCCGTGCGGCCACGGTCGCGCTCACTCTGGTCACCGCCGTCCTGGGCGTGAAGGTGCTGGCCCAGGGCACGGGTGACACCCCGGCGAACAGCGGCAACCCGGTTCCGGCCGCCACCAGCCCAGGCGGCACGGCGATGCAGCAGGCTGATGCGCTTTACATGCTGATTTATCAGTTCACGCCGATGCGCTCAGACGCGAACGGCGCGATCTGGGACCTCAACGGCTGCCGCAACCTGTCCAACGCGCAGAGCAAGCTGCGCGCGATCGCGCGCAAGCGGCAAGAGCAGGTCGAGCAGCTGGCCACGCTGAACGTCTCGAAGGTCCCCGACCACGTCCAGCTCGTCGCGGCCCTCAAGCACGCCTGGCTCACGTCCGCGCAGTCCGACACGGCATACGCGAACATCGCCGCCGACCTTCAGACCGGCTGTACCTCCGGAGCGATCCAGACGGATCCCAACTATCAGCAAGCCGACGACTACGCCCAAGCCGCTTCGGCGGCGAAGGCCGAAGCGGTAGGGCTGTGGAACGCCAACGCCGACGCGCTGGGCCAACTGCGGATCTCCGGCGACGAACTCTGACCGGCCCCGGCCCTGGGCGTGAGTCGCCGGCCGCGCCGGACGATCAGGTCAGGCAGAGGCAGAACGGGTGCCCGGCCGGGTCGAGGAAGACCCGGAAGGTCTCGCCGGGCTGGTATTCGTGCTTGACCGCGCCGAGCGCGAGCACCGCCTCCTCGGCGGCGTCGAGGTCGTCGACGTTGACGTCGAGGTGCATTTGCTGGGGTACCTGTTGGGCGGGCCACTGCGGCGGGGTGAAGTCGGGCACCTGCTGGAAGCTGATGCGCTGCCCGTATTCGGCGACGATCTCGGCCCAGTCTGAGGAGACCTCGATCTTCCAGTCCAGCATCGCCGCGTAGAACGCCGCGAGGGCGCCGGCGTCGGGACAGTCGATCACGAGGCCCGGGAAACTTGCGATAGCCATAGCGCCACCCTAAACGCGATTCCGGACGATCTACTTCCGGAATGCGAATCGCCGCGAATAGAGTGCCGGAGGGTGTGGACGGCGCATGGACTCGCGTCATCGGCGCTCGTGCATCGGGTGAGATCGTCGCGTTGAAGAGGACACGCGTACGGCGGCCTCGGACAGCTGACCGTCCGAGGCCGCCGCGCGCCTGCTCACGCGGTCAGGGGCTGACCGTCGTGCCCTGCTGGCTGCTTCCGCTCGAGTTCCCGCTACCGCTTTGGCCTTCGCTCCCGATCCCGCTGCCGGGCGGGGGCGGAAGCAAGCTGGATGCGGGCAGGCTGATGCAGCCGGGCACCTTGCCCTTCACGAGCCCCGCCGCAGTGACCATGCCGCCGCGCACGCTGTCGAAGCCGAGCACGAGGGTCTCGTTCGCCGGGATGCCCTTCGCGGACACGGTGATCGCTGTGCCATCGCCCTTACGGACCTGGACCGAGATCTCGCCGCCCGGCTGCGGCGAGGTCACTGTGTCCAGGCGCGGGCAGCCGTCGCGTACGGGCACGACGACTGCCCGTACGCCCATCGCCTTCAGCGTCGTATTGGCGGAGCTGATCGCGGAGGCCTCGTGTACGGCGACCGAGACCGTACCGTCAGGGTTCTGCGTCACCGCGTACGCGGCGCCGGCGCTCCCGCCGAACAGCACGAAGCCCATGGTGACCGCCGCGGTGACGATGCCCGCCCCGGCGGTGAGCCAGGCCGGTCGGGCGGCACGGTGGCGGCGCCGGCGCGCGGGCGCGGCCGCCGGCGTGTCCTCGGACAGGGCCTGGAGCGCGGCGCCGTGCTCGCGCATCAGGTCCTCGTACAACTGGTCTGCGAACTTAGTCAATGCCCTCACTCCTCGTCTGGTCAGTCGACTTCCGGAGCCGGGTCCGGGCGCGCATCAGCCGCATGCGCGCCGCGCCCGCCGACAGGCCGAGCGCGGCCGCCGCCTCCCTGGGCGGCAGGCCGGCCAGGTCCACCAGCTCGACCAGCGCGCGGTCGGCCTCGGGCAGCGCGGACAGCCCGGTGACCAGCGCGCGGCCCGCTCGTTCGGCGTCGATGCGGTCGAGCAGCTCCCCGACCTGGTCCGGTTCCAGCTCCCTGCGACCGGCGAGGCGCGCCACCCTTTCGTGTTGCCGGCTGCGCGCTTCGCAGTGGCCTGCATAGACGCGCCTGGCTATGCCGAACAGCCAGGCACGCCCGCTGCCCCGGGCCGGGTCGAAGGACCCGAAGGAGGCGATGGCCTGTACGAAGGTGTCCGCGGTCAGGTCGGCGACGGTCTGCGGGTCGGCGCTGCGCCGGGCGAAGTACGCGGTGACCGCGTCCACCTGCGCCCGGTAGAGCCGCTCGAACTCCGCTGCCGCGTCACGCCCGCCGGAGCGCCGCGCGGCGTCCCGGGCGTTCGGCGGCTGCTGCGATAGCGGTCGTGGTTGCGCTCTCGTCTCGCTCACACCCGTTACTTGTCTTCGAGCCTCGATCCCGTCACACGCGCAGTTCAGGCTAACCGCGTGGGCGTGTAGGTCGGCTCCGGCGGGCTTGCGGGCGAGGCCGGAGGCGAATGCCGCGCGGTGGGGGTTCGGTCAGCTGTCAGCCGCCGGCGGTCAGCCGTCGACGAGCAGGCCGCGCAGCGGTCCCTGAAGGCGTTCGGCGTGGCGAGACACGTTCGGTAGCAGTATCAGGCGGTGAGTACGCGGTTCTCCGTGGCGCTTGCGGCGCTCTTGCTCCTCGGCGATCGGCCGCCACAGTTCGTCGATGATCCGGGCAGGTTCGCCGCTGATCTCGTCCTCGGGTCGTTGCAGATGCTCGGACCACAGGCGCAGGCGGGTGGCGCGAGCGATGGCCGGGTCGTGGAGGACGACGTTGACCTCGGTGTCGTTGAACAGCGAGTGCTCGTTGAGGTTCGCCGAGCCGACGGTGAGCCACATGTCGTCCACGATGCCGACTTTGGCGTGCACGTAGACACGCCCCGGCTGAACGGTGAGGTCAGCTAGAGCGTTCACGGTCGTGGCGAGCAGCCTGTGACGGCCGTCGTCTGCGGCGAGCAGCCGGCCGAGCTGACCGCGGCTGGTGTCCGCGCCGTTGTTCGGCCGTTCGGGCAGCATCAGCAGCACCCTGAAATCGTCCCGCGGTGGGTGGCGCAGCTTGTGCGCCAGGACGTCGACCACCTCGGTGGACCACAAGAACTGGTTCTCCAGGTAGACCAGCGATTCGGCGTCACGCAGAGCATTGAGGTACTGGTCCAGGATGGAGAAGTCGCCACGCGGCGCGAAGCGATAGGTGCGCTCGGGCACGGTGCGCGCCAGTTGGATGGCTGTCTGGCCGGCCGGGGGCGGGACGGAAGCGGGAGCCAGTTCCTCGCCCGCCGCTTCCCGCCAGCGCTGCGCGAAGTGGTTCGCCACGTCCGCGACGATCGGCCCGCGCAGTTGGGTGGCCGCGTCGTGCCAGCCGAGCGGGCGGTCGGGCCGGTGCAGCGGATTGTCGCGGCGGTCTCCGGCGAGATCGGTCAGGTCGATGCCGCCGACGAACGCCTGCTCCCCGTCCACGATGACGAGCTTCTCGTGGTGGCAGTGCATCGTGCGCTCTCGCCGGTCGAGGACGCACCGTACGTTCGAGCGCTCGGTGAATCCGGCGCAGGCTTGCGCGACCATGGCCCGCGTCGGCTTGAACAGCGGCAGCGGGGGACCGCCCCAAAGCAGCAGCCTGACTTGGGCTCGCTGGGCAACCTCGGCGAGCAGGTCGCGCAGCGCGGGCGCGTCCGCGTCTCGGGTGAGCTTGAAGCCGGGGGAGGCGAACCAGCCGGCGATGTGCACGAACGACTTCGCCTCGGCGATCGCCTTCGCGACTGCGGCGAGCGCGTCGTCGCCGTCGATGTGTACGCGTACGGCGTTGCCCGCCCTGACGGGATGAGCGAATCCGGCGTTGCCGTCAGGGCTCGACGCGGGCGCATCATCGGTGGTGCGGTCAGACCTGCGGTCTCGATCGTCGGGTTCCAGCACCTGCGCCCAACCCAGCCGGGACAGCCGGCGCCGGTGATGGGCGCGCACCAGCCCGTCCAAGCCCGCGCCGAGCCGCTCGTCGACAACACCGAGCAGCGCCGTGCCACGCAGCCGTCGCCGCACGCGCGCCGGACTCGGCGGACGGCTGCTGCCTACCTGGCCTGAACTGTCCACTGCCCCTGCTTGCCCACCCTGTCATCGGACAAACCACTGGCGCGGATGAGGCGAATGTATAGCCGTGTGTATAGCCGTGGACCTGCGCCGACGCCGCGTGTGGAGCGCGACCGCCGCGCCGGATAAACATTTCGGCCTCGGGACGACTCATACCGGTGTCCACACAGACTAAGAACTCTGCGTATAGGCGGTGTCCTGAGATGCAGTTGCCGGTAGTGTCGATGGTGACCGAGATGGCGGTCGAGCTGGTGTGCCGGGCGGCTGAGCGGCTGCTCGCGTCGCTGCACCGGCGGCGCGGCAAGCGCGGCGGGCGGCTCGCGGCGCGGGTGTCGGTCGCGGGCCAGGCTCCCGCCGTCGTGGTCGTCCTGGTCCTCGTCGACGGTCCTGCGCAGGGGTGGGGGGTAAGCCGGTGAAGGCGGACTACGTGCGCGGATCGGCCGAGCGGGAGGACTTCGCCGCGTTCTTCGCCCGCACCAGCCCGGGATTGCTCGCCAGGGCGATGATGTTCTGCAGGCACCGCCAAGACGCCGAGGACGCGGTGCAGAACACGTATATCACCGCGTTCCGGTCCTGGGACCGCATCCGTGAGGAGTACGAGGCGCCCGAGGCATGGCTGTACACCGTGCTGCGCAACGAACTGTGCGCCCAGGCGCGTAAAAAGGCCAGGGAGCGGAAGGTGATCGACGTGATGCCCGTTCCGCACGATGCGACGCCGGAACAGACCGCCGAGGCGATGGCGGTGCTTGAGGCGCTGGCCGGATTGCCTGCCAAGCAGCGAACCGCGCTCGTGCTGCATGCGCTCTTCGGGATGCCTCAGGACGAGATCGCGGCCAAGCTCGGCATTCGGCGCGTCACCGTGGCGGGCAATGTCCGCAACGCCCGACGCACGCTGGAGCGGGTGCTGGAGCTGGAGCCGAGGCGCCGCCGGGGCTCGGCGGACGACTCCCTAGTGCCGAACGGGCGATTCCCCGTGCCCATCACGGTTCCCGGCGCCAGGATGTCAGCCTCCGTGGATACGCTGACCGCGATGCTGCGGGCCGCCGAACGCTGGCTGCGCGAGGGGGTGGAGGACTCGCCGGACGCGCTGGAGCGGGTCCGCGCGCGGATCGAATCCGCGCTCGGGGAGCCGATGGACGGCGAAGGCGCCGGC
>Ga0070739_10007906_pt1 | contig 11090 bp, 8 predicted proteins | sample Coa_R1_7_FD_66445 | JGI IMG/M metagenome (GOLD analysis project Ga0070739, IMG submission 66445) | Surface soil microbial communities from Centralia Pennsylvania, which are recovering from an underground coalmine fire - Coalmine... | ecosystem: Environmental > Terrestrial > Soil > Unclassified ... | reverse complement strand
GGCACGACATGGGGCCGCCCTCTGATTCGCCGAGCAGGACGAACCGGTCGATGCCCACCGCCTCGGTGACGATGCGCACGTCGTCCATGCGCTGCTCGAGGGTCGGGATGCCGGCGACCGCATCGGACATGCCGGTCCCCCGCTTGTCGAACTGCACCACCCTGGCGAAGGTGCCGAGCTCCTCGAGGAAGTGCGCCATCGGCGGGTCGTCCCAGAAGAGCTCGCAGTGGGAGAAGAGGCCCCACACGAGCACGATGTCGAGCGGACCTTCGCCCCACACCTGATAGGCGAGGTTCAGGTCGCCGTCGCGGGCGTACTGGATCTTCGGGGTCGCCACCGCCGTCAGGCTAGGCCGTCGGCCGGGCCCGGGACCGGCGGATTTCGGACATCTGGACGCGACGGAAGTGTCCGACGGGTGCCGCGAGGCCGGCGGCTACGAAGCCGGTGCCCCGTCGAGTCCCATCATCGCCCGGAACTCGTCGGTGGTGTTCACGTGCGGGAAGGGATCCGACGGCTCCGCCACACCGAGCGCGCCGCAGATGGGACCCCACCCGTCGCCGGGCTGCCACTCGACCAACCGGGTGGCCGGCACCGCGCGGCGCACCAGCTCGTTGTGCCGGTCGTAGGCGGCGACCACCTCGTCGTGGTCCTGCCATTGCGGCGTGAAGCGGTTGGCGAGCATGGACGTCACCATGTCCTTCCACGGCGAGGGCTCGGCGCGGTCCATGCCCTGCATGATCGTGTTGCTGTAGCTCTTCCACCACGCCTCTGCGTCGCTGCGGGTCGAGAGCAGCACCACCGCGTCGGGGTACTGCGTCATGATCTCCTCGTAGAACGACGCAGAGGGCCAGTCGACGGTCGCCGCATAGTCCTGGAACACGAAGTCCCAGTCGGCCGGCTCCCCGTTCGCCGCCGCCTGCCACTGGGCGACGTGCTCGGGATGGTTGAACACCTCGACCATGTGGTAGCAGGGCGCGCCGAGCAGCTGCTCGAGCGCGATCTTGAGCGAGTGCGTGCCCGTCCGGCCCAGGCCGGCTCCTACGAGGCGCAGCTTCATGGTCAGCCCTTCCTGAGGAGGTTCGGGCTCCCGGGCGTGTTCGGGATGGCGACGGTCTTCGTCTCGAGGTACTCCTCGAATCCCTCCTGGCCGTGCTCCCGGCCGAGGCCGCTCTGGCGGTACCCGCCGAAGGGCACGTCCGGGGCGAGATACACACCGCCGTTGACACCGACCGTCCCGGTCCGCAGGCGCCGGGCCACGGCGATGGCCCGCTCCTCGTCGGCGCTCACCACGCCGCCCGACAGCCCGTAGATCGAGTCGTTGGCGATGCGTACCGCATCGTCCTCGTCCTCGTAGGGGATGGCCACGAGCACCGGGCCGAAGATCTCCTCCTGGGCGATGGTGGCCTTCGGGTCCACGTCGGCGAAGAGCGTCGGCTCGATGAAGTACCCCGGACGGTCCGGCGCGTTGCCGCCGCGCACGAGCCGGGCCTCCTGCTTGCCTTTTTCGATGTAGCCCATGACCCGCTCGTGCTGCTTGGCCGATACCACCGGCCCCATGAGGTTCGACGCGTCCCAGGGGTCGCCGAAGCCCATGGCCGCCTGGGTGGCAGCCGCGATCTCCACGCCCTCCTCGTAACGCGAGCGGGGTAGCAGGAGCCGGGTGGTGATGGCGCAACCCTGGCCGGCGTGCACGCACACCGCCATCGCTCCGCCCGCACACGCCGAGGCCATGTCGGCGTCGTCGAGGATGATGTTGGCCGACTTGCCGCCGAGCTCGAGGAACATCTTCTTCACCGTGTCCGCGCCCTTGGCCATGATGCGCCGGCCGGTGGCGGTCGACCCGGTGAAGGTGATCATGTCGACCCGGGGATCGGTGGTGAGGACCTCCCCCACCATGTGGTCGGAGGAGGCGACGACGTTGACGACGCCCTCGGGGATGTCGGTCTCCTCGTTGACGATGCGGCCGAGGAGGGTGGCCGACCACGGCGTGTCGGGCGCCGGCTTGAGCACGATCGTGTTGCCCGCCGCCAGCGCCGGATTGAGCTTGGCCATGTTCAGGAAGAACGGGAAGTTCCACGGCGTGATGGCGCCGACCACGCCGGTCGCCTCGCGCAGGATCATGCGGCGGGTGGGCTGGCCGAACACGACCCGCTCGCCGGCGTCCTGGTCGTACTGGTAGCGGGTGGCGAGCTCGGCGTAGTACTGCACGTCCTCCACCGGCATGTCGACCTGGATGGCGTAGGTGAGCGCGATCGGGCTCCCCGCCTCGGCCACGACCACGCCGCGGATCTCCTCCTTGTGGCGCTCGAGCGCGGCGTGGAGCTGCTCCAGGCAGCGCCGGCGGAAGGCGTGGTTCGTCGACCAGTCCGTCTCGTCGAAGGCCCGGCGGGCGGCGGCGATGGCGTGCTCCATGTCGGCCGGGGTGGCGTCCGACGTCTGGCCCAGGACCTGCTCGGTGGCCGGGTCGATGTTGGCGAAGGCGCCCCCGCCGCTCGCTTCCACCAGCTTGCCGTCGATGAGGAGCCGGGGCTCCCCCTTGACCTCGGGCCGGTCGCTCATGGTGCTCCCCTCCTCCCGGGCCGGCGGCCGCGGGACTATCCGCTGCGCTCGGCGCGCAGGCGGGTCTTCAACACTTTGCCATTGGGCTCACGCGGAAGCTCGTCGACGAACTCGATGGTCCGCGGCAGCTTGAAATCCGCCAGCCGGGTGGCGAGCCGGCCCTTGAGGGCCTCTTCGTCACGCGGCGCGCCCGGCCGGAGCTCCACCACGGCGTGCACCTTCTGGCCCATGCGCTCGTCGGGAAGCCCGATGACGGCCGCGTCCACCACGTCATCGTCCTCGACGAGGGCCGATTCGACCTCGGCCGGATAGACGTTGACGCCGCCCGACAGGATGAGGTCGTTGCGACGATCTGCCAGGAAGAGATATCCCTCCTCGTCGAGGCGGCCCATGTCCCCCACCGTGAAGAAGCCGTCGCGCCAGGCGTCGCGGGTCTTCTCCGGCGCATTGTGGTACTCGAACTCGCGCCCGGCGAAGGCCGAGATGTAGATCTGCCCGACCTCCCCCGGCGCCACGTCCGTGCCGTCCTCGTCGAGGATGCGCACGGTCACCCCGGGGAAGGGCCGCCCCACCGATCCGGGCTTGCGGAGCCACTCCTCGGGCGAGATCACCGAGCACATGCCTTCGCTCGCCCCGTAGTACTCCCACACCGTCCCGGGCGGGAAGGCCTCGATGATCTTGCGCTTCACCGGCACCGGGCACGGCGCCGCCGCGTGCAGCACCTTGCGAAGCGACGAAAGGTCGAAACGCTGCCAATCGGCCTCGAGGATGCGGATGAACTGGGCCGGCACCATCTGGGACGTCGTGACGCGCTCGCGCTCGATGAGGGTCAGGGCTTCGAGCGCGTCCCACTTGCGCATGACCACCACCGTCGCCCCCTCGACGAGGTTCATGAGGGCGTACGCGCTCGGGGCGGTGTGGTACACGGGCCCGCACATGAGGTGCACGTCGTCGGGGCGGAACCCCCAGAAGGCGGCGAACGGGCTCGGCGGCGCGGTGGTCGCCGGCGGCGGCGGTTCGGAGCGGGCGATGCCCTTCGGCTTGCCGGTGGTGCCCGACGTGTAGGTCATGGCCACGACCGGCGTCTCGATGTAGTCCTCCCGCGGCGGGCGGACCCGCTGGTCGGCGGGGACGGCGGCCTCCGCCCCCACCGCGACGGCGGGCACCTCCTCGCTCCGGGCCGCGGCGGCGGCGGCCGAGTCGGGCCCCTCGTGGACGACGGCCTTGGCACCGGAGTCGGACACCAGATACGCCACCTCGGCCGCCGTGAGCCGGGTGTTGACCGGCACCACGAGGGCGCCCAGGCGGGTCACCCCGTGCCAGGCGGCGAGGACGTCGACCCCGTTGGGCAGCGCCACCGCCACCCGGTCGCCGGGCTGCTGCACGTGGGGCGCGAGCACGTGGGCCCAGGCGTTCGCCAGCCGGTCGAACTCGCCGTAGGGGACCCGCCTCCCCTCGAAGACGACGGCCGCGCGGTCGGGTTCCGCCCTGGCGATGGCGGCGACGCCGCGAACCGGGGCGTCCGCCGGGCTGTCGGTGCGGGCTGCTGCGGGGTCCTGGCCGGCCATGCAGCGGGCCAGCATACGGGGGCACGCGTCCATGTGCCTGACATCGACGTCAGGTATAAGATCGCCCCGTCACCGGGGGAGCGGCACCTATGGCCGCAGCCCGTCCGGTCGGTCAGGACCGTGGAACGCCGCGCACGAAAGCGCAGGTGGGAGGGGCAATGCAGGCAGAAGACCTGATCCTCGTCAGCGTGGACGACCACGTCGTCGAGCCCCCCGACATGTTCGAGGGCCGGGTGCCGGCCAAGTGGAAGGGCCGGGAGCCGAAGGTCGTCCACAAGGAGGACGGCACCGACGTCTGGAGCTACGAGGGCAACGAGATCCCGAACGTGGGCCTCAACGCCGTGGTCGGCCGCCCGCCCGAGGAGTACGGCATCGAGCCCACCTCCTTCGAGGAGATGCGCAAGGGCTGCTACGACATCGGCGAGCGCGTGCGCGACATGAACGTGAACGGCGTGCTCGGCTCGATGTGCTTCCCGAGCTTCGTGCAGTTCTGCGGCCAGCTCTTCGCCCGCACCGAGGACAAGGAGCTCGGCCTCGCCATGCTCCAGGCCTACAACGACTGGCACGTGGAGTCGTGGTGCGGCGCAGCGCCGGGGCGCTTCATCCCCTTGTCGATCCCGCCCATCTGGGATCCCGAGCTCATGGCGGCCGAGGTGCACCGCATGGCGGCGAAGGGCTGCCACGCCGTGACCTTCTCGGAGAACCCCTCCAAGCTCGGGTGGCCGAGCTTCCACAGCGAGCACTGGGACCCGTTCTGGAAGGCCTGTTCGGACGAGGGCACCGTCGTGTGCCTGCACATCGGATCGTCGTCGCAGCTCGCCATCACCGCGCCGGACGCCCCGTTCGACGTCCTCATCGCCCTGCAGCCGGTCAACATCATCCAGTGCGCGGCGGACCTCCTCTTCTCCCCCGTGCTGCGCAAGTTCCCAGCTCTGCGCATCGCGCTGTCGGAGGGCGGCATCGGGTGGATCCCGTACTTCCTCGAGCGCGTCGACTACGTCTACGCCCACCACCACCTGTGGACCGGCCAGGACTTCGGCGACATGCTGCCGAGCCAGGTGTTCAAGGAGCGCATCGTCACCTGCTTCATCGACGACGCCTTCGGCGTCGAGAACCGTCACCACCTGAACCTCGACATGGTCACCTGGGAGTGCGACTACCCGCACTCCGACTCCACCTGGCCCAACGCGCCGGAGATGGCCATGAAGTACCTGGCCGGTGTGCCCGACGCGGACGTCGACCGCATCACGCACGAGAACGCCATGCGGATCTTCCGGTACGACCCGTTCGCGGTGCGCCCGAAGGAGCAGTGCACCGTGGCTGCGCTCCGGGCCGAGGCCACCGACGTCGACACCTCGCTGCGTCCCCGCAAGGAGGGCGCCAAGAAGCACCAGACGCTGGCGGCGGACCTCTCCAAGATGGCGTCGCGCTAGCTGCGACTGCGACCGACAGGCGTCGTCCGGTTCTCACGGTTTCTTCCGGGCGAGTGGCGGAGGATCGGCGCCGGGCCGGCTGACGAGGAGAGACGATGACGGACTGGACCAGGGTGCCCGTGGTGGTGGGCGCCGGGCAGCTCACCAACCGCGACGAGGACCCCTCGCGCGCGCCGAGTCCCTTCGACCTGATGGAGGCCGCCTCGCGCGACGCCGTCGCTTCGGCGGTGGGTGCCGCACGCGTGGACGCCGTGCTGCAAGAGCTCACGCACCTGTTCATGGTCCACTCGCTGTCGCTGCGCCACGGCGACCCGGCCCGCTACCTGGCCGAACGGCTGGGTGCCAAGGCGGCCGACGCCAGGACGTCGGGCATGGGCGGGAACATCCCGCAGTGGCTGGTGAACCGGGCCGCCGAGCTCGTCGTGGCCGGCGAGCGGCCCCGGGTGCTCGTCGCCGGAGCCGAGGCGCTCGCCACCAAGAAGCGGGCCAAGAAGGCGGGGCTCTCCTTGGACTGGCCGACGGCGGAGGGCTGGCCGGACATGTGGCCGCCGCTCGACATGGACATGGGTGTCCACAAGGTGGAGCGCACCCACGGCCTCGAACAAGCCACCACCATGTACGCCCTCATGGAGACGGCCGTCACCCACGCCTACGGCCGCTCGCCCGACGAGCAGCGGGCCGCCATGGGCCGGCTCATGGGACGCCTGAACGAAGTAGCCGCCTCCAACCCGTTGTCGTGGTTCCCCGAGCGACGCGACGGCGCCGAGATCATGGACGTCACCGCCGACAACCGCATCATCTTCTGGCCTTACCCCAAGTACGTGAACGCGGTGATGGACGTCGACATGGGCGCGGCGGTGCTCGTGACGGACGCCGCCACCGCCCGCGAGTGGGGCCTCGGCGAGGACGAGGTGGCGTACCTCTCCGGGTGGGGCGATGCCCACGACATCTGGTTCCTCTCCGAACGGCCCGAGGTGCACCGGGCCGAGAGCCTGACCGCGTCGGTGGCTCGGGCCACGGCGACCGCCGGCATCGGCGTCGACGACATCGGCGCCTTCGATCTCTACTCCTGCTTCCCGAGCTCCATCGAGGTGGCGCGAGACGCGCTCGGCATCGGCGAGGAGGACGCTCGGCCACTCACGCTCACCGGTGGTCTCCCCTACCACGGTGGCCCGGGGAGCAACTACGTGACCCATGCCATCGCCAACGCGTTGCGCTGGATCCGCGACGGCGAAGGCGACCATGCCCTCGTCCACGGCAACGGCTTCTACCTGACCAAGCACGCCGTGGGGGTCTACTCACGGCGCCCGCCGACGGCGACTCCGTCGGCCGGGGACGATCTGCAGGCGCAGCTCGACGCCTCCTTCCGGCCCCTGGCCGTGGAACGGACTCTCGAAGGAGCGGCGACGGTCGTCGCCTACACCGTCCCCTACGACCGCGAGGGCGCCCCGCAGTCGGGCGTCGTCATGCTGCAGTCGGAAGGCAGGCGCACCGCCGCCATCGCCGACGACGAGCTCACCGCCGCGCTGGTGGCCGGGGACGCGGTCGGCCTCGCGGTGCACGTCGCGCCCGAAGGTGGGGACTCGAAGCGGAACCTCGCTCGCCTGGCGTAGTCGGAGCCGCGGGCGACGAACTTCTCGACCAGCAGAGACGGCGGGGCGCCCCCGCGGTCGGTCGTCAGTCCTCGATGGCGAGCGCCTGCTCGGGGCAGTTCTCGACCGCGCTCCGGGCGTCGTGCTCGCGGCCGGCCGGCACCTCCTCGAGCAGGAGGACGGCGTGGCCGTAGTCGTCGGCGTCGAAGATGTCAGGCGCCAGCGTGTAGCAGCGCCCGTGCCCCTGGCACCGTTCCGTATCGAGCGTGATGCGCACGGACGTCAGTCTGGGTCAGTGCCGCGTCAGCGGGCAACCGGCCACGCGAGTGGCAGGTGGTGCAGCGAACGCAGGCCTGGCGTGTACTCGAGGACGGTGCCCTCGGGAAGCCAGTACTCGGGGATGCGCCGGTGGAACTCCCGCAGCGCGACGCGCAGCTCGACCCGTGCCAGGTGGGAACCGAGGCACCGGTGCACGCCGCCGCCGAAGGCGAGGTGGGGATTCGGGTTGCGGGTCAGGTCGACCTCGTCGACGCCGGGGTGAGCCGTGTCGTCCGTGTTGGCCGAGCTGATGAGGATCATCACCTGCTCGCCGGCCTTGATGGGACAGCCGCTGACCTCCACATCCTCGGTCGCACACCGCGGGACCGCCGGCACCGGCGTCTCCCAACGCAGCAGCTCCTCCACCGCGGAGGGGATGATCGACTCGTCCCCCACGACCTGACGTCGGTGCTCGGGGTTCTGGGCCAGATAGGCGAAGAAGCAGTCGAGCGAGTCGGTCACGGTGTCGAGACCGGCGATGATGAAGAGGTAACAGATGTCCATGACCTCTTCGTCGGTCAGCTTCTCACCGTCGACCTCACCGGCGATGATCTGGGCGAGCAGGTCGTCGGTGGGGTGTGCCTTGCGCTTGGCCAACTCCTTCTCGAAGTACTCGTAGACCTTCGCCCCGGCCGCCTCGCGGTGCGGGTTCTGCTCTTCCAGGGTGATGCCGGGCGGGCGGATGATGTCGTCCTTCAGCGACAGGAAGAAGTCGAGGTCCTCGAGCGGCAGCCCCATGAGCCGCAGGAACACCCGGCAGGGCAGCGGCACGGCGAAGGCTTCGTGGAAGTCGACCGTCCCCTTGTCGATGAAGGCGTCGACGAGCTCCTTCACCAGCGCGACGATCTCGTCCTCGAGCAGCGCCATCTTCTTCGGCGCGAACAGCGGGTCCAGGATGCGCCGGTACTTCACGTGCATCGGCGGATCGATCTGGAGGGGGATCAGCGGGCGGACGTTGCCCAGGTTCATGCCGACCGCGCCCCACGAGAACACCTGCGCCTTGCGCAGCGCGTCCTCCACGTCGGAGCGGCGGGTCACGAGGGTGAACATGTCGCCGATCCGGTGCACCGGCTGCTCGCGCAGCATGCGAGAGATCTCGCGAGGATCGTCCGCCGAGGCAAGCTGCGTGACGGTGGTCGCCGTCGGCGCGTAGCCCTCGTTCGCTGCTTCCATCCGGGTGTCCTTTCGATCGGGGATCTACCGCCAGCGGTGTGCTGCTGGGTCCCCTGCCGTGCCGCTCCCGGTGGTCCCAAGGGGCGAGCGCAGGCTCCCCCGTGGCCGCCATCCGGACCGGTGTCCAGCTTACCGAACCCTGACACAAATGTCAGTCCTGACGGGCGTGTCAGGGGTCGGCACATCCTCCCTGTTCAGGAGGCCCATCGGCGCACCCGCGCCGGGGCTTGAGGAGCCCGGAATTCGGCCCGAGGAGACACCCTGGTCAGGCCGGTGAAAGCCCCACCTTCGGCCGCGACGCCGGGGCGGCCCGGCGCGTCGCTAGCCCTGGGAAAGCGACGTCAGCTGGCCGGGCCGAGACAGATGCGGCACGGCTCCATGTCGGCCACGGCCGCAGAGCCGAGCACCCGGAGCCCTTCGGAGTGATGGGCGATGACCGGACAGCTCGGCAGGTGGTACACGGAACCCGACGGCGTCACCACGTAGGTGCCCGAAGTGGAAGCTGTCGGTCCCGTCGGCGGGGGCGGTGGGACGGCGGAGGGAGCCGGGAACGACGACTTCCCGGCCAGACCGGCGCCGCTCGCCGTGGACGACGCCACGGGACCGCCGCCGATGGGGCCCATGCCCGAGCCACCGGGCGGAGGCGCGGGAAGCCCACCGCTGCCGTTGTCGCCGCCGCGCTGCTCCATGAAGGCGCGCAACGTCTGCTCGAGCGTCCGCAGCGTCTCCTCGTGGTGCAGATCGTTCTGGTCGTACAGCCGGTAGAGCCAGTGGGCCCAGTAGAGGAGACCGCCGAGCACCAGACAGCCGAGACCGACGAAGGAACCGCTCACCAGATACGGGATCTGCTGCTGCACGTATGCGGTGTGGGCCGCGCCGTACCAGGCCATGAGGATGAACACGATCCCGAGAGGCACGAGGATCGAGCCGGCGAGGATCTGCCAGGTGTTGCGCAGGTCGAAGCCACCTTCGCCATTGCGCGCCCTGGTCGGCCTCGGACCACGGCCTCCACCGCCGGCGCGCGGACGCGTGGCCATGTTGCGAAGCCCCTGCAGCGCCGACTCGCGCTTGGCACCGGCAGGACCGGCGGAGGTGTCGCGGGCTGGCGGCTTCTCAATCACGACGTCGTCGTCGGTGAACACGAGCCGGTCGCCGCTCGGCGCAGGCGTCCCCGGTCCCGTGGTCTCAGGTGACACGTCGGGCATCGTAACCGCAGCACTCGATGCCGGCTCGGCCATCGTCATCTCCTTCCGACCAGGAATTGCCACCTGGCGGCAATCAACATCGGATACGCGAACACCACGCAAAGGATGATCCCGACAACGACCCACCCGAGCGGGGCGGGCACGCCCCGGATGGGGAAGTGCGTCAGCCCGATGGCCTGGTTGGAGCCGCCGTTGGAGGAGGTCGACACACCCGGCCCGCTCAGGCTGCCCACCGACGTGAACGAACCACCGCCAAGGTTCCCGAGGCCGAGGTCGCTCCCGCCGAGACCGCCGGCGCCGAGGGTGGTGGTGGTGTCGTTGGTGTTGAGCTGGGCGGCGAGGCCCGTGGCATTCACATCCACCGTGGCCAGACCGAGTGTCACCGAGGTGGTGGCGGTGTAGTTGCCGGCGGGCAGGCAGCTCGAGCCCAGCTGCGGTATCGGGATGCACGGCTGTAGCGCGCCGCCGGTCAGCGCGCCCGTGTTGATGAACGGCACGTTGAACGAGTGCGCCAGGGAGATGACGAGGCCCCCCGAGTTGGCCAGGCCCTCGGCTCCGGTGACGGTCTGCACCGGATCGAGGAGCCGGATGACGATGCCGTCCTGGGCCAGGGTGGCGTCGAGCGACTTCTGGAGCTGGGCCACGGTCGGAGCCGGCACCGACTGTGTGCCGTTGCCGGCGATGTGGACACCATTGGCATCGATGTAGGCCGGATTCCCCGCCACCGTCACACTGCCGAGCTTCAGACTGGCAGCCGGGTTGCCGGTCGTGCCGTCGGAGGACGAGGTGGCCTCGCTGTCGAGGGCGGTGATGTCGATCACTCCGGCGATGTCGATCGCCCGCAGGATGGAGCCGGCCGTGGCCGTGATGGCGCTTCCGCCGAGGCCCACTTTGTCGCTCGACACCATCGATCCGATCTTCACCAGGGCGGCGCCACCGGGAGCCAGGCCGGGGCCGATGGTCAGGTCGGCCACGGTCCCGGTCGCGTCGCCGCCGGTGGAGGTGGCGTTGGCGACGCCTGACATCACCGTGGGCACCACCGGCAGGCCGGACGGGGCATTACCACCGAAGGTCGAGGTCGCCGGGGCCCCCGTCGAGGGCGGGTACTGGGCGTGGGCGTCGAACGGATAGGGGGTGTTCGGCAGCTGGGGCGGGAAGAACTCCGACTCGAGGCCGCCCAGGTTGGCGATGATGTCACCCGGGTAGACCGGCGCCGCCACCGAGTCGACGGTCGGGCTGACC
>Ga0070739_10007905_pt1 | contig 11090 bp, 9 predicted proteins | sample Coa_R1_7_FD_66445 | JGI IMG/M metagenome (GOLD analysis project Ga0070739, IMG submission 66445) | Surface soil microbial communities from Centralia Pennsylvania, which are recovering from an underground coalmine fire - Coalmine... | ecosystem: Environmental > Terrestrial > Soil > Unclassified ... | reverse complement strand
CCGGCGCTGGCCGCGGCGTGGGTGCAGAACGCGAACGTGACCAACCACTACAACATCCAGTACTGGGAGGTCGGCAACGAGGTCTACGGCAACGGCACCTACGGCGCGAACTGGGAGGCCGACAGCCACTGCACCACCTCGGCCTCCGGCGGCCCCGTCACCATCGGCAACGAGCCCAACCAGACCTACAACTGCGGACCGAGCACCTACGCCACCGGCGTCCTGAACTACATATCCGCGATGAAGGCCGTCAGCTCGAACATCCACGTGTGCGCGATCCTGACCACGCCCGGCTTCTGGCCGGACAACGTCACGAACCCGACCACCAGCCCGCAGCCCTGGAACCAGACCGTGCTCAAGGCGCTGGGCTCGAAGACCGACTGCGTCATCGTGCACTACTACCCCGGCGGCTCGAACGCGGCCGGGATGCTGACCGATCCGACCGACATCTCCGGCATCGTCTCGACCCTGCACTCGCAGATCCAGCAGTACGCCGGCGTGAACCCGGCGAACGTGCCGATCCTGGTCACCGAGACGAACTCGACGATTGACACCGACACGCAGCCGGCCGCGCTGTTCGGCGCCGACATGTACATGAGCTGGCTGGAGAACGGCGTGGTGAACGTCGACTGGTGGGACGAGCACAACGGCCCGGGGACGAACACTCCGGCCGTGGTCGCCGGCGTGCAGGACTACGGCGACTACGGAATCTTCTCCAACGGGGCCAATAACAGCGGCGTGACCGAGCCGGCCGTCGAGACGCCGTTCGCGCCCTACTACGCGATCGAGCTGCTCACCAAGCTCGGCGCGCCGGGTGACACGATGGTGAACACCACGTCCGGAAACGCGCTGGTGAAGGTGCACGCGGTGCGCCGCGCGGGCGGTAGTCTCAGCGTCCTGATCGAGAACGAGGACCCGTCGAACTCGTACACCGCGAACCTGGCGCTGAACGGCTTCACCCCCTCGGGCAGCCCGACGCTCTACACCTATGCCAACGGCGGCAGTTCGATCAGCAGCACGACGCAGAGCTCTGCCTCATCGGTGACCGTGGCCCCGTACTCGCTGACCGTGATCCAGATTCCCGGCAGTGGCGGAACCGGCGCGACCGCGCCCGGCGCTCCCGGACAGCCGACCGTGTCGAACCTGTCCTCCAGCACCTCCGGCACCAACACCGGCACCGGAACGCTGAGCTGGACCGCCTCGGCGGCGGGCACGTACCCGGTCGCGAACTACCAGGTCTACCAGCTCGGCAGCGGCGGTAGCAGCACCCTGGTCGCCAGCCCGACCGGCACCACGCTCAATCTCAGTGGCCTGACGATCGGCGCGAGCTACACGTACAACGTCGTCGCGGTCGACACTCACGGCAACCCATCGCTGCCCTCTCCCCCGGTCACCTTCACCGTCCCGCCCCCGGCTAACAGCACCTGCGCGGTCCACTACGCGATCAGCAGCAGCTGGCCCGGCGGTTTCGGCGGGAACATCACGCTGACCAACAAGGGAACCAGCGCCATCAACAACTGGACGCTGACCTTCGCCTGGCCGGCCGCCGGCGAGGCGGTGCAGTCCGGCTGGAACGGCACCTGGACCCAGTCCGGCCAGAACGTGACGGTCACCGCCGCGTCCTGGAACAGCACCATCGCGGCGGGCGGCGGCACGGTGAGCGTCGGCTTCAACGGCACGGACACCGGGCTGGATCCGGCGCCCACCGCGTTCTTCATCAACGGCACGGTGTGCGCGAACAACTAAGCGATCTGACTCTCCTGGACCGGTAGCGGCACTCGCACCTCAGTGCCGGACCGGATCGAACCGGTCGGCGGCGCCGCGGGCCAGCCCGAAACCCGCGCGCCGCCGGCCGGTTCCCGGTTTCCGCCGGGCCGGACTCAGGGATCGATCAGGGTCCTACCCGGGCTATCCCTGGCGACCCCGGTACGGCGAAAGCGCCGAACGCGGCGAGCAATCAGAACGCTGCGGACGCAGTGGCGCAGCCCGCTGCGATCTACCGCGGGCGGCGACAGCGTGCACCTGGTGGACTACACCGACAACGACGGGCCGGACTCGAGCGTGATCCTCACCGGCGCGCTCGCCGATTACGGCAAGGCGGAGAGCGTGAACCCGGACGGCTCGGTCAACCCCGAGCACAACAGCCAGTTGCGGCTGGTCCTGGCCCACGGCTCGTTCCGGCTCGACATCGCGGCGCTCGACCAGGCCTTCGTCGCGGTGATGCGCACCCAGTTCCCGACGAATACGAGCACGTGCTCGGGCAGCGTGTCCGCATCCCACGCGGTGCCGATCGTGGCGGGCTCGGGCACCGGCGCCTATCAGGGCATCAGCGGCCAGTTCGACCTGACGATCAAGCTGGACGAGGTGGATGCGACGGGTTCGAGCTGCCAGGGCGCGGCTCTGTTGAGCCAAATGCTGATCACGAGCGGTTCCGGGCACGTACGAGTGCACTGACTCGCGGCCCGAGTTCACCGCCCGGGATCACTGCCCGGGATCACTGTCTGAGTTCACTGCGCGGAATCACTGCCCTGCGCCGGCCGCCGTGTAGAGGTGTTCGGGCCGGCCGGTCACGCCGTAGCGCAGCTGGAGCCGCACGAGGCCGTGCTGAGCCAGATAGCTGAGATACCGCTGCGCGGTCGCCCGGCTCACCCCGACCTGCTCGGCGACCTCGGCCGCCGAGACCGGGGCCGGGGCCGAGCGCACCGCGTCACGGATCAGCTCCAGCGTCGGCGCGGAGTGGCCCTTCACCGGGTTCGAAGGCAGCGTGGCGGGGCCGCGCAGCAGGCCGAAGAGCGCGTCCACGTCGGACTGGTCGGCTTGATCTTTCAGCGCCTCCATCCGCAATCGCATGCTGCGATAGGCGCTGAGCTTGTCGTTCAGCGTGTTGAATCCGAACGGTTTCACCAGGTAGTGCACCGCGCCTAGCTGCATCGCGGTGCGTACGGTGTTCACGTCGCGCGCCGCGGTGATGACGACGCAGTCGGGGTGCTCATCGCGTTCCATCAGCTTGCGCACCACGCCGAGGCCGTCGCCGTCGGGGAGGTAGACGTCCATGAGGACCAGGTCCGGGTGCAGCGCGTCCACCGCCGCGAGCGCCTCCCTGGCCGAGTGCGCGAGGCCTACCGTCTCGAAGCCTTCGGTCCTGGCCACGTACGCGGCGTGGATCTTCGCGACCCGGTAGTCGTCGTCGACGATCAACGTGCGGATCGGCGCCGGCCGCATCGGATCGGCGCTCGCGGGATCGAGGCCCACGGAGTCGGTATTCATCCGGTGGCCGCCTTCGCCAGGGCCGGTACGACGTCGCGCGCCTGCTTGGGCAGCCGGACCGTGAACACCGCGCCCGGCCCTTCGGAGACGGTGATCTGCCCGCCGAGCCGCTGGACCAGCCGGTGGACCAGGGCCAGGCCGAGACCGCGGCGGCGGGAGCCGGGTTCCGGCTTGGTGGTGTACCCGTCGACGAAGATCGAGTCCGCCGCGCCCGGCGGGATGCCCGGACCGTCGTCGGCGACCCGTACGGTGATCTCGCTGTCGTCCTCGACGATCGTGACCTCGACCCGGCCGGAACCGCCCGGGGCCCGGCCGCCGCCCGCGGCGCCGGTTCCGCCGAGCGCCTCGAAGGCGTTGTCGATCAGGTTGCCGAGGATCGTGGTGAGCGCCTGCGCCTTCTCCGGGGCCTCGGTCAGCAGGGTGTCCTCGCTGAGCGCGAGCACGACGCCGCGCTCGCTGGCTACCGCGGCCTTGCCGAGGATGAGCCCCACGATGAGCGGGGAGGCGATGCGCGAGCGGACCGACTCGGCGAACTCGGCCTCGGCGCCGCCCAAGTCGGTGAGGTAGTGCAGCGCCTCGGCGGATTCGCCCAGTTCGAGCAGGCCGGCCACGGTGTGCATGTGGTTGGAGAACTCGTGCTGTTGAGCCCGCAGCGCGTCAGTCAGGCCCCTGACGCTGTCGAGCTCGCGCAGCAGCCCGGACAGCTCCGTGCGGTCCCGCAGCGTGACCACCGCGCCGTGCGACCGGCCGGCCAGCGTGACCGGCATCCGGTTGACGGTGAGGCAGTAGTCGTCGGTGAGTACCACCTGGTCCTGGCCGGCGATCTCGCCGGAGAGCACGTCGCGCAGCCGGCCTTCCGGGACCAGGTCCTCAAGGCGGCCGCCGATCCCGGCGGTGCCCAGGCCGAGCAGCCGTCGCGCCTCATCGTTGATCATGGTGACCCGGCCGGCCGGGTCGAACGCGATCACGCCTTCGCGGATGCCGTGCAGCGTGGCCTCGCGCTCCTGGAGCAACGTCGTGATCTCGTCGAGCTCGAGCCCGAACGTACGGCGCTTGAGCCGCGCCGCGAGCAGCCACGAGGCGAACGCGGCGGCGGCCAGCGCGGCGGCGACCCACAGCGCCTCGCCGGGCAGTTCCTGCGCCAGCTCGCTGGTGATCGAGTTCTCGGTGATGCCCGCGGAGACCTCGCCGACCATCACGCCGTCCGGTCCGTACAGCGGGGCCCTGCCGTTGGCCGAGCGGCCCAGCGAGCCCGGGTCCATGCGCACGTGGATCTTGCCGTCCATGGTCGCGATCGGCTCTTCGACCTGCTGCCCGATCAGCGCCGGGTTCGGGTGCGAGTGACGCACCCGGTTCATGTCGATGACGACCACGTACGATGCGCCGGTCTCCTTCTGCACCCGGGTGGCGATCTGCTGGATGCTGTCCCCGCAGGCACCGCCCTCGGTCTCCAGGCAGGAGCCGACCTCGGGGATTCCGGCCACGGTGGCCGCGATGTCCGCGGCCCGCTGCTCGTACTGCTCGTCGAGCTGCCCGCGCTGCTGGTAGGCGAACAGCACGAAACCCACCAGGACCACCGCCACCAGGATCACGATCTGGCTGACGAGGATCTGGGTGGAGAGCCTGCGCATCGTTGCACGCCGCATTTGCCCGATTGTGACGAGATCCGCACGTCGCGACAAGGGCCCCGCACCCACACGCCCAAACGTGATGGTCTTGTTACGGGCTCGCCTCGTTGATCAGCGGTTTCCCGTGAGCAGAACGCGCAGAACCCCGGTTAATGCGACTAACGCGGGATGTGCGCGAAACGGCGACGTAATCCGGCGCGGCCTCTAGCGTCATCGCCAATCCACCCGGCTGTAACAAGCAGTCAGCAGGCACCGCAGAGGGAACGGACAGATGGCTTCACGAAACCAACTCGCGAACAGACCGGTCGCCGGGGCGTTCGAAGCGGACGCCTCCCGGATCGAGGTGACGGGGCTGACCAAGCGGTTCCTCACCCCGAAGGGCGAGGCGTTCACGGCGCTGCGCGACGTGACCTTCACCGTGGAGCCCGGCCAGTTCTGCGCCGTGGTCGGGCCGACCGGCTGCGGCAAGTCCACCACGCTGGGCATGGTCTCCGGCCTCGACCGGCCCAGCGAGGGCTCGGTGAAGGTCGGCGGCCGCGAAGTGACCGGGATCACCCAAGGCATCAGCTTCATGTTCCAGCAGGACGCGCTGCTGCCGTGGAAGACCGTGGTCGGCAACGTGGAGATGGGCCCGATCTTCCGCGGGCTCGGCAAGCGGCAGGCCCGGGACCTGGCCCGCGACTGGCTGCGCCGGGTCGGCCTCGCCGGCTTCGAGGAGCACCACCCGCACCAGCTGTCCGGCGGCATGCGCAAGCGCGTGGCGATGGCCGCCGCGCTGATCAACGAGCCGAAGATCCTGCTGATGGACGAGCCGTTCGGCGCGCTCGACGTGCAGACCAAGGCGATCATGCAGACCGAGCTGCTCGGGCTGTGGGAGCAGCTGCGCCCGTCGGTGCTGTTCATCACGCACGACCTGGACGAGGCGGTCGCGCTGGCCGACCGCGTGGTCGTGATGACCTCGGGTCCGGGCTCGGTCAAGGCGGTCTACGACGTGGACCTGCCGCGGCCGCGCGGAGCGGTGCAGGAAATCCGCTACGAACCGAAGTTCCTCGAGATCCAGCACCGCATCTGGGAGTCGCTCCGCGAGGAGGTGGAGCGCGCCTACGCACGCACCGCAGGAGTGAACGCATGAGCATCGCATCCACCGCGCCCGGCCCGATCAGCCCGAACCCGGCGCGTTCCGACTCGGCCGAGGCGAACCGCTCGGCCACCGAGGCCGGCCGGCGCGCCCGGCGCAAGCGCGTGGCGCTGCTGTGGACCGCCCGGCTCGGCTTCGCGGTCTTCGTGATCGGCGGCTGGCAGCTGTTCACGACCCTGAAGATCGTCGACCCGTTCTTCTACGGCCAGCCCTCCGGGATCTGGAAGCGCACGGTCGACCTGTTCGAGAACGGCACCGAATTCGGCTCGTTCTGGACCGACATCTTCACCACGCTCAAAGAGGCCGTCTTCGGCTTCGGCATCGGCGCCGCCGCGGGCATCGTGCTGGGCCTGGCACTCGGGCAGAACCGCTTCCTCGCCGAGGTGCTCGGCCCCTACATCAAGATCGTGAACGCGATCCCGCGCATCGTGCTCGGCTCGATCTTCATCGTCGCGTTCGGCATCGGCGTGACCCCGAAGGTGCTGCTGTCCGCGGTGCTGGTGTTCTTCGTGGTCTTCTTCAACGCCTTCCAGGGCGTACGCGAGGTGGACCGCAACATCATCGCCAACGTGAAGGTGCTCGGCGCCTCGAACCTGCACGTCATCCGGCACGTGACCCTCCCGTCCGCGCTGACCTGGATCATCGCCAGCCTGCACACCGCGTTCGGCTTCGCCATCGTCGGCGCGCTGGTCGGCGAGGTGCTGGGCGCCGAGCACGGCGTCGGGCTGGTCATCAAGACCGCTCAGGGCAGCCTCGACCCGGACGGCGTGTTCGCCGGCATGCTGGTGATCTCGGTGATCACACTCGTCGCCGAGTTCATCCTCACCTTCGTCGAGCGCCGCCTGCTGTCCTGGCGCCCGCCGTCCCCCTCCGAGGCCGCGGCCATCTAGGCGCGCCGCCGCGGAGGTTCGCGCGACCTTCCCGCGCAGCCCCGGCACCACAACGCTCCACCTCCACCTCCCGCAGCAGGCTCACTCTCTCAATGACGAAAGGACCGGCGAGTCATGTTCAAGCGGACCCTCTCCCTGTCGATCGCGGGGGCGCTCGCCCTCGGCGCGGCCACCGCGTGTGGCAGCAGCAGCAACGGCGGCGGCAGCCAGAGCGCAGGCTCCGGCGGCGGCAGCATGCCGACCGTCACACTCATGGTCGGCGGCATCGACAAGCAGATCTACCTGCCGTATGAGCTGGCCCAGCAGCTGGGCTACTACAAGAAGTACGGCGTCAACATGCAGCTGAGCACCGAGGTCGACGGCGGTGTCGGCGCCGAGGACGCGATGGCCTCCGGGCAGGTGGACATGGCCGGCGCCTGGTATGTCCACACCATCGACTTCCAGGTCAAGGGCAAGTCGGTCGAGGACATCGTGCAGCTGTCCGGAGCCCCGGGCGAGCGGGAGATGTGCGGCAAGAACAGCGGTGTGCACTCGGCCGCGGACTTCGCCGGCAAGACCCTCGGCGTCACCGACCTCGGCTCCGGCACGGACTCGCTGACCAAGTTCCTGGCCGCGCAGAAGGGCCTGAAGGTCTCGCAGATCCACCGGCTGGCGGTCGGCGCGGGCGCGACGGCCATCGCCGCCATCCAGGGCGGATCGGCGCAGTGCGTCATGACCACCCAGCCGACGGTCACGGCTCTCGAGCAGAAGGGCCTGGCCTACTCGGCCATCGACCTGGCCACCACGGCGGGCGCGACCCAGGCCCTCGGCGGCGCCTGGCCGGCCGCGGGCGTGCTGGCCCGCACCGACTGGGTCGACGCGAACAAGGCGACCGTGCAGAAGGTCGTGGACGCGCTGGTCGACACGATGCACTGGATCAACACGCACTCGGCCGCGGACATCGCCGACAAGCTCCCGCAGTCCTACGTGCAGAACAGCCTGGTCACCAAGGCCGACTACGTCGCGGCCCTGACGCAGGACAAGGGCCAGTTCCTGCCGGACGGCATCATGCCGGCCGGCGGCCCGAAGACGGTGCTGGCGATGGAGGAGCTGATCGGCTCGGCCACCTCCTCGGTGAACCTCGGCGCCACCTTCACCAACGACTTCGCGATCGCCGCGAACAAGGCTGAGGGCTACACCGTCACCACGACTCCGGCCGGCTCTGACGGCTAACCGGACGGGTACATCCGCGCAGGGCGCCGGCACCGGTGGTGGTAGGAACCCCGGTGCCGGCGCCCTCCGCTGCCCCCGCTCGATCAGCCGAGCACCGCGTCGCGCCGCTCGGTGAGGATGACCGCGGCGATCAGGCTCGCGACCACATAGAGGCAGAAGACCGCGAAGCCGGTCCACGGCGCGAGAGCCGGAGGGTGCGGATTCGCGGTGAACACTTGACTGCCGCTGTTCGCGGGCATGTATTCGATCACGTAGTGCATGGACGGCGGCAGCAGGTCGGCGAGCGCGGAGGGCAGGAAGATCAGGCCGAACAGCGTGGCCAGGGCCCCTGCGGTGTGGCGGACGGCGGCGCCGATGCCGAAGCCGAGCAGGCCGACGGCGGCGAGGTAGAGCCCTGCGCCGATCGTGGCGCGCAGCGCGCCGGGATGGGAAAGCGATACGCCGGCGTGCTGCGTGGACAGGATCGCCTGACCGAGACCGAACGCCGCGAAGCCGACCAGCTGGCCGAAGACGAGGCTCGCGGCGGTGAAGGTCAGCGCCTTGGCGGCCAGCACGGTACGGCGCTGCGGGACCGCGGTGAGGGTGGCCGAGATCATGCCGCTGCCGTATTCGGCGCTGATGACGAGGACGCCGAGCGTGCCGACCGCGAGCTGGCCGAGGTAGGTGCCGGTCAGACTGGCCGTGATCGGGTCCAGGTCGGAGAGCCGGTCGCGGTGCTGGCTGATCGTGTCGGCCCACTGCGCGCACGACCCGGCGGCGATCCCGATGACCGCGAGCGCGGCGAACACGGCGGTCCAGTAGGTCGAGCGCACCGTGCGCAGCTTGGTCCACTCGGCGAGCATGACGGCGCCGAAGTCGGACAGGGCCGCCCCGGCCGATCGTCGCGCGGCGGCCGGCGCGGGCGTCGGGGCGGTGAACTGAGTCGTCGTCATGCGCGCACTCGCTTCGTCTCATCGGTTGCTGATTCGCTGCCGCCGGTTCCGGTGCCAGTGCCGGCGGCGTCGGCGTTCTCGGCGCGGTAGTCGACCGCGTCCCTGGTGAGCTCCATGTACGCGGCTTCGAGGGACGCGTGCTGCGTAGCCAGCTCGTGCGGCACGATGTCATGGCGCACGGCCAGTTCGCCGATCTCGGCCGCGGTGATGCCGGTCACGGCGATACCGGTCGCGACGAGTCCGCCGCGCGGTGGCGCCGGCTCTCCCACCCCTCCTCCCGCCGTTCTCCCGCCGCTCGTCGGCCCGGCAGGCCGCACCACCGCCCCGGCACGCTCCAACAGCGCCGCGAGCCGCGCCTGATCCGAGGAGCGGACCAGGACACTGCTACGCGAACCGCCCTCGACGAATTCGCGGACGCCGGTGTCGGCGAGCAGCCTGCCGCGGCCGATGACCACGAGGTGGTCCGCGGTGAGCGCCATCTCGCTCATCAGGTGGCTCGATACCAGGACCGTGCGGCCCTCGGCGGCGAGGCCGCGCAGCAGCGTCCGCATCCACAGGATGCCTTCGGGATCGAGCCCATTGATCGGTTCGTCGCAGATCAGCACTGGCGGATCGCCGAGTAGCGCGGCGGCGATCCCGAGGCGCTGGGCCATGCCGAGGGAGAACGCGCCGACGCGCCGTCCCGCGACACCGGAGAGCCCGACGATTTCGAGTACTTGGTCGACCCTGCGGCGCGGAATGCGGTTGGACTGCGCGAGGCACAGCAGGTGGTTGTACGAGCTGCGGCCCCGGTGCGCGGCGTGCGCGTCGAGCAGCGCCCCGGCTTCGTGCAGGGCGCGGCGATGTCCGGTGAAGGGGCGCCCGTTGACCGTCGCGGTTCCGGAGTCCGGCCGCGAGAGGCCGAGCATCATGCGCATCGTGGTGGATTTGCCGGCGCCGTTTGGGCCGAGGAAGCCGGTGACCGCGCCCGGTTTGACGGTGAAGGTCAGCGCGTCGACGGCGGTCTTGCCGCCGTAGCGTTTGCTCAGTTCCCTGACTTCAATCATGCCGCCGACGCTAGGCGCGCGCCGCGCGGACCGCCTCGCCCGCGAGTAGCCGGTTTCCGGCCGCCGACCGCTACTTCCGGGGGAACGGGCCTGCCGCCGAGGTGCCTCGCCGCTGACGCTCCGTCAGGCCGGGCGATCGACGGAGGCGCCGGGCGTGACCAGTCCGCTCTCGTAGGCGAGCACGACCGCCTGAACGCGGTCACGAAGGCCCAGCTTCGACAGCAGTGCGCCGACGTGGCTCTTCACAGTCTGCTCGGCCAGGCACAGGCGAGCCGCGATCTCCGCGTTAGACAAACCGCGTGCGACGAGCAGCAGCACTTCGCGTTCGCGGCTGGTCAATCGGTCGAGCCGCGCGGGAGCTGTCAGCCTCGGCTGACGCGCGAACTGCGCGATGAGGCGGCGCGTTACCGCCGGGGCGAGCAGGCCGTCGCCCGCGGCGACGACGCGGATCGCCTCGAGGATCTGCTCCGGCGTGGCGTCTTTGAGCAGGAAGCCGCTGGCCCCGGCGCGCAGGGCGTCGAACACGTAATCGTCGAGGTCGAAGGTAGTCAGCGCTATGACAGAGGGCGGTTCGGGAAGCCTCCCCAGCTGCGCGGTCGCCTCGATGCCGCCGAGCACGGGCATGCGGATGTCCATGAGGACGACGTGCGGGCCTTGATTTCGCGCGGCCAGGTCTTCGGCGAGGCGCACCGCCTCGCATCCGTCTCCGGCCGCGCCGACCACCACCATGTCGGGTTGCGAGCCGACCAGGCTGGAGAAGCCGAGCCGGACGACCGCCTGGTCGTCGACGATGAGGACACGCGTCAGGTCGGTCACGCGGTGCGCTCCTCGCCGCTGTTCGCGGCCGGGGTGGGACACGGCAGCTTCGCGATGACTTCGAATCCGCCACCAGGACGCGGTCCCGCGCGCAGGCTGCCGCCGAGCATCGTCACGCGTTCCCGCATCCCGACCAGACCGAATCCCGTTCCATCCCCAGG
>Ga0070739_10007904_pt1 | contig 11091 bp, 10 predicted proteins | sample Coa_R1_7_FD_66445 | JGI IMG/M metagenome (GOLD analysis project Ga0070739, IMG submission 66445) | Surface soil microbial communities from Centralia Pennsylvania, which are recovering from an underground coalmine fire - Coalmine... | ecosystem: Environmental > Terrestrial > Soil > Unclassified ... | reverse complement strand
CGGTCTAAGTGTAACGAGTTGCAACCAGGTGAAACGGTTGGCGTGTCTGTTTCAGATATGGAGGGGTTATTATGTTGTTGCTGAAACACGGCCTCGGAAGCCAACCGGCGCGTCAACTCCAGTTTGTCCCCGGCCAACTTGGCGCGACTACGCTGGATGTCCCGCAATTCCCCCTGCAGCATCACTCGCCCAAGGGCGGCAACATCCTTCGTATTGCCATTTTCCGCAGCGCGGGTGAGAAGGTGAGACGTAACCACCGTCAATGCGCCGGTACGGACGCGCTCGAAGCTGGTTCCGGAATCGACCAGGATTTTCGTCAACATATCGAGCACGGCTTCACGCTGCGTTGAGCGCAATTCGTTGAGCCGCTGATACATCGGGCCAAGGATTGAGCGCGCGCATCGAATGCCAAGCTCCTTTTGCATCCGTTCGTGGACGATCTGGAGGCCAAGGTTCTCGACGAAGAACCAATGCTCGATTTTCTTTTGTTGTTCGGGAGTGAGCTTGTGCCAAAGGGCATCAGAACGGAGTTTGCGCATAAAAAGGTGGATGGTTGATGGTGGATGGTTGATTGAGGGGAGGAATCCGGGTTTTTGGCTCTTAAAACGATTGGATTGTGGATTGGCATGGTTGTTGGGGGTGAAAACCGGGAGCGATAGGCCGGTTTGAAAACACCTACGCGGTGTTCCCCGTCGCGCCTCCAAGCGCGACAAGCAGAGTTTCACAGATTTGCTGACATTTGTCCAGAGATTTTTTCGAGGCTGAGAAAAACCGCCGCAACTTGACACAGTCACCTTAGCGCAGAGTTGCGGTCTGCTGTATCGCGGATTTGCAATCCGCCAGAAGTGACACATTCCGAGCGCATCGGGAGCGCCCGCTCTGCCGAATACAATTCGGCGGCACAGCAGATTACAAATCTGCGCTACGGCGCTGACGTTGGCATCTTTATCTGCTGGTAGAACGGGCAGTTGCGTCCCAACAAGCCCCTTCCTTTTCGAGAGTATATTGTGCCTGTATTTTTTTGTTTCCGGCGCCCAACTGAACCACGACGTCCTCGCTGTCGATGGCTTCGATGGATACCACCTTCACGAAAGGGTAATTGCAGACGAGCCGCGCCAGGTCTCCGAACTTCCTGCTTTTCAGATCCATCTTCATGACCCATTTTTCTGCATGCCGCTCAGCCTTCAGAGTGACCTTGGAAATTTCCAATGCATCGCCCGATCCAAGCTCGCCGATGATTCGCGGTCCATCGGCCTTGTGCAAAACCATTCCTGCAAAAACCGACAGCGCAATTAAAACGGCAATCGTCAGCAGAATTGGTTTTGTCGTTATCCGACCCATAACAGGTGTTCAGAAATGAGGACAATGAATAAAGATTTTCAAGCCGCCAGTGAACGAGTCGTTTTCAAGGGATGAATGCGGTTCAGGATTTGGCTTTCGCTGCGTTCGCGGGCGATTTCGAGATCGTAATCGGCTTGGATACCCATCCAAAGTTCTGGCGAGACGTTGAACAATCGGCCCAGCTTGAGGGCCATGGTCGCGCTCACGCCGCGTTTGCGGCGAATAATTTGGCTGATGGTGATGGGGGTGGCACCAATCGCCTTTGCCACCGCATAAGCGGATAATTCAAGCGGCCGCATAAAATCTTCACGCAACACGTCGCCCGGATGAACGGGATCAAGCCTCTCTTTGAGCCTTTTCATAAATAAAATCAGTGGTAATCTGCAATCTCAACCTGGTCTGCGTTGCCATCCAGCCACCTGAAACAAATCCGCCATTGATCATTCACGCGAATGCTGTGCTGACCGGACCGGTCTCCCTTCAGCGCTTCCAACCTGTTCCCCGGAGGCGCAAACAAATCCCCCAGCTTTCTTGCCCGGTGCAAATATTCCAGCTTTCTTCTCGCAGTGTTCTGGATGTCATAAGGCAATTTCCGCGAACGCTCGCCATTAAAAATGCGCTCTGTTTCTTCACACGCAAACCCTATGATCACTCCGCAATATTATCGTGTTTCGATATCATGTCAACTTTATAAATCTTTGGTTTATGTAGATGGGCCTTACTTCTTCCCCAACGGCAACAACACACGAAACGTCGTGCCTTTGCCCGATTCGCTTTCGACTTCGATGCGGCCGCCGTGCGCTTCGATGATCATTTTGCTCTGGAACATGCCGATGCCAAGGCCGGTTTTTTTGGTGGTCTGGAATGGGCGGAACAGCGAACGATTTAGAAATTCCTTGCTCATGCCGCAGCCGTTGTCAGTGACGGAAAGCACGGCCCAGCCGTTCAATTGCGCCGTGGAAACGCGCACCTCACCTTGATTTGCAACCGCTTCGCACGCGTTCAAGACCAAATTGGTGATCACCTTGTTCAACTGTTCGGGGTCGAGACGCAATTTCGGCAGCGGCTGTAAATCCTGCTTCAAATCCGCCGTCACCGCGCCTTTTTGCGCCGCCAAAGTTTTGGTGACGACTTCGTTGAGGTCGGCTTCAGCCAGACGCAGTTCAAGGCCGTGCCGCAACAAGCTCAGCCGGCTGATGAGATTGTTGATGTGGTTGACGGTTTTTTGCACGCCGCGCAATGCGTCCTCGCGGAATGCCGGGTCGTTGAAATGCACCGGCAAATTTTTCAGCATCAGGCCGAGCGTGGATGCGGTGTTTTTCAAGTCGTGCACGAAAAATGCCGACATCGTCTGGAACGCTTCCATTTCCTTGACCTGGAGCAATTTTCCCGAAAGTTGGAGATTGCGCAGGCTGGCGGCCATCTGGTCGCCCACGCATTTCAACAAGTCCAGGTCCTGATGCAAAAACGGCATGCCGGCGATGCGGTCGCCGAGCGTCATGATGCCCAGCAATTCGCCGCCGACGGTCATCGGCACGCAGATGCGTCCCCCGCCCTTTTGGAAATCGTCCGGCTGGCACTTGCGCAACGCAGCCGCCCAATTCTCCTTCACGCCTTCGACGTCCACCGGGTCGGGATGCGTTTCCATCGCGCGCAAAATTTCCGCAGTCTCGGCGCTTGTCGGTTGCAATTCCGCGCCTTTGGCGTCTGAAAGCGAAGTGGAGACGATGAAGTTGAGCGCGGATTTTTTTTCGTCCACAAGCCAGATGCTTACGGAAAGCACCTGGAAAATTTCCGCAACCAGGCTTGCGGTCGCGCGGCAAAGTTCCTTTTGGTCCATGCGCGAGGCGGTGCATTCGGTGAAACGCCGCCAGACGGTGCGGTAATCGTACATCGGCCGCTGGAAATGCCGGCTGACAAAGCGCTTGGTATGGAGCCGCACGCGATCGGAAACCAGCAGCACGGTGAGCAACACCAAACCGATCAACAGCACGAATGTGGTGAGGGCAAACGAGGTGTTGCCGCCAAACCATTTGACCACGTTGGCAAACATTCCCACGGCCAGCAGATAAACTCCCGCCAGCACCAGGATCAGTGAATTATGGATGACCGAATGCGAAGGATAGACGTTCACTTCGAAATGGCCCGCTCTCAACAGCGAGCGCAAAATCAACGGGCTCGCCACCAGCAACGCGCCTGAATCAATGGCGTCCCACGACGGATCAATCCGATGAAAAAGAAGCATCTGGATGCAGGTGTAGGCGCGCGCGGCAAACAAAACGCCCAATCCGATCACCATGAATTTGATCCGCCAGCGCATCGTTCCCACCGACGCGCGGAAAGTTCGTTCCAGGTTCATGAGCACGATGACCGCAGTCAGCAGCAGAAGCAGATTGAGAGCAATGCCCGGCGTCGTCAGGGCTGGCACGGCGACATGGTTGGATTGAACTAATTGGAGGAGGCCGTCGCGAAACCCGAGCGCCAAACCGATGGGCGCGACGAACGCAGTTATCAGCAGCGGTTTCCAGCGCTGGAGAAATTCATGCGAATTGCCGCGCGCATAAACAAGGCTGAAACACAACCAAACACCGGGCAGGAACGCGCTGGCAACAAGCTTCCACGCTTCCCAACGCAAGACCGCTTGCGCCGGCTCGTTGGCGGCATAGGCATTGAGAGCCAGGCTTGTGAAAAGGCTTTCGACCGCCAGCGCGAGCATTCCGGCGACGAACGACCAATGCGCCACCGAACGGCGCGCCTGCAACGCAACGCCAACCGCCATCACACCACCAAAAATGGCGGCCAAAATGGCGATCAACCCGGCGTTGCTCATAGGTTTGCTCCGGCTTTGTTCATGGCATTTTCCTAAACAATCGCCCTATCTTGACGCCAAACGCTTTGGAAATCACGCAAAAAGCAGGGCCAGCAGGCGGAGCCTGCACCCACCATTTTCGAAGTCTCCGAACATGTGGGAATCTGCACAACTTGTCCTTTTATTCGCAACCGCCTTCCCTTACATTTTGCGACGATGAAAGGCATTATACTTGCCGGGGGTGCCGGTTCGCGATTGTTTCCGCTGACGCTTGTCGCCAGCAAACAACTGCAGCCGGTTTATGACAAGCCCATGGTCTATTATCCGCTCACGACTTTGATCGAGGGTGGCATCCGCGAGTTTTGCCTCATTTCGACCCCGCACGATCTGCCGCGCTTCCGTCAACTGCTCGGCGACGGGACCCAGTGGGGCCTTTCCATCGAATATCGCGAACAACCCAAACCCGAAGGCATCGCGCAAGCCTTCCTCATCGCCGAATCGTTCATCGGCAAGGAAGATGTCACGCTCATCCTCGGCGACAACGTGTTCTATGGCGGCGATGGGTTTCATCGCGCGTTTGAAGAATTCAAGGGCGGCGCGACGATTTTTGGCTATCACGTCAACGATCCCGAACGTTACGGCGTGGTGGAATTTGACGGCGAAGGCCGCGCCATTTCCATCGAGGAAAAGCCGAAAAAACCGCGCAGCAATTATGCCGTTCCCGGACTTTATATTTACGACAACGAAGTCGTGCCCATCACCAAAGCGTTGAAGCCATCGGCGCGCGGCGAATTGGAAATCACTTCCGTGAACGTGGAATATTTGAATCGGGGGAAGTTGCGGGTTCAGCGATTGGACCGTGGATTCGCCTGGCTGGACGCGGGGACCAGCAGCAGTTTGCATGAGGCTTCGGCCTATGTGCAGACGATTGAAAAACGGCAGGGCATCAAGATCGGTTGCCCGGAGGAAGCGGCGTTTCGCAGCGGTTTTCTTGCATTGCCGCAGCTCGAAGCGCTCGCGGCGAAGATTCCCAATTGCGAATACCGCGATTATTTGACGGGCATCGTGGCCGAAGCGCGGCGATTGAAGATGGACGGGTATTGAGCTCCAGGATTTCAAAACTATGATTCTCCTTCTTGGCGCAACGGGTTACATCGGCGAAGCGTTCGCGCGCGAATTGCAGCGGCGCAACCAGCCGTTCACCGCGCTTTCACGCAAGGAAACCGATTACTCGAATTTCGATGTGTTGCTGAAATTTCTGCAACGCACCCGGCCTGAGTTTGTCGTCAGCGCCGCCGGTTACACCGGCAAACCAAACGTGGACGCCTGCGAAACGGCGCGCGCGGACACGTTGCAGGGCAATACGCTGTTGCCGTTGACCATCGCCAACGCTTGCGCTGCCGCGGGGATTCCGTGGGGGCATGTTTCGTCCGGCTGCATTTTTTCGGGAGCGAAAATCGAAGTGAACGGCAAGTGGCGCGCGGAAAAAGATTTCACGCGGCCGGATTTGATGGAGTTGGCGGTAAAGAATCCATCGGCTGTGCATGGTTTTACGGAGGAAGACGAGCCCAATTTTTCCTTTCGCCAGCCGCCGTGCAGTTTTTACAGCGGCACAAAGGCGCTCGCAGAAGAAGCGATCAAAAACGTCGGGCAATCCTATATCTGGCGCTTGCGCATACCGTTCGATGAATTCGACAGTCCGCGCAATTACCTCAGCAAAGTGCAGCGTTATGCGAAGGTTTACGACAACATCAATTCCATCTCGCACCGCGCCGATTTCGTGCGCGCCTGCCTTGACCTATGGCAATTGCGCGCGCCGTTCGGCATCTATAACGTGACCAATCCCGGCTTCGTCACCACGCGCGAAGTGGTTCGCGAGCTGGAACGCGTTTTGAAGACCGGGCGCAAGTTTGAATTTTGGGAGAACGACCAGGAATTTTATCGCGTTGCCGCCAAAACGCCGCGTTCCAATTGCGTGCTCGATGTTTCGAAATTGCTCAAGGCCGGCGTGAAAATCCGTCCCGTGAACGAGGCGCTCGAACATTCGCTCAAGAACTGGCGCAAGGAATCCTGAAATAATGAACAGAACGCCTATTGTGCCAAATGGAGTTGATATTGCTGGCTATGATGCGCCCCAGCCATTGCGAATGTGAACGCGGAACTTTCCAAGCATGTTCAAGAAGAAATGCAGCGGCGCGGCATTCCGTTGGCTGTAGTCGAATCGGTGCTGGAATCGCCAGCGCAGAAAGTGCCTGAACATGGAGACGTGGTATGTTATCAATCCAAAGTCGGGATTAACCAAAAGTCGTATCTGGTTCGGGTGAATGGTGAATGAAAAATCAACCAAAGTAGTGACGGTTTATCGGACAAGCAAAATCAACAAATACTGGAAATCATGAAAGTCACCTACGATTCGGAAGTGGATGTGCTGCGGATCCTGTTCCGCGACACGCCGGTGGAGGAAAGTGATGAAGACAAGCCGGGCGTCATTCTGGATTATGATAAGGACGGGAACGTGGTCGGGATTGAAGTCCTGAACGCTTCGCAACGCGTGGAAAATCCCCGTGGCGTGGACTACGCAGTGACGGCATAAAGGCCGCGCGCCACGATCGGTCTGCGCATCGAAGAAAACAGCTTTCTCGTGACCACCATGAACCTATTGATCACCGGCGGGGCCGGTTTCATCGGCTCCAATCTCATCCATCACATCATTGACCGGCCTGAAATCAAGCGTCTGGTCAATCTCGATTGCCTCACCTACGCCGGGCATTTGGAGAACCTCAGAAAAATCTCCAAGCATGCAAAATATGTTTTTGAAAAGATTGATCTGCGCGACAAGGCGGCTGTTTTGAAAGTCGTTCCGCAATATGAGATCACGCACGTGATGCATCTCGCCGCCGAATCGCACGTGGACCGTTCCATCAGCGGCCCGGGCGATTTTGTCCATACGAACATTGTCGGCACTTTCAATTTGCTTGAGGCTTGTCGCGCGCACTGGCTGGAAAATCCCGCGGAAAAAAACAAGCCGCATCGTTTTCATCACGTCTCGACGGATGAAGTTTACGGCAGCCTTGGGCCGACCGGATTTTTTACGGAAACGACGCCTTACGCGCCCAATTCGCCTTATTCAGCCAGCAAAGCGTCAAGCGACCTTCTCGTCCGCGCATACCATCACACCTACGGTTTGCGCGCGGTCATCACCAATTGTTCCAACAATTATGGCCCGTATCAATTTCCCGAAAAACTGATTCCCGTCGTCATCCAAAGCATTCTGGCGCGCAAGCCGATCCCCATCTACGGCGACGGCATGAATGTGCGCGACTGGTTGTATGTCCGCGACCATGCGGAGGCGCTTTGGCAGGTGCTGACGCGCGGCAAGGATGGCGAGACCTACAACATCGGCGGCCACAACGAATGGGCGAACCTGCACATCGTGCAGTTGATTTGCGATCTGATTGACGAACTGGCGCCCCAAGCCGGTGGCAATTCCCGCAAATTGATGACTTTCGTCAAGGACCGGCCCGGCCACGACCGCCGTTATGCGATTGATGCCTCCAAGATCAAAAGGGAGCTCGGCTGGGTCCCAGCGCATACCTTCGAGCAGGGCATCCGCGAGACGGTCCAATGGTATCTGGCCAACCAGGACTGGGTTGCAGAGGTGAAAAAAAAGGCGTAAACTGCCGCAATTTGCAATTTCCACTCGCCAGCCAAAGCTAAAAATAAATTCTCTCCTTTGCGAAACGCACTATCAGTTCATAGGTAAAGACTTACAGCTTAGGTAAAGTTCTGAACTTTACAGAATGGAAAAAAATTGTCGCAAAGCTTGAGTGTTTAAGCCATTTTATTGGCAATAGACCCAATTTTTAGTTTCTAAGCTTGCTTCGAATAATTTGCAGTGGCACCATAGCTGCTTTTAATTGTTGAGAATATCAAATTGAACTTTTTGTAATTGCGTGCGTACCAATAATTTGCGTTTAACGTGGCCCGCAGGACAATTCTCTTGTGTACGGCGTTTCGGGCTTTTCTTACCCGGCATATTGCTGCTGGCATCAGCCGCCCTTTCCGCATGGGGAGGCGTCACACTGAACACGCTGGTTTCGTTCAACGGAAGCAACGGATCATCTCCGCAGGGGATCTTGCTGGGAAAGGATGGCAATCTCTATGGCGTTACGCTTGGCGGAGGAGCAGGAAGCAACGGCACCGTTTTTAAATGGGCAACGAACAGTGGAGCGCTCACGACGCTTTATTCTTTTGGGGCGTCCAGCAATGCCAGCACGGCAATCGAACCGGCACCCCTTTTGCAAGGCAGCGACGGGACTTTTTTCGGCACTGCCTTTTCCGGAGGCACATTTAATTATGGCGTGATTTATCAAATTGATACCAATGGCGTTTTCAAAACACTTTATTCGTTCGACAATACCAACGGAGCGTCGCCAAACAGCGCCCTGACTTTGAATACCAACGACGGCAATATTTATGGGACGACCTTTGTGGGCGGGACCAATGGCGGTTTCGGCACTATTTTCAAAATGACACCGTCGGGCGCGTTCACCAGCTTGTTTTCGTTCAACGGCACCAATGGAGGCCATCCCATGGCACAACCAACGGTGGGACCTGATGGCAAATTGTACGGCACGACGTATTCGGGTGGGACCAATGATTTTGGGACAATATATTCCATCACTACAAACGGCCTGTTCTCCAGTTTATTTTCCTTTGATGGCGGGGGTTATGGAGGGAATCCTCACGCAGGCGTGATATTTGGACCTGACGGAAAAATGTACGGCACCTGCGCCCAACGCGGCGCCAATGGGTACGGCAGCATTTTTTCCATGGATACGAATGGCAACGTTACCACAGTTTTTTCATTCAACGGAAACAATGGTTCGACGCCGTATTCGCCGCTGGTGCTGGGCCAGGACGGCAATTTTTATGGGATGACATTGGAAGGCGGAAGTAATTTCGATGGCGGGACCATCTTCAGCATGTCTCCGGGAGGGACGTTCACCAGTTTATTTTCGTTTGAAGGCCAAAACGGCGCGAATCCCACCGGCAGCCTCGTGAAGGGCGCCGGGAACACTTTTTTTGGCGTCACCACCCAGGGTGGCACGAACGGAAATTTGGGCACCATTTTTCAATTTAGCGTCGCTGGTCCGCCATTGGTTTCGCCCACGCTAAATGTGGTTGCGAATAATTCGCAACTCGTTTTTACGTGGAATTCCATTCCCGGCCAAACTTATCAATTGCAATCTGCGCTGGATATGTGGAAGCGCAATTGGACCAATCAGGGCCCCGCGATCACCGCGACAAGCACAACGACGACCAACACCATTCTTCAACCGACGAACCAGAGTGTTCTGTACCGGCTTTCAGTAGGGCCTTAAGCCCGTCGGCGTCGAATCAAAAAATTCGTCATACAAAATCCTTGGCCCAGTCTCACTTCTCCGCCGGGGACAAAGTGTGGGCATCACGAGCAAGGAGCCAGCCACCGTCAGGCTGTCTGCGGTATATCGTGATACGATGCCCGGCCAGTTGCGCCGATTGCCCGCCGCCGCGGGGGGTCACGGACAACGCGTCCCGGCTCCGCGTGTAAGCGACCTCGCCGACAACAACGACCTCTTCCAACTCGCTGATACAACGAACCACCGCCTGTTGGTGAGCCGCCGAAAAGGCAATGGAAAATCCATCCCGGCCGGACGGCGCTTGGCCTGGATTGAGAAACACCACGTCGTCGGCCATTAAGGGGAGCAAGCGTGCAAGATCGCCGGCGTTCACGGCATCGATCCACGTTGAATGCACGTCGCGGATTACTTGTTCATCAGTTCTCATTGGGAATCCCCGTTAGTCGCGATGCGGGCTGCCTTTCATTTCCTCTTGTTGCGTGCCTGATCATCGTCGGTCGTTCCAAGATTGCAAATCACTTGAAAACAAAAACCCCGACAGGTTCGATAACCTGCCGGGGTTTTGAAACTTGCAACCAATGCTCTATCAGGCAGTCGCCTTGCGGAATTTGCCAAAGGCGATGAGCCCGGCAATGGCAACGCCAAGGAGTATGGCAGCATTGCCTCCATCAGGCACGGCTGTATCGGATTGGCTGAAGCCGAAAACGAAGCTTCCGCTGTTGCCGCCCGAGGTGTCGGTCACATCAAAACTCCACGATGCGCTGGTGACAGTATAGGGGCTTCCGGCGCCAGCAATATTTACGGCACCATCGCCCTTGATGCTCAAGTCCGTGGAATCGGTGCGAGTGACGCTCGTGATGTCGGCAAGAGAGAAGGAATAGGTCCAGCCATTGTAAACGAAGCTCCACAGACTCGGCACCACATTGGGGCCCGTCGAGGCGAAAGAAAAGTTATTAAAGTTAACGCCAGGACTCGAGACCCCGGTGGGAACTCCGGCATAGCTGCCGGTCCCGGAAGTCACAATTGCGGCCGGATTGGTGAACGAAGCTGCAGTCGCTGTCGCAAGGCTCTGGGTATCAAACGTAACCTGACCCGCCATGCGAACCGTCCCGGTAATCGCATTCGCGTGAGCACTCAAGCCGATTAAGCTCATTGCGAGCGGGAGACCAAATTTAATCAAGTTTTTCATATTTCTGCTTTGGTTGCTAGTTTCTATTAGTACCTATACAAATCTTCCTTTCACACAAAAGCAATAGGTATGCCAAGGCCTTCTTCGTCAGGAAAATGTGATGTCATAAGCTCCTCATTGACAATAACTTGACTCTCAAAATAAGACCCCTATCCACGACTTTCCACAACCCGCTCCGAGACTGGAATTCGTAAGGAATTCCGACGCGGCTTCGGGTGTGCGTTGAGAGGAAAAGGTTGAGTTAAATTCCAATTCATTGTGTATTAAAAACTTATGCGTGTCATACCGCTTTTGTGTGTGGCAAATGCTGCTTGTAAGGGTTCCCGACAGGTTACGTTTTCCTGCTCGCT
>Ga0070739_10007902_pt1 | contig 11092 bp, 9 predicted proteins | sample Coa_R1_7_FD_66445 | JGI IMG/M metagenome (GOLD analysis project Ga0070739, IMG submission 66445) | Surface soil microbial communities from Centralia Pennsylvania, which are recovering from an underground coalmine fire - Coalmine... | ecosystem: Environmental > Terrestrial > Soil > Unclassified ... | reverse complement strand
TCGGCCTCGTCTCGGGAAGGAAAGGACCTTACCCCCGAACGCGAGCAACTCTTCGCGAAATGGCTCGGCATCTATAAGGACAAGATGCTCTCGCGCGGAGAGTATCTGGGCACGTTGTACGATATCGGCTTCGATAAGCCGGAGACCCACGCGATCCGCAGGAACGGGAACATCTATTACGCCTTCTACGCGCCCCAGTGGAGCGGGAAACTCACCTTACGAGGGCTTGGAGCGGGCAACTATCGCGTGACCGATTACGTGGACGGAAGGGACCTGGGTACGGTGCGTGGCCCCGACGCTACGCTCGACATCCGCTTTGAAAAGCACCTGCTGATCGAGGCGAAGCCGGAATAGAAAACCCAGGCCTGGGCGGGCCTGAAAGCCCGCCGCAGCGCTGAAGGACCGCCACCGAACTCTTAGTTCACGTCGAAGTCGATGGTCCGGATCTTCGTTTTGTTGCCCGCCGAATCCCGCACTTCCATCCCCACGCGATAGCCGCCGGGCTGGAGCATGTCCACCGGCAGCTTGAGCGCCATGGGGATCACCGGGTTGCCGGCCTGCACGAACTGGCCTGCGTCCACCAGACCGGTGTTGATCTTCACTTCGTTCGTTTTGCGGTCGAAGATCACATACTGGATCTGCACCTTCGGCGGTTTGTCGCTGGCCAGCAACGGATCGTACGCTTCGGTGTAGACCACGGCATTGTCGGTCTTCATGAAGTGGTTGGTGGCGGACGGGGTCACCTGGACGCCCTGCGCCACGAGAGTTTTGCGATCCTCGAGCAGCGCCGCGTCAATGGCGCTGCCGAGGTCGGCGGCGCGGCGGACCTCATTGCTCAGCGCGATGGACCCGATGCTGAGCGCCTTGCCGTCGTAGGGCTCGATATCCAGCGGCCTCTCGATTTTGCCGAAGCTCTCGCCGCCGGATGTGAACACCACCTTCAGCGTGTACTTGCCCGCCGCGGCCGTGAACTGATTCTGATAGTCGAACGGCTTGTCCTGGAACTCCTCCACTTCCTTCTTGTTCTTGAATTCCAGGTTGACGGTATCGCTGAAGCGCGCCCCAACGGAGCCGTCCGGCTTATAAGCGATGCCCAGAATGTCCACCGCGCCGTGCATGCGGCCCTTTTCCTTGTTGAACTTGATCGCCGGGGACGGAATCTCCATTGCCACACTGACGAGCGCGGTGTTGGGCGACGTGTAAAAGAAGGGAAGCTCTATCGAGGCCGGCACGTTGCCCGGCTGCGCGGCCGCGGCTCGGGCGGCCAGCGTCTTCTCAATGGGATTGCCGGCGAGCACGTCGCCGGACTTCACGTTGCAGTAACCCGTACGCGCGCGCACCTGCGTGCCGCCGCGGTCCACCTTTACCTTCAGGGTGTGGCATCCGCCCTCTTCCGATTCCGGTGGCGCATAGCCGAGCAGATAATACTCGTTCTGCTCGTGAGCGATGCGCTGCAAACCGCCCAGAAGATCGTTGGTGTTCGCGATCACGAACCCGCCCGTGCCGCTGGCCAGCGCATAAAGGACCTGCTGGTTCGTGGCGCCGGTCTCGATGAATGGCGGCACGATCTGGCGCGACTGGTTGTAGAGATTCTGCATCGCGGGGTTGTACATGCCGGGCATCATGGTCATGCCACCGCCACCGCCGCCGCGTCCGCCTCCTGCGCCGCCGCCCGAATTACCACCGCCGCGGCCGCCGCCCGATCCTGAGCCGCCACTACCACGACCGCCGCCCGAGCCGCTGCCGGTTCCCCCGCCGCCACCTCCGTGGCTGCCTCCACCGCCGCCCGAGCCACCACCACTCGAGCCGCCGCCGCCAACCCCGCCGCCACCGCCTCCCGCGTGGCCACCGCCGCCACCGCCGCCGACACCACCGCCGCCTCCGGCGCCGCCTCCATGCTGGAAAAACGCGACAGGGCCCGGAGGCAGGAACGCGGCAAGTTGCAGCCATGGCTGCGCTCCGGCTTCTCCGGCTGATATGAACGCAGCGGGCGCAAGGCGCGGCGCGGAGTCGAACGGGTAAGTCAGCGCTCCGCGCGGCGACAGCGTGTTCACCACGCCTCCGCCGATCAGCCCACGCACGTCGATCGGGTAGATGGCGACGTTCGCCTTGTTACACGCGTCGATCACCGCGGGCAGCTCCGATTGGTACTCCGGCGTGAGGGGGAATCCGGCAGTCAGAACCACCAAGCTCTTGCGGCCCGGCACCGAGCCGAGATTCCGCGCCAGAGTGCGCAAGGCAAGCAGAAGGCTATTCACCGCGAAATCGGATTCCGCCCGGCCCAGCTGGGGCATGCTCAGCGAAGCTACCTCCACCGGCTCGTTGCCTCCACCGATGCCGACGTTGGAGAATTTCGGATTGCTGACCACTCTCTTCAGCTTCTCGGTGTCATTGGTGAAGTTCTGGGCGATATGCAGGCTGCCGCCGAAATCCATCACCGCGATCATGCGATCCTCGCCCGCGTTGGCTTCGATGAACTTCATTGCCGCCTGACGGGCGGGAATCTGGTCCGCCATCTGCACACTGGAGTTGTCGAACAACAGCACCAGGTAATGTTTCTGCCCGTGCAGCGGAGAGGCGGCGTCGGCTTCGAACGAGAAGCTGGAAATCGGCTGCTCCTTGTTGTCCTCCCAGACCCGGAAGTCCTTCGCCGTGAGATCGCGGACATAGTTGCCCTTTTTGTCGGTGACCACCGTGTCCACAAGAACGACGCGGGTTTCGGTCCGAATCACGGTCTGGTCCGGAGCCGGCGCGGCTCCCGCCGGCTGCTGCGCGCGCGAGAGCACGGCGCACCCCAGCACGCCGGCCATCGCCATCACTCTTCGAAGCTGCATGCGATTCCACCCTCCCACTGCTCTCGGAATTGTACCTGTTTCACCCCATTCACGGGATTTCCACGGCTCCGCTTTCGGCGGCCATCTGCTGCGCTTCGCCGTCGCGCACCACCAGCCGAACCAGGTAGCTGCCCGGCTTAACGTCGAAACTGGTCTTGACCGTCAGGCCGGACTCCAGGTGCGCGGCGAGCGTCTCGTCCCGCAGGCGGAGCTGAAGCGTCTTTTGAGTGCCCTTGATAAAGTTGCCATTGCGGTCGAAAAGCGCGGTCACGATGGTCAGCTCCTCGTTGTTGCGGCCGTCGGCTTTGCGGAACTGGATGTGTTTCACGTCGAGATGCGCCAGCACGGCGAGCTTCGCGTCGGTATCGCCGGACTTGAAAAACTGCGTGTGCAGATCGACCGGCAGCTCGCGAACTTCTTCCTGCGAGAAGACCGCTTCCGCGATCTCCTCTTTGGCGGTGTCCACGGGGGTCGCAGCCTTTGTCGGGGCGTAGTAGCCGCGGCGCGCCTGAATCTCGAGTTTCTGCGCGCGAACCGTGACTTTCAGCCGGTGGAAGCTGCCGTCCAGTTTGAGATTCTGTGGCGAGAAGCCGAGAATGTAGACAAATTCGGGCGCGGTGGCCAGGCGGTGAAACCCGCGGTCGAGGTCATTCGTGTTCTGCACGAACAGACCGCCCGTGCCGTCCGCCAGTTCCGCCATTACGTCTGCGTCCGTGCGCGAGGCCATCCTGTCGTACTGCGCCTTCAGATTCGTCGCGAAAGGGCTGTACTGCTGTTTACTGATATCGCCCGCGACGCTGTCGGTGTACAGCCCGCGCCCGTCCAGGGCGTTAATGATGACCTTCGCCTGAAGGGCGCGCTCCAGAACATCGGTTTCCTCCTGCCGGCTCTCGGTCAGAACCAGAAAGCCAGGCGAGGTGAGCACCACCATGCGCTGCCCGGGCATCACCGAGATGCGGCGTATGGTGTCGCGCAAAACCGTGAAGGCCACGTGCGTTTCCTGCTCACCGGACCGAACCGCCTGCTGCGCGGCGGACATGGCAAGGCGCTGGGCCATCTGATACATGCGCTGGGGATCGAGATTGTCGCAGGCCAGCGTTTCCTGGGTGGCGGCTTCCAGCGCCTGCGAATCGTTCCTGTTAACGATCAGGTCGCCCATGTAGTAGCTGACATCCGGGCATTGCTGCGCGGTGGAGCGTGCGATCGGGCGCGGCCTGAGTTTCATGAGCGCCTGGTGCAGCGCCTCGCGGTCGTCGGTGAAATCCAGGTTTCCCTGCCCCGAAGTGGTGAACACGGCGATGCGCGCATCCGGTCCCAGCGTGGCCAGAATGGTCCGGTCGGCGGCATCGCGGACGCGCGCCAGATCGGCGAACTCGAGGTGGACGTCGTCGAACAGGTACGCCACATAAGCCTGCGGGATCTCCGAAGCAGGAGCACCTGGCGAGGTCGTGGACGGCGCCCCCGCGGCGTTGGGAGCCGCAATGGGAAGACCACCCCGCCGTTCCACCGAAAAACGGGTAATCAACTGCGGCTTGCCTCTGTCGAAAAGCTGGAAATCTTCTTTATTGAGGTTGCCCACGGCGTGCCCCTGCGAGTCGCGCACCACCACCGGCACGCTCACCAGGTTCACTCGGGCCTTGAAGGTGGCTGGCTCGTCGTGGGCGCTCAGCTCGGGACTGGGCGCCGAAGCCGTGCTGGAATTCTGGGCCAGGGCGCCGGCGGCGGCGAGAAGCACGAGAGCATGAAACGAACGCATGGGCCGTCCGACTGATCCTATCGCGTTTCACCGACGCGGTTTATCCGCAGCGCGTTTCAGCACGGCCAGAGTTTCTCGCGCTGCGGCATCCCAGCTGAACTCGCGCGCTCGCTGGCGGGCTTTGGTCATATCCGGCGGCGACTCCAGCAACAGACGCAAGGCGCGCCTCAGGGCATCTTCGTTCAGCGGGTCGAACATGGGAATACCGCTGTCCCCCACAATTTCGCGGAAAGGTGGAATATCCGAACAGGCCAGCGGCGCGCCCGCCGCCATCGCCTCCAGCACGGGCAGGCCGAAGCCTTCGAATTCCGAGGGCTGAATGCAGGCCGCTGCCGTGCGCAGAAGTTCCAGGATTTCCGCCCGGTCCAGCCAGCCGGTCAGGCGAACATCTTCGGCCGGCCCCAGGGAGTGAATCAGGTTCTCGAGTTGGCTGGTGTGAAAGCCGCGAAGCCCGGCGATCACCAGCCTGTAGTCGCGCCGCCCCAGCGCGGCATACGCACGCACAAGGCGGTCGAGATTCTTGTGCGGGTGCAGTGTGGAAAGACAGAGCACAAACGGCTCGGGTTGGCGGCGGCCGGCGATGTAGAACAACTCGGGATCCACGCCGTGCCGGACCACCGCCGCATCGACGCCGTAGTGCCGCGACAGGTCATCGCGCGTCGCCTCGGAGACGGCAATCAGCGCGCGCGAGCGGCGTGCCGCCGCCCACAGCAGAAAGCGCCAGGCCGGCAGATCGAACCAGCGGAAATACTCGGGATGCCGTACGTGCTGGAGGTCGTGGAAGATGGTGACGTTGGGACACGGCGCGAACAGCGGGCAGGTGAAGCCGGGGTTCAGGAGCACGTCGCAGCGCAGTCGGCCGGCGGCGCCGGGCAGCCGGAGCTGCTCGAAAAGTATACGCGATGGCCGGTTCGCGGCGCGGACGTTCTGCGGCGCATCGTGGAAATTCGCGGCCGCCGGCGCCAGCGAGCCGGTTTCGCGGTTGGTGAACACGAAGTATTCGTTTTCGCCGTCAATCCGCGCCAGCGCGGCAAGGAGCGACCGCAGATAAATCTCGGTTCCGCCCACGCCGCCTGGAATCAGATAAAGAGCATTAACCCCGATGCGCAGGGCTCACCTCGGAACACGGCATAATTCGCCGCTGATAAACGCCGCTGCACGCGGATTTTCAGGCATCAGCCTTCATCTGCCGCTCCTGACGTCTCACCTGCGGCCGGAGGCGGCCTGCTCCACCTGCGCCAGAGCCTCGCGAATTGCCGTATTCTGCGGGTTCAGCGCCAGGCCATGCCGGTACTCGGCGATGGCGGCCGGGAAATTGTGCTCTTTCGCGAACACCGTGCCGCGATAGAAATATATGATGTCGTAATTCGGATCGTATTTTGCGGCCTGATCCAGAGCGGCAAGGGCCTCGTCGAAACGGCCCGCATCCCCATACACTTTGGCGAGTTGGGTGTAGCCGTGCGCGCTTTGTTCAACGGTCAGCGCCTGCCTGATCCTCTCCAGCGCGACATCGGGATGGTGCGCGCAATCCTCGGCAAGGCCCCAGTCCAGCAGCAGGTTGTATCCGGGTTTCCCGAGGCTCGCGGCGCGGCTGTACTCCTCCGCTGCCTCGGTGCACTGACCGTGCATATAAAGCGCGCCGGCGAGCTGGAATCGCGGCCGCAGCTTGTTGGGAGACTTCGATACCGAATCGCGCCACATGGCGATGTCGTCGCCCCACAGCTGGTTGCGCTGGTAGGCAAGCGCTCCCTCCACCACGAGCACCGCTCCAAGCACGCCGGCCAGCACCTGCCGCGAAGCGCGCCAGCGCCGGACCAGGTCGATGGTGATGAAAAGCAGACCAATGAACGGCAGATAGAGGCGGCGTTCCACCAGCGGATCGGCAATCGGAACGAAGGACGACGTCGGCGCCAGCAGTAACAGGAACACCAGCAAACCATAGGCCGCGAGCGGAAAGCGGCGGCGCAGGACCCACGCCGCGGCAATCGCGGCCAGCAACGCCACCAGCCCGATAATCGCGCCGTGATCCAGCAGTCCATTTGAAACAGCGAACTCGTGATCGATGTTCTGCCCCAGCGGCAGAACATATAGCAACAGGTACACCCAGATCGCGCGGCATTCGGTGAAGAAGTAGCCGTACCAGGTCAGACCGGTTACGTGAAAGCCGGCGGTGGTGGCGCGGGCGAGCACGCGTGCGACCCAAAAACCCCCGAGCGCCGCCGCGGCGAGCATGGGCGCGTACAACCGCCAGTTCCGTCGAATGCCCTCGGACGAGAACGGCGGATTCCACCAATAATCGGTCAGCAGGAGCAATGCGGCGAGAACCACGGCGTGTTCCTTGGTCAGGACTGCGGCGCCGAACACCACCAGAATGATCGCGGCCCGGCCCCATCCAATCGCCTCGCGGCGGCGGTACAGGAACAGCGCGAACGCAAGATAGAAGAAGAATACGCTCAGCGTTTCGGAGCGGCTCGCCACGTAGGACACCGACTCGGTGTTGAGCGGATGCACCAGGAACAGAAGAGCCGCGAAGCCCGACAGCGCGTTGAGGCGCCAGCGGTCCTGCTCGAAACGGCTCAGAAGGCGGCGCACGATGAACCAGACCAGCCCTCCGTTGAGCAGGTGCAAAACTACGTTCACCGCGTGATAGCCGTACGTATCCTGGGCGCCGGCGGAGCGATAGTTCAGCCAGTAACTGAACATGAGCAGCGGCCGTACCCCCGCGATCCAGTTCCGCAGTCCGCCCGAAGGCGTTGGGGCGTCGTAGGGAAGGTATGTGTCGTCCAGTAGAAATGGGCCGTTCAGCGCCGGGCCGTAAATCTCGAAAACCGCCACAATGACGACAACGATGGCCAGCGCCCACGGCCACCACGCTTGTCGCGCCGCTGGCGGCGGCATGACGGCCGCGCTGCCGGATCGCGCCGCCGCTTTCCTTTGCTTCTTACTGCCGGCCATCGAGCGACCGCAACTCGTACTCGACTATGGCCAGACGCTGGGTGAGCGCGATATTGGCGTCCTTGAGATCGGAAATGATGACCGAGAAACGATAAAACACGACCAGAAATACACAGAAGACGATCATGACCAGGGCCAGGGGAGCGTCGGCGAGGCCCAGCACGCGCGCCAGCAGCTGCAACAGCCCGTGAGCGCGCGAAAGAACCAGCAGCACCACCGCCGCCGCCAGCCAGCTGACCGAATATTCCACGCGAATATGTGCGCGCCGCACCGACGCCAGCACCAGCGCGATCAGCACCACGCTCAGAATGGTCACTGCATTGAGGAGCCGGTCCATAGCCTATTCTCTTACGCGGCGCCCTTCGAACTTCAGGATGTTTACGAACACTCCGAGCAGCACGTGGGTGAGATAGTACAGCGACTTCGCCGCGGTAATCGTGCTCCGTCCGCCGCGGCGCGGACGCATGTGGCAGGGCACTTCCTGAAACTGGAAGCGGCGGCGCTGGAGCACCACCAGGGCCTCGATTTCCGGATACTCCAGCGGGAAGCTGCGGCTGAACACTTCCAGCGCCTCGCGATTAACGCCCACGAACCCGGAGGTCGGGTCGCGCACGGTTCGCCCCAGGATGGGACGCAGCAGCAGCCGGAACAGCCGGATTCCGAGGGCGCGCGGGATGCTGGTGTGCTGCCCCTGTTGCTGGTAGAAGCGCGACCCGATCACCATCTGGGCCCCCGTTTTCTTCAGCACGTCAAGTATGCGGGGAATGTCCGCCGGATCGTGCTGGCCGTCGCCGTCCACCCGGATCACGTAATCGTAGCCCAGCTCCCAGGCCAGCTTGTACCCGGCCTGTACGCATCCGCCGAGTCCGAGATGGAACGGCAGCGAGATGACCTCCGCGCCTGCCGCACGCGCAACAGTGCGGGTCGCATCCACAGAACCGTCGTCAGCCACGAGAATCGTGGCCTCGGGCATCACCTGCCGAACCTCAGCGATCACCGATCCGATCGCCGCCTGCTCATTGAGCGCCGGAATCAGGATCATCAGGTCGCCGGGAGCCCGCGCGCGCTTCACTGGGAGGCCACCTGCCTCGGAGAGATGGCGTAGCGGCGCACGATCCGCGTGAACTGCTTCGGCGTGAGCCGGCGCGTGCGGCGGATAGCGCGGCGATCGGCAAGCAAAGGCCGGATGCCCACAACCAGCGCCATCCAAGCCCGCGCCACAGTGGCGAATCCGGCCGCGGCGCCCTCGTCCGCCTTAAACCGGGCAGCCGCGCCTCGGCCCTTGTGCGCATAAACGAAATGCCAGAAATAGCGCGCCAGCGACACGAAAGGCATGGCCAGCAGCATGGGCCACGGGAGCAGCTTCACGGCCAGGTACAGACGATTGCGCTCCACATAGAACGCCTTCAGCGTGGATGCTTTGCCCGCGGACTGCGAATACCGATGCTCCACCACGGCATCGGGCGCGTACAGACACTCCCAGGCTTTCCATCGCGCCCGCAGACCAAAGTCCGCGTCCTCGCAGTACAGGAAAAATCGTTCGTCGAAGCCGGAGACCTCGTCGAACATCTCCCTCCGGTAGAGGGCCGCGCATCCGGACGCCAGCAGCATCTCCTGCCTGCGTGGAAACGCGTCAGCGGGCTGCCCATGACCGCGCTGTTTCGCCGTCCCATCGGCGCACAGCAGCATTCCCGCGCTGTCCAGCGCGTTGCCACCCTGCAGAAGGATCCGGGGCGCCACCATGCCCACGTCAGGGCGGGGCTCCACCGCTTCCATCATGGCCTGCAGCCATTCCGGCCGAGCACGGGCGTCATCATTCAGGACCGCCAGCCACGGAGCGGAACTCTCCCGCGCCGCCTGATTGATCGCGCAGCCAAAGCCCACATTCCGTTCGTTCTCGATAATGCGCACACGGCGGCCGGCCAGCGCTTTCGCCGCGAGTCCCGCGCCGCTGTTGTCCACCACGATCACCTCGTGATCCTGAAATGTCTGATGTTCCAGCGACTCGATGCACTCCACCAGCGTCGCGCCGGCCGCGAGGGTCGGGACGATAACGGTGACCGCCGGCACGTGTGTAAGTTCCGATTTTAGCTGCAAGGAATCACCTCGCGAGAGGTACGGTTTTCGCTGGGCCATGGTTCCGCGGAGCAGGATCGAAGGTACCCGTTACAAGGACCGCTCGCCGGAAACAAGCGCCTCGCCACGGGATCTCATCAGGGGAGGCCCTTATACCCCAAATACCTCCCACATCTGAATTGAAAGGACGGAATCATGAAGAAACCAGAAAGCATTGCCGATCTGTTCGAGCTCACGCTCCGATATGCCTACGACTGCGAACAGCAACTGATCAAAGCGCTTCCGAAAATGGCTCAGGCCTCCACTTCCACCGAGTTGCGCCGCGCCTTCGAGCAGCATCTGGATGAGACCCGAACGCACGCTCTGCGGCTGGAAGAGATTTTCACCTCTTTAAAGAAGAAAGCCGAGGCCGAGAAGAACCCGGTCATCCGCGAGCTGATCGATGCCGGCGACAAGATGATCGGCGACATAGATCGCTCACCGCTTCTGGACGCCGCCCTCATTGTCGCCGGAAACGAAGTGGAGCACTACGAGATGGCGGTGTATGGCTCGCTCCGCAACTGGGCCCATCTGCTGGGTAACTACGAGGCGGGACGGCTGCTGGAGCAAACGTTGATGGAAGAGAAAGCGGCGGACCAGAAGCTCACGGATATCGGCGAAAGCTCGGTCAACCGCGACGCCCTGAACGTCCACGCGCACGCGTAATCACGAACGTCGGCGGCGCCCCGGGCGCGCTCGGGCCTGAACGGCGCGGCGATGCCCGGGGCAGGTCACTCCCAGCCTGGTGAATCAGGTAATCGTCATCAGGAGCGGCCGCCCGTTTGTCACCGCGCCGGAGTCAGCAGGCTCGAGAGGCGCGCAGCGGGGCCCTCGGCCATCCACTCAAAACCGAGGTCGTTCGGATGCGTCCCGTCGACGAGCCCTCCGCTGCGCGATCGTCCGATCAGGTTCGTGCCATGCACTGCTCGCAGCGAATCGTCTGTCGCAAAAACGCTCAACCGACGTGGTTCGTGCTCAGGATCCCTCAGCGGCCAGGCGCCAGCCCACTTCCGGCCACAAGGTCGCCGAAAGGCCCGAGCAGGCCGTACTTGTTCTCCCAGGTCGTATACATGATTCCCTCCGCTCCCGGCGTGCGGGCGAGGGATTCCATCCAGCCCCGCGGGTTTGTCAGATCGTCGGCATCGTAGTAAGCGGCGCCAAGCGTGTGATAGCCCAGCTTTGAAAAGAACGACAGGCTCAGATCTCGTTTCTCGTAATACCAGCAGGCGATGTGCAGCTCTCTCGGGATATATTGCACCGTCTCGCGAAAGCTGCCGTCGATGAGGTAGTACTGCTCCCGGGCGTTGTGGTTCGGGTCGAACATATCGGACCACACCCACACCTCCGCCTTCGGGTTTACGTCTCGAATCATCTGAAACTGGCGGGTAACACAATCCCCGAGGATCTGCGCCATGGACAGGCGCCGGCGTTT
>Ga0070739_10007901_pt1 | contig 11093 bp, 5 predicted proteins | sample Coa_R1_7_FD_66445 | JGI IMG/M metagenome (GOLD analysis project Ga0070739, IMG submission 66445) | Surface soil microbial communities from Centralia Pennsylvania, which are recovering from an underground coalmine fire - Coalmine... | ecosystem: Environmental > Terrestrial > Soil > Unclassified ... | reverse complement strand
CCGAATCTTCAGCAGCGCTTGCGACTGCGCCAGAGCATACAGCACCAGCGGGGTTCGAATACCGCCCCCGCCAAGAATCGCTACTTTCACTCAGCTTCCTTTGCCCGAATCATCTTTCGCCAGCTTGTGCTGCCCAGCGCGTTGAGCCCGCCGATTGATTCTGTCGAAAGCGCTCCACAAAGATTTGCCGCATGCAAACAAGCCTGCGGGTCTCGCCCCTTCAGCCACGCATTCAGGAACCCGGCGTTAAAGCAATCCCCCGCGCCCGTGGTATCGATCGCCGTTGCCCTACAGCCATTAGCGAATTCGATCCGCCCATCCCATAACATAGCTGCGCCCTTCGCACCCAGCTTCAACACCACCCGTTCAATTCCCTGCCCTGCAAACCATTCGAGCATCGCCTTCGCATCCTGAAGATGGCTCATGCGCGCCGCCTCTGCTTCGTTCGGAAAAAAAATGTCAACCTTGCGCAGGACTTCAACTGCCCGTGAGTCACTCAACCACCCTTCGCGCCACCCGACATCCAGCGATACCGAACAGCCTTGCGCGTGAAGCTCGTCCAGCACTTCAGCCGCCATCCCAATCTCCGGCGCATAGGCCAGATGCACATGCCGCCCGGCCACGCGAGTGCCTGAGCGTACCGCCGCCGCGAATCGCGCTTCGAAAAACTGATTCGCCCCGGCATACGTCAGAAACGCCCGTTCGTGAGGCTGTGTCGCAGCTACCGTTATGGCCGTTGGCTCGGCAGCTTCCAGATACAACGTGTCCGTTTCGACACCGAATCCGCGCAGCCGTTCTGTAATCCAATCGCCCGCATCTTCACCTATGCAGGCGAAGATGGCGCACGACGTGCCAAACGTAGAAAGCGCGCACGCAGTAATTGCCGTACCGCCTCCCACGTCCCGATGAAAGCTTCTGGCGAAAATTTCTTTTCCCGGTTCCGGCCACGCATCAAGGCCGCTAAAAATAAGATCCACAAAGATCTCCCCTGCAACGGCTACCTCCGGCAAAATAGCCATTACGCGTGGACCCGGAGGCGCTCAAACGGCCACATCCTCGCCCGGCGCGCACGCCAGAGATACGCGGCGATGCCTAAAATCAGCAGCGCGAATCCGGCCGCAATGTAGCGCCAGCCGCTCGCCACCAAAATATAGAACCAACCGAGAAACGCCACAATGCTGGTCGCCGGATAGAGCGGCATTTTGAAAGGCCGCTCGATGTCGGGGCGTTTCCTGCGAATCAGAGTGACCGCAAATACCTGCGCCATGAACTGAATCAAAATCTGAATCACGATCAGCGCGTTAATCAGAACGTCCAGATCCAGCAGGCATGCAAAGGCAGAGGCAATTCCAATGAATGCCACGGAAAAACTCGGGAACTTTTTCTTTGGATGCAAACGCCCGAAGGCGCTGAAGAAGCGGCCATCTGCTGCCGCCGCATACGGCACGCGGGAATAGCCCAGCAGAACCGCGAAAATAGAAGCAAACGTCGTCCAGAGGATCAGAACGGTAGCCACCCGCGCCGCTCCCATTCCAAACAGCCGTTTAATAAAATCCGAAACAATCGAGGTAGAATGCACCGCCTCGCGCCAGGGCACCACGCCGATGATCGTGATGTTCATCGTGAGATACAACCCGGCGACCACGATCACAGACAGAAGAATGGAACGCGGGATCACACGCGCCGGGTCGCGCACCTCACCGGCGAAAAAACAGACGTTGTTATACCCGCCGTAATCGTACATTGCAATCAACGTCGCCCCTCCCAGCCCCAGAAAAAACGACGTCGAGAAGCGAAACGCATGCGGTGGAAAATCAAACGCGAGATGCGGATTAAAATTCGCGATGCCCGCCACGCTGATCCAGGCGACCGTTCCGAGCACCACAATCCACATCGCAATCGACAACCTGCCAATTGAACGGATGTCCCGATAAAGCAGCGCCGTAATCAGGAAACAAGCGCCCATGGCAATCGCCTTTTCCTGCCATACCGAAAGGCCCGTCGCCAGAAATTTCGCATACTGGCCAAATCCCACCGCCCCCGATGCAATCGAAAGCGGCGCCAGAAATATCGTCTCCCAAATGAATAGAAAACTCATGAGGCGTCCCAGGCGGTTAGGACCGTAGGCTTCGGCAAGGTAGCGGTACGGCCCTCCGGTTCCAGGCATCGCGGCGCCCAGTTCGGCCCAAACCATCCCGTCGCAAAGCGCCACGATTGCGCCCAGCAGCCACCCCAGAATTGCCTGCGGCCCATTCGCTTTACTCAGCAAAATAGGAATCGTGATGAACGGCCCCACTCCAATCATCTCCAGCATGTTGGCTGAAGTGGCGCCTAAAAGACCGATGCCTCGGACAAGCTGAGGCGCTGCATTCTCCGGCAACGCCATACGTTATCATACGGATGCTTTGCGCACGCTGCTCGTCTTAGGCATGGCGACGGCACTGCTTCTCGCCCAGGTCGAATTGCAGCAGGCAGTCACATTAGCGCGGCAGGGGCGCTACGCGGAAGCCGGTAAAGCGCTGGCCGGCGTACCCGAACCCACTGACGTCGCGCGCCGCATCGCGTTCCATCGCCTCAAAGCGGCAATTGCTTCCGGATTGAAGAAGCCCGATCTCGCGGTTCAGGAGATGCATGCCGCGCTTGCGCTCGCGCCCGATAACGCCGATCTTCTGCTCGCCACCGCCGTGGCAGAACTTGACGCCGCGCGGCTCGATGCCGCCTTAGATCACGCCCAAAGCCTGCCTGAAAGCGCGCAGCGCGAAGCCCTGCTGGGCGATATCGAAGAAAAAAAGGGCAATCATGTGGCCGCCGCAAAAGCCTATGAGCGCGCCGTCGCGCTCGCGCCCGATCGCGAGCAATATCGCGCCGCCTTCGGCATCGAGCTGATCAAGTATCAACAATTTCAGCCCGCCATCGAAATGCTGCAGCGCTCAGCGGCCCTGTTCCCCCGCTCTGCAAAAATACGGACGACACTTGGCATCGCGCAGTATGCAGCCGGCTACACCGCCGATGCGGTCCGGACGCTCGAAGATGCCATTGCAATCGATCCTGAATTGGACGCGCCGCACCGGGCCCTCGCTGAGATCCTTTTGCAGTCCTCGGCAGCACCATCGGAAACCACAACCGCAATGTTGTGCGCCTGGAGCCACATCGTCTGCAGCGCCTTGCAGCTTCGTGTAGCCCGTGAAAACGGCGATCAAAAGCTGGCCGGTGAGGCCATTCGAGCCCTGCAAGAAGCGCCTGCCGATAATGCAATCGGCCACTGTGAACTGGGCCGCGCTTATGAATGGAAAGGCGATCTCCAGCAGGCTCGCAAACAAATGGAGGCCTGTGTCAAGCTCGACCCCAGCCCGCAAAATCACTACCGTTTAGCGCTGCTTTACCGCAAGCTGGGCGCGCCGGAGCTCGCGCACAAAGAGATGGAACTTCGAACCGCCATTCTGAAACAAATGTCGGAAGAAACCTCGCTGGCGCTCAACGCCTTGCAGGGCTTTGAATACTCGGCCAGATAGCTACTGCTTCAGCGCCAGCCGGAACTGGATGCTCTGCGGGTTCCAACGGAGAAACCGCTGCAGCGTCTCTTTCGCCTCCGCAGTCCGCTGCTGCCGGTCATACAGTACCGCAAGTTCTGCATAGGCTTGCATCAACGACGGGTCCAAATCAATAGCGCGCTTAAGCTGCTGTTCGGCATCCTTGGCCCGCCCCGCGCGTATGCACGCGATCCCGATATTCAGCGCGAACGCAGCGCTTCGTGGATCGGCTTCCGCCGCCCATTGCGCCAATGCCAGCGCTTTCTCCGGCGCGCTCGCCTCGAGATAAACCACTTCCAAATTCGCAAGCACATCAGGATCGTTCGATTGCTGCGCTCCCGGCAGACTCTCTAGCAACCGGACCGCGTCCTTCAACATCTCCGGAAGCTTTTGTTGATAGCCCATCTGGAGTTCAGCCAGAGCCAGATCGCGCTGCTCTACTTGTGGATCCGGGCGCCGCCACGGCACGATGGTGTCACTCGCGCCGCCAGTCTCAGGAGCCGCTGATCCCGGCCGCTGGATGCGATGATCCGTCACCGACACATGGGCGATATTCGACGTTGAGCGCCGCGGCATATGGCAGGCAACGCAGTCCGCATCCATCGTCGGGTGAGACTGCTTCGTCAAGCTCGCATGGCACGACAGGCAGATCTCGCGAATCTGGCGTTTGCGATCGACCGCCTCCCCATGCGCCTGGTGGCAAGTGCCGCACCATAAGCGGCCGCCGCTTGCGCGCGCGCATTGGCTTTCCGCCAGCTCTTCCACCTGACTTACCGCAGGCCGCTGCTGCCCGGCGCGGCGAAGCAGATACGGCACAATCGTTTTCTCCAGCAACTCGCCCGGGCGAAAATCCTGCTCGCGCTTACCCGGATTGACGACGCGCACATCGCCTTCCAGATGACACTGCTCGCAGATGCTGTCACGCCGCGCTCCGGATAATCTGGTCGGGTTCACGATATTGCTTCGAGTGGGATGCCGTGCATGCTCATCGCCAGGTCCATGGCATCTGTCGCACCCGATCCCGCTTACCGGAACAGCCGGATCGAGCCGCCGGCCATCTTCGTCGGCAAATTTCGACTGCCCGGCATGGCAGAACAGACACGTGCTGGTAATCGGGCGATCCGCATCCAGAAGCTTCAGCGATTCAAATCCCGGCGATACATCCCAACCGTGGCCGTCGTACCAGGAGATCGGGGACTCCTCCAGATAATCGCCGATCCGCACGGCATAGGTTCGCCCGCGCCGGCCGCTGCCGATCTGATACGCAATCGAATACTCGGCGATGAGCCCGCTTTCCGAAATACGGTGAATCATCTGCTGGCCGTGTGACTCGCTCGTAATGACTGCGCGCGAAAGCGCATGCTCTACCCGGCCTTGCGGCAGCGGTTGCGGCGGCCCAATCGATCGCGCCATCGGCGAAGCGGCAAAACGCGCCGCCTCCCGCGGGTGGCAATTCCCGCACGTCGCCCCGCGCAAGGAAAAAGCGAACAGCGCCGAAACGCACGCCAGCACTGCTTTCCTTTCCATGAAATACTATTGAACACATTCGCACAGTTGTGTTAGTCGATATATCTGTACCGGTTAGCTTCGAGTCACTCCAGCGATTAAGGTGGATCTTTCTATGACAAACAGCAGAGCGCATACCAGGCGAATAGCTGCATTCAGCCGCGCGGCAGTAATTATGGCGCTGGCGGCCGCTGCCGCTCTGGCGCAAATCGATACCGGGTCGATTGTGGGAACCGTTCGCGACGCAAGCAACGCCCCCATCCCCAAAGCAACCGTCACCCTCACCAACAAAGCCACCAACCAGGCGTTTACCACCACCACAAACGGCGTCGGCGAATATGAGTTCAATGCGCTGCATCCGGGCGATTACAGCGTCAAAGCCGTCGCCAGCGGATTTTCCGCCCAGGTATTCAACGAAGTCCACGTCGACGTGCAATCGCGCCCCTCCATCGATTTCACGCTCCAGGTCGGCAGCGTCTCTACTACGCTCGAAGTGCAGTCTCTGGCCCCGCTCCTCGATACGCAAACCGCCGAACTCGGCGGTGTCGTCAATGAGCAGCAGATTGTCGATTTACCCCTCAACGGGCGGCGCTATGCCGATCTCGCACTGCTCGAAGCCGGCACTTTCAAGGCGCCCAACAACGAAGTGGCCAACGCCGCGCCGGACCGCTTCAGCTCCAACGGAAATCTGGAAACACAAAACTATTTCTCGCTCGATGGCATCGACAATAACTCCGGCTCCACCAATCTGCAGGAAGGATCGGTACAGACCGTTCAGCCTCCGCCGGATGCGCTGCAGGAATTCAGAGTGCAGACCCGCACCTACTCTGCAGAATTCGGTAACTCCGCCGGCGCCGTCGTCAACGCCACCATTAAGAGCGGAACCAACCAGTTCCACGGCGATCTCTGGGAATTTCTCCGCAACGACAAGCTGAATGCCAATACGTTCTTCAATAACGTGAACGGCGTGCGTCGCGGCCACTTCAGCCAGAATCAGTTCGGCGGCACCTTCGGCGGTCCCATCATCAAAGACAAGACCTTCTTTTTTGTCGATTCTCAAGGCTTCTTGAGCCGCCAGGCAATGACTCAAAACAGCGTCGTCCCAACGCCGCTGATGAAGACCGGCAACTTCACGGAACTGAAACCTACTCTCACCGGCCCCACTGTACCTTCCCAGAGCGGCTGCATTCACGGCAACATCATTGCGCCTTCCTGCCTCGATCCGGTGGGCGTCAATCTGTTGAATCTGTATCCCAATCCGAACATCCCCTCAGCCGTCGCGGTCGAAGGCATTCCAGGAAGCTGGACTAGCGGAAACAACTATCAGTTTGTCTATTCCGTTCCCAACAACACTTACTCGTATGACGTGCGCATCGACCACACCATCAACACCAACAATCGCATCTTTGGCCGCTTCAGCGATTACACAGTCGATCGTCAGGACCCGCCGTGGACCGGCAATCCGATTGCCGGCAACGGAAACTTTGCCACGCAGTATCACATTCGAGGCAAGTCCGTCGCCTTGGCCTGGACCGAGGTGCTCTCGCCGTCCGTTTTAAACGAAGTGCGTGCCGGCTTCAATCGCGACAACGCGCACAGCGATGCCTTGGGCTTGCAGCCAGGCGTCTCCGATGCTTCGCAGTTCGGCTTAACCGGCATACCGGCCGGCCCGTTCGACGAAGGCATTCCGCCTATCAACATCGGCGGCCTGCAGCGGTTAGGCACCGGACCTTGGCGGCCGCAGGTGCAGGTGGCCCAGGTCTGGCAGCTCTTGGACACATTGAGCTGGCTCAAGGGAAATCACAGCTTCAAATTCGGCTACGAGTTCCGGCACGAAAGCGACAATTTTCTCGACGCCCAATCGCCCCAGGGCCAGCTCACGGCGAGTGGAATCTATACCGGAAATACCGGCCTCGGCGTCCCCGACTTTCTGCTCGGCGATATCAGCAGCGCCGCTTTTACAACTCCCACCGTTGTGCACAACTACAAAAACGGCAACAACTTTTTCGCCCAGGATAGTTGGCGCGCCCGCAAGAATCTGACGATCAATATCGGCATCCGCTATGAGCTCTGGTCGCCCCTGCTCAATCATCAGAATGCGCTTGCGAATTTCACTCCGGCAAACGGTGGCGGGTTTGTCCTTGCAACCAACGGCGATTGGTTCCAGCGCGCTCTTGTCCATCCCGACAAAAACGACTGGGCGCCGCGCGTCGGTTTCACCTATCAGCCCATGACTCGCCTCGTGCTGCGCGGCGGCTACGGCATCTTCTATCAGCACGACGTCCGAATCGGCTCCGAAAGCGTCCTGGGCGAAAATCCGCCTTTCTTTCTGGATCAGACGTTTAATCAATCGCTAGGCAGCAGCACGCCGGTCTTTCTACTCAAGAATGGCTTCCCTGCAGCCCTCTTCGGCCCCTCGGCCGTCAATCTGACGACGCTGCAAATTCGCGCTCAGGACCCGAACGAGCGCACTCCATATGTCGAGCAAACCAGTTTCGGCCCCGAGTTTGAGTTCTCGCAAAGTACCGTTCTTGATATCGATTACGTCGGCAATTTCGGCCGCAAGGAGGACCGCCTGCGAAACGCCAACCAGGGAATCCTGCTCGGCACAAACGCGAATGGAACGCCTAATGTCCTGTTCCCCTATCCAAACCTGAATAGCTGTCAGGCCGTTGCCACTTGTAACCACGCGTTCCTTGAGCTGGCCACAAACGACGGCAACACGAACTACAACGCATTGCTCGTGGCGCTCAAACGGCGTTATTCAAAAGGGCTCGCATATCAGGTGAGTTATACCTTCAGCAAGAACTTTGCGAACTTTGTCGACAATCTTACCGGTGGTTCCACTCCTGAATACGCCTATAACTACAATCTGGATCGCGGCTTCTCGCCATTCGATCAGACGCACCGCTTCGTCGCAAGCGGCATATACTCGCTTCCCATCGGCAAAGGCGGCATGATTCTCAACAACGGCGGTGTCGTCAGCCGCATCATCGGCGGATGGCAACTGAACGGCATCCTCACGCTCGAAACCGGCATTCCGTTTACTGTGACCACCACTGACACCACCGATACCGGCCCAAACCATGCCAGCCGCGCCAACTGCATTGGCAACGCCTATGCCGGCGCGACAACCAATCCCGCCCTCCTCGTCGGCAGTACGGCGACCGGCTTCTACATCAATCCAGCCGCTTTTCAGGTGCCGCCCTTCGGCACTCTGGGCACCTGCGCGCCGCGCGCGTTCCACGGGCCGGGCATCGAGAATCTCGATACCAGCTTGTTCAAGATATTTGCCTTTACCGAACGCTACAGGCTGGAGTTTCGCAGCGAATTCTTCAATACCTTGAATCACCCAAACTTCTCTAATCCCAGCTCCCGCTATACGACCTCGACGTTAGGTTCATTTGGCAAAGTGTTTAGCACCACAACCGACCCCAGGGAAGTTCAGTTTGCGCTAAAACTGTACTTTTAATGCATCAATGAAGCTGCTTACTCTCTTTTTAATCGCAAGCTGCGCCTTTGCACAGCTTCCGTATTCCACTTCGATCGAGCCCGCTACCAGGGCCCAGGAGATCCCCGCCAATCGCGGCTCTGCGGCGCTCTGGCAAAGCCTCAAAAAGCTGCACACGCGAGCCAGTCTCATCATGATCACCGCCCATCCGGACGACGAAGACGGCGGCATGCTCGCCTATGAGTCACGCGGCCAAGGCGCAAGGGTGGCTCTATTGACGCTCAATCGCGGGGAAGGCGGCGCCGACGTCATGTCGTCGGATTATTTCGATGCCCTCGGATTGGTCCGCACCATGGAGCTGCTCAAAGCCGGCGAATACTACGGCGTCAATCAGTATTGGACGCGCGTGGTCGACTACGGCTTTTCGAAGACCATGGCGGAATCCATCAGCAAATGGACGCACGACCGTGTCCTCTACGATGTCGTGCGTGTCGTGCGCATGGTCCGGCCGCTGGTCATTACCTCCGTATTTGTCGGCGGCCCGAGCGATGGCCACGGCAATCATCAAACCGCAGGCGCCATGGCCCAGGAGGTCTTCAAGGCCGCAGGCGATCCCAATGTATTCCCGGATCAGATCTCCGCAGGCCTGCAACCCTGGACTCCGCTCAAAGACTACGCGCGCGCTCCCTTCCGGCGCCGTGAAGGCCCTTCGGCCTTGTCCACCAATGTGGAGATTCCGGAGGGTGATTACGATCCGGTCCTCGGAATGTCCTACGTGCAGCTTTCGCGCGAAGGCTTAGGCTTTCAGAAATCGCAGAACGGCGGCAGTTCCGTGCCGAATGCAGGACAGATGCTGAGCCCGTATCATCGCTTCGGCTCGCATGTGCAGTCTCCCGGGAAAGAATCCGGCTTCTTCGATGGCGTCGATATCTCTCTGCTCGGGATCGCGAGCCTCGTCCAGGGCGGTGACAAAGAGTTCCTTCTGGCAGGCTTGCAAAAAATCAATGCTGCCGTGGAACAGGCGATAGAAAACTTCTCCGCGCCTCATCCCGAAAAAACCGCCCCCGCCCTCGCCAACGGTCTGAAAGAAACCATTGCGCTGCTCGGCGAGTTAGATAAGAGCAATCTGTCCGCTGAATCGAAGTACAACATCCGGCATGAACTGGAGATCAAGCGAGTGCAATTCAACAACGCCCTGGCGGAAGCTCTAGGCCTGTCGCTCGCGGCAACCGTTGCGCCCGCCGTTGAGCCCAATCCCTTGATGGCCATGTTCATGGGTGATCCCGATACCTTCCGCATGGCGATTCCCGGACAGAAATTCGACGTCAAGGTTCATGTTGTCAATCAAAGCGCCACGCCGGTACGCCTGGAAAAAGCCAGCGTTGAATCGTATATGCAGCCCGAATCGTGGCCCGTCACTTCGGCGGAGGAAGCCGGAGCCAAACAGTTGGCCAATGACCAGGCAACGGACCTGCGCTTCTCCGTAACGGTTCCGGAAAAGGTCGCCTTTACGCGCCCTTACTTTTCCCGGCCTGACATCGAACAGTCCTATTACGACATACAAGACGAACGGTTCTTAAATCGCCCACTTGCGCCATATCCGCTGGCCGCATGGGCCGATTTTGACTTCGATGGCGCGCCCATCCGCATCGGCGAGTACGTTCAAACCGCCCAGCGCGTCACGGGCGAGGGCGTTGTTTACCAGCCTCTCGCCGTCGCTCCCGCCATCAGTGTCTCTATCACTCCGCGGGCGGGAATTGTGCCGCTCCACTCGAAATCGTTTCCCGTCACAGCCGTGGTTCACAGCAACGTCAAAGGGGCGGCCAAAGGAACCATCAAGCTCGACCTGCCGGCAGGATGGACATCGCATCCGGCAACCGCAGAGTTCACCACCGCCGCCGACGGCCAGGACGAATCCGCAACCTTCACCGTCACACCCGCGAATCTTCAGCAAAAGCCCTACCAGCTAACCGCCGACGCCGAATACAACGGTAACTCGTATAAAGAAGGTTATGTAACCACCGGCTATCCCGGCTTGCGTCCCTATTTCCTGTATCGCCCGGCTACTTACAAGCTTTCGGGCGTAGACGTCAAGGTCGCGCCCGATCTTACCGTCGGCTACGTCATGGGGAGTGGCGACGACGTGCCCGCATCCCTGGAGCACTTAGGCATTCACGTCAGCTATCTCGGGCCGGTTGATATCGCAACCGGAAATCTGAGTAAGTACAACGTGATCCTCCTCGGCGTGCGCACCTACGCGGTGCGCGAGGATCTCCGCACTTACAACGCCCGCTTGCTCGATTACGTGAAGAACGGAGGCGTGGTCATCGTGCAGTACAACACGCCCGAGTTCGATCATAACTACGGCCCTTATCCTTACACCATGACTTCCAATCCGGAAGAAGTCACAGACGAGGCTTCGGACGTCAAAATTCTCCAGCCTTCGAATCCCATCTTCAATTGGCCTAACAAAATCACCAAAGCCGACTTTTCCGGCTGGGTCGAAGAGCGCGGATCCAAGTGGATGAAATCCTGGGATTCACATTATCAGGCGCTGCTCGAAGCCCACGATGCCGGCCAGGCGCCGCAGGAGGGCGGATTGTTGT
>Ga0070739_10007899_pt1 | contig 11094 bp, 12 predicted proteins | sample Coa_R1_7_FD_66445 | JGI IMG/M metagenome (GOLD analysis project Ga0070739, IMG submission 66445) | Surface soil microbial communities from Centralia Pennsylvania, which are recovering from an underground coalmine fire - Coalmine... | ecosystem: Environmental > Terrestrial > Soil > Unclassified ... | reverse complement strand
TGCCGAATTCCAGCCGGAGAATTCTTTGACAGGATTTACAGGATGAAAACCATTGCTGAGGAGCTGTCATTGCCCTGTGCGTCCCGACCATTAATTCCTTGTAACATGTTGATTTTCCGGCATGTGCTTTGGGAAAATACCCTACAAACGTGTCGGATGAACCCGGACTTGCAATCGCGCAGCGAAACGGGCAATGTCATAAAGTAATGAATCGTCATTTTTGTTTTGGCCGGCTTGCTGCCATTGCCGGTCTGCTGGTCGCAATGCGCATTTCAGCAGTTGCGGTTGCGCCGGATGTTCCCCTTTCTGCCGACGAAATCATGGCCAAGGCCGTTGAACGCGCTGAAACGGTCCGCACGCACAATTCGCAGCCGTCCTATCTTTATTCCAAGCACACGGTGACCGAAGACCTCGACATGCGGGGCCGCGTCAAGGACCGCAAGGAAAAGCTGTATCAAGTTTCCGTCGAAGCGGGTTTGTCTTATCTGAAGCTGCTTCAACTGAACGGCCAAAGTTTGTCCACCGCGGAATTGAAGAAGCAGGAAGAGCACGAAACCGCTGAACGCCAGAAGATGACGGACGGCAAGTTCGTTTCCAAGGGCGGTGATTTGCGCGAAGATTTTCTGACGGCGGACCTGGTTGCCAAATACAATTTCTCCCTGGGCGAGCAAAAACAAATCAACGGTCGCAACGCTTACGTGCTTGTGTTTACGCCCAAGCCGGGTTTGCCCATCAAGAAATTCACGGACCGTTTTGCGAATCAGATCGCCGGGACCGTCTGGATTGACGCGGAAGATTTCGAGATCGCCCGGGCCGAAATCCATCTGCAGGGCGAAGTGAGCTTGTGGGGCGGCATGATTGGCGTGCTGAGGTATTGCCGTTATACGCTTGAACGGACGCGCATGCCTGACGGCGTCTGGTTCAGCAGCCTTTCGCACGGCATCTTCGAAGGGCGCAAGTTGATGGAACCGATGCTCGTCCGGACGCGTTCCGAATCGAGCAATTTCCATCACGCCAGCCTGGCTCTGCAATAAGGATGGCCAAAAAGCAAAAGCTCGATCTTTCCCCAACCGGCGCGGGCTTGAACAATCCTTTCGCGGCGCTCGAAGCGACCGGTTTGCCCGGCCCGGCAACGACCCCGACCGAACCATCCCGCGACGCCGCGCCGAAACCGTCGAGGTTCGGCCGTGTTGTATTGCGGCGCGAGAAGGCGAATCGCGGCGGCAAGACGGTGATTGTCATTCACGATTTCGCCCCGAACATTGGTCAGGCTTACATCGAGAACCTGGCGGGCAAGCTCAAGTCAGCATGCGCTTGCGGTGGGACAGTTCGCGAACGGGAGATTGAGATACAGGGTGACCAGCCAGACCGGATTCGACAGTTGCTCGAAGCGGAAGGTTTTCGCGTTGCCGGGGTGAGATGACGAGCTTCGCATGGAACCATTGACGAATCCGGAGATCCGCAAGCTGAAGGCGCAGGCGCAACGCATGGAGGCGACGTTCAAGGTCGGCAAGGCGGGCTTGAGCGCGGCGTTTCTCAAGAGCGTGGACGAGGGGCTCGCGCATCACGAACTCGTGAAAGTGAAGTTCGCCGAGTTCAAAGAGGAGAAGAAAACGCTGGCGCCGGAATTGGCCGAAAGGACTTCCAGCCAGCTCATCATGCGCGTTGGCAACGTCGCCGTGCTTTACCGTCCGAAGTCCGCACCGCGCGCTTTCCCGACCGAAGCGTCAGCTTGAAAAATTTATTTCCCGAACAGGGCGTCGCGCATGCCGGGCATGGGCTCGTTTTGGCGCTCGTTCCAGTAGCGAAAACCGGCGTTCCAATCCCAAATCGCCCAGCCAAGGTGTTGCTCCTCGCATGCGTGGCGGAACGCTGAATAAAAATGGGCGCGCGACGCCGCATCCGCAGTGGTGAAGCAGCCGAATTCGCCGACGTGCAACGGGCGGCCATAATATTGCGACCATTGATGCGCGTATTTCAATTCGCCTTCAAATGCGATTGGGCTGCTTGGGTTGTTTGTGCCTGGCAGCGTGTTGTAACGGTCAATCCAGTCGAGCGCGCTTTTGGGCAGGTCCAATGATGGATCCGGGACAAGGGGCGTTGGCGGCGGCCCGGGAAAAAGAATGCCTTTTACCCGAACTCGCGGTCCGGCCCAGCTTGCGCCTTGGTGCGTGAAGGAAAACGGATCGTAACAATGGACGGTCACGATGAGATTATCATCGTCGTTCGGCAGGATGAGTTTTTTGAGTTCACTGATTTGGTTCCAGCGTCCGGGTCCGACGACAATGGTGCGTTGCGGATTGGTCTTGCGGATTTCAGCGAGGGCGCGCGCGTAGATGGGATTCATCACTTCAGTCGTCGCGGCGTCCTTGGGCTCATTGAGCAATTCGAAAACGACAGTGTCAGGAAGCTTCGCGTAATGTTCAGCGACTTGCCGCCAGATGGCAAGAAAGTGGTCGGTTTCGGCAACGGTATTGGAGGTGAAAGCGTCAAAGTTATGGATGTTGAGCATCACCGCGAGACCGCGCGAGAGGGCGTTCGTCAAAACAAAATCAACCTTGCAAAAAATTTCCTCATCGACTTTGAACTCCGGTCCCGGCCCGGTGTAATTTTGCCAGCCAATGGGCACGCGCACGTGGTCGAATCCTTCGGCCTTGATGTGGTCGAAATCTTCCGGTGCGATGTGAACGCGCCAGTTTTGTCCCGGCGGCACTTCGAGATAATTGCCGAGGTTTGCGCCGCGCATGAAATGAGCCATCGTTTTGTTTGCCCGCGAATGCGCGAGATCAACCGGCTTCATTTCCGGCGGATTGGAGGGAACAAAATTTTCGTCAGCCGCAAAAGGTGAAGGCGCGAATGCGAACAGGGACAGAATGCAAAGGGCCAATCGGCGGGTGTTCATGTTTCAAATAAACCTTCAATGCGCCTGGAAGTCCAACAGAAGCGCTGCGGACTTCATAAAGGAAGGCTTATTGACAGAATTAACAGAATGACCAGAATCAGGGCCGGAGTCGTGATGAAATCCCGTCTTCAATGGTTAAGCTGCCTAGCGTTGACCGCGGTGTTTTTGGGCTGTGCGGCTCTTGGCCATGAAAGCAAAACAGGATGGAACGGTTTTTCTCCGCCGCCTGGCATCAACACCACCAATGAGTTCCCCGAACTTGCCGACCGTTTGATCGAATGGTTGAAGGATTTTCACAACGATGATTAATGGCGATCATCTCCGCCTTCTGGCCGGGCCGAAATAATATCCACCGCTCAAACGCACGCCCTTGGCCTTGCGCGGATAACTTTCCCGCTGCCCCGGCTTGCCTTCTTCGAAAAGCGCGGTGTACTTGTAATTGAAATTCTCGAGTTTCACCCGCTCGATTTTTTTGCCGATGAACCGCTCGATGGAATGCACGTGTTGCGCGTCTTCGGCGACCATGAGTGTGAATGCGTCGCCAGTGTTTTCGGCACGGCCGGTGCGGCCGATGCGATGGATGTAATCTTCCGGATGCTGCGGGACGTCGTAGTTGATGACGTGGCTGACGTCGGCGATGTCCAATCCGCGCGCGGCGATGTCCGTCGCGACCAGCACTTCGAAACGCCCGTTGCGAAATCCTTTCAACGCTTCCTCGCGCTCGCGCTGGGTCCGATTGGAATGCAGCACGGCGACGGCGTGATTGTTGCGCTTGAGAATATGGGCGATGCGGTCCGCGCGATGCTTCGTACGGCAGAAAACGATGACGGAATCGTAGTGGACGCGCTCAAGCAGTTCGCGCAAAAGGTCGCTTTTTTGGTCTTCGGCAACGGGATAAATGACGTGCTTGACCGTCTCGGCCGGCGAGCGGCGCACGCCGATCTCGATCGTCTGCGGGTTGCGCATGGCCCATTTGATGAGCGTCTCGATCTGGATGGGAATCGTCGCGGAAAAAAGCGAAGTGTGCCGGTTGCGCGGACAGCGTTCCACGATGCGCCGCACATCCGGCAGAAAGCCCATGTCGAGCATCCGGTCGGCTTCATCGAGGACCAGATATTGGATGTGGTCGAGCCTGCAGGTGCCGCGATTCAAATGGTCCAGCAACCGCCCCGGCGTGGCGATGATGATGTCCACTCCTTCACGCAACGCATCCATCTGCCGACCGTAACCAACACCGCCGTACAAAACCGCGGCACGAAGCTTTGTGAATCGGGCAAAATCGCGAATGGCAGTTTCAACCTGGGCGGCGAGCTCGCGGGTCGGTTCAAGAATCAAAACGCGAGGCGTGCGGCTGTGTTCGCCGAGCTTGTTCAAGATAGGCAAAGCAAACGCAGCAGTTTTGCCGGTGCCGGTTTGGGCGCTGCCGATGACGTCCTGCCCTGCGAGGATGAGAGGAATGGCGCGAAGCTGAATCGGCGTCGGCTCAATGTAACCCATTGCCTTGACTCCCTCGACCAAGGCATCTGAAAGACCCAATTTACGAAATGGCATATTTTTTAAAACGGACGGAATGCGGAGCGCAAATGACTGGCATTGCTGCTCTCGCAATGGAAATCATGTATGAAATATCATTCATCAGCCCAGGTTATGCAACCAACCGACTCATGTGACGGCGGGCTCGCGCGGCGGTTCGGAGGCGGGATTCGACTCGGAAGGCGCGGGCACGGGCGGCTCAACCGTGACTGGTTCGGCTGAAGCTTCTGGAGGCGTGGCGGGTTCGGAAGGTGCCGGAGCAGCTTCATCCGCAGGCGTGAAAATTTCAACTCCCGGCGCGGCTTCAATTGGGGGCACTTCGGCAGCGGGAGCTGCTTGTTCGCCGGCAGGAGCGGCAGCGGGTTGTTCCGCAGGAGCGGGTTTGGGCGGCTTGGGCGGTTTAATAACAGGTTTTTTGGCGGTTTCCAAAATGCCGTTGGCAAATTCAATCACATGCCCTTGATGGATCAACCAATGCAAATCGCCAATGATGGCGGCTTGTTCTGGTGTCGGAGCATCGGATGGTTGAGCCGGTTGCGCTGGCGCGGCAGGAGCAGCGGCAGCTTCGGATGAAGGAGAATTCGCGTCAGCCGGCTGAGAACTGACGTTCTCAGCCGCTCGCGCAGGCGGCGTGGGGGCAAGTTTTTCGAGCAACAATCGGCGCGTGCATTTCGGATGCGCGTTGATGAATTGCACGATTTCCTTGACCTGGTTCGATACCGGCGTGGTTTCCAGATCAAGATAATGCGGACGCGCGACCGAGACGTGCGTGATTGTCTTGTTGACCTTAAAAAATTGCAGGCCGTGACTCGCGAACTGCTGGCTCAGAATGGTCGCAATCTGCAGCGGGAAACGTTTTTGTTCATCCCAAGCGATGCGCAAAAGCCGCTGCAACCCGGGTGAACGAAGCTGACGGCTCGCGGGGCCGCTCAACGTGTGTTGCTCGACCTGCTTGACCAAGTTTGCGAGATGCGTTTCGCGGAAATGCGCTTCGACCGCTTCGCGGCTGCCCAGACGCGTCGCTTCGGGCACGTTCAGGCAGATGTATTCGGTCTTGAAGCTTTGGTCTTCGATCCATTTTTTGACGACTGCTTCTTCGCGCACAATTTTCACGCGCGCTTTGAAGGCGTCGAACGGCATGCGCGAAAACCGTTCCGTGTGCAGCTTGTGCAACTGGTTCTGGTAATCGTGATAATTCGGCGGGCCGAGAATGAGGCCGCTCATGCCACATTGCGCGACGAACGTGTAAGTTCCCTTGGGCGGATCGGTCGGTGTTTTTTCCGCCTGATAAAACATGCTGAAATGTTTGTTCAGCAAATGATCAACCGCTTCCTGCTCGGAAAGCCAGAGCGTGTCGTCCACGGCGCAAAGGAACAACGGCTGCGCAACGGTGCCGTCCGGCTTCTTCTTCACTTCAAAACGCACCTGCTGGCGTTCCGGTTTCTGCAAAATCATCTGCGCGATGTCGAACAGCGGGAATGAACGCCCGCTCATCTTGATCTGGCGCGAAAGGGAATCCACGCCTTTGTCGTCCGGCATCAACGTGACGGTGATCTCGGGCAATGGAATCGCAGGTTCACGGCGCTCTTCGCGATTAAAGCCGCGTTGACGGTCGCCACCACGAAAATCCCTTCTCGGGCCGCCGCTTGGACGTGGGCCACGATCGCCTTCTCGGCGAGGACCACCTTGACCAGGTGCGCGGTCACCGCGCGGCGGGCGGTTTTGGTCGCGATTGCCGCCACCGGGACGCGGGCCATCACGGCGCGGCGGACGGCGTCCACCCGGACGGCGGTCGTCGAACTTGCGGTCGCGGTCAACGGGACGGTTGTCGCCTTCGTATTTGGCATAGCGATTGACCGCCGGCGATTCCTGCGCCCAAGCGGGGAGGAAAAGCTTCTCTAAATCAAACTCTGCTTCTGGAGATGCACTCATTCAGTCTGTCCAACCGTCAAAAATCAAAAATCAGGCGCATGCGCCCGAAAATACCAGTAAACCTATCATGGATTGGATTTGAGACGATTGCAAGCGTTTCGGCGGCTGAAGGATCAATGTTGGGGATGGATGTTTTGCGTGAAATAGCCTGAAAAGATTTTTTTATCCCGGAATATCCTGTACAAGCCCGGTTTTAGCGACACTGTGTCGGATAATAACGCTTCTATTGGCTTGGAAACGGCTGGACTGCTCAAGGTGCCGGTTCCTTGGAATCGGCCACCCCCTCCCCCCTTCAAAAAAGCAGGAAGAGAGGGAAAAGCGGAAAAAGCAAGGAATACGGGTTTTCGAGACACGAACAATGGCGAGAAACGGTGATAATCCCGCCAGACGCCGTAAAACTGCGCCGCCGATGGGAGTCGTAAATGTACGCGACCATCCATCCGACGAAAAATGGCCGGGTAGCCTGGAACACCGGACGGCGTCCTGTTTGTGCCTCCGAGTTGCACGTCAGCAGAATGACAGACGCAATTGCGGTTGTCGAGCTTTTTCGCCAAATGGCAGAGTTCTTGAGGCACTCTTCATTGGAACTGCTCTTACGTGTAGCGAATCAATGAAGACTCACGCTCAACGCGCTTCAGGGCTGCCAATCGTTCGGTCGTCTCCAGAACTGGTGAATGTTCACGTTGCGGGAATTCATCATAAGTGCGACCTGCGAGGGTGCGGCCTGTTTCGTTCTTGCGCACTCCGCCCCATTGTTTGAAGAAAAACGCGACACCAGCCTTTTCGCATTGGTCTTTGATGGGCAGCACCCACTCCAGTTTCATGGGACGCGCACCCGGACCGCTTTCACCGCCTACAATCACCCAATCAATTCGGCGCAGATCAAACGAACCCAAGTCTTCCAATAGTGGCTCAATCGAAAGGAATCGCACTTGTGCCGGTGCTTCCCTAAGGCGATTAATTCGAGGCAAACCGTGCATTTTATTTTCTACACTTACGCCCCACCAAATATGGCGTGCGGAACTTGCAAAATCCAACTTGGTTTTGAGCAAATCGCGCAGCCGGTCCGGTCTTTTCGTGAGTACTTGATACGTGTGCCATTTCGCGGCGCACATGACCCGCGCTACAACAACTATGTAATCATCCGGGACTTTTTCGTGGAAAAGGTCGCTCATCGAATTGACGAAAATCATCTTTGGCGTGCTCCAGCGGAGTGGTTCGCCGAGCTTCTCCGGCACAAGGCGCAAATCGAAACCTTGCTCGAAAGGATGGCCCGGAACACCGCGAAACCGCTCAGCAAATGTCTCGGCGTAGCAATGCAGGCATCCGGGACTGACCTTTGTGCAACCGCGCACCGGGTTCCAGGTCGCATCGGTCCATTCGATTTTGGAGTTATCGCTCATTTAATTACCAAGATGGATCGTATTTTGTCTTCCGGAAACCCGTGCTTTGCTGGTGCACCTTGCCAAAGGACCTGTACTTTGCCACTTTTTTTCAGATGTTCGAGCATTGCTTTTGGATTTAAGAAGGGTGTTTCATTGAGCGCATAATCTCGAAATGCCTCATAAGGGCGCCAATCTCCACCCAAGACCTCTTGCATTTTAGCGGACCATTCTTCTGGAGCTGAGAAATTAAATTTCAACAACCCCTGATCCGCACTATCGTCTGAAAAAGAATACGATCCCGATTGATCAACCGCTTTCATGACCTCTTTCATCTTTTCAAGGCCGAGTGGATGCTGAGTGGCAAAGACGAGATGATAATTAAGTTGCCCTTGGCGACTGTTCATTGCGAAAGCGAACACATAACGGATGTCGGCGAGCGAGCGGAGTTTTTGTTTGTATAGTTTTAAAACAGCAGCGGATAGTTTGTTCATCGGTGATGACGGGTCAATCTCCCTCCAACTCTGATCCCCAAAGAGAGCGTCTAGGTTTTGCTGGTTCTTTTCAAATGATTGGGCGGTAATTAATCTGCCTATACCATCTGAATCCAAATTGATAAGAATTTCACAACCCGGATAACTCAAAATTTCTGCAATGACGCGAAACGGAAGACCAGTGGCACCAAAAGGATCGATAAATGCGAATGTTGGCGGCAGTTTATTACCCTGCTTTCGGAGATCAGTCAAAATCCCTCCTACTTTTTCATCAAATGTTCCTTGCTGAATTTGCAATTTTATGTTGGCTGGCCATTGTATTGCCGATACGACTGATTGAAGGTTTTCAATAAAATCATGCTTCTTTTCAATAAACAAAAAATTGAGTTCAGTTTCCGTAAGTCGTGGAAAATTTTCGGTGGCAGCTTTAGCCGCCTGCAACGCAGCCAAGGGCGAGCTTTCGTCGCTGTTTGAATATTTACCTGGTCCTGCGAAGCCATCAATATAACTAAGCTTCGTATTGGCCTTGCGGATTGAAAACCACAAATATAAATAACGCCGAATGATTTCGATCTTTGCCAGTGTATGTGGCTTTGCCTCCCAAAGTTCTTTCGGTTTGAATGATGGCATCCTTTTCGCCAGCATACCGATTCCGTTTACCGAAAATAGTAAATTTTTAGAGAATTCAGCCCTTCACTGCCACTCCGCTCGCCCGCTTCGCAATTTTCCGGCTGGTTTTGATTTTCGTCACCGTGCCGGTTTTCAGGTACTTCGCCTTGACGCGTTCGTAAGTTTCATCGCGGCGGTCGAACAATCGCTTGAGTTTGCGAGGCTTGACGCGGCTCAGGCAATAGGCGGTCAAAAGCGGCAGTGCGATGGTGGAATCGACATACGCTACAACGCAGTCGGGCAATGTGTCGGGATCCACCTTGCCCCAGCTTACGGCTTCGGCGGGGGTTGCGCCGCTCAAGCCGCCGGTGTCGGGCCGGGCGTCGGTGCATTGGAGAAAATAATCGTGGCCTTTTTCCTGGATGCCCATGACTTCCTGGATTTGCGGCTCGGTTTGCAGCATGAAATTTTTTGGCGAACCGCCGCCCAAAATGAACACGGACGATTTATGCCCGCTGGATTTCGCCTCGTAAACGATGGCTGCGGTCTGGTTGACGTCGCGGTTCACGTCGAACAGCAATTGGGAATCGCGCATGGCCATGGCGGCGACGTTCATGCCGATGGAACTGTCGCCGGGGCTGCTGGTGAAAATTGGAATGCCGCATTCATAGGCGCTCGCGAGGACGGAACTGTCCTTGAGCCCGAGTTTCTTGGCGCGTTCATGGACATATTTGCCGAGCAGAAAATGAAATTCGTCGGTGCCCATGGCGCGCTGAAATTCCGGCCCGCGAATCACTTCGCGCACGAACGCATCGGTGTCGAGCAGCACATTGTAATCGAACAAAATATCGTAGATGCGGATGACGCCCTCGCGGTGCAGTTCGACATCGTTGAGGAATGGCGAGCCGGCGTAGAGCTTCATGTCGAGGCCGTAATGCAAATCGTGATAAAGATTCGCGCCGGTGGAAACGATCCAATCCACAAAACCAGCCTTCATCAAGGGAATGATGCACGACTTGCCAAGCCCGGCAGGCGTAAGCGCGCCGGTGAGGCTCATGCCGATGTAGCCGTCGTTGGGCAACATTTTTTCAGTGAGCAAATGAGCCGCTTCGCGCAGACGTCCGCCATTGTAGGCGAGAAAGGCCTTGTCGATGAGGTCGGCGGCGGAGATGTCGCGACCCACGCCCAGCGGATTGAGGCGCGGATAAGCGGCAAATTTGCGAGAGGTCGTTTTACTCATGCGCGCAGTGTTGCGAAATTTTTTGGAAAGGCAATGGAGAAGTGGAGGTGCGAAGTAACACTTGAGGGGGTATTTGGAGGCTGGTTAGATTCGACCCGACCCAAACCAATGAGATCTCATATGAAAAAAAATTGAGCCATCCTCCTTGCCATTGTCTTCGCCAGCCTGGGGATTTGCCGCATAAACGCAGAGGCATTCAGCCGTGCCGTACCTGCTCGTCTTTCAAACCAAAAGCAGTTCGTGAACACGGGTGTGAAGAAGGAACTCAGGAACTCGCGAACGAAAATGCCTGTTTCCTGAGTTCGTGAGTTCTTTCTTTATCGGTACTTGACCGGGTGTTTCAGCGTGGCCAGGTTTCTTTTAATCTTTCTTCTCCAAATTTTCGAGAAAGGATTTGCCTTTGGCGCAAAGCTTTTCTTCGAGGCGCCGGGTGCAATCGCAATCGCAACAGGCCCATGGCTCGGTCCCATTCCAATCGCGGCAATTGCGGCGGGCATGAGCATCCTTGACGCTAAGCAACTCGAAATATTCCTCCCAATACTGCCGCTCTTCGGCGAGCGGCGTGGCGCAAAAACAGGTCTCAACCCAATGCGCGATGCCGTCCTTGGTGACGCGCGCCTCGCGCATGTTGTGAAGATATTCGTCGCCCGCGACGGAGCCCTGGCCGAGCGTGCCGGCGTCAATGGCGGCGAGCAGCGGCTTTTTCTGTCCGGGTTTCAAACGGGCTTTGACGAGATAACGCATGAAAACAGTATCGTTCAATAAGCAGGATTTTCAAAGGAGTTACACGAAATTACAAAACAACGTTGAGGCTCGCCCTCACCCCGACCCTCTCCCCCAAGGAGAGGGTGAACCATTCTGCTCCGCTCGAACCGGAAATTCGTTACGTGGCTTGGAGCGGTCTGATAATGAACTTCGCCGCGCGTTTTTATGCAGTCTGGCTGAATTCAACCAAGCGGTGATTGGAACAACGACCTCAAAATTTTCCAACCATGTGGAAAC
>Ga0070739_10007896_pt1 | contig 11102 bp, 11 predicted proteins | sample Coa_R1_7_FD_66445 | JGI IMG/M metagenome (GOLD analysis project Ga0070739, IMG submission 66445) | Surface soil microbial communities from Centralia Pennsylvania, which are recovering from an underground coalmine fire - Coalmine... | ecosystem: Environmental > Terrestrial > Soil > Unclassified ... | reverse complement strand
CATCAGGTTCCGGGTTGCGGCGAGTGCGTTGAATTGTGGTCCACCGGGCGTGAAAACAACGCGTCCGGTCAATCAGTGACGACGATAGAGCAGCCGGGTCCGGCCCGCGTCGCAAACGGCGCGGGCCCAGGGCCTGCCAATCAGAATTTCGACCCACCACTTTCAGGGCGAACTGTGCCCTCTTCCCCACATCACCCATCACTCGACATACACGCGCTTCACCCGCGCGCTGATGCCGCACAGGATGGAGTAGGAGATCGTGCCGGCGGCGCGCGCAATCTGCTGCGCGTCGATGCTCACGTTTCCCTCACTGCCCAATAACATCACCGAATCACCGGGCTTCAGGTCCGGCGCCGTTGTCGCGTCAATGGTGGTCAGATCCATGGACACGGCCCCAATGATGGGAACCGTCCGTCCGCGCGCGATAACTCGTCCGCGATTTGATAGCCGGTGTGGTATCCCGTCGGCATAACCGGCGGCAAGCACCGCGATGCGCATCGGCGCGGGTGCGCGGAACATGCCTCCATATCCGATCAGAGCCCCCTGCGGCAGATCCTTGACCGCGAGCACCGAGGCCTTCCAGGTAAGCGCGGGCTTTACCTCCAGAATTCTCCGCGGCGCCGTTCCCCGCGCGATCGGCGAGACATAGCCGTAGATGGCGTGCCCCGGCCTCACCATCTTCTGCCATGCGTTGCGCCGCCCGTACGCCACCGGAATGGTGCTGGACATGTGCAGATACTCGGGGGAAATGCCGAGGGCGGCGAGTTCGGTCGCCAGCCGCGCGAACTGCATCAGCTGATCCTCCGTCTGCGTGCCGGAGTAATCCGCGGCGGACGCGAAGTGCGTCATCAGCCCTTCCAGCCGGGCCGCGCTGGTGCGGCCCAGCGCCTCCGCAATCTCCGCGGCGCGCGCGCGAGTCCCGAGCCTGCCCATCCCGGTGTCGGCTTTGAGGTGATACGGCGCGCTGGTTTGCCGCGCGATACAAAGGCGGTCCCACTCCTCGATGTCCTCCAGGGAGTGGATCACCGGAGTGAGATTGTAATTGAGCAGATCCTCGCGCTCGGCCGGAAGAAAATCGGCCATCACCAGAATGCGCGTGCGCACGCCGGCGTCGCGCAGCGCACAGCCTTCCTCCACGCTGCTGACCGCGAGCCAGCGAGTCCCCTCCGCGACGAGCCGCCGGGACACCTCGATCGCGCCATGCCGATATGCGTCGGCCTTTACCACCGGCATGACTTCCACGCCCGAGCCGACAACGCTCCTGACAGCCTGGAAATTGCGCGCGATCTGCCCGAGCGAGACCTCGACCCACGAACGGTATGCACTCACGTTTACATACTAGCGGCCGGGGTGCTTCGCCCCGCCAGTCGCAGCAGCAATTCCTCATATCGGTCGGTAACCGCCTCCCAGCCGTACCGCTCACGCACTCTTTCGAGAGCGAGGCGGCTAAGCCGTTCCCGCTCCTCCGGATCCATGGCGAGCGCATCGCGCAGGCGTTCGGCCAGATTGCCGTGCGTAAAGGGGATGCCGATCCCGCCCGCCACCTCCGCATTCTCCGGCGTGTCCAGATAAAGCACAATGGCGCCGCGGCCCATGGCCTCGATCAGGGCGGGATGCGTGCCGCCCACTTCGGTGGCATGAACGTACGCAAACGAGTGGGACTGCAGCTGGTGATAGCCCTCGCCATAGATCGCGCCTGGTATAACGATTCGTGGATCGCGCGTGTCGCGCACGCGAGCGATGTAATTCTGCGCGTACGGCGCGTCGCCGACCAGCGCCAGGCGAAGGTCCGTGCGCACCTGCTCGAAGGCTTCCCGCACCAGAAGCGCGTTATTCTCCGGCTCCATCCGGCTGACGTACAGGAAATAGCGTTCTCGTTCGAGCCCGAGCGGCCCCAGGGCCCCGTCCGCTTCGATCCTGCCGGTCTCGGCGCCGTACGGAATGAACGTGGACTCGCGGCCATAGCGCGCGCGGTAATATTCAGCGATCTTCTCCGCGTCGGTCACGATCGTGGTGGGAAACACTGTGGCCATGCGCTCGGACAGCAGATACCAGCCGCGCGCCAGCCGGTTCCACTTCTTTCGTTTCCGCTCCAGACCGTCCACGTTCAGCGCGACAGGAATGCCGGCCACCCGCGGCCACGGTGTGAACACGGCGTTCGCGGCATTGCAGTAAAGCGCGGCGTCCGCGCGGCGGAAGAGCAGATGCAGCGTGCAGAGGAACGTATGCGCCACGGTGTCGAGATACTTGTGCCGGATGGTGGGCAGCCACACCAGTTCGACGCCGCGCCAGAGGCGTTCCGGATGCCGCGACCGGCAGTACACGCGAACCTCGTGCCCGCGAGCGGCCAGACGCGTCGAGAGCTCCTCGGCGAAGGTCTCGAAGCCTCCGTAATTTGCGGGAATGCCGCGTGTGCCGGCGAGGGCGATGCGAAAAGGCCGAACCGTCTCAGCCCCTGGCTAGTTTGGCGGTCCGCGTTGCCGTCCGCGCCGGAGGACGCGCCGGTTCGCTGACCGGGCTGTAGGAGAACCAGCGGGCCATGTAGTCGTCGGTTACCCGCCGGCGCTGCATGATCGCGCGCCGCTTCTGCATCACGCGCCGCCAGTTTCGAAGCACATAACCAAAGGCGCGCAGCGAGCTCTGCTCGCGAATGAGACAGCAGCTCAGTACGATGCAGTCGCGCACCGTGATCGAGAGCCAGTTGCGGCGATAAACGTTGCCGGTGATGTTCTTGATGCGCATCAGGAAGCGGTTCTTCACCGAGTGCATGTTGATTTCCGGCGGAAGAGCGCGGCGGTTGCCTGGCAGAACGTTACGCACATGGTAGCCGCGCGCGTGTGGAGTATAGATGCAGCGCCAGCCCAGCAGCTGCGCGCGCCACGCAACATCCGCGTCTTCGCGATACACGAAGAAATCGGGATCGAAGAACTCGCCGTCCACGGCCACATCGTCAATCATGGCGCGCCGGTACAGCGCGGCCGCGGCCGTGGCGCCGAAGACGTACTCATGCTTCAGATAGTGGCCGTTGTCCACTTCCTGGCTGCCGCGGTCCAGGTGCCGCAGCATGGGCGTGAAGTAGATCCCCGTGGAGTCCACCAGCGGCTTCTCGGGAAGATCGAAGTTCGAGAGGATGGTCAGCAGTTTCCCGCACACGGTGCCAACGCCGGAGTCGATGCGGCTGGCCTCCACCAGAGACTGAATGAAGCCGGGAAGCAGCAGCACATCGGGATTGAGCGTCAGCACCCAGTCGCCCGAGGAGATGCCGATGGCCTGGTTCTGCGCCGCCGCGAAGCCGATGTTCTCGTCGTTGTAGACGATGGTGCAGCGATCCTCGAACTGCTCCAGGATATCGGTGGTTCCATCGGTGGAGGCGTTGTCGATCACGATCACTTCTTTGTTGGCGTATCTCTGTTCGAGAACCGACTCCAGGCATCTGCGGATAAAGCGGCCGCTGTTGTAAGTGACAATCGTGACCGACACCCAATCCGTTGAGACCATTTAGTCTGTCATTCCTGTGTCTGTAATAAGAATGTTCCCGTGGTACCGTCGTTGCGCCCAATCCCGGGCAGGCGATCCGGGCTCAGCATGCGATATCCGGAACATGGCCCGAAGCCATGCAGGCGGCCGCGGCGCGAATCACCGCGGAATAAACCCTGAACGGTTTCAGGCTCCGCGACGCTGCTGCTCCGGCGACTGCCCGGAGAACGGAACCCAGAATCACCGCGGCGCCGACGATTCGCCGGGGACCGCCGGTGAAATGCTTCGCCGCATACTTCAAAAGGCTAGCATACCAGTACCTCTCGCGGCATTCTCGCGAAAGCCGCATTACACTGTGCCCGCCTTCGTGCCACGCGCGCACGGTGGGAACCAGGAGAATGCGGAAGCCAGCCATCTTTGCACGCCTGCAGAAATCCACGTCTTCAAACCACACCGGATGAAAACGCTCATCGAAGCCGTTCAGCGCGCTCCACGCCTGTCGGCGGAAGAGCAGAAATGCGCCCGCTGGTTGATCGACTTCGATTGGCGCCGCGAGGTTTCGACCAAGGTCAAGGTAACGGTAAGCCCGGTTCACCGGATTCCACGGCGCCAGGCGATTGATTCCCAGAGTTTCGAAGGCCAGCGCCGCTGCGGTTGGGAAACGGCGGACGGTAAAGCCCTTCTGCGTCTCTCCGCTTTTGTCCACGAGCAGGCCGGCGGCTATGGCGCACGATGCATCCTTGTCGAGGACCGAGCCCAGCGGCGCCGGCGCATCCAGCAGGCGCGTATCCGGATTCAGCAACAGCAGGTAGTCGCCCGAGGCGGCCTTCACAGCCTGATTGACTGCGCCGGCGAAGCCGCGATTCACGGAATTCTCGATCAGGCGCACGCCGTCATGCCGTCTCACCCGCGCGGCGGTGTCGTCCCCGGAAGCGTTATCGATCACCAGCACCTCGAGCCCGCGACACGATTGCAAACATGCGTCGATCACCTCTCCGGAGTCGTGCGTCACGACAATTACCGTGGTGCTGCTCATGTAAGCGCGAAATAGAACTTCCAGTACGGATCGAATCCGCTGCTGCGCTGCAGTTCGAGGATTTCGCGCTCACCGGTAGTCAGCAGACGCCGGAGCGCGTCTCCGGGGGTACAGTCCACCGGGCGTATGCTCCGGAACCGGCGTATTCCCGCCCACTTACCTTTCGCGTATGCCCATCCGGCGCCGTGCCGGGCGGCAACTACGCCCCAGAGCAAGTGGCTCACCAGAAGCGGCCAGGCGTACCGCAGCAGTAAATCCGCTGAATAATATTTGGCTGCGAGGAACAGCTGATTGCGCGCGATGCGCCGCACTGTGTCAGGATTCCACCGGCCCAGTGTCGCACTGCCCTGATGCCGCGCCACCGCCTCGGGCACATAGATGCCGCGGAAACCCGCCATCGCGCAGCGCACGCCCAGGTCGACGTCCTCGAGGTATGATTCAAACCGCTCGTCCAGCAGACCCGTTACGGAAAAAACCGAACGGCGGAAAACAGCGGCGGTCAGCGGCGCGAGAGCGATTTCCCGGCGCTCGCTCCACAGCGGGCCATCGCGCCTGCCTTGCCCGCACCGCCAGGCGCACGCTCCCCGGCAGAGCGCGTCCCATGTGCCATCGATCAGTTCCGGATGCCCGGCCTGCAGCAGTTTGCCCGTGGCGAAAGCGTACTCGCCGTCCGACAGTGCCGCGACCAGGGTCGCCAGCCACGCCGGCGGCAGCTCGACGTCGTTGTTCACAATGGCGATGAGCTCGCCGCAAGCCGCTCCAATCCCGAGATTGACCGCCCGGCTGAACCCGCCATTTCCGCCGGTGTGGACAACGCGTGCTCCGGCTTCGGCCGCGATGGCGGAAGACTCGTCGCTGCTGCCATCATCGGCCACGATGGTTTCCAGCGGGCGCAAACTCTGGCTGGCGACATCGGCCAAAATGCGCCTGAGCAGCGTCTTACCAGTTCGATGTGGAATAACGACCGATACCCCGGGCGCCGCGCCGATCACGTGTTCCCAGGCTATCATGTGGCAATGAAAGCCTTTGCGTTGGCGGCGCTGCTCGCCGGCGCGGCTCTTGCGGTGAACCCCGCGCTGGTCGCGGTGCACACGGTTTATCTTTTGCCCATGGCCAGCGGCATGGATCAGTTCCTCGCCGGCCGTCTGACCGCGCGCGGTGTTCTCCAGGTGGTCGCGGATCCGCAGCACGCGGACGCCGTATTCACCGACCATCTCGGCGAATCGTTCGAGGACCGTATGAACGAGCTGTACGCGCCGCCAAAGAAGGCCGAACAAGCGTCGTCGAACCAGTACGCGTTCGACGCGCCGCGGCCTCCCGTTTCGAGTTTCAGCCGCGGGCGCGGCGCGTTCTTCCTGGTGGATCGCAAAACCAGGGCGGTGCTGTGGTCCATCTACGAGCAGCCCAGGGGAACGAGGCCGCAGCAGCTGGAGTACACCGCCGATCGCATCGCGCGGGAGTTGTCCACCAGCATGGAAAAGGCCCGCAAAGGGAAGCGTTAGCGCGAGGGCTGCAGGCGCACCGCGCCGGCGCGGTAATCGAGCGTGAGCTTCAGGCCCGCCAATGCCGGCATTCCAAGGATCCCGGACTGCTGAAGACCTTCTTCGTCGCTCAGCGACCGTAAACTGATCGCCGCCGTGTTCGCATCCTGCTCGCGCACGCCCGCAAAGGCGAAGCTCATCGCGCCGGCGCGTTCTACCTGCCCGACTCCGCCCTGCACGCCGGTGAGGAGCAGTCGAGCATTGCCGTGGAGCTTGCTCGCGTCGCGCGCGACGTCGATGTCGATGAGGTCCAGCGCGGCGCCGGTGTCGAGCAGAAACAGGCTTACTTCCGCGCCGTCGTCGATTCGAGTGGGCGCCATGAGCAGGTGCCCCCGGCGAAGCACGCGATGAAATCCTGGCGGCGGCTCCGCGGCATCCCGCGGGCTGTCCGCATCCGGCAATCCGTCTTCATAAGGCGTGAGGCGCAGCACGAGCCGTCGCGGGTCGATCTCGATCACGAAATCCGAAAAGACATCGGTTCCGATGATTCCGTCGTGTTCCGGCGTCCTGGCCGCATCGAAGATCTGGACGGGGTAGTTGCTCAGCGCCAGGCCGCCCGCCTCCACTGCGCGCGCCAGGGCGGTAAACGAATTCGCCGGCTTTCCATCGCCCACGCCGTGCGCCTCCGTTCCTTCCCGCTCCAGTTCTTCGAGTCCGGCTTTTCTCGCCGCCTTCCGTGTCAGCGAGATACCGTCCGCGCCCGTATCGAGCAGCAGCGTGGCCGTGTAATGGTTATTGAAGCGCACGCGCAGGCCGAGCGTCGCGGATGGCCTGCTCGAAAGCGTCAGGAGGTTCAGTTCGTATGGCCGGTACGGGCTCTCGAGGACGCGCGTGCTGCGATCACCAAGCGCTTTGTCCGCGACGATGTGTGCGCGCAAATCGCGCGCCTCGCGTGTGGAGGCGTCCAGAAAGCCGAGCGCGCGCTCCAGAGCCGCGATGTGCTCGGGGCCGTGCGTCGCGTCGGCGCAGGCGCGGATGAGCTCGGGATCGCCCGGCTGCGATTTGCAGGCAGCCATCTCCAGCGTGCGGGCGGTGGCGAACCGGGACCAAAGGGCGTGGATCGCGGCCATTCCGTGCAGCGCTCCGGCATAATTCGGATCGGCTTTCAGCGCGGCGCGGAACTCGCGTTCGGCGGCTGTGATGTCGCCGCGGCGAAATGCCACCCGGCCCAGCGCCGTCTCGACCGGGGCTGCGCCGGGCGCATGGCGCGCCGCTTCATCGGCGGCCTGAAGCGCCTCGGCGCTTCGGTGCGCCTCGAGCAGCGCGCGGACGAGCCCGTCCCAGCCCTCGGCCCACGCAGGATCGACGGCCAGGATTTGACGATAGGATTCGGCGGCGTGGTTCCAGCGCGCGGCATAAAGGTCGGCCTGAGCCGAGGCTCGCGAAGGCGCCTGCACCGAGGCGGCTAAAGCCGCCGCGGCGATCACCGATAGGATAAGCGTGCGGATAGCTGTATTCTGCCACACGCTGTTAATTGGCGGTGGCTCACTCTAGCCCGTCGGCTCGGCTAGTTTGCGGGCGGGAGCGCAATGTCGTCCGCAACAAAAGCCGTGATCGGTGTCCCCTCTTTCACTTCGATCTCTTTCCCATGCTTGATGAGACCGACAGGGCCCAGAAGCACGGTCAGAGCGATGGCCGATCCCGTCTTGTCCTCGCCGGTTCGTCCCTTGGTGCCGCGGATTCGTACCTTCGTACCGCCAGCCTTGATGGTCTCCAGGCGGACGTTCAGTTCGCCACCCTTGCCCATAAAACCGGCGCGCTTAACGTTTGAAACAGTCCCAAATGCCTTGGCGCCGGCCTTGATTACAACGACATCGCCGACTTTAACGTCGTCATCGAGTACGAACTCCACGGGATCGTCCAGCGCGGCGGTTTTGGAGCTCAGTTCCTGGGCGAACTTAAGCCTGAGTTCTGTACCCTCCGGGAGCGTGACGGTAGGGCTTGCGGCGATGGCTATTCCGCAGGTCGCAAAAACCGCCAAAAGCGACACAATAATCCTTAACATCAGATTCAGCTCCTTATTGAATCAATTGACCGCGGCCGCCATTCGTTTCATTTGGCAATCACGGACGTCGAGTTTGTAAAACCGAATAAGGCAGTATACGCTGCTTTACCACGCGCCGCAACATTTCGCCCGTCAATCCGCACCGCCAGCCGGCTGGCCCGGCGGCGGTAGTACGCCAGCCCTAAGCTTTTCCGCGTTTCCGCCGATAGAGACCTCAGGTATGCTGCAGGTCCGCCGGCCGGAAGAGCTCGATCCCGAGGCTGTACTCGCGCAGTTCAACAAGCTGATCCAGGAGTTGCTGCGCGGCAACATCAGCCGCAACACGTTCCGTCCGTGGGAGATCGAGATCCTGCTCGACATCGAGGCCTGCGACCTGCGCGATGGCTCCCGCCGTGAGACCCTGCGCCGCTATCAGAGGGCTGTGCAGCGGCACATGGACAAGGGTGGCCGGCGCCCGCTCAAGCTCTCGGAATACCTCGACCAGCGCTCGCGCAAGGCCCTGAAAACGGCCTGACGCGCCAGCCTGAGCTATCCTGAGGGGGTATCGCATGCCGACGCCTCCGCCCCAATCCGACAACAAGACTCACATGGTGTATTGTGTGAAGCTTCAACGCGAGCTGCCGGGTCTTGACGAAGTGCCGTTCGAGGGGCATCCGCTGGGACAGCGCATCTACGACAACGTCTCGAAAGAAGCCTGGAAGATGTGGGTGGAGCGCATGAAGATGATCATGAACGAATACCGGCTCAATCTCGGCAACCCCGAGGCGCAGGAGTTCCTGCTCCAGCAAATGGAAGAGTTTTTCTTCGGCGAAGGCGCCGCCATGCCGCCGGGCTACGTGCCCCCCGGCGCCGGGCATTGATTTCTTAGCTGCGGGTTAGCTGCGGGCGAAATAAAGCGCCGCCGCGCGTTCCAGTTCGGCGCGGGTCATCTGCGGCGGACGCCCTTCGTATTTCCCGATCGAGGCCAGGATGTTGCAGATGTCCTGGGGATAGCAGGCGCGCAGTTCTGTGCGCCCGTCGCGCAGGCAAAGGCGCCGCAGCTGTTCCGCGCTGTCCGTTTCGGGAATGATGCCGCGCGAGGCCACCACGCGCTGGAAGATGAGGTCGAAGGAGCGTTCGTCCACCGCGTCCACAAAGATCTTGTTGTGAATGCGGCGCAGGAAGGCCTCATCGGCAAGGTCGCTGGGGTCGAGGTTGGTCGAGAACACCACCATCAGCTCGAACGGAATCTGGAACTTCACTCCATAGCGCAGCATGAGGTAATCCACGCGCCGGTCCAAAGGCACGATCCAGCGGTTCAGCAGATCGCGCGGCGACATGAGCTGGCGGCCGAAGTCATCGATGATGAAGATGCCATTGTTGGCCTTCATCTGCAGCGGCGCCGCGTAGATGCCGGAGGTTTCGTCCAGCCGCAACTCCAGCATGCTGGGGATGAGCTCGCCACCCACGACGATGCACGGCCGGCGGCAAAGCACCCAGCGTGGATCGATATCGGCGTCGGCGCCGTCCATGCGATGATGCACCACCGGGTCATACAGGCTGATGATCTGGCCGTCCACTTCCACGGCGTGCGGCATCAGGATGGTATCGGAATAGACGCGCAGCATGCGCTCGGCGAGGCTGGTCTTCCCGTTCCCCGTCGGGCCGTAAACAAAGATTGAATTCTGCGAGATCAGCGCCGGGCCCAGCTGGTCGAGAAGGTGGTCGGGAACAACCAGGTCCGAAAACGCGGCGCGGAGCGCCTTGCGGTCGATCTGCACGCGCGCCGCCTGGGCGCGAGTGGCGTTGTGATAATCGCGCAGGGAAACGGGCGCCGCGCCGGCGTACTGGCTCAGCTGGAAGCGCTCGGCCGCCATTTGCTTTCCCGCCGCGGACAGGCTGAAGGCATAATCATTGCCCTGCATGCCTTTGACTTCCACCAGCTGCTGTTGCCGCATCTGCTGGAAAACGGTGTTGACGATGGAAACGGCCAGCCGCAGCGCGGTGGACAGCGATTGCAGCGTCGAAGTGCCTTCCAGCAGCGAACGCCGCAGCATGAGATCCATCACCAGCGATTGCGGAATCGCGAGCTGGTCCAGCGTCTGCGGGATACTTGGAGCGAATGCCGGTTTGGCCGGTGCGAAGGTAGCCGCCATGTCGTCCTATACATCGGCAGTCCGGCTTCATTTGTTTATACACGCCCGCGGCGGCGGAATCGTCAGGCTTAGGTGGGACTGCGGGTCCTGATAACTGTCGGTGTGCTTGGCTGCGTCAGCGCCGCCCTGGCCGGCACGCGCGGCGACGCCGAGCGTATCGCCGCCCAGGCCATGGCCGCCGAGCGGGCCCATCAGATCGTGCAGGCCTACGCGCTGTACAACGAGGCCCTGCGCCTGGACCCCGGCAATCACGATTACCTGCTGCATATCCACAAGCTGCGGCCGTTCGCCGAGCTCGCGGCCCCCAAACCGAAACGGGCGGCGGGGGTGGAAGGCGGTCATATCACCGAGGCGGAACTGGCGGAGGCGCGGCGCCCCCAGCCCCCCGTCTCCCTCGACGCCAGCGCCGGCCGCCAGGAATTCGATCTGCGGGGCGATGGCCGCGCGCTGTTTGAAGCGGTGGCTGGCGCGTTCGGATTGAAGGTGGTATTCGATCCGGACTACCAGGCCGGTAACAGCATTCATTTCCAGCTCACGAATGCCGACTATCGAATGGCGCTGCATGCGCTCGAGGCGGCGACGAACTCATTTGTCATCCCCGCCACACCGCGCCTGATCTTCGTAACCAACGACAGCCAGGAGAAGCGCACGCGGTACGAGCGCACGATGAGCATTCTGATTCCGATCCCGGACACGGTCACGGCGCAGGAAATCCAGGAGCTGGTGGCCGCGGTGCGGGGGGCGCTGGAGATCCAGCGCATCGTCGTGGATAACCAGCTTCATGCCGTGCTGCTGCGGGATAAGGTTTCGAAGGTTCGCCCAGCGGAGGCGCTGTTCCGCGAGATGATGCTGCCGCGGGCGCAGGTGGAACTCGGCGTGGAGCTGCTGACCTCCGATCGTTCCGGCTC